>Ga0115571_1001407_pt1 | contig 16970 bp, 8 predicted proteins | sample COGITO_mtgs_1205_FD_87293 | JGI IMG/M metagenome (GOLD analysis project Ga0115571, IMG submission 87293) | Pelagic marine microbial communities from North Sea - COGITO_mtgs_120531 | ecosystem: Environmental > Aquatic > Marine > Epipelagic | place: Germany:Helgoland, sampling site Kabeltonne...
GGGGCCAGAGGGACCGTCCGCCGAGTGAGGGGGGCTCTCTCTCCTATGAAATGCTGACGCTGCCTTCGACAAGCTGCCTTTTACCTAAAATTGACCAAAATTGGCGAGTGAGATAGAAAATTACGGGCTCGTATGGGCATTTGGTATGAGGGTGCAGCCTTTTTATCTCTACTTCAAACACTGGTTCGTCAGGCGCAATCAATCAGGCTGGCGTTATTCTTCTTTGAAGGGGGTGCAGAGGATCTCAACGTGCGCACTCTTCGGGGCGCGCTCCCTATCCGCGACGTCCGCGACCGGGATCACACAGAGGCGCGCGATGGGTTTCTTCAGCCCCACAAAGTCCCCCAAGGCCGCCTCGAGCAAGCCCGCCGCCGCGGGCAAGCCCCTGCACCTGCTCCAGTACGACGAACGGACCAAAAAGTTCGAGCTGGGCGCCGAAGCGTTGGACGCCCTCCGCAAGATCCGCGGCGACGTCGGCGTGCTCGCCGTCTGCGGCCGCGCGCGCCAGGGCAAGAGCTACATCCTCAACCAGCTGTGCAGCGCCGGGAACGAGTCGGGATTCAAAGTGGGACCCACCGTCCGGCCGTGCACCAAAGGCTTGTGGATCTGGTCCGCGCCCATCGAGCGCATCGACCCAGTCACCGGCAAGCGCTTCCACGTCATCCTCCTGGACACCGAAGGAATCGACGCGTACGACCAGACCGGCCAGTACAGCACGCAGATCTTCTCCATGGCGGTGCTCCTATCCTCGCTGTTCTGCTACAACCAGATGGGCGGCATCGATGAAGCCGCGCTCGATCGCCTGTCCCTAGTCACGGAGATGACAAAACACATCCGCGTTCGCTCCGAGGGCAACGCGCGTAGCGACGCACACAAGGGCAAGGGCACTAACGTCCGGGAGCTCGGCACGTTCTCGCCGTCGTTCGTCTGGCTCCTCCGCGACTTTTACCTCGACCTGGACGACCCCGAGCACGGCGGATACGTCACCGCCGCGGACTACCTCGAGTCCGCGCTGCGCAACGTCTCCACCGCGAATGGAAACAAAGGCGCCGAGGCGAAGAACGCGATCCGCGAGAGCATCCGCGGCCTCTTCCCCGAGCGCGAGTGCTTCCCGCTGGTCCGGCCGGTGAACGACGAGAAGCAGCTACGACAGCTGGACACCGTCCCGCGCTCCGAGCTCCGGCCCGAGTTTCGCGCCGGTTTGGACTCGCTGCTCGATTTACTCTTTGAACGGTGCCGGCCGAAAAGCGTCGGCGCCGACGTTCTCAACGGGCCCGCGCTCGCCGCGATGGCGACGCAGTACGTCGCCGCGATCAACGACGGCGCGGTGCCCGCGATTGCCACCGCGTGGCAGAGCGTCGCCGAGAGCGAGTGCGCCGCCGCCGTCGAGGAAGGCGAGGCGGACTACGTCGAACAATTTTACGAAGCAGCCGACGATACACCCATGGATGAGGCCAAGTTGTCCGTGTGCCACGCGCAGGCGATCGAACACGCGCGTTCGGTGTTCGACGCCCGCGCCGTCGGTAACCCCGAGACCAGGGCGGCGGCGTACATCAAGCTGGAGCGCGCGTTGCAGGGCCGATACCGCGAATACCGCGAGCGGCGCGTGGCGGCGGCGTCGGCGCGATGTTCCGAGCTTTTGGCCGCCGCGTCGACGCGCGTGATGGGCGCGGCGAACGCGCCGGACGCCAGCATCGATTCCGTGCTGGCACGTATCGATTCCGAGGTTGAGACGTACCTCGCGGAGGCGGACGGTCCGAGCGCGCACGAGCGTTTGGGTGGGTTTTTGAGAGACGCGGCTAAATTCGCGGTGGGCGCGCTCGCGACGAAGGCGCTCAGCGCATCGCGATCCGAGTGCGCGATGGAGCGGCAAAAGGCGGAGAGCGCGACGGCATCAGCCCGGGAGCTCGAGCAGAGGGTCATAGAGCTCGACGCGAGGGTCCGGGAGATGGACGCGCGCGCGAGAAGCGCGGAGACCCGCGCGTCCTCCGAGGCGGACGCCCGGCGAGTCGCGGAAAAAGCCGCGGCCGACGCCGACGCGGCGCGGAGGGAGGAAGCCTCGAACGCGCGTGAGGACGCCGCCAAGGCTGCGCTCGCGCTGCAGAACGCGCACAACGAGTTCAAGATGACCGAGGTTGGCGCGACGCAGCGCGAGGGTAGCTTACGCGAGGCGTTTGAAGCCGAACGAGCTCGAGCCGAGGCGGCGGCCAACGACGCGAGACGAGCGGAACGCGAACTCGCCGCCGCTCGCGCCGATTCCACCGCGCTTCGCGCCGCGCGCGATAGCAGCGCGTCGCAGCTGGAGAAGGAGCTCACCTCGCTGCGCGCGCGGCTCGGGGAGGCTGAGCGCGCGCGGGAAGGTGCGGAGAGCGCGGCGAGGGACGCGAGGGCCAAGGCGTCGGCGGCTGATTCCGACGCGAGGGCTCACGCCGCGGCTAAGACGGCGACGGCTGAAACGGCCAGGCGGGATGCGGAACGGCGCGCGGCGGAGGCTGAGAAACGCGCGGCGTACGCGACGACGCGCCTGGAGGAACTGCGCAAGAGCGGCGAACTCATCTCACCGGCGCGGAAATCGCACGGGAGCTCGGACGACTTGATGAACGCGTGGAGGGCAGAGGCGGAGGCCAAGTCCGGAGGTATTCCGGCCGCCCCAGGTCCTGAAACGACGGAGACGGGGAAACCCACGCCGCTGTCGCCGTCCAAGCGTCGCAGGGAAAAGTCCCCAACGCCCATCGAGGAGGAGCCCGAGTTCGTGGACGCCGTGGAGGCGCCCGCGGAGGGCGCCGGCGAGCCCGAGCCCGAGGGAGACTTGCGGGAAGAGGCGGCGGCTATGACAGTCGCGCAGCTGAAGCACAAGCTGCAGACGATGGGTCTGGCGCACCTGTACGCGGGGAAGCGCGGGGTGAAGAAGGCGGACTTGGTGAACATGTACGTGGACGGGGAAGAGGGTGGAAACTGAGGATACTGAGAATTTGAGGCGGAAGCGACGAGAGATCTCTAGAAGAAGATGACGGAAACCACAGACAAATTGACGCTACACTCTACGCCGACGCGTCCTTGGGCGTCGGCGGCGTGGACGAGCCCCCCCCGCCGCCGCTCCCGCTGAACCTCGGGCTCGCGCTCTTGATCGTCACGTGCACCGCGCCGCCCGCTTTTTTGGCGCCTTTGGCCATCCCGCCAGCCACGTACGCCGCTCCGACTCCAACCTGTCTCATCCGACGCTTCGCCCTCTTTGATATGAAACTCACCGCGGAGACAACCTCGGTGGGCATGAGCTGCGTGATCCTGATGTCGGAGTCGTCCTCGATGAGCCCCTTGCGTCGAAGCATCAGGTACGTGAACGTGCACAACGTCGGGACCGCCGCCCAGAAGACGTAGTACCCGTACGTGGTTCGAAGCTCGGGCATGTTCTCAAAGTTCATGCCGTACACGCCGGTGAGGAACTGAACCGGGATGATCAACGCGGTGAGGATCGTCAGCGTGAACAGAGTCTCGTTCGTCTTGTGCGTCTGATGCACCTCTATGCGCGACATGATGTCACCGCACCGCTCGTTGTGCATCCCGCACAGCTCCGCCAACGACGACGACTGCCGCTCGACGACGGCGACGAAGCTTCGGAACCGAGCGTTTTCAAAAAGCTGCAGCGGATCCTCCGCCAGTATCTCAGTCAGCCGCCGCGTTCTCAGCGCGAACCGGCGCATTCGCCACAGCTCCGTCCGCACCTTATCCGCCGGTATGTTGTAACGCAGTCCGGGTTTCATGATCAACGCGTGCGCCAGTAACTCGAGGTAATCGCCCAGCTCCTCGGCGAGGGGGAACGAGTCTTCCATGAATTTGTCCGCGAGCACCGCTAACAGCAAGGTGGCGTCCGCGTTTGGGTGGTTACACGCGCTCGAACCCTGCACGAGCGTCTCCCTCAGGCGGTCAAAGTCCGTCCCTGGGCTGGCGTACTCGCTCACCGTCAGTAAGATCCGTCTGTTCGGGATGAAGAGCGCGGAGACTTGCTGGTCGCTGACCATCGGTATGTCGCCCTCCGAGTCGTTCCTGTCTAAGAGCTGCATGGCGACGTACATGTGCGTCCCGAAGAACCGAAGCCGTGGTTCCCTGTGCCGCTTGAAGAACAGCGCCACCGCGTCGTCGCCGTTCTTACCGCCCCCTCGGCGTGCCCCACCGTTGCTGGGCGCGCCCGTGTTGAGCTTCATTCGCGCGAAGAACTCGCGCAGCACCGTGTCGTTGACGCCTTCGATGTGGAACCAGGACGTCACGTTCGGCCGCGGGGGCGCGTCCGCGACCTCGTCGATGAGCGCCAGTGTTTGTGTCTCGGTCTCGGGCTCGACGCACCGCCCTGGGGTGTTCCGCAGGTTGGCGTACTCGCAGTAGTACGTCTTGGGAGACGGCTCGGGCTCGATGTCCGCGTGTTTGTTGTTGAGGTAATCCACGGTGAGCTTGGTGAACGTGTTGAGTTCCTCCTCCTTCTTGGCCTCTGACCGCGTGATCTTCTTGGGCTTGGGCGACGATGACGTTTGGCTCGGGAACAGCCGGCTCTTCTGCTGTTTCGGGGCGGTCGTGGTGGCTGCGAGTGGATGGGAGGGGGGCACGGTGTTAAATAAGTCTTGGAAGGCGCGACGAAGCGCGGCGGACGGTCCCTCGGGATGCGCGCACCTTGTATCTCCTGCACCGCCTGCTGGAACCGTCCTCCCCTCGCCTGAGGCGGGTCCATGGTCGATCGATCGTCTGGACTCTCGATACCCTTCTCCTCAGACAGTCGAACTCTGCTCTACTAGGGCACGGTCATCAGTACCGAAGGTAATTTATAACGGCGCTGCCAAACACGTTTTCTGCAACGCGCTTTCGCGCGAACCGGTACGTGGTCACGAGAACTCCGAACCACAGCAACAAATCGCATACGTTCCGCGGCTGAAATATGCAATTGGCAACCTCGGTTCTCAGACCCAGGGCGAATGCCCAATCAAAGCGCCAGATATTTTGCGCCAGCCTGTAATGCTTTTACATGTGGCCAAACAAAAGGCTGTGCTGGCCCCGCGAAAGCCAAAAAAACTCCGTTGTCAGAAAAAACACCGGAACTTCGAGGCCGGTTTCGGGGTGAACACGGGCGCGTCGCGGCGTATCGCGAGACACACTCGGACGCACTGGCGTGCACACGAGTCTTCGGACCCGTCCCGCGCCTCGCACCGGCGCATCGTCGTTCGGAAGCGCCCACTGAACGTCCGCAACTCGCACGTTCCTTTCGGAAAAAGAAGTCGCATCTCGCCGGAACGCAGGAGAGAGAGTTCTCTCGTCTCTGGGAAAAAGACCCGCGAAGTACACGGCCGCGGCGAGGCAGTGATCCCCGCGCGCGCCCGGTGATAAGCGACCTTCCGGGAGGGCGTTTGTTCGCTAACGTATCTCGAGGGACCTCTCATTGAGCGAACGCGCGACCTCGCTCGCGTGTCGGCGACATGAGCGCGGCATCCCTCGCGTTCTCCGGCGCGCTCGCGCCCTGGAGACGCCACCGCTCGGATGATGGTGGCGGGAGCCGGATTGCCGGCGAGCGGTCCTCCGGCCGCGCGACCTGCGTGGTCGTGCGAGCGCGCGTGTCCGGCGGACCGGAGACCGAGGAGTCCCGATGGATCCCCCCTCCCCCGTTCCCGGGCGAGACACGCACGGAAACCGGTGCCACGGTGCGTCCCGGCGCCCGTCCGACCGCGCGTCTTCTCGGCACCCGACGACACCATCCTCGCGGCCCAGAATTAGAATTAATTCCCGCGACCGATCTCGCCCCCCCTGACCGACCGTCCTCTCCCGACCTCCCTCTCATCACGCAGTCGTGGGGCAAGACGCTGAAGCTCGCGCTCGCGGGTGTCGCCATCACCGGCGCCTCCCTCGTCATGCCCAGGCGCGCGCACGCACTCCCCGACGCCGTCGTCAACGGAGGGTACGCCGCGGCGGGCGCGACGGCTGCGTCGTACATCCTCAAGCAAGTCGTCGGCGGACGAACGTCGAGCACGACGGCATCGTCCGCCGCGGTGCTCGCGCCCGCCACCGACGGAAGCGCCGGGACCATCGCCGACGCCATCGCCGCGGAGGCGCTCGCCGGTGGCGTCGTCGGCGCCAAGCCGGGATCAGTCGGGATCACGATCGTCGAGGACGCCGCGGACTCGGCTGTTCACGCCGGCGATGACGCCTCGCGCGCGGCGACCGGCATCGCCGCCGGTCTCGAGCACGCGGGGACTTCGCATTCCCCGGTGATCAAGACGGTCCAGAAGGAGGTGGTCAAGACGATTCGCGTCCCACGGAAGAATCTCACCCGGTCCGATCTCGTGAATCTCATCATCCGGGAGACGCCCGCGTGGCAGATCGGCCTGGCCGCGGCGGTCCCATGCGCCGCGCTCCTCGCCGTCGTCGTCGCCGCGCGTCGTTTCACACATCTCGAGATCGCAAAAGCCCGGAACGAGCTCCTCACCGACCACGAGCAGGAGCTCGCGGAGCAACTGGAGAAGACGGAGGAGAAACTCGCGGCGATGATCAAGACGCACGCGTCGGTGTCCAAGGAGAAGGAATCACTTGAGAAGAAGACGACGCAGATGGAGACCAAGATGAACCAGAAGGCGATGCTCGAGATTGAGAAGCTCGAGGCTAAGTTCATGATGCGCGAGGCTGAGCAGGCGAGGGAGGTTGAGGAGGCGAGGGAAGCCCTCGCCGCCGTCGTCAAGGAGAAGGAGGAGCTCGCGCGGAAGATTGAGTCGCGGGCCAAGTCCGAGGCGGACGCCGCGATCGCGGAAGTGGAGGCCAGGCTCCGTGCCGAGGCGGACGTCGCCGACAAGGCTGCCGCCGAGAAGCTCGAGGCGGCGCAGACGGCGGCCAAGGCTGAGCTCGAGGCGGCGCAGACGGCGGCCAAGACTGAGCTCGAGGCGGCTGAGAAGGCCGCCAAGGCTGAGCTCGAGCAGGCTGAGAAGGTCGCCAAGGCTGAGCTCGAGCAGGCTGAGAAAGCGCTCAAGGCTGAGCTCGAGCAGGCTGAGAAGGCCGCCGCGGCAAAGCTGGAGACGGTGCAGCGGGATCTGGACGCTGCCCGCTCCGAGGACGTTCAGAAGCTTGAGGACGCGTACCGGGCGAAGGCGGAGGCGCTCGAGAAGGACAAGTCAACCGCCGACGAGGAGCTCGCAAAGGCCAAGGCTGAGCTCGAGACGGCGCTGAAAACCGCGGAGTCGGAGCTGGAAGCCGCGCAGACGGCGCTCAAAGCCGAACTCGCGTCGGTCAAGTCCGAACTCGCATCCGCCGAGAAGGCTGCCGAGGAGATGCTCGAGTCCGCCGACAAGGCGCTCGAGTCCGCCGACAAGGCTGCGCTCGAGAAGCTCGAGGAGGCGCGACGGGCGCTCAAGGCTGAGCTCGAGCAGGCGGAGAAGGCTGCCGCGGAGAAGCTGGAGACGGTGCAGCGGGATCTGGACGCTGCTCGCTCCGAGGACATCCAGAAGCTTGAAGAGGCGTACCAGGCCAAGGCGGAGACGCTCGAGAAGTACAAGGCGACCGCCGACGAGGAACTCGCAAAGGCCAAGGCGGATCTCGACAGCGCCCTCGACGAAGCCTTGAACCTCGAAAAGTCTAAGGCGACCGCCGACGAGGAGCTCGAAAAGGCAAAGGCGGATCTCGAGAACGCCCTGGACGAGACCTCGACGTTACGCGCCGAGCTCGTGGACGCCAAGACGTCCGCGGAGACTGTCGCGGAGACGATGATGAAAGAAGCGGATGAACTCCGCGCCAAGTACGAGGGCGAACTGGCCGACGCGACGGCGGCCAAGGCTGAGCTCGAGCAGTGGCGAGCGGACCGCGAGGAGTGGGAGACGATCACGAAGGATAACTTCCTCGCGATGGAACGCGAGCTGAAGGAGACCAAGGCAAAGCTCGAGGCGACGGAGACGGAGGCTGCGGCGGCGGCGGATGAATCCGACGTCGAGGCGATGCGAAAGATTGAGGCGATTCGCGGCGAGCTCGAGACGGAGGTTGCCATCGCGTCCGACAGGCTGCAGGCGATGGAGGCGACGATGCGCGCCGCGCAGCAGGCCAGGGCGGATGCGGAGAAGGAGCTCTCGGACGTGCGCCAGGACATGGACACGCTGCGCCAGATGATGGACGACACCTCCCGCGAATCCGTGCAGCAGAACCTCGACATGGAGCAGGAGCTGAGCCGCGTGGTGAACGAGGCGAGCGAGCTTCGCGCCAAGCTCGACGCGCAGGCCGCACAGCTGGCGCTCGCCGACGCCGACGCCGCGAAGAAGCTCGAGATGGCCACCGGCGAGACCGCCGCGCTTCGCGCCGAGATCGAGGCGAGCAAAGTGGCGCAATCCGCCGAGTCTGCCACGTTCTCGGCGTCCAAGGCTGAGCTCGAGGAGGCCATGCGTCGCGCGCACGCCATCGCGAAGGAGAACGCGATCAAGATGGTCAAGCACAACGAGCGCATGGGCCGATGGAAGTCCTACAAGTCTGGCGACATCGACATCCCGGTCAAGTTTGAGATTGCGGTTGAGACGCTCCCCGGACAACGCGTGGCGATGGTCGGGACTTGGAACGACTGGGACATCGGTAAGGCGTTCCCGATGGTGTGGACGGAAGGGAACGTGTGGACGGTGACCACGCCGATCCACGGCGACGACACGTACGAGTACAAGTACGTCGTGATCGACGGCGAGGGGCCGGAGGCGCTCGAGAACGCCACGTGGCAGACTGGAAACAACCGAGCGCTGGGCCTCAACCTGAGTTTGCACGACGAAGTCGCGCTCGTCGAGGTTGTCGACACCTGGCGCGCCGACCCCAAGCAGGCGCCGATCATCCTCCACATGGTCGACGGCACGTTGAAGGAGGAAGGCTCCACCAAGCTACTCCACGACGTCATCCGGGAGCTTCGCACCGAGCAGGCGCTCCTCGACGGGTCGCTCAACGTCAAGGTTTTGGCGGAGATCGCCACCGCCATCTCCGCCGCCGCGGGGCCCGCCATCGCGGACCCCTTGGACGAGGAGTTCTTCGTCGCCATGGAGAAGGCGGCGGTGGAGGAGGCGACGCCCGCGAAGCCCCCGAAGGATGCCTTCAAGGTGAGCACGGAGTCCAACATCGTGGACGTGACCTCGGAGTCCATTGACGAACACGTCCCGGTTTTCGTCGACGCCCCGAACGCCTTCGAGAACACTCCGGATGCCTTCGAGAACACTCCGGCTACTCCGGTGAACGTGAACGTGACCGCGGACGGGGAGGCGATCGCGGAGGCGACGATGTCGGACGTGGACGTGGGCGAGGGCCAGGACGCGACGTCCTCCTCCAAGACGGGTCCCCGCTGAGCGGACGCCGACGGCGACATAGCGAACATACAACGCACGCGACGTTTTTGATTTTTCACACCTCGCGTCGTGACCGCGTCGCGCCCGGGGTGAAGATGAGGGCGCTTCGTGGCCTCTTCTTCACCGCGGCTGCGCGGGCATCGATGCGAACACGTTTGTAAGTAAAATGCAGCTACAAATCATCGAGTGTCTCGCCCTCAAAAAGAGCTCCTACCTAGCCTTTGCGAACTCCAAAAAACCAAGAGAGAGAAACCGAGAAAAGAATGGCTCTGGCGCTAAGAAGCATACTGCTCCCAACTGCTGATGGGGCGCTCTCTGATTGGTCGAAAGAAAACGGCATCTTTGGTCAGATTTTGCATTTGGTCCCCAAAAAAATCGAGACGTACACACGTGATCAGTCTGCAAAATGTGTACAAATAGAATTTTGTCGTTTAAACCAACGTTTCTTGAGTCGTGGTTCCATAGAGATGCCCAAATTTCCAAAAAATCACACGAAAAAAAAAGCAGATCGGAAGATCTTGAAATCTCCGAGCTGAAATCTCCCACAGAACCCGCAACTCACTCATTCCTCATCCCGGGCGTGCCTTCGGTGCCGCTCAAAGAGTAACCGCACCCTACAAAAATGTCCATGTCCATCGCTACCCAGGCCACCCTCAAGGTTGGCAAGGTCGCGGGCCTGTCCAGGTACGCTTCATTGCACTCGCGTCGCGTCAACGCACATCGTTTACGGGGCAAACCCCGGTCGCTTTTTAATCCATCGGAGCGGTGAACAGCGCTGGATGCCGATATCGTTCCCGAGCTCGAGCGCTCCGGATGTGCGCCCCGCGTCGCCGATGCGCGCGTTCTTTCGAGCACGGCGACTGACCGATGCCGTCATCCCCAACCCACTCTCCTTCCCCACAGGTCCGTCCGCTCCACCAAGGCCAAGAGGTGCGTCTCGCGCTCGCGTTCTCACTCGCCCCGAACCACCACGGGACCGTCCGTGTCGGAGGGTTATCTTTTATCGCGTTTATGTCGCGGATACGGAGTCGGATACGCGCGCGATGGGGGCGTCGCGACGATGCGTTGCGGGATGACGGGACGCCATCGTGCCCTCCCGCACATCCCGCATCCATCGCCGTCGTCTCCGCCGCGTCGTCGATCGCGTCACCCATCCACGCCGCGCATCTAGGCGCCCGCGATGGGCGCCCTCAATCGTCAAAAACTCTTCAGGCTCTCCCAGTGGAACGAAAACGCTGACCTCGCCTCCCCTCCCTACCGTTCGAACATCAGGGCCGTCAAGTGCGCCGCCGCCGCCGAGACCACCACCAAGAAGGCCCCCGGCCCCCTCCAGCGCGGAGGCACCCTCGATGGCGACAAGGCTGCCGGCAAGGACGCCGGCTCCGCCGCCAAGACTGGCGCTCTCTTCGCGAATGGCACCCAGGAGTGGTCCGATCCCCGCTGGAAGAACGGCACCTGGGACCTCACCCAGTTCAAGCTCGCCAGCGGCGAGACCGACTGGGACGCCGTCATCGACGCCGAGGTTGTCCACCGCAAGGCGCTCGAGGATTGCCCCGCCGTCTACGACGAGGACGGTCTCTTCGACACCTCCATCGTCCCGTGGTGGGTGTGGGTGAAGCGCTTCCACCTCCCCGAGGCTGAGAAGATCAACGGCCGCGCCGCCATGGTCGGCTACGCGTTCGCCTACGTCATCGACGCCGCGGGCGGCGCCGGTCTCGTCGACCTCCACCAGTCCTTCCTCGGCAAGACGGCGATCTTCCTCACCGTCGCGTTTTGCCTCACCGTTCGCAGGCTCGAAGATATGGAAACCCTCAGCGTCCTCGCCGACGAGGCCACCTTCTACGACAAGCAGTGGGCCGCCTCGTGGGAGGGCAAGGATCGCGACCAGTTCAAGGACCAGTAATCGCGCGTCCTTGAACCAGTGTCCGGTTGTTTCGGTGTCGGTTAATTCACATTTGAATGACGGCCCGACTTGCGAAGTAGCTATACAGAGCGGGTGTTTTCATTTCTTTTAGCCGTCGAGTGGCGGAGCCTCGGCGGGTGGGCGATGATAATTGGAAGGGCGCGTGGGTGTGCGGCGCCCGCGGGTGTTGGAGTCTTTTGAATTTTTCCTCAGCAGAGGTCTTAGGAAAATACATATAATGTACCAGTCATATTACGATGAGCTCGAGTGTCTCTCTCTTCTGGCGCGAGTGCGCGTGGTTGTGAAACTGTTGCCGCTATTGTTACCTGTCATGGCTCTGCTGCCATCGAAGTCTCCTTAAGTGCTGCCTCCGATCGTCCAGCGCCGCCTTGGCCCACGCGAGTTCCTGCCGCAGCGTCGATAGCCTCCTCTCCCTCGCGTCATCGTCGTTCATATCCGCGGCGGCGTTCTCATCCGACGCCGACCGCCCGGCCGACAGATGGACCTCCTCGATGGCCGCGGCCACCCGCGAGGCGACGCGCGCCGTGGACGGCGAGTCCTCGTCCACTCGCGGCGGCGGCATCTCGCCGACGTCGCTCTCCGGCGATATTTCCATGTCCAGATCCAGCACCGACGGCGGGGACAGCCGTCTCGGGCTCTTCCATCCGAGCTCCCTCCACGGCTTCATCTGCTGCGAAGGAGTTCGCGACGAGTTCAAATCTTTCCCCACGAGCGGGCCCTCGACGCGGCGCATGACCTCCTCGAAGTCGCATCGGACGGCGTCGATGAGCTCGCGTCGAACCGCACGGCCCCTTAACGCCGCCTGGATGCGCGTCGCCGCCGCCACATCGCGGATCGACACCTCCATCGCGCCCGCTCGCAATGGCGTGTACACAACGGACAGCTGTTGTCACCGCTGAGTCAAGTTTGCCAGTCGTCGTTTCCGAGGTGGGCGATTTTAGCTAGGGCACAATTGACCAGCGAGGGCCTCCGCGTGGGCAGCATCGGACGAGCGCGGAGGACGCATCGGGGCACGGGGAGACACGCACGATGCCGGGATTCGTCCCGTCCTACGGCGAGGGTACCATGGGCGAGCTCGTCCTCCAGGTGCTGCGGGACGCGGGCGATGGAGGACTGACGGTCACCGAGCTGATCGAGGCGTGCGACAGGGCCGGTCGGAAGTTCAAGAACGCGATGGCCGCTCAGTCTGGCGCGCGCAACGCCCTCGTCGGACAGGGTAACCCCAAGTCGCAGGCTGACGCCAAGGCGGTGTTCATGTGCCTGAGCAAAGAGGGGAAGTTCGTGGACCAGCGATGGACTCTCCGGTTCGACAACCTCGATCTCACAAGCCTTCCCCAGACGCCCACGGGAGAGACGGTCATCGTGCCGAAACGCGGCGGTAAACCCGGGGGGCGGCGTAAATCATCGGAGCCCACCGAGCCGCGCGCCACCCGCGGCGCCGCCGCCGCCGTTCCCGCGCCCGAACCACCCGCGGAGACGACAACAACAACATCGGCTCGGCCCCAGCGACAGAAATCCAAGACGCTCCTCCACGACGACGACTTCGAGTACGACGACGACGACGTCGGCGGCGGCGAGGACGACGAGAACTCATCCGACGACGACGAAGAAGAACCCGCGTTGGACCCGACCTCACCCGCCACGCGACCCAAAAAACGACGACGAAGGGGAAAGAACGTCGGGTCGAACGCCGTCCCTCACGACGAGCGAGACGAAAAGTTTCCAGACGGGTTCGAGAAGACGGTGGGCAAGGGAAAAGGCGCGACGACGCTGGGCGGGGACGTGTGGGTGTGCCACATACCTCGCAAGGACACGAACGGCGCGGGTGTGAGCCTTAAAGATAAATCGTTCAGGCTGTTCGAACGTGTCACCAAGCGGCGGTACCCGTTCAAAGACGTGGACCCCAAAGGGTTTCACTCGAGCGGTACCAATCAAACCGTGCTTCGGTCCGTCGACGCGGTGCGACGGTACCTTCAACGGCAGGAGGATCTGCGCACGATGGACGCGAAAACGTTTGCCGCAAAGTACCCGGGTGACGGGACGATAAACGAGGACGTCGTGGCCGCGGCTAAGGCTGAGCCCGAGCCCGAGACGTCGAAGGCGGCGGCGAAGGTCGGTAAAAAAGCTTCGTCGGTTGAGCCGGACCCGGCCGAGTCCCAGGAGCCGCCTCCTACACGATCGAAATCGACGGACACGCCCGTGGATAAGCAGCTGCTCCGTCGCATGCGCTGGGGTTGGCCCACGGCGGAGGCGGCGGCGGCGAACAAGGTGACGTCCGGTGTCCGCGGTAGAAAAAAACCTGACCGGATGACGGCTCCCGAGGGATCGACTTCGTACCCGTTCGTGCTCATCAGGGGCGCGCCTGTGGGCACGCCGGCGCCCGCGGTGACTTCGCCCAGTGGGTGGGTCATGTGCATCCCTGGCGCGATTCTATCGTTCAACGACGGATCGCTCCTGATGTTGTCGGAGTTTTGGGAGACGAGCGACGGCGTGGGGACGGTGTGCGGGCGGATGGTGCTCACCCGGCCGCAGCTCCGCGATACGTACTGCGAGGAAAAGAAGCTAGTTTCCAAGGTGCCGGGGTGGCGGGACGAGCGTGGGACGTATAAGCACGAGGAGGAGGCGGAGACGCGCCAGCTGTTTCTCACGGAGACTGAGATTGAGCGAAGACTCGACAATCTCCGCGTCGCAGTCCCGCCGGTTCCCGGCGCGTGCCTCGTGCGAACGCGTGTGTCCGCGCGGCAAAAGGACAAAGGAAGCGAGGAGTGGCACGACACGTGCTGCGTCCTATCGAAGACCAAGTTTGACGTCAACTGGGACGATGCGCCGCTCGAGGACTCGGGGCCGTGGCGCCGCGAGGTGTTTTCGCGAGGCGACGACCCGACACCGCGGCGGGGCGTCACTAGCGTCGCGAGGATCACGCACCAACGGGAGGTGGCGAGTAGCGCGCAGGCTGCGCTCGCGGCCGTCGCGGAGAAGCGCAGGGCGAAGACGGAGGCGGCTCCGATGGATGTGGACTCGGAGCCGACGGAAGCGACGGCGAACGAGCCCGGCGGGGATGAAATCAAAAAGGAAAAGAGGCGACGGATCGACCTCAACGACGACGACGACGACGACGAGTACGAGCCCGAACGGAAGGTGCAGAAGAAGTCGTTCGTCGACGCCGTCCGACGTGGGTCCGAGCAGCCAGCTGAGGAGGGGCTTCCCGTGGCGGCTTCGTCCAAGGCGAAGGAAACGAAAGAAACGAAAGAAATTCCCGTTCCCGCCGCCGCGCCGGAGGACGCTCGAGCATCCGAGGTGCACGCGCAGGTCCGCGCGAAGGCTGACGAGATGCGCGAGGTACAGGCGGCGCAGGCCAAGGCTGAGACCGAAGCTCGCGATCGTGCCTACGCCGAGTCGCAGGCTCGCGCGGAGAAGCAGCGTAAGGAACGAGAGGAGCGGCAGCTCAAGCTCCAGCGCATGATGGAGAAGCAGAAGCGCGATAAGGACAACGCCGCGCGCATGAGCTTGATGGGCAGCGCGGTCGAGAAGCAGCGCAAGGAAAAGGAGGAGCGCGAGAAGCAGGCCAAGGCGGAGACGGATCGCGCGAAGCGGGCGTCCGAGGATGAAGCCGAGGTTGCCGCATATCGACGGCAAAAGGAAAAGTACGCGGCTTGGCCGGTGAATCCGAAGAACGGTAAGCGTTCGTTGCTGATGGAAGGCGCGAGTCACCCGGTGTGGGCACCGCCGCCGGCGCCCCCGCCGGGCCCGCCGCCGCCCGCGGCACCTCCTCCCCCGCCCATCGCGCCGCCTCCGTCGCTGATGCATCGGCAAGGATCGATGGGATCGATGGCGGCGATGGGGGCGCCGCGACCTCAGCAGCACTACCCGCCGCAAGGGCCGCCGCAGCAGCACTACCCGCCGCATCAGATGCCGCCGCAGCAGCACTACCCGCCGGGTCCGCCGCCGCCGAACCAGGTTCCTTACGGCACGACGCCCCCGCGCCAGGATCTTAACCGCAACAGGAACGTTCGCGACGGCCCGTCGGCTCCGTCCGCTTCTTCTTCGGCGAATTCGCTTCCGAAGGAAATCGACGGCGGCTTGATCTGGGTCATGCGCGACGAGATCATCGACGAGGCTTACGACAAACGGCTCATCGCCCTGGCTGCCGACGGCGGTATCGTCTTCGAGAACGCCATCTTATCACCAAACACGGTGATCTTCCTGTGCGCGGTGACGAAGAAGGACGACGGTCACCAGGTGTTGCTCGACACGTTTCGCGCGGTTCGCAGAGAGGGCTCGGGAAGTAAGATGTACCTCAAGGAGATGTACAGGTTCAAGGCCTTGGACCCGACGGCTTTCAAGAAACACATGCCGGATGGACTGCCTAATCAGATGAAGATCGTGCCGTGGCCGATGGTGTCGAGGCCGGGGAAGATCGACACGGTGCAGCGCGGTAAGAACAAGTTTTTGAAGGATAAGTACTTTGAAGATTGGCTCGGCTCCGGACTCATGGAGAAAATCAGGGATGGCAAGAATGAGTTCCCGGCGGTGCTTAACAAGGCTGAAACGGAGGAGCTCGCGTTGGGCCTGATCCGAGAAGGAAGGGAGCAGGACAGGCGGGACAACGAGGGTCGAGCGAGCAACCAGGGTCAGAAAGGTCAGAAAAAAAGTGGCCGCTAATGCATAATAGACTTATCGTCGTATGAGTTTCGTGTATGCAAAATAATTTAAAAAAAATTACAATGAAGTCTCACCACGTTTTCATAGACCACGCGGCAGTGCGAACGAAGAATTCGAACGGACGTGGACTGGTGGAGAGTCCCTGAGATCCGAAGAGAGCTCGGTCAACTCACCGCACGTCGACGTCGAGGAGCGCACACCGACTCGAACTCCCTTCGGTCGCGCTTCGACACCTCACTCGGTGCCGCATCGTCGACCGGCGGAGCGCCGCGGGGGTCCAAAGGACGCTCACGGACAGGCCGCGTCGGTCCCGCGCGAAAAGCACCTCGGCACACATCCCCGTCACCGAACGAGAGAGAGGCACGGACGGACCGAGGCGAGCGCGATGGCGGACCCGGCGACGGGCGCGGTGACCGCGCCCATCACGATCAAGATCAGGCAGCAGGAGCCCGCGGGAGAGCACTCCCTGACAGTCGCCGGCGACGTGCGTGCCCCCGACCGATGATACCACCCCGACCGCTCGCCTCCTCCCTCTTCCTCCCGCGTCCACAACCTTCCTTTTCGTCCTTAACCTTCGCGCCCGCATGGGAGCCACGACCGCGTCTGATCCCAGCGCTGATCCCGCGTCATCCATCCACATCCCGCCTCGAACAGGTCGACGTCTCCGTGCTGAAGGGCATGATCGAGCAAGTCTGCGGCGTCCCCGCGCTGACGCAGAGGCTCATCCACCGCGGACGCGTGCTCAAAGACGATCAACGCGTCGACAACGCACGACTCACGGACGGCGACACGATCTTGCTGGTGCAGCGCCCGCCGGACGCGCCCGCGGCTCCCAACGGCCCGACCGCGCAGGGCGTCGGAAGCGTCGTCGGAGGGGGTGTCAACACGAACGCCGCGACGAACGGCGGATGGCCCGACAACCTGGTGCACGTGGGCGAACTTCGAGTCCCGCAAGGTACCAGCGGCGCCGCGCAGATCTCGCAAGTCGTCAACGCCGTGCTCGGAAGAAACGGACACGGCGGCGTCACCACCCCGAACGATTTCTCGTCACTCGACGA
>Ga0115571_1001409_pt1 | contig 16968 bp, 9 predicted proteins | sample COGITO_mtgs_1205_FD_87293 | JGI IMG/M metagenome (GOLD analysis project Ga0115571, IMG submission 87293) | Pelagic marine microbial communities from North Sea - COGITO_mtgs_120531 | ecosystem: Environmental > Aquatic > Marine > Epipelagic | place: Germany:Helgoland, sampling site Kabeltonne...
GCCTCGAAAATCTTTCCGGAAGGATTTCTTTCCGGCGAGAGCGACCGCGAATTGGACAGAACTCGCACTGCAGGCTGCCATTCTTGTGCCTCGCAAAAAGCACTGGATGCTTTTTCCTGTTCGCTACGAAGGTTAATGGTATTTATCGACTGACGTTCGGAAGAGCTTTAATTGCCTATGAGTGAGAGGCATTCTGCCCGTTTTATCCAAACCTGTTTTATCCAAACCTGGTTCCATATTGCCTCCTCGCAGTCAACGGCGCATAATCTGAAATCACTTACCAATCATATATTATACGAAGGTACAAGGTAACTTTTAGAGCCAGAAATCTTTACACTTTTGTATCTGTATGTGTTGCGGTTTATTTTTTTTTTTGGCACGGCAGCGCGTGGCACGCTTCAGGATGTCAAAAGGGAGCGGCCGACGAGCCACTTCGCGGCTCTTTAAACTTTAAACCCTGAAAACCAATCCCCAACCCCCTAAAGACACGGCGCGGACCCTAAAGATACAGCGCACCGCTTTTTAATCGCGCGTCAGCGGCCACATGAGCGCGCATCTTGCTCATGTAAAAACCGCTCACGTCAGCGCGAGGCACGCTTCAGGATGTGTACGGGAAGAATTAACTCAAGGATGACTCGACCCGCCCTTGGGGCAAAAAAAAACATTAAACAGTAACACATACAGGTATAATTTTTGTAAAAATAAAGGTATTTAAATGTATTTATTAATAAGATCGTAAGTTAAGACTTAAATATGATCTTTATTCATGATGACTCTATCTTAATTACATTTAATTACTGTATTCTTCTACTGTATTCTGAATTTCATAAGGGTGAGCCAGTTTTTTATGCATAACGATTTAATATAATAACGTAAAGACTTTATCATTACGATCCACACAATCACTCCAGTGGTCAGGACTGAATATATAGTAAGGTTTCGTAAATAGGAATAATGAAGAAAACTCTGACTTATGCTTGTAAACTCTATCTTATTAAATAATCACATCAAACTATCTATCTTCATTCGTATTATTTCAAACTGATCAAGATTGTTCTGTATCTAGATTTTAGTGCTATTTCATGCCCGTCATTGAATACGAAGGTAATATACGAAGCGTAATAAGGTACGAACGAAGGTACATCACTAAGTGTTACCTCCCGCCGAGAGTCTCGCAGCGATAGCCTCAGCTCTCACAAGTTTTCCATCTCAGTCCTCACAAGCTCTCGGATTCTCCTGTAAATTCTGCCTCTCTGCTGTCGCTTGCTGATATGATCGACGTGATACATTCAACTGGTATTTAAGGTCAGTTGTACACATACGATCTTGATGAGGAAGTTACTTTCGATGCAGAGCAGTGACCCGCAAGGTGGACAAAGAGACTGACACGAATACCGACGCCTGAAGCATTTTATATTTGCAGAAAGGGAGCATAGATGGGTGTCAAAGGTCTGTGGAATCTCCTTGAGCCCACAGGCAGGCGCGTCGACATTAGCACACTTAGCGGCCGGCGTGTCGCCGTTGACGCCTCTATCTGGCTCGTACAATTCATCAAAGCGATGCGTGATGAAGGCGGAGACATGATTCATAACGCCCATCTTCTCGGGTGAGCTTTTGCCTTGGCCTGATCATTGAACGCATTTTTCTCTCTATATTTGTCACGAATCTACTTTTCATTTTATATATTAACTGACCTCCCTGACAGTTTCTTCCGGCGCATTTGTCGTATGCTGTACCATGGAGTATATCCGGTCTTCGTGTTTGATGGTGCCACGCCAACACTGAAGCGTCATACCACTGCAGCTCGCCGGCAAGCTCATGTTAATAAAGCCATGCAGGTCAGGCGCACCGCTGAAAAGCTCCTCAAGAATTCAATGAAGGCGAGGTTACTGCGCGAAGAGGAAATTACTAAAAGTCTGCGCAGCGACAGCGATGACCTAATGCTCGATTATCAGCTTGCGCGTGATCAGACTGAAAAGATAGGTATTGATGACGTCGAGAACACGCAGCTAGATAGTGCCGCACATCAGTCTGGACTGCAAGGACAACATGCCAGTGGCAATTCGTTTTATGACAGGAAATTATCTGCAAACGCCAAGCACGGGCTATGTGAAGACGACGAAATAGAAATCCCTGTGCTAGATAATATCGACCCAGAGGTACTAGCAAAATTACCTCCCTCGGTACAATTTGACATAATGCTCAAGATGCGAGAGCAACGCGTTGTTGAAAACCGCAGTAACTTCCAAAAGTTATCTGCAAGTATGACAGACTTTTCGGAGCTACAATTGGGGACCTACCTTAAGTCAAATCGCCTGAAGCGGAAAGTTGAAAGAGCAAGTAGAGAAGGCACGGCGAGAAGTCCATGTGGGCGTGATGCAGTCAGCTCTGACCTCGAAGCAAAGGCCTCGGATCAAGTCAGGAACGCAGATGACGATCTCAAGCCGATTAAGCGCATAGCCTCCATTCAGCACCGCAAGTTCCTACTTTCCAAACCCAATGTCAGTGGCACTAGGAAAGATGTCTTTGAATTTCCGAGGACCAGAGATCTTGCATGTTTGTCGCGTGCTGCAGCAGAGCCTGTGCAGTGTAGCTGGGAAAATAATTATTTCAATGATGGTCGGCATTTTGCAAATGACCCAATTTACTCGATGAAGGTTCCCCCTTATCCATACGTCGCCGCAAACACAGTTCAAACCGCGCACACTGCGAGCAATGTTACTGACATGCAAGAATCGCCCTTGAACAAGCAAGATAACAATCAAGGACTCGCTGGCCCGGATCTTCAAATTACGTTCAAGGCTGAGTACGTAGCTGAAGGGATTGACCCAATCTTCGGAGATGTGAAAGAAAGGCCCGATCCCCTAAGTTTGCCCTCGAGCTCGGTTTCAAACGAAACTCTCGATGATGCAGACGACTGGGAAAGCGTCGAAGTTGACAAAGACGCAGAATCTCATAAGTCTATCTTTCACTTTGACCTTGAAAAAGAAATACCCGTCTATACATTTCCAAGAAATGAGGGTATGACCGCGAGATCCGCCGATATTTCTCAAGTGAACCTTCGGAGAATTCAAGACAGACAAGATCACGTTTCTGGTAGGACATTCCAAGTGAGGTCTGCCTGTAAACGGGAAGACGCAGCTAAAGCTGTTAGGCGACGAATTGGAAATAATGATACCTCCGACGAAGAAACCAAGTGGTTTCCACAATTGCGAGAATCCAATTCATCAGAACAACCAATTAAGTATGCGGCACAAGAGCAGAACTACCTCGCGGACAATACAGACGTGTCTGACGTAATGGCGGTACCATACCAAAGGCGATATGATGACAACGTGAACATATCTGCAAACTTTGATCCGGGACCTGCTTCCAATTCAAAACAGATGCGAAGTCTAGAAAATGAAGGACATCGTGCTGTGACTTCCAAGCACATGGTCTCATCCACACACACCGTCACGGCAAATACGTTGTCGATGTTTCTTCACTTCCCTAGTGGTGTCAAAGCCATCATTTGTAGATCAATGGAATTGGATCATTTTGAAACTGAAGTATACCGCGCACTTGATCAATGTCCCGTTGATGTTGTTTTGGAGAAATGCTTAGAAAAAGAAGATATGTCACTCGAATATCGGTCGTTCAGAGTTGACATCCATGCCCCAATCAAGAGTTGCTTACCTTTGATTCTCGCCGCCTTTGAACGGTTTTTTCGTACAACATATTCGCGAGGGGGTGAGACGCCACAGAGAAGTAAAAATGTGATTTTACTCTCTGCGATGGACGCCGTGTCAGATTTTGAAGCTCTAAACCATCGAAAGGTACTGGGAGCAATGCTAGATGACACATATGCAGAAATTGAGCGGTTGCGGAGTGAAGGAAAAAGTGCTGCGCGAGGAGCAGACACGCCAACGGAAGAAATGTACCGCCAGATCCAAGACCTCTTAACCCTATTTGGAGTCCCCTACTTAATTGCTCCACAGGAGGCAGAAGCACAATGTGCGTGGATGAACGCAGAGGGTCTTGTTGATGCTGTCATAACAGAAGATAGCGATGCATTTCTGTTTGGCGCGAATACTATATATCGTAATGTGTTCAACAGTAAAAAATACGTGGAGGTTTACTCTGCAGAGAGGATTCAGCAGGACATTGGTGTTGATCGTGCAAAGTTGGCTGAACTCGCACTTTTGCTCGGATCCGATTACACAGAAGGTGTAACAGGAGTAGGTATTGTTAATGCCCTTGAGATCGCTTCTGTATTTTCCGGGTTTGATGGTCTAAAGACATTTCGAAGCTGGGTGGAAGATGGAGACCTCCCTGCTCAAGCAGATAGTGGGATCCATTGTTCTTCTTCTGGGTTGAATCAGTTGAATCAGCGAAATAAGCACAATATCGAAGCCGTGTGTAACGATTTGGTGAAAGATAAAAATATCGATTCAACTAATTGCAGCGATGCGAGTATCAGCCGTGACCGAGAAACCTTTGAGAAAAAACACCAAGCGGCGAAAAGAAGTTGGATTCTACCGGATAGTTTTCCTTCAGTTGCAGTGTTGGAAGCGTATGCTAAGCCTTCAATTGACTCCTCGAAGGCGCAACTTGAATGGGGCAAGCCTGAATTTGCTCTTCTTCGCGACTTTTGTCGAGAAAGTTTCAACTGGGGACGCGGCAAAACAGACGAGCTTCTTTTACCTGTCATCCAAATTTGGGAAAAAGCAGAGCAGCAGACTTCCATCCACGACTTTTTCTCTGTTTCTGCGGAGCAGTTTGGTTCCGATGTTCCGGTCGCAAAGTATCGTTCAACACGCATTCAGAACGCTATAGCTGGTCTGAAGTTTGCATCGCCAGGCTAAATTTTGATGAGAAATGTAAACGTTGCGCTCAGAGATGAGAAGTAAACTGAAAGACGAAAGGCCACAACCGCATCCCATGTTTGCCAATGTCGTCACATTTTCCAGTATTTTTCGGTCGCTACCCTTGATTTGTGATTAAGTCTTAGGCAATTAACATTCGTATTGCATGTAACAGAGCTAGCGTTAGTAACAGAGACTTATTTTATGCATTTTAAAGCAATCAAATTTCGATTGTTCGCATTCTTCATCGTGAGAAACTTCGAAGGTAAATGTTAGATGACATACGTAAAGTTAATGGAGTTACGAAGCAGCAAGCAACTGCGCAAGCAATAATAGAAGTCATATTTAGTTTATATTAAACATTTCAACAGACCACGCCCGAACCAACTCAGCATAGAAAATCGCTTACGGAGTCAGCAAGCAAGGTGTATTCTGCAAAAGCCGAGGTCTACGGAACTGCGTTAAGCGGCACGTGTATGTTATAAAAGTAATTTCAAAGTAATTTCTCCGTTCGCTGTATTAAAAGAAATAGCTCACGAGCTCTACTAAAAAAGCTTCGAAGGTACATGTGAGGCACAGCAGCGAAAAAACAGCCGCGCGAGCGCTTGAGAGGTTAATCTGACTCGGAAGTCTAGTTCAACACACGAGCCGTCCGTATAATTTGATACTCGTGCGAGTTGACGCCGAATAGTCTCACAGCAGGCGAGGGTTTTTACCATCCTATGTGGCGGTAACTCTCACCTGCATATACAGCTTCGGCGCCAAGTTCTTCTTCTATACGAAGAAGCTGATTATACTTCGAAAGGCGTTCAGAGCGACAAGGCGCACCGGTCTTTATCTGGCCAGTGGCCAGCCCGACTGCGAGGTCAGCAATGTAAGAGTCTTCTGTCTCACCAGAGCGGTGTGAAGCCATTACACCCCAACCTGCCTTCTTGGACATTCGCACAGCCTCAATGGCCTCAGATATTGAGCCAATCTGGTTTACCTTGAGAAGGAGGGCATTGCAAGCTTTTGATTCGATAGCGGTCGCCACGCGTTCAGGATTTGTTACCAGGAGATCATCGCCAACCACCTGGCACACCCCAGAGCCAGTCAACGTGCCAGTGTTTTCAAAGTCGTCTTGATCAAAGGGGTCCTCTATCGAAACAATAGGGTATTCGGCGCAGAACTCTTTGTACATTGCGATCATTTCATCACCAGTTTTCTTCATAGATCCATCGTTGTTCTCGGTCTTGAAGTCGAGGTCGTACATCTTATCGGCGGTGAAAAATTCAGCAGCAGCAACATCCATGCCTATCTTGATCTTTCCAGTGTAGCCTGCCTTCTCGATTGCTTCTTTGAGCAGCTCAAGGCCCTCTTTGTTTTCTTGGATGTTAGGTGCAAAACCACCTTCGTCACCGACGTTACAAGCATCCTGTCCATATTTCTTCTTAATTACAGACTTGAGATTGTGGTAAACTTCAGAGCCCATGCGCATCGCCTCAGCGAAGGTGTTTGCTCCAACTGGAAGGATCATGAACTCTTGCATAGCGAGTTTGTTTCCTGCATGCGACCCGCCATTGATGACGTTGAACGCAGGAACGGGGAGTACGAGCTTCGTGTTGCCCGCCAGCTCGGAAATGTGCTTATACAGTGGAACGTCTTTTTCTGCGGCTCCAGCCTTGGAAACAGCCATGGACACGGCAAGAATTGCGTTTGCGCCAAGTTTACCTTTGTTCTTAGTGCCGTCTAGCTCGATCATGAGATCATCGATACCCTTCTGATTGGTAGGGTCCTTCCCAATGAGAGCCGGGGCGATGATAGAGTTGACGTTTTCAACAGCTTTGGTGACGCCTTTTCCCATCCACCTGAAGAAAGAATTTGGAAATTGTGACGGAAGAAACGAGCGTGCGTAAATCGGTGCTATCGCGTCGTGCGTATTTTTGCACTTGCTCAGCGTGATGCTACCATGAAAAAAAAACGGTTCAGGTCGCGATTACTCACTTCGTCACATCGCCGTCTCGGAGCTCAACGGCCTCGTGTATGCCGGTTGAAGCTCCCGACGGGGTCATCGCACGGAACATTCCTTTGTGAGTGTACACATCAGCCTCGACGGTGGGATTTCCGCGGGAGTCAAAGATCTGGCGCGCGATTACTTTGGTAATGGCAGCAGGCGTCTGCTTCTTCAAGTACTCAGCCTATATAGAAATTTCAGGATTTGTTTAGCGAAAGTCGCAGGTTTCCGAAGCAAAGGGAACCCAAACTTTTCGGATCGGGAATAAACCCCGAAAACAAAAGTTGAGTACGGGGGCACAAACGAATGGTTGGAAAACACGAATACCAAAGTAGCGATTTCACGAGAGCCGATCGAATATGGGCGGACGGTGCAGGATTTGGCGCAGATGGTGTTGACGGGATCTCCAGTGTTCGAAGGTCAGTCTCTTCTCCCTCAACTACACCGTGGTTTCGCACCATGAACGCGATCGGCTGAGGTGCTTTCGCTTTAACGGCGGCGTTGATGACATCCTCGACTTTCTTGCCAAGACCGTGCTCCTCAATGTATTCCTGAATGGACATTTTTTCTTTTCTGTTGAAACTGGACACTACGAAACGAGAGCTTCGCCTCTTGTGATTAGGATAGGTCAGCCTGGAGCCCAAATGATAGCATTGCGCAGAGAGCATGTTTAACCTTTGAGATTTTTCCAAGCAAATAAATTTCAGATAAGTGTAACCTCGAATAAGAGTTAACCAAGGTTATTTAGTCTCTAAAAAGATGAGCAAAAGGCTGGCCGATTCCGGAACCAATTAATCGAGGATTACCCTCCGGAGACCCTAATAATCAAATGGCTTTCCATGTATTTGTTTTTGCATGTAAAATATGAGCAACGTTCAGAATCTGTTTCCAGTCACATCAAAACACTCGAGCTGCGCAAAAAATCAAACTCAACGGCAAATGCATTCGTCACAGTGACGTATTCGTATGAAATGGAGTTTGATTTTTTGCGCAGCTTTTGTCCCAGCCGGTATATTAATAACCTTATTTAAGCTAGCTAGCTAGCTAGTTGCGAGGTGATAAATTTATAAGGTACGTTATTCCCCACCGTGTATTGGAATAATAGATCATATCAATAAATACGAACGAATGAAGTAAGGTAATATATATAATAATAAGATCTTAACTCGTAATAATAATATCTTCATTCATTCGTGCGTGATGATTAGAAGATATTAGAAATATGGTATAATAATACCTCGAAACTTATACGTACGAAGTAACTCTTCAACACTGGACCTTTCACCATCGTAGTGCGCAAATAGTCTCGCGGCATGTCGAATGAATTCAGACTGAGATGTAACGCGCATGGCGTTCGCGACAGGCCTTTCGTCCTGTCAAGGTATTTTCTTTGAGGCTTTTGGGCCGCCGAGAAGTTGTTTTAAACCTTCACTGCAGGGATGCCGAGTTTAGCAGATGCTCTGAAGCACAAGCCGCGACCGCCATTCAGAGTCATTGGCGTGCATTCATTGTTCGGAAAAACGTCAAACATTTAGCGAATGCATGTTGCGTGATTCAGAGTGGCTTTCGGGGATTTCGTGGGCGAAAGAGAGCATGTCAACTTCAAGCACAGGTAGGCTTAACCGCTCCTTTAGCCAAAAGCGTGATTCATATGATTGTCGTAAACACAGGCCTCGGCGACCTGCCGGGAAGGATATTTCTGTCAAGCCGCACTTGAAATCCAGAGGCAATGGCGCGGATACATGTCAAGGAAACTTGTGCATTGTTACAGTGTCAGAGAGCAATATTTGATTGCTGTTGGGGACGATGGTAGACGATATCGTCGGGAACTGACGAACCGCTTCGAAAACAAGGTGCGTTGCAATGTATTTTCGAGTTGCGTTGCACATGTTTCACATCAATGATGGTAAAAATGAGTGAAATTTTCAGATTAACCATGCCCAACGCACAATTAGAGCTTACGCATCTTGAAGGGGCTTTGCACTACCTTAAAAAATCTTTCTCTGCCAACAACCAAATAGATAAATTAATCTTGAAGAAGCGACCGTCACAACAGGAGTAGACATTTGCGTACAAGCATGACCATCGCGATATTTCCCTCCGGCTCCGATGGTGCTGATTCCTAAAGTCAGCAAAACATGGATCGCAACTGAAACGCTTCTGCCAACACTACTTCCACCTGAAAAATATTTAGTTGATCCACATCAGGAAGACAACTGCATGTTGCAGACCTCCGTAATATTCCAAGATTCACTGGGAGGTTGTTGTAGAAACGAAACCACGTCGTGGAATTCTTTCACTTTCAACTGATGAGAACAAATTATGTTAGTGCAGAGTCATCCACCTGTGTGAAAGAGCTGTTGAGGACCTGATCAGCCCAGCGAATCAAAAGCGCTGTACACAGGTATGCCAGGAAGTCACTGAGATCATCACCTTCAGAAATATATGTGTCCTAGTATTGAAGAGAACCAAATCAGTAGAACGATCAATGTAGGAAATCCAGATAGGACACGGTAACTTGCCATCATGCGGGGAGCAGTTTTCCAGGAGAACTCGCGAAGAAGCAAGCAACTCGCCCAACGGAACGCAAAATGAAAGACGTTAACATCCTGTTAGATCGTCATGATGCGCACTCGCCTTGAAGATCAATCGCACTTTGATCTCACCTCTTCCGTAAGATGCGAAAATAACCTTCTGTCGAGGCGACTGACAAGCTTTTGTGGAAAAAGGAGTTATTGTCAGGAAGTGTAGACTAATAAAGCAAAGTCCACCTCGTTAACCCTGTGACAAACCCTTTGGATCCCGGGCTGTGAATAAGTGAAGTGATCTTGCACACGATCTAAGACCTTGCAAAGACACCAATAACAGTCTGCTTCAACATTACTGAGCAGGGAAGCGTCGCTATTCGCTGTCGTTTGGCTTTCTTCGTTCTGGGTTTCAGACAAGAAAACTGTGGAAAAGTAGGGCAAACTGAGAGTAATGATGGTTTCAGATTTGAAGGTTTTCACCTGTGAAGAATGGTGTTACTAGATCTGTCATTCCTTGGACATATGAAGCTGCAGGGTTACGGATCGCCCGAATGAATAGAACACGTTCAATCGCCCTTGGAACACAAACTTTACTTTAGAGGGGACGACGCCTTGTCGCCGCCTAATTTATGAGAATATGCAACTGAGATATTCAGTCTGCACAGAGTACTCACGTTATAATCATCTCGTCATGGAGCAAATTTCCTAAACTGGCGGTACGAGGTATGTCTATCTTTATTTGGTCCAGAATATCGAGTTCGTCCGAACTCATGACCATGTTGCTCTGAAAGTATTCTGCCGAAAAAGAGTGATATTCTGCGCGTTTCCGAAGCAGGGTCTCGTGGTGTCGATGGAAAGATGGTGGGATGTAGCCCTGTGAAAAATAAGGGATACATCTTTGCACAACGTGTCTTGAATCATGTAGCGTGGTTTACCAGCGATATTTTCCAGCAAATTGGCCGTAAATTTGCAGGGCAACCATTCCATAGGATATCCCTCAATCTCTGAACAATTTTGAGTGAAAGTCCGTAAATATTCCGGGGAACAGTTTGCAGACCTTCAGGTCAACAAGTGAGTTTTTCAGCACAAGCGAAAACAGTTCTTCGCGAGCACTGACACGAGCGGGATCCACATGACCGAGACGTTCGGAAGAACTCCCATCAACTACGCACATGAATCTGAACGTTAGTGGCGTTACGCCGGCTTCGAGGCGTTTAACATTTGAAAGCCAACCCGAGCAACTTGGCCACAACCACGAGGATTCAAGAATGAGATGATTTCGTGGTATCACCTTCGAAAATGGTCTCGGTCCGTTGAGTTTTTCTAACTAGGCGAGCACCCCGCGGAAATTCGATCATTGGCTGTATTCAGAGTCCTGGATGTCGTCGTGCCTCCAACTTTGACGTTCCGGGAGTCTGTTGAGTATTCCAAACAGTTTCCATCATGCCGGTTCAATCCATGTTTTTCCGCACGAACATATTTGGAGAGATTTATAATGTCTTCACTCTAAAAAGAGAAACAGCTGATCTTATTACAGTAAGTTCATAAATGGTCACAATATATAAATACCATTAAATACCTTCGTTAAAAGAGTTAAAACCTTCATAAATAAATAAACATGTTTGCAATGGAATAAGTCCGAATAACAACGGAAAAATGTACGATAACTTTTAAAATTAATGAGATATACCCGGTTGGCGCCCAGCAGCATCTTTTGCAAGCGGCTCAGCGCGCTCGTCGTCCTGACGGGGCCTGACCAGGCGCCATAGGGAAAAAAACACGCGCGACCAAAAATATTGGCGCGGAGCGCGTGTTGATATTTGCAGCGATCGTATGATATAGGGAAAATGGTCTATATATTAAATTCAAGAACTGCGTATATATGTATATATGATAGTTAGTTTTAATATGTTTTTAATAACAATAAGGAACACTCGGATCGGCTGGATTGGGTGACATGTCTGGAGGGCTCAACCAAGATTTTCGAATTTAAAAAAAAATGATGACAATGGAACGCGAAAGACCGTGCGCGATGTTTGATAAACGCTACCAGGTGAGTGTGCCATTTTTTACTGTCAAAAAAATTTGAGTCGTGTATGTTTCCAATTTTTTTTCCAAATATATTTTTAGTATTTCAAATATATTTGTACGGAAGAATATACGTACCTTCGATCACGAGTAAACATACTTGAAAACATTATATAACATTATTACTTGAAAAAATACTTTGAAACATACTTGTAAAGCCACAACATGTACTTTCATTTCCGTTGTCATATTAACGAAGCTATTATCTTCTGGATTTCAACCTCGGACACTTTGAAAAGCAATACATACCTCGTAAAGTTTCTTTCGTTTCTGGGAATATTTTTGTGAACGACTTTCCTTCACCTAACCATTTTAGAGCAACGGTCCCGACCACGCTGGGTCTAATACTAGAATAGGTATCATGCACGCCAAAGGTCTGAGTATACACATCGCTTCTTTGCAAGGCCGTGTTGTCGGACCGGGAGCATCGGACCGTCGCGGTTCTCCGCTTCGCTCAAATAAAGTCTTATCGACAACAAGAACCCGACCCCTTTCGCCGGACAAGTTGGAGCGTGCGCATTCCTACTCTGTGCAACCGCAAACTTGTAACGTTTTTCTCAATGTGTCGAGTGTGCACAGTGTCGCTGTTCGCCGTCGTAGCGTGATCAATCGAGCCGGGGAAACTGACGCTCCCATTGCCAACACCGGGGATAAAAGGACCTCTGCTTTTTTAGTCGGTTTGTTCTGGTTCTTTGCTCATCAGCTTATAGGCGTTGGCAACGATGTTATCATGAAGTACACCGGTAGCACACTATCTGTTGTGCAAGTCGTATTCTTAAGGTTCGCTTTCGCAACTGTAACAATGCTACCAGTGATGTTCGCTACTGGTTCAGACTCCTTCAAAACAGGACGCTTGCCCCTGCACTTTGCGCGAAGCTTGCTACTTGCTGCTGGCATCGCACTTTACTGCAAAGGACTGTCAATAGCGCCGATTGCTGTCGTCACAACACTCAATTTCACGATTCCGATGTTCACTCTTGTTTTGGCGCGTATTTTCCTTGACGAGAGGGTTGACGCGACGAGGTGGTTTGGTACTTTGGCTGGGTTTGTCGGTGTTACTGTAGTAGTGCAACCAGGTGGCGCTTCATTCAATCCAATGTGGCTCGTCGTGCTGCTCTCCGCCGCTCTCTTTGCCGCTCTTGATGTTCTCAACAAGATCTTTGTCGGCAAGGAGTCATTTTGGGCAATGATATTTTACACGGCTTTTTTCACCACACTTATATCTGCATACCCTGCGTACCTGTCGTGGGTGGCGCCATCTGCCGTGCAACTAATTTTGATGGCCTTACTAGGAGCGGGTGCAAACCTTCTTTTGTATTGCCTCCTGAAATCCTTTAGCATGGTGGATGCCTCTGCCTTGGCTCCTTTCCGTTATGTAGAGTTATTGTGGTCTGCCGCAATCGGTGCCCTCCTTTTTGCCGAGGTTCCTGCAGCTTCTACATTGATAGGCGCAGCAGTCATCATACCATCGACATTATATATCGTCTGGGCTGAAAACAACAAGGCTAATGGAGATTAAATGAATGAACGAATAGGTCCACTGTGTCGAGGCAGCATTTTATATAACGACGTAGTTTCTATAGCGACGCTGGCTGTTAACCTCAGAAGCAGCACCAACAATCAAACGGACACTTCCCTCCTTGCGTGTCCTTGGGAGCTGTTTGTCCGCAAGCGATATCACTGAAACCTCCGTAAGATTTGTATACGGGAAGGCCATCTTGAAAACGCCTTGGTCTGTCGACCGTCACCGGTTCAGCCTCCTTGCGACGTTTTCTCGTGTGACTCGTAACAATGACGGTTTTTTTTCGCACCACTCGTGCATCCGTAATCGCGGTGTCGAGTTTTACATGGGCTTGATGGCCCAATTTCTTTTTTGCCTTGCCATCCTTAAATAGTGCGTCAATATCGAACTTGTCGTTTTCGTTTCGTGCTTCAGCGGCAGTCAAAGCGACGTACGAGCGGTCAGGCTTAACTTGACTTGCTGCTTCCTGGAAATTGCGACGGTCAGCTCGATTAATAGGTGAGGAAATTGATTTCCCTTCCCCTGGCATCGACGGGTCACCTTGACGTGCTGCGCTTCATGCTGGCAACAAAATTTATTCAGAACTTCAAATTATATTATTTATTTATTCTTGAATTAAATCTTAAAATATCTCTTGTATTAAAATAATATATATTTCTGGATTTCAATCAAGTGTGCAGATTTTAATTTTAGTTAATCGAGTTAAGATGAGTTAAGTAATTCAAAATAATATAATCATCCATACGACTTTTATTACTGCGTACGAAATCGCCATGTGCTGATTTAGCTTATCTCCCATGACTACGCACCATACAGTCGCATTTATAAATACGTTAAACGCGTCTTTTTTGAACTTCGTGTTTTCGAGCACGGCCGTTTCCACGCCTTCCCAGAGCGCCTTACGCGGCTCTGCAGCCGTCTCTGAATGAAAAAATAACGCGCATGTCATGTCATTGCTATCGGGCGACTACCGTTCTGTATCGACCGCGCGGCCACCACCAATCTCGGGCCATCTTGGCGAGAACACGGTGCCGACTTTCGGAGATGAAAACGGAGATTTCTTGTCGACATCCGCGCCGGGTTCTGGCGTCCATGCGCGGCGTAAGACGCAATTAGAGATCTAAAGGCACATCAACATCTCAAGGACCACGCTGTACACCATCTACCGTTGCGATAACTGGCGTTTCATACGAAAACGCCCCGCCCCCGCACTCACCGTGGACCACCTCCGCTTAACTCGCCTTAACTCAATTAACTCCAAAATTATCGTCTTAACTCATCTTAACTAAAATTAAAAGTTCGCGCTTGATTGAAATCCAGAATATACATAAATTGCTGTACGTCACATCATATTAGTGACCTGTCACCTTTCAGTCGGCCAACCTTAGAAATGGGCTCTTCGAGCCCCGTACGGGACGTCCAGAGACAGTTCTTAGTTAACTCGAGGGATATGAATAGATTTCTTGAAGGAGTATCCACATGGTCTGATGAGGTGAAATCGGAAGACACGGCTATCTTGCAAGACTCGGTGGAGAAAAAAAACTCAACCTTAGATGCCGTCCGTGAGCCGCACGATAACGCTGGTCAAGGTCGTGCGGGCGTGAAATATGACGTTGCAGCGACGATAGACACAGTGGACAGCATGTTACAGCAGGAAAAACTCTTCGGGGACGCCTGCTTTCAACAGGGAGACTATGAAACCGCGAAGAAATACTACTCACGTTGTGCCAATAACCGGTGTACGGCTTCAATTTATGCGAATCTTTCCCTGTGCGAGATGAAACTTCAAAGTTGGGCCGAAGCAGAAACATACTGTTCCGAAGCTCTACGACTTGACCCAAAACATCTCAAGGTGAAAGATCATCAGATTATCGGAGCATATCTTACGGTCTCTTTTGTCTTAACAGGCTTTGCAGCGGCGAGGCGTTGCACAGCGAGAACTTGGTAAGCATCTTTGTTCAACCTCAGGCTTCGAGCAGACGACTCGACTAGCTCCAGACAGCAGTGTCCTTCGACGTGAACGTGCAAAGAGTAAAGCGTTGTTCGAAGCGACGAGAATTTCCAAACCAGCACAAAGTCGTGGAGTTAAGTTGAGGTTCAGCGGTGACACAGGATGCGAGCCGGTATGTTTACTCAGACCGAAGAATGAAAAGAACCGCGTATTGGGGTAGACTTTTATTGGAGCGCAACTGGTCACAATATTCAGTGCTTAGTGTTCGACGACCCATCTCAGCGACCTGATCTTCTGAACCAAATTTTGCATCAGATCCAATCTCCCTCCTGCAGTTTTATCGGAAGGTAAATTTCTGTCAAGTATTGAAACCCATAACTGCTAAGAGCCTGTATCTCAGCCTTTGTTTTTGATTCGAGCATCACTTGAACTTCCTTCACCCATTCTGGATTTTGCTGTATGAATTCTTCACTAAGCATGTGCTGCCCTGTTTCTATATCTTTTGCACTCATTTCTAAGCGGCACTGCTCCGGGATTTGAAATTTATCAAGGTCACTGGGGCGCACACCCAACCACTTTATGTCCGGAGTAGTCAAGTTTGCTGAATCAAAAGCCATATTCTTGGACCCTTGCATGTAAACAGAAATTATTTTGAGCCCATAAGGATCTGCATCGACAAGAGCGAGAACAGGAACACATAGATCTCGCTTAAGTTTTGATAGGAAAAGCCTTGTTGCAACGTCTGGCTGCCCTTTTGCAGTAATGATGATGCACGGGAATCGGTTGTAGAATCTATCCTCCGCCAAACGCATAAATGCTGCATCCTTTTCAACCAAAAGTATGAACTTTGCTTCTGATCTGAAATTTCCTACCTTGTCAATGTTGCTGGGGATTGCTTTCCCACCAATCCCCATTTTCGTGCAATCGATTATATCACCGTCTTCGTTGTATATTAATTTCCCAACGACAACCCCTTTTTCAGAAGCTACGACATGCAACGAGTTGCGCGTACATCCAAGTAGGCAAGATATGTCATCAAGTACAGCGTCTGAATCCTTTTGGTTCTTGAATAGCTTGACATCGGTGTAAAACATATCACGCTTCGTCACATGTATGCCACGGCACAGAACCCCGTGTATAAGCTGCATGACGCGAGTCAAAACGGCGACTTTGCGCACAGAAGACGTGCTTGAGAAGGTGACTAGAGCGTGTTTATCCTTCAATACAATTCGATCCAGCTGGTCGAGATAAACTTGGTCGCTGCTTCCTCTACAAGGTAAAGAATAACCGAAACCGTCACCTCCAAGGATGTTTCTTGTTACCGCAATCATCACCTGCTCTATTGCCGCGGCAACCTCTCTCCCTGGAAGATCAACAACTTCGAGATAAGCCTCCTTTAGACTCATACTGAGCAAACTTTTCCGCAGAGTCGGCTGACGCTTGATGGTCAGCTCCAGCTCTTCGACTTGACGAAGAACTTCATGAACTGAGCCCGGGCGTCCCTCGCGACCATCTCGAAGCTTTTGTAAGACTGAGTTGAGGCCATCTCCGGTCCTAGCAGTAGGCCTTGACGCTGATCGTTTCTGGAACATCGTTTAGACTGTTTTGTGAGACGTTGCTTGCATGAGGTGGGATGGTTAGCCTAGATGCCCACACACCATAATCTGATCAGGCATTGGCGCTTCGTTTTGTATATCTGTGAAGGGATTTTTTTAAAAATGCTACATGGTATTCTATATATACAAATAAAGGTATATAATATAACTCTTATTACATATTATATTATGTACATATATCAGTTCTTATTCCATTTCGGCCCACCACTCCCTGGTATTCTTACCCGCCCCCATGTTATGCTCCGGCCATTTGTAATGTCAAACGATACCGAGCGAGGCCGTGGATGATACTCCTGCTCCCGGGTGGCTGTGTGCGCGGCGAAGCCGCGCCGGTTCCCACCGCTGCGCCCAGGTGCTGGGTATATTGCGTTGTCGCGACGTCACGGGTCAGCCCTGTATACAGGTCATCCGCTCGGTCACCGC
>Ga0115571_1001412_pt1 | contig 16955 bp, 21 predicted proteins | sample COGITO_mtgs_1205_FD_87293 | JGI IMG/M metagenome (GOLD analysis project Ga0115571, IMG submission 87293) | Pelagic marine microbial communities from North Sea - COGITO_mtgs_120531 | ecosystem: Environmental > Aquatic > Marine > Epipelagic | place: Germany:Helgoland, sampling site Kabeltonne...
AAACTTAACTATGACGGGTCGAGACAAATCTCTATGGACTACACCAGAGAGAACGCTCCAGCTGTATATGTTCGTGGCGCTTTCGTATTGGGTACACACACAATGATGTCTGACATCAAGGGTACTAAAGCTTTAGATACTAAAAACCCTACAGAAGCTCAGCTGAAAAAGGCTGACGAGATCTACGAGATATTCGTTGAGCGCACAACCAAGAACCTTATTAGACTTCACGATTCTTTCAGTGAAGATGTGAGAAAATATTCTAAGCTCTGGTACGTTGGTGCTAACCTTACCGCTCAAGATATGGGCGCTAGATTTGGGTACTCTCAAGAGCAAGCCGCCGGTATCCTAGCAGCTCTGTCTCCGCAGAAAGATTGGTATCAGAACATGGCGCTAGCTGAAGCGGTGATGCGCGTGATGCGCAATCAGAAAGATACAGAGTTTTCTAAGGCTATGTATAACAAAGCCCTTGGTAACACACGTAAGGTAAACAACAAGGTGCTTAGCCAGCAAGACTTTAAGAAAGCGGTAAACGAAAAAGCATACCAAGCTTACCTCAAGAGAAAGGCTGTGTTGCAGAGTATGGTAGGCAAGACCTTAAGCGAGATGAGTCTCGAGGAAAACGGAGCTATGAATGCTGCTATGTTTGTCCGTACATACAACGAGATGTTTGAGGACCGCAACTACCACGTGGTAAGTCCTATTGGTGAGCGTATTGGTTATGCTAAGAAAGCAGATGGGTCTATGTCCACTATGGCCTGGGGTTCTTATGCTGAGATTTCTTCAGCAACATCTATTGTGTTGAACGGTACCATGTCAAACATCGACAAGCAGGTTGGTGACCAACACAAGGTGCGTTCATTCTTCAACAATATCAATAACCCTAACTCTTTGGAGGGTGATGTTACGATTGACACCCACGCTGTTGCTGCCGCCGAGTTACTGCCTTTAGCAGGGTCTAGTACAGAGGTGTTCCACAACTTCGGCGGTGGTACTGCTGCTATGAAAGTCAAGGCTGGTAGTTCAAACCTCGGTATCAAGGGCGTGTACTTTGCGTATGCAGAGGCATACCGTAGAGCAGCAGACGAGAAAGGTATACTTGCAAGAGAGATGCAGTCTATCACATGGGAAGCCGTACGTACTTTGTTTACCGCAGGCTTCAAGGCTCAGAAGAAAAACAAGCAAGAGGTTCGTGCTATCTGGCAAGAATATAGCAAGGGTAACATTAGCTTTGAAGAAGCTCAAGACCAAGTGTTTGAAAGAGCCGGCGGTGTGTTCAACCCGGACTGGTATGTAGACAGCGGCGATCGCGCAAGACTAGACGAAACTAGAGAGAGACGTCACGCTCGCAAGATGTTCCAGAACCTACGACCAGATGTTCCTTTCGAGGCAGCCGTTCGTGAAGAACTTAAGAGAGACCCTTCTAGATTCTATGAACCTCAAAAGATTAGCGAGATCAAAGAGCGTCTAGAAGAGATGAGTATTGAGGAGCTCCTTGCTGAGATGAAAGACGTTGCTATGTTTGACGGAGATAACCCCTCTGTTATCAATGACGCAATGGGTTCTTTAGCCGGAGGAGACTTCCGTGTTCTGGCAACACTTGAGTACCTCAAGAGACTACAGCAGCAGGGGCGTACTTCCGAGTACCGTACTGTTCTGAAAAGGTTCTTTGAAACTGGTACAGCTGTCGGTCAATTGTTACGACAGTTCGGTGAAATAAAAGGCCAGACTCCAGAGGGAATGAAAGACCTGGTTGACAGTGTGTACGAAGCAAACGGCACTACCCTCTCTGACACAGAGTACGAAGAGATGGGTGCTATTGTTGATGATTTGTTTGATGGTCAGCAAGATGTTCAAGCATTGATCAAAGAGCTTTCGGAAACCACAGATATGGACCGTGTTGGAGAGATTGAGGGAAGATTAGAGGACGCTAAACGCAGGGTATCTGAGGCCAATAAACGACTAAATGAATTCAATAGCAAGTATGCTATGACATGGGGTAAACTAATTGGTTTACTTATTCAAGGTAACCTTCTTACTCCGGTGTCGCAGATGGTCAACGTTACTGCCAACCTTTCTACGTTACCTATCCTAATGCTAGACAAGACTCTTGGGTATGGTGCTGAGGTTTTGATTAACGGTATCCGCAAGAGCATGGGGAAAGATGTTGACCCTAGTATAGCATCGTTACCACCTTCTATAACTGCAGCAATCTACGCTGGTAAACAGTTTGGTGTTGGTATTAAAGACGCATACAAGAGCGCTATTGGAGAGACTGTACCTAACGATAAGTTTGAGTACAACATGCAGCTTCAGCTGGCGCCCATCAAAGCATTCGGTTTGATAATGGCGAACAGCGACAAGCTTCCGGACGCTGTGAAGAACGGTACTAAATTAGATCAGATTGATTACCGTGCTAAGAAATTCCTAGAGGCAGTTGGTGGTACACCAGCAAACCTCATGTTCAGACTGCTGGCGTTTGGTGATGTGCCGTTCTTTAAATTCATGGAGGGATACGAACTATACAGAGTCGGTAAGTCTTTAGGACTTAGCGGTGATGAGTTGAATAGATTCTTGAGGTATCCAAATGAAGAGTACAGAAACAAGGCAACACAAGCAGGGCTAAAGGTTACGTTCCAAGAGGACAACCAGTTTGCTACATGGTTGAATAAGGCTATAACAAGAACCGCTGATTTAATTGGGGAGCGCAGTCGTGTATTAGAGAATGCCTTCCGTGTTGCAGTGCGTATGCACATGCCGTACGTTAAGACTCCGGCTAACATCCTCGCTCAAAGTATTCAGCTAGCACACCCTGCTATACCTATTGCTACCATTGCTATCAAGAAAGCCGCAAGAGGGAGAGTATCTCAGCGCGAGCTTGCCGAGTTGTTGTCGAAAGCATTCATGAGCTGGCTGATGTATAAAGCCACACAGCGATTGATGGAAAGCGGATTGATTACTACTCCGGTAGATGCTGACGTTGCAAGAGAAAGAGATTTGAAATACTCGGTCGCTCCACCCAACTCGATCAACATCACCGGTATCAATAGACTATTGAAAGGTGAAGACCCTACACTTCAAGTGAATGATGTATGGTTTAACTATCAGAAGCTTGGTCTTGGTGGTGCGGTAATGGCAGCCCAAGCAGTAGGCTTGAAGTCCACAATGCGTGATGCGCAGATGGAGTCTAGAGTACTTAACCGCTCAGACAACTTCATGGATTACCTTGCAGATTTAACGGGTGTTGTTCCCGGGGTGTTAGGTTCTATGATGAACCAGTCTTTCCTTACTGGTATTGACGGTATCATTAAGCTTCTTGCTGACCCAAGCGAGCGCCAGCTCACTAAGTACCTTGAGAACATTTCGCGTTCTGGTTTCTCTGTGATTCTTCCGAACTCACTCAGTGCATTCTACCGCTCTGGTCGCGAGTATCTTCCGGACTACAGACATCCTAACGCAGACTTCTTCAACGTGCTTGACAACATCTTGCGTGATAAGACATTCAACTACCTGGGTACTGGCGAGCAGGTCATACCTCGTGTGAATATTTGGGGTGAGTCAATCACGCAAACTCCAGAGGGTGGTGGCTCATTGATGATCGGTGATGGAGATGAGTACCCTTGGTTGTACAATACATTCGGTGTATTCAAATCTAGAATCAGTTCTACTGACCCGGTAAAGGTTGAGATATACAACTTGTTCAAAGAGACTGGTGACACTGATGTGATCCCTGGATATCCTATGCCGGTGGGTAAGTTAAAGAGTCAACTCACTAAGAGTGAATCAGCTTACTATGGATTGAATGTAAACGAACCGCACTACATTGACGTGATGCCTAAAGATGCACATGCTATGATGAAGATGTTCGGTACATACAGATACAATGAGATTAAGAAGTTTGTTTCAAGCAGCTCTTACGAGCGAATGACAAACGCACAAAAGATTAGTGCTTTGAAATCTATTTACAATAGAAATTCTAGAGGCACATACGATGGCGGTATCTATCCATGGAAAGCATACCGTGATGGAATGGTTAGAAATTATTTTTTAGATTTAGGAGATGAGTAATATTATTGGAAAGATTCTAGGGGGTGGTGCAAAAGAAACTGTAGATGCGGTAGGTAATATCGTGGATAAGTTTGTTGCTACTCCAGAAGAAAAGGCTGCAGCGAAAGCTCAGATTGAACAAGAGATTAGTAAGCGTTGGCAGTCAGACATGGCATCTACGTCTTGGCTGTCTAAGAATGTACGCCCACTCACACTCATGGTGGTTGTGGTTTTCCTAGTACTGATGACGTTCTTTGATGGCTTCGGATTGGTAGATGTTAACGGGGCGTGGATCAATCTATGGAACATGCTTAGCGTTACCGTTGTTGGTGGTTACTTTGCAGTAAGAACAATTGATAAAAGAGGAAACACAAAATGAAACTACAAGTAGTAAGATTTTCTTCGCAAGAAGACAGTACACTAGGGTTGTTGTTCGATGTAACAGACGGCAACAGAGACTTCTTAGCATTCACATTAGAAGATGAGCACAGAGAAGAAAAAGTATATGGAGAAACACGAGTCCCTGCAGGAGAGTATAAAGTCACGCTTAGAACCATCGGTGGATTTCACTCCCGCTATACTAGAAAGTATGGTGGGTTTCATCGTGGCATGCTTTGGGTACGCGACGTCCCAAACTTTGAGTACATACTTATTCATACTGGGAATACTGATGACCATACTGCTGGTTGCCTATTAGTAGGCGATCACTCGCAGCAGAATATAACTAAGGAGGGATTCATTGGTTCATCGGTTGATGCTTACCGGAGAATATATCCGGACCTAGCCGATGCTGCAGAGGATGGTGACTTGACTATCGAGTACGTAGACTTCGATATCCCTAATATCTAAACCCATTAAATCCGACCATGTGAAGCAGTGTTTCTAGTAGATGCGCTAGCTTCATGTGTCTGGTTTTGACTACAACAAAAGCCCACTCTACATTCTTTCCGTTTTCTTTGTGGCGATTTATCCTTCTAGAAAAGTTCTTCGTCATGCCTATGTACCGCTCCTTTGGTAGGTAGTAGAGTATAAACTTTCCGTCGAGCTCTTTCTTTCCGTGTACATCAGCTTGCTTCTTGCAAGGCATGCAATACCTTTGCACACCAGTGGGTCTGCTTCTGTCTTTATGAAAGTGTTCCCTGGTCTTGTGCTTTTTGCACTTCGCGCATCTAAACTTCTCTGCCATCTGTTTCGTGATGTTCAATGACGGCAGTCTTGATTAGGTCAAGCTCTATCCTTACCCTTTGATTCACTCGTTGCAGGATGTAGATGATTTTCTCAGTGTCACACACCGGGTCACCATTGGATTCATGACACGATTCATAGAGCTCAACGATCTCCTTGTGAGCATTCTCACAAGCGTCGTGATAGAGTCTAGATAATTCGTGTTTAGTCATGGCCGTTTGTTTGTATATAATTTACAGCAAACTACAGACCATTAGCAACTAATGTATCACACGTTATTAACAATATGTTCTACCACCTGGTCAACCTCCTTCTGGTTTCTAGGTATGTAAACATCATAGTCCCCCATGTCGTTGTTCTTTAGCCACATGAGAAACATTTTGAAACGCAATGGGAAGCTGTGCTGTGATGGCACAAATCCTTTTGTCTCGATGACGAACCTATGTTTGTGACTCACAAAGTCTGGGGTGTAAGTGACAGCCCGTATCAACTTGTTTTGTTTCAAGCTGAATCCACGAGCTGCCTTCTTACCATAGAACCCTTCGTGTCTAAAAGATTCTAGTACCTCGAACCTATGACCTTCATAGTCAAAAGATAAATCACTAGATTTTAGTTTTTTGTAGCAGTACAACTCAAGGCTTGACTGGAACTCTATACCATCATGCTTTGATTTCTTGTGTCTTACCGCTCCGGTCTTCTTCTTTCTTCTCATATTACATTAGTCATATCAAACGCGTCCTCAGCTGAGCTCGGTGGAATGTAGTTTTCAAACTGCTCACTGATAGGAGTAAAGAACCTCTTGCCTCTATCGTTTGTGCAGTAGAACCCGGTGTTAGTGATGTTCATTTGGAACTCTATTGGATCATATAATGGCGTCGGTGTACCACCAGTTTCAACCACACGCACCTTACGAACATGGAACTCAGTGGTCTTTCTTACCATAGGGTCGTGGTGCTGGACCTTCCTATGTATTGTGAGGAAGCAGGAGCAGCGGTTGACCCACTTGCCACCGTGCTCACTGTCCTCAGCGTAAGGCGCAACTGGATAGCCTTCACCATCCTTGCGTCGCTGCGCCTCAGTTACAGCATGAGTGTTTAACCAAATTGCGAGTTCGTTGTTGACGCTGTAATTTAAAAGTTCCGATGCAGCTTCGTAGTGATACTCATGTATCCCAATCTTAGAGTGCTGCCCCATGTCAATCTTAAGTGAGTTATACGGGTCTATGAATAGTGCGTCTATCTTTTGACTCTCTCTAACTTTATCGGTGAAAGCCAGGATATCGTGGAAAGAATACATGTCTTTGTTACTAAAGAACACGAAGTGTTTGTTCACCCAGTTGTACGCACTAGCCAACTCACTGCGAGACATACGGTCTACCTTTCGGTCGGTAGCAAATTCCATCAACCTCATCTTCGTACTGGCAGTAGCATTCTCGGATGAGTATACACACCACTTCCACCCGTGCTTGATGCTTGAGTTCACCATGAGGTACATCACAAAGGTAGTCTTACCCACGTTGCTATGCCCGTTGAGTATAGTGAACTCTCTTTTGTATCTAAAGTGTTTATCTAGGGTATCGCTTCCGGTGGTCAACCCCATCTCAATCTTACCTTGAGCAAAGTCTTCAATCCATTTAAAGTCATCGTCAGTGGGCGCAATGAAACTCATGTCGCCACTCTTCACGCGCTGCTTACGTTGCTCAGTTTTTTCAAAGGTCAATACCTCGTGGATAGGCATTCCCTTCCCTTCGTTCAGCGCGTCTCTAATGGTCCTCTTAGCATGATCGAAATCCTTGATATCTCTCAGTGATATCTCATACTCTAGCACCCGGATAGCTTCTTCCTCAATCATCTTACCTCCGGCAATGTATCCGCCACACAATCGAGCTGCGTTATACAAGGCGTGGTGCTTCTCTCCGTCCACCGCATTCCGTATCATAGACGCTGCTATGTTCAGCTTGTTATAGTCGGTGTACTCTTGAGGTTTAATGAGCTCCTGCTTGGGCTTAGATTCTTTCTTCTCTTCACTCACATAAGCGGTAAAGGTTTCACTGTCTTCATTTAGATACAGTTCACTATCGTAACTTTCGTAGCAGGCTCTCGATACATTCTTGCCGGTGGGGTCAACTACAATATTATAATGATTGTCGAAATAGTTTTCGATGGCAAAGAAATGTTCTCGGTGTCTGGTGCTGTCATTGATCTTGACCAAAGCCTTCACACCTTTACCGCTAGGCGATAGCCAACACGAGTAAACATAAGAGTCCAGGGATAGAGTTTGCTTTACTTCCCTAGGATTGCTGAGGTCATCAATATCAAGTACAATAAATCCGCTATGCTGCTTTAACCCAGCATCCTTACGCTCCTCAAAAACCCCGCTAAACAATACAGCAGGTAATGATATCTTAAGGTCTTTCTCTCCAGTGTCTCGTATCTTCTCGACTATGTCCTTACTCTTTCCGGACTTGATTCGTTGTAGTGCTGTACCAAGTGGAATGTGAAAGGGATTCTTGGTATCCGTTATTGATTGGTAGATGGTTACTTTCATAGTCGATAAGGTCGAGTTCTCTTTTAAGGTGTACTATTGCTTTAATGATGTCTTGTTTCATTGGATTGCCTGGTTTCTTCCCGGCCCTCATAAGATAGGTAAGCGCTGTGCCTACATTGTAATTACTCCTCTGAAAATCCAACACAACATCCATAGCTTCAATCGCCTTATGCTCTCCTATGTAGTAGTGGGGTACGTCTTCTAAATTATATTCCATTTTTGTATTCGATTCGCTCTTTATACTTAATCAGTTTCGCTATCTCCTCAAAGGTCATGGTCTCCCGACCCCAAACATCTTTACCTTCTAGTAAGATTAGGTTGTCTCCAACTTTGTTTGGTATGATGACTATCTTGTAGTCACTCTCTCCTTTGTTAGGCAAGCACAGTGTTTTGTCTTTGTGTTTAACCACATCTATCGTAAACGATATTTCTCTGCCACCTCTCTTGGCTCGGTACGTTGGGGGAACAGAGCCAACACGCTCCATTCCCCACGTAAAACATACCATTAGATATAAGGTGTCCTCGATCTTAGAACGGCAGACCATCGCTATCCTCTTGGGTCGCTGGCTGCTTATCTTCTTTCTTTCCCCAGGTACTAGGGTCTTTTACGATTGCGTAAGGACGCCCAGTCTTGCGAGACATCTTGAGTTCAAAGTAAACTCGCGGTGTCTTTGCATTATGGGTTGCAAACTTCTTCACATCCTCAAGTTCATCGAGGGTGAAACTAAACTCTCCGCTTACACCAGTTGTAAACGGCACGAACTTGCTGTCCGTGTCACTCCAGACCTTCATCTCATTGAAGTATCCGGCTAAAACATTCTCGTTTTGGCTCATGATATAGATATTAAATTAAACATAGAATTCTTTGTAAAAAGTAGTGGCAGGTCGGTCGAGTTGGAAGTGCTCTTTAATAGCATCAACACCTTTCCAAAACTTAAACTCTCCACTACGAAGTGTTTCATCACTTGCGTGTATCAACGCAGGTAAGTAGGGGTACGCTTTCTCCTGCGCTACCCAAGCAAAATCATTGCCGGGATAAACTGATGTGTAGATGTAGGCTTGAATGTCATAGCTAAAAGAAAACACATCTCGTTTAAAACCTCCGATACTACGGGTGCTCTTGCTGTCTATGATAGTACCAGGTACTTTGCAATCCAAGAACCCTCGAACCGGAATGTCTTCAATCCAAGTATTAAACTCCACCTGGACTTCACCAGTGAGATGGCTGTCGAGCAGTCCACAATCATCTAATCTTGAGATCATGTCTATAGCCATGATGTAGTCCTCTTCCGACACCACATCCTTGCCCAATGCCTTAGCATCGACATACAATTCTTCTTTCCATTCCTTGTACCTTTTCGTAGCACGAGGATTCTTACCACCAATCTCAGCGCAAATCTCTTTGTCATCAAAAGTGTAGAAGCGGTTTTGATATTCGTTGGGTTCAAACAAGAGCGTATCGTACACGCTCCCAAAGCTCAGCGCTTGAGATTCTTTTCTCAGCTGACCAGCCATGTACATTTCCCATAGCCTTATGTCATTGAGAGCATGTTTGATACTGCTATAGGAAAGATATCCCTTCCCGGTAGCATCTTGTAGTTGCTTAGCAAATTCCATTATCGCACAAACTTTTGCAGTGCTTCTACTTGTTTGGTACTCGCAGAGTCTTTGTACTTGCTGAGTACCATGTCGAATGCTTGCTTCTTGTCCTTGCTATTCTTGATATAGTCTATCGCTTTAGTAAACCACTCTCCGTCTTTAACTGGTGCAGAAGCTGTCTTCTTGCCGTGGGTATTGGTAGCGTCAGCGTCTTTAGTATCATCAATCAAGAACATACCATTGAGTGCGTACTTCCGTGCGTATGAGCTCGAAGCCCCGAAGCACTGAGCGATGTCCATACCCTTGCGGTTAGGGTCTATCCCTGCCTGGGCTTTCACCTCTGCTGCGGACTCGCCATCAGTAACCTGGACTGTAGATTCAATGAATAAGATTCCGGCCATCTCTTTGACCTCATCTGAAATGGTCATAGATAAACCATTAGTACTAAGCAGCGGCTTCACTGCTTCTAAGATGTCTTCGGCGCTACGATAGTTGTAGCTACCGAACTTGTTGAACTGACCTTTCGGCGCTTTCAACTCAGCCTGCACTTTTACAAGTGCTGCATTTAATTTGCTCATAATGAATTGAATTTAGTGTTGCTAATTTAATTATTTTCTACTGGTATTCCAAGTGCGATTTTAATCTGAGCCTGGATGTGCAAGGTGCGGCGTAAATCATATTCAGTTAGATCATATTCCCCCTCATATCTTTGGCGTATAACTTCAAGCACATCATCCATGCGGTCGCATAGGTAGTACACCCTCTCCATGTCGGGTTTGTATGTCTTGCTTACCAGTTGCTCTAGACGAGCTTCACACTGGCCTCTTGAGCTCGATGAGAAAATTGTTTTGCACAGCTCCTTATCTCGCAGGTCGAACCTCTCGCTGTCCGGGTTGTATGTTATATAATATTTCATGACTAAACTTTTATGGTGATTACATCTCCTTCTTCGTACTCTCCATCAATGAGCTGCTGCTTGATTTGCTCTAGCAATTCTATCGCATCTTTGATTTTGATTTTGTGGTGCTCCTGGATTATAATCCTATTGGCAGCCATTCGGTCTTCGATATATAAATCCCCGAGTTCAGTCACTATGTATTTACCAGTGTGAATCCGATGGATTAATCCTCGGTCTAGTAACCTCTTAAGATTACTTGAATAGAACCCCTCATTGGTGTCACTCTTAGCGTTGCTTACCGCTCTCACAAATGATTGGATTTGGTGCAGGTGCTCGGGCTTTTCTCTTTTGATAAACCCGAGAACCTTTTGTGTGATATTAAGCCTTTTCTCCTGCTGCATAAACCTTTGCTTTAGTTCTTTTAAAATCAATAAACAAATCCCCAGTGTTGTCGCACACGAAACCTCTTTGATTTCCAGTGATTTCATCCGGGTCTAACCCGAGTGCTCTCAGCTCCTCATCTTCCATATCATTGGTGATTTTAATGATGTTTCCATCCTTATCTTCTAGGTAGTAGAAAGGCTCACCAATATTTACCTCGTAGTAGTTTGGCTTGATTGTAGTAAGGCAGTCAAAGAAACACCCCTCTTCCTCACTCTGAATCTCAACCTGCACTTTCAATGCCTTGCACATTTGAACCATAGAGTTTATGATTCCTTCCGGCATAGTCCATGCTGTCTTGAAGTGAAAGATAAATGTGGTTATCCCATTGGACTCCTCCTCTGAGACAGAGGTGGGCTCCACTGCATTCCACTTGGTTCCCCAGTTTGCGATTGACCAGTCGTACCAGTTGTCGTAGCCATACTTGTCTCTAAGTTCAGCCTCATGCTCTAGAACTTGAGCCAACTTTGCCCCCTTGATATCTCCTAGGTGTACGCCATCGGACAAATCGAATTTAGGGTCACGCTCCTTAGCCTCCTCAACTCGTGTTGTTGCTGACGGCGATGTTGTATCTAACAAAACCTCCGGCATCTTTACGAAGCGGTTGAAGTCTATGATTCCACTATCGTCTTGGATGTTAGAATCTTTCTCTCTAATCGCAGTCTTGAACTGCTCTACACTTGCGGACTGGCCGCTCACCTTTACCAGGTGTGATACATAATTCGGCATACTATTTATTGTTTAATTGAACTTCTAACTTTGCGATGTATTCCTCCACCGCTTCGAGGTAATGTACTCCCAGTACATTCTCTCTTAATCGCAGCATAAACTTTACGCTATCGATCTTGTCGTGTGCTTCTCTCGATGTCATACTCCCTCGTGTTTATTAATTAAACTCTCTAACGCTGCCTCCATCTCGTAAGTATGTGGCTTCGCATTCGGGAATACCTCTCGCAACACCTTGAGCACCTCTCGGTTCGGCATTACTCCTGCTCCACTGATGTAGGTAGCACCTCCATCTCCATCGTTCCAAATCTCGAAGCCGAGATTGGTTTTACACTGGTATCCTATACCTCTACGGGTTTCGAAGTAACGAACTCCGGTCACTATTAAATTTGGCTTACTCATAACTCGTAATTTTCTATTATATACTTTCTAACTTCGTACTGCTCATCCTCATTGCAACGAGGCCACTTCTTGTTTAGTACCAGGGCTGCACAAAACTGCAGCCTAGGTAACCAAATGTGCTTCTTCATAATCTCATCCCGAGACATCGTTGTTACGATTGGTCTGCTTCTCTTACTCATAAGGCAGCCTCCGCTTTTTCCAAAAACTCCACGATGTCCTCCTCCTCTACGGAAATCACGATGTCGTAGGTGCAGTTTCCCTTACCATCATCTTCAAGGATTTCGTACTGGACTGTGTAGATATCTTCGCAGTCAAAATCAACGTGGCGTAGTCCAATGTAGTCATCCTCGGCGTAGTGGTACAAGTAGTACTTCTCATTGAGTTTAACCTCTTCGCCATATCCTATTTCAGCAACCATCTTCATAGTGATTTTGCTGTAGGCGTCATCGTAGGTGTTCCCCTTGAGAGCAGCCGCTTTAGCGGCCTGCTCTTTAGTTAGGTGAGTGGGGGATTGTGTTTCTTCGGTTTGTAGAGATATCGCAAGTTTTGCTTCTTGCATCTTCATTAGAGTTTCGTTTGGGGACGCCATCTCTACAAATCGCAGTGATTGAAATATTGATTTCAAATCTAACTGCTGAGCTAAGTGCATTGCTGCGTTTAGATTTCCGCTCTCCATTAGAGAGACCAAGGCTTCTTGGATTTGTGGATTGATTCTTTTCATAAGGCTTGTTTGTTTTACTGATATCAAAGTTAATACAATCTTGGATAAGTTCCAAATTTATTTTTGAGTGATGCTCACTTCGTGCAGCAGTTTCTCCAGCTGGTACACCCCTTCCATAAGGACGTCTCGTCTATACCTCGAGGTCTCTAGTTTACCTCCCCATAATTTAATTTGGTTCAAGACTATTCTCTCGCCGTGGGCTTCGTCATAGTATCCGCTTTTGTATTTCTTCAGCAACCCATCTGCTTCAGTTATTTCTTTGTTGCAGAACTCAAGGCTTCTCTCGGTTCTTTCAAGGTCTTCACTTAAAAGATTCTTGATGATTGATAATTCGTATTCTGTTACTTGTAAATTCATAAGGCTATTGTTTTTATTATTAATCATTCTTGTTTCCAATCAACTCGGCACGAGAGAAGTCTCTCACCAACTCTACCGGCACTTTGTACTGGTCACCAGTCTCTGCGTCAAAGTACACCTCGAAGTCCTCGTTCATAGTGTCATCAAACACCAGTGTATCCTCGAGTTTTACCCCTTTCAATCGATCTTGTTCTTCTTGCTCCATCTGCTCGATTTCTGACTTGGTGAATACGTGGTCATCTTTGAGTTTTTTAAGTCCCTCAAGGGCACGGCGGAAGTTCGTGAAGTTTACATCTCTTCTGCCCTTGATAATCTCAAAGACAATCTCGGTGAACCGGTCAAGCGCAGGGCTGTAGTCATCACCAACTTCTGCGAGTTGGTACACCAAACCATTGGCTTCGTTTTGTAGTAATTCAAGTACCATAATGGCGGCTATGATTGCACCGCCCTCATCCGTTCCCCACATACTGGCTTGGCTGCTGCCCTTGTGCATCAGTGTGGCTTTCTTGTAGGCTCTTAAGGCTTCTTGCTTACGCACAAAGGCTTCTCCTCTCTTCATCTCTCTTTGTGCTAATTCTTGCACACGCTGTCTTGGTGAATTTAAAATACTCATAAGGCTAATTGCACCCGCAGGTGACTCACTTTGGTTAGTGCCCAGTCCTACCACGATGTAGGGTCGATGCCTTGAAGCATCCACCGGGCTGCGTTACACTAGGTCTTAGGCTAGTGAGCGCTCTCCGTTGTCGGCAAATGAGTACTTAGTTTTATCAGTCAAGATGATGTTGTCAAGCAGTGAAATATCAAGGCCGCCTAGCGCAATTTTTAGTTTTCCCGTTGAGCGCTTGTCGGCTTCACTCGGGCGCTCGTTGCCGCTTGGGTGGTTGTGGCCGATAATGACCGCTTCAGCACCCACAGCAAGGGCTTGTTTCGCTATCATTCTATTATCCATCAACACCTGCGTTGAAGTGCCGATTGTCAACACATCGGCGCACATAATTTTGTTGGCTTTATTGAGGTACAAGGCTACCAGTTTTTGGCGTACCTGCATATCGTCACCAACGATTTCTCGCAGCACTTTCTCAGCGTCAATGGACGAGCGAACTGCGAACTCTCTAGGATTCTTAGCAGGGATGAATCTAGTCTCTACCACCCCCAAAAAATCCTGCTTCGATGGTTTCTTTTCTTCCAGTTCAGCGAGTATTTCTTTCGCTTCAAAATCATTGAGCACGTCCACTACGATATCTTGTGCAGCAAAAATCATATCATCGAAATCTTGTGCATCAAACTCTCTCTCTTCGTTCGTATCCGTGCGGTCTTTGATGATACCGGCGGCCACCAGTTCTTCCACTATTTGGATTGTTTTGTCGCTTTGGTTGTTGTTGTCATTGATATTCATAAGGCATTCAATGCACCCTCGGGTGACTAACTTTGGTTAAACTAGTGCCTCAGCCCGAGCACGAACTCGGCAGCGCCTTGAGCGCTCACTGGGCAGGACGCCCTAGGGTTATTCCCCTAGGATGTGCGCCACTGCTTTGCTGCTGCGTACCAGTGCGGTAACCACTGCAGTCTCTTTGGCCTCTTCGACCGCCTTAACCCATCCGTTGATGTAGGCTTGGCTGTTCTCTTCGTGAGTGTCCGGTAGACCGGCGTGTCCAGTCAGCATCATTGCACCGCTCTCAGCAACCAGTTCCTCAAAGGCGTAGTCGGCTTTGGTCTTGTTGAGCACATCAGTTGTAGCAACCTCTTTGCGGTTCAATCTAGACTCGTGGCCAGTGCTGTGTACCAACTCGTGGAACAAGGTCTTGTAGTAGGCTGTAGCATCAACGAACTGGTCAATCACTGGGCAAACTACCAGGTCTCTAGAGGGCATGTAGTAAGCCTCGTCCGAGCCGCTCACCAAGTTGATTTTTGGTGCACCCTTGTAGCCTTTCACGATATCCTCAGCAGACTCTACTGGGTCGTTGGATTTGTCCAGTTCAGTAGCCACTCGCTTCGGCGTAGCCTCGTCCAGTTGAGCGATGTTGAACACCTTGTACTCTTTCAAGGCGAAGACCTTGCGTAACTTATCAGCGTCAGCACCTGCGTCCAGTGCCGCTTGTACACTCTTGTAGAACTTGCTGTTCTCAATGTCCAGTATAGATACATTAAAGAAGTACACCGGCGTAGACTTGCTGCCCTTGGTCACACGCAACCCTGCTTTCTTGGCTGCGTTGAATGTCAACCACTCGTTGTGCTCGTATCCACAAATGCGCATCTCGCTGTTCAAGAAGAACACGTTCAGACCAGTGTAAGCACGGCCAGTGATGTGGTTGATTGGGTTATTGCCCAAGCCACCTTTCCAAGGCTTGAACCATTTCAACCCGTCTTTCTTAAGCCCCTCTAGGAGCGCCTCTTTTACCTTTTGTTGTACGTTCGATTTCATAAGACTAATGTTTGATTAACTGGTACAAATCTATGCATAAGATTGGATACGAGTCAAGAGGCAAAGAGAGATTAAGTAATTATACCTAATGCGGCATATCAACCCGAATCCAAGCCTAGTGAGGGATAGAATACAATGTGGTAGTTTGTGTCCTAATGTGGAATTGAGTTGTAAGTACTAAAGGGGGGTGGGGGATTGTCAAAGGTAACTGGGGAGCAGCGTGCTTTCTCAGTAGTTGCCTCAGTCTGTGCAGGTTAGCCGGGTTTAGTTCAAGTGCTGGTGGAGGTGACGCTATGTAGTTGTCTGAATTCCAGATTGTTAGTAGGTAAAACGCTGGATGTTTTTGCGTTTCCGTTTCGGGTATCGATGCCCTGGGTTTGCACAATCGATTTCCGTTTTCGTTCGCCGGTCACACGTATGACGTATAATCCCCACGATCTGAATGACTCAAAAAATTTTCGGGGTATTTTAACGGGCTGAAGTTGAAGTAAAGCTTTAAGTGCATGGTGTATACTCGGTAATCAAAAAGTGCCGCAAGGGGTTGATTTTATGAAATAAAATGTGTAACTTCGCACTAAGCTTGCGAGAGATAATGACTCGGGGTTCTGACGACCCCGGTCTTTTACCGCTAAAAACCCGAGTTGCTAACTTAGGAGTGTAATAAGGGTGTGCTGTGTCTAATTATTAATAAGGGGGGAGATCATGTGTGAATGTAACGAATACTGCATCTGTGAGTTCTACGATGATGTAGAGTCTGGAGATTTGATTTTGTTTGTTTAGTATCTTTATTGCAAAAGAAGACTGTTAAACACAGAGCGTGATGCCGGATAAAAAGCCTATATCAATCCCAGACCATAATAATAAGTATAAGTATATACCTCCTAGTCTTCGATCTAGAATGCCGGAGTATGTACACAATATGGGAGTAGCTCCGGAAACTACAGTCACTGCTAAAGCTCCTCTGTTCCCGGGCTCTGCTTCAGCACAGTACAACTACAACAAGGCCGTGGGGGAATCTACAGCTGTGCATGCTCTTAAACCATCCTACCCCATTGTTGATATACTCGCTGGTAGAGGGGGTTTTACAGCTGCGAAAAAAGGTTTTAACTTAATGAAGAGTAATCCTGGGTGGTTATCAAAAAATTCAAATAAAATATTAAAAGCTATAATGTTGCTTAATCAAGCAAAAGAAGTAAGAGATTTACAAAAATGAGAGTATCAAAAAACCCAGTAGACCCACCAAAGCCAGTACCTTCTGGAGAGGGAAAACGATTCACCTACAATGGTGCAGACGGCAAAACAACGTCATGGGAAGGGGAAGAAGCAAACCGCTTAATAGCATTTGAATCATTCTTAAAAGAAACCTACCCGGACCTCGATCTTTTTCAGCGAGAGGAACAAACCAAGAAGTTCATAGACAGCGGTGCTTGGCGAAGCGATGACGACATGCGAGCTTACCAAGTAGCCCCAGAGGTAGCAGACCAGAAAGCTTCTTCTATATCAGACATGTTTGGAGAAGAGTTTGGATCTTCTTTCGGTGGGGGTGACCCGTTTGAAGACGATCCGGATATCCAGCGCATGAAGCAGGAAGCTGCTGCACGGGAGATAAA
>Ga0115571_1001413_pt1 | contig 16934 bp, 9 predicted proteins | sample COGITO_mtgs_1205_FD_87293 | JGI IMG/M metagenome (GOLD analysis project Ga0115571, IMG submission 87293) | Pelagic marine microbial communities from North Sea - COGITO_mtgs_120531 | ecosystem: Environmental > Aquatic > Marine > Epipelagic | place: Germany:Helgoland, sampling site Kabeltonne...
ACATGTCCCGGAACTACAGTCATCCATTTCGCATTGACGCGTTTGGCCACTGGGATGGCTTTTTTGATATACTCCAAAAACTCCGCTCGTAAAGTAGCATCACCACTGGCCAAATTGGGTTTTTGCCAATAAATCTGATGTGCTACAAAAACGCCCATACGGAGGCCTCTTTTTTCCATAGTTACGGCCATTTTTTCTTGAAGAGCCACCTCTCTATTTCGCATGTCATTGTCTTCAAAAGCAGTAAAACCTTGATCTGCCATAAAATTGAGCTGATCAATTGGGTCCTCCCCAGCATGTTGACGAAACATACCCAGATGGGGGGCGTAATGCAAATTGTATTTGTAAGACCCAGCCGCTTCAGTTGTACCAGCCCAAAGGGGCGTTGCTGCTAATCCTACCCCTGCTAAGGCAGATGCTTTAGTAAAATTTCTTCGGTTCATCTTATATCATTTTAGTTTTTCCGGGAGTAGGAATTGGGTAATTCCCTTCTGAATCTGGGACTGAAGGTGGTGTTGAGTCCCAAGTTACTGTTTCTGGCATCAAGTGAAGTTCAGAATTTAAAGCCTCTTCTAAAGTGATTTTTTTACCGGTATAAGTTGCCATTCTACCCAAGATTGCTGTTAGTGTGCTCATCGCTCCGTTTTCAGCATCTGCTATGACTCCTCCGTTTCGAATTGAAGCAAACAAACGATCGTGTTCTACCTGATAGGGATTTGAATCTTCTCCCCACTTTCTAGGATATTTGTACTGGCTATTTCCTTCCAAATCTGTGATTAGTCCTTTGCCTATTTCAACACTTCCTTGGGTTCCTTGGAAGACCTCATCCACACGTCGCATTGTTCCGGGAATATGTCGACACTGACTGGAGATTACGGCACCACTGGCGTAAGTGAACTCTACAAAGTGATGGTCAAAAATTTCACCGTGGTCTTTCCCGGTGCGTACTTGACGTCCACCCATCCCTTGTGCAGAAACGGGATAATCACCAATAAACCAGTTGGCAACATCGATGTTGTGGATGTGCTGTTCTAAGATGTGGTCTCCACACAGCCAGTTGAAGTAATACCAATTGCGCATTTGATATTCCAATTCGCTTTGTCCCGCCTGACGCTTTTTTACCCAGACACCCGCATCGTTCCAATAGACTTGGCCGCTTCGAATCTTTCCTATCGCGCCTTGGTCAATGCGTTGTTTTAAATCGATGTATTTGGTTTGATAGTGACGCTGTAAGCCCACCACTACATTTAGTTTTTTGGCTTTTGCCATTTTTGCAGTAGCTAAAACTTTTCGAATCCCCACGGGATCCGTAGCGACGGGTTTTTCCATGAAGACGTGTTTGTCATTGGCTATGGCATATTCGAAGTGATAAGGTCGAAAACCGGGAGGGGTGGTCAAAATCACAACATCTGCCAGATCAATGGCTTTTTTATAGGCATCGAAACCTACAAAACGATTTTTTTCTTTGACCTCAATCTTTTTTTTGCCGTCAAAGTGGTCTTTTATTCCATTTAAGCTTTTTTCGATTCGATCGGCAAAAGCATCTGCCATAGCGACCAATTCTACATTTTCATCAGCGGTTAGTGCTTGGACAGCGGCTCCAGAACCTCTTCCTCCGCAACCGATAAGGGCCAGTTTTAATTTCTTTGCTCCATAAACGTTGGCCATCGCCTCCACGGTTAAGGGAACGGTCAGGAGTCCACTCGTTGCTAAAGCTGTTTTTTGAACAAAAGAACGACGTGATGTCTCGTAATTCTTTAATGTGTTTTTGTTTTTTATCATTTGTCTGTTTAAGGTGTTGATTCGTAATTCCAATATTTTCGTTGCTCTTCTTCAGTAGGAGTTTTTACAGGCCGCACCACTCGAAATCCTACAAATGGCGCATCGGTATGCCACCACTTGCTTTTTGGGATTTGGGGATCGCGCATCTTCCATTTTTTGGTAGAAGGCCTTCGCGCAGCAGAGCGCAACCGTTTAGGCGCATCCATCCAAGAGCCTCCTCGGACTACTTTAGGGTAGATTTTGGAAGGTTCCTGAAAAGGGTTTTTCACTAATTCTTTTCTTGTTCTATAGGAAGTAGGTACATATTGATCTAGGGTCCATTCTGCAACATTGCCGTGCATATCGTACAAGCCCCAAGCGTTTGGCTTTTTAGTTCCTACTAGTTGGTATTTGTCATCACTGTTGGAAGCATACCAGGCATATTCCCCTAGGTTTTCAGTTGTATCTCCAAAAGAATAAGAAGTAGTACTACCTGCTCTGCAGGCATATTCCCATTCCGCCTCTGTAGGCAAACGATAAAAATGTCCTGTCATGGCAGACAACCATTCGCAAAATTTTACTGCTGCCAATTGAGTCATACAGATGGCAGGGTATCCCTCTATTCCCATTCCAAAACTCATTTCTACATAGGGTGTTGTCGCACCAGAAACTGCATCCACATCAATTTGCACTTCGCTTGAAGGGCTCTTTTTTACTTGATAGACATCCAATTCTCTACTTACAAATAAATTGTACAGATCCCATGTGATTTCGAATTGTCCCATCCAAAAAGCATCCACAGCGACTTCATGTTTGGGGCCTTCATCTCCAAAATGTCCTACTTCTGACTTGGAACTGCCCATTGTAAAAGTCCCCCCTTTGACAAAGACTAAATCCAAAGAATCGTCTGTTCCCAGTAAGATTTCTCTGAAATTTTCCTGAGCCGTTAAAAACAAAAATCCGGAAATAAAAAATAAAAAAAACAGTTTTGATTCGATATGCATTTCATCTAATTCACCATAAATCTATAAAGAAAAAAAATATATCCAAACAAAACCTATTCAAATTCAATATTTAGCGCTAAGGAAACTGAAAAAACTGTATTGTTTAAGTTTTTCGGAATTTATGGCATAAAATATTGTGAAATTTTATTTTTTTTTTATTTATTTTAACAAATTAGAATTTTTTTTTAAGTTATTTACCTTAAATAAGAAAGTATTATAATTAACTAAAACAACAAACCAAATGAAAAAATTAAAATTTAAACATCTGATTTTTAGCTTCCTGTTTCTTGTAGCTGGTGTCCTATCAGCTCAACAAACTATAACGGGTGCTATTTCAGATGAGACTGGTCCACTGCCTGGTGTAAGTGTATTGGAAAAAGGAACTTCCAATGGTGTCGTTTCTGATTTTGATGGTAATTATTCTATAACTGTGTCCAGTGCTGATGCCATTCTTGAGTTCTCCTATTTGGGATTTCTTACCCAAGAGATGCCTGCGAGCTCTGATCAAATTGATGTTATATTAACAGCGGGATCTGACGAATTGGATGAAGTTATTGTAACGGGATATGGAACGCAACGAAAAGCAACTGTAACAGGAGCTGTTGCTGCTATAAAGGGAGACGATATCGTCAAATCACCTGCGGTAGATTTAACCAACTCCTTATCGGGAAGATTACCTGGTCTTGTAGTAGTTCAAGGCTCTGGTGAGCCAGGTTTTGATGGTGCTACGATTAATATTCGTGGGGTAAATACGTTGGGTAACTCTAGCCCTCTTCTGGTAATAGACGGAATCCCCGATAGAGATGGAGGAATCGGAAGACTAAACCCCCAAGACATTGAGAGCATCTCTGTACTTAAAGATGCATCTTCTGCAATCTATGGGGCGAGAGCTGCAAACGGGGTGATCTTAATTACCACAAAAAGAGGAGAATCTGGAGCACCACAATTGGAATATAGTTTCAATACTGGCTGGTCTGCACCTACTGTTTTTCCAGAAATGTCAAGCTCTTATGAGTATGCGAATATCATGAATGAATTGCCAATATATAATAATATTCCTGTTAACGAATGGGGAAATGCTTGGTCAAGTATTCAAAGTACAGGAGTTTATGACTCCCCTACTGATGGTGTTACAACATTAAGCTCTAACTACAGCCCTGAAGCTGTTGCAGGTTACCTTAGTGGCAACGACCCATGGAGATATCCCAACACGGATTGGTATGGTGACACTTTTAAAGACTGGGCACCTCAACAAAGACATAACCTTTCTCTTTCTGGAGGTAGTGAAAAAGTAAGATATTTTACTTCATTAGGCTACATTTATCAAGATGCGATATATGAAAGATCTGCAACCTTCTATAATCAGTACAACCTGAGAATGAATATTGATGCAGAGGTAAATGATTACGTTAAGATGAATGTTGGTATTATGACTCGACGTGAAGAGCGAAATGCTCCCACAGTCGGCGCAGGTGCAATTTTTAGAATGCTTCAACGTGGACGTCCTACTGAAAACGCCTTCTGGCCTTCAGGAGAACCTGGACCAGATATTGAAAATGGTGAAAATCCAGTAACTGTCACAACGGGTGATACAGGTTACAGAAAAAATCCAAAAGATTATATTCAGTTGAATGGTGGTATAAATATTACTAATCCATGGATTGAAGGACTAGAACTTATAGTTAATGGTGCAGTAGATGTAAATCGTGAAACGGCCAAACTATGGCAAACACCATGGAAGCTTTACAGTTGGAATGGTGTAGATCAAAGTTCTGCAGGATTGACTGCAAATGTTCGTTCACCCTTTACAGATCCGCGTTTAACAGAATCTTCAAATAGTGTGCTTAATACAAATCTTTCAGGGCAATTGAAATACAACTTTACCGTAGGAGAAAATCATGATTTTGATGTATTCCTCGGTGTAACTCGAGAGCAGTTTACTGGTTCTAACTTCTTTGCATTTAGAAGAAATTATATCTCGCCAGCAATTGATCAACTCTTTGCAGGAGGTACTGAAGATCAAAATACAGGAGGATCTGCATATAACAGAACACGCTTAGGATACTATGGTAGTTTAAAATATAACTTTAAAGACACCTATCTTGTCGAACTCTTGTTCAGAAGGGATGGATCTTACATTTTTCCAGAAGTAGGACGTTATGGTAACTTCCCCGGAATCTTGGTGGGTTGGAATATTGGAAACGAATCTTGGTTTAACATAGAGGATATATCTTTTCTTAAATTAAGAGCGTCATATGGAGAACTTGGAAATGATCAGGTATTCTATAATGGTAGTCTCCAAGAGTTCGCTTATCTTTCCACTTTTGGCTTTGGAGAATATCCTATCGATAGCAATGTTGTTAAAACACTTTATGAAACTGTGTTACCCAATCCAAACTTTACTTGGGAGGTCGCCAGGAATACAAATATTGGTATTGACACAAAGTTATTTAATCGCATAAACTTAACTTTAGAGTGGTTTAATAACCAACGAGATAGGATCTTAATCCAACAACAAGGAAGTACTCCTGATTCTTCAGGTATTGCTAGTCTTCTGCCTCCAACTAACTTTGGTAGTATGACAAATTCAGGTTATGAATTTAATATTGCCTACAGTGGTGGAGATTCGAATTACTCAAATCCAAATGGTTTTCGTTATACCATTGGTTTAAATGGAGGATATTCTAAAAATGAGATAGAATTTATTGACGAGGTTTCAGGAGCTCCTGAATGGCAGCTTCGAGAAGGTAAACCTTTAGGTGCCTACTTATTGTACGAAACCGATGGCGTATTTTATGATCAAAGTGAAATAGACGCCAATGCTGTAGATTACAGTCAAGTCACACCACAATTAAGACCTGGAGATTTACGTCTTGTTGACTATGATGGAAATGGAAAAATTGATGCCGATGACCAGGTTAGACAAGAAGATAGTTTTACACCAAGGTTACAATATGGTATTACCTTAGATATGAGTTACAAAAACTTTGACTTATCTATCCTCTTTCAAGGTTCCCAAGGTGGTTTGACCACTTTATTTAATGGAGAATTTGGAGACTGGGGGAACTACTATAAGTATCAGCATGACAATAGATGGAGCATCGACAACCCAAGTAGAGAACACCCAAGACTAGCTTCAAGAGGTGATACTTGGTATACAGATGGTGGTTATGGAAATAACACTTACAATTACGGAAGTACTGACTACTTAAGATTAAAAAATATAGAGCTAGGTTATAACCTTCCTCAAAATGTATTTGGTCAAGGGTTTATATCAAACGTTCGTTTTTATGCTAGCGGATTGAATTTATTAACTTTTACAGAGTTTGATATGTCCGATCCTGAAATCGCGAATCGTACTTATCCTTTGTCTAAAGTTTGGAATTTAGGAGTAAGAATAAATTTTTAATAAAAAAATAGTAAATTTACAATATGAAAAATATAAATAATTTAAAAACAGGAATGGTATCAGGTTTACTAGCAGTATTTTTTCTGCTAGCGGCCTGTAATGATGATTTTTTGGATACGCAGCCTTTGGATAAAATTTCCAGTTCGGCTACGTGGAGTGATGGAACGCTTTCTGAAGCTTTTGTTTTTAGCGTTTATTCATACTTAGGCTTTGCCGGTTTTGAAGAGCAGATGCAGGCAGTTATTACTGATGAAGCTTTCTTTACACATGCCGGGAGAAATATCAACACCTTTAACGAAGGTTCTGAATCTCCATCAAACATTGCGTGGACAAGTAGTACTTATGCATGGAGTAACATGTATTCTGCTATCCGTCAGACAAATGTTGCAATAGCAAATTTACCTGAAGCCACATTTGAAGATCAAAACTTGAAGGATAAGTTAATGGGTGAAGCTCATTTTCTCAGAGCTTATTATTACCATCAATTATTGAGGTTTTATGGAGGTGTTCCTATAATAGACAGTCCTTATTCACTTGGTGACGATCTTTCAATTGCAAGAAGCACCTTTGCTCAAACAGTTGACTTTATTGTTGCTGAACTGGACAAATCGGCTTCTTTACTCAATGGAAAGGATATGGCTGAGGGGCGAGCGAGTCGTATTGCTGCAATGGCCCTCAAATCAAGAGTTTTGGTATATGCTGCGAGTGATTTACACGAATCTTCAAAAGCTCCTTCTGGATATGGAACAGATCTTCATGCCTATAGTGGTGGTCAACAAGCGCGTTGGCAAGCTGCACAACAAGCTGCAAAAGCTGTGTTAGATATCACGAGCGGATATAAGACAGACTTAACTGAACCCGTTTCACACGAAGAGGGGAAAGCTAACGCTGTTGCTATTTCTATGGGAGGGAAAAGTGCTGTGGCTGATGCAGGTGCTTCTTCTGAATTAATTTTTGTAAGAACACTTTCCTCAAAGTACACCCCCGAAGATAACTGGCCACTTGGCGGAACTCACTTCGGAGTAAACAATGGTCCTAATGGTTATCACAACTGGAGTGGAAATCCACCAATCCAGCAAATGGTCGACGATTATGAAATGATGGATGGTTCATCTTTTGACTGGGATAACACTACTCATAAAGCAGATCCATATGCCAATCGTGATCCTCGTTTTTACTCACACGTATTGTATGATGGAGCGCCTTGGAAACCTAGACCTTCCGATGTGGCAGCGATTGATCCTTATGATGAAGTCCAAACAGGATACTATGATGATGGAAATGGCGGTTTAATTAATGGTGTAGATACAAGAGAATCTCCGATTGAAAATTGGAATGGTTCTAGAACTCGTTATAACTTACGTAAGTGGATTGATCCAGACCCAGCCATTAAAGAAAATCTAACCAGTCACCAAGTTATTCCTTGGCCATTTATTCGCTATGCAGAAGTTGTGCTCAATTATGTTGAAGCTAGTATTAACTTAGGACAAGAAGATGAAGCTCGGAACTGGATGAACAAAACTCGATTTAGAGTTGGAATGCCCGCAGTAACTGAGTCTGGTCCTGCACTACTTGAAAAGTACATTAACGAAAGAAGAATTGAATTGGCATTTGAGGAACATCGTTATCATGATGCTAGAAGATGGCTTATTGCTCCTGAGACTCTTGGTAGAGGTATTGAAAAAATAAATGTTACCGCTGCCTTAAAACCAGGAAAATCACCTCATGTACCTTACCGTCATGACAAAGCTGTTTATGATTATACCTATGAAGTTCAAAATGAAACTTCTATTGAAAACAGAACTTGGAAAGACAAAATGTACTATCGTCCCATCAGTAGAGATGAGATCAATAAAAATGAACTTCTTGTTCAAAACCCAGGGTACGAATAAACAATATTTACTATTTTGATTTTAAAACATATCCTCTTTTTAGAGGATATGTTTTTTTTGGTTCAATAGAATCTCATAAATTGCCAAATGAATTTTGAATGATTGATTAATGAAGAACTTTTTAGTGTTTTTTGCCTTACCCTATCTGCTAGTTACAAGTTGTAACTCAGAGAACGAAACACTTACCCTATTTAGCGCTCTGCGCCCTTCTGAAACAAATATTTATTTTCAAAATAAACTTACCGAGGGACCAAACACGAATGTCCTGTTGTATGAATATTTTTACAATGGAGCAGGTGTGGCACTTGCTGATTTTAATGGGGACCAGCTTTTAGATATTTATTTTACCTCCAATATGGAAGAAAATAAAATGTATTTAAACCGAGGGGATTTTAAATTCGAAGACATCTCAAAAATTTCAAAAACTCAAGGAAGAAGTGGCCCTTGGAAAACAGGAGTAACCGCAGTTGACATTAACGGAGACCAGCGGATGGATCTCTATGTCTGTTATTCTGGTATGTTAAAAGAAGAAAAGAGAAGGAATCAACTCTTCCTCAACATGGGAAACAATGAGGAAGGAATTCCCCAATTTACCGAAGTAGCAAAACTATATGGACTAGACAGCGACGCTTACAGCAACCAAGGCTATTTTTTTGATTATGATCGAGATGGTGACTTAGATATGTTACTTTTAAATCACAATCCAAAATCCTTACCCGTATTAGGGGTTTCCAAAACAAGAGTCTTGTTACAAGAAGATCAACCCCAAACAGGTTTGCGTCTTTACGAACAGAAAAATAGGCGCTTTTATGATCGCACTTCGCAAACTCAAATCAACGGCTCCAGCCTATCCTATGGATTGGGATTGGCACTTGCTGATTTTAATAATGATGGCTGGACTGATTTTTATTTGAGTAATGATTATACTATACCCGACTATTTGTACCTCAATAATCAGGCTGGAGATTTTATCAATACACTTCAAGAAAGCATGCCGTATACTAGTCACTTTTCAATGGGAAATGACAGTGGAGATATCAATAACGACGGATTTATCGATTTGATGACTTTGGATATGCTTCCAGAAGACAATAAAAGACAAAAATTACTTCAAGCTCCAGACAACTATAACCTATTCAATCTCAACATAAAAAGCGGATTTCATTCTCAATACATGAGAAATATGGTACAACTCAATAACGGAAATGGAACCTTTAGTGAAGTAGGGCAGATGATGGGAGTTTCTAACACGGATTGGAGTTGGGCAGCTCTCTTTGCAGACTTCGATAACGACGGCTGGCAAGACCTTTTTGTAAGCAACGGCTATAAACGTGATTATACAAACCGCGATTTTCTTAACTATATGGAAAATTTTATTGGGGAAAAGAAATCCAACTTAAAACGTGAAGATGTTCTTGAAATCATCAATAACATGCCCGCTTCCAATGTATCCAACTATCTTTTTGCCAATACAAAAGGGAAAGGATTTAACGACGTGACAGCCCAATGGGGAGTCTTAGATTTTACCAACAGTAACGGTTCTGCTTATGGGGACCTAGATGGTGATGGGGATCTTGATCTAGTGGTTAATAATATAAATGCTCATGCAGGTATCTATAGAAACAACACTGACGCTTCGCGAAATTTTCTACAGATTGCCCTAAAAGCTTCCAAAAATAACTCGAATGCCCTCGGTGCACGGGTTACCCTCTTCACCAAAGAAGGGCAACAAACCAAGGAGCAATTTCCAACTCGAGGGTACCTGTCCACTGTCAGTCCGATTCTCCATTTTGGACTAGGAAAGCAGGAGAAAGTTGATTCTATTCTCGTACGCTGGTCCAACGGAACCTTTAATTCACGCAAAGCCGTAGGGGTAAATCAAAAAATTGAAATAGAGCAAAGAGAATCACAAGCCAGAGTCATTGAACAAAACCCTTCGAAAACACTATTTTTTCCCAGTGAAAATAGTTTTGACTTTACCCATTCAATAAAAAACGTGTTAGACTTTGATCGGCAAAAACTACTTCACTATCAACCCTCCTTTACTGGTCCAGTACTTATCAAAGGGGACCTCAACAACGATCAAAGAGAGGATTTGATTCTTGGAGGTGGGAAAGGACAAACACTAGAAGTTTGGATCCAACAAGCTGACGGTTCCTTTCAATCAAAACCTTCTCAAGCGTTTGTTCAGGATCGAAAAAAAGTGACTGTGAGTCTGGAATTAGTTGATTTTGATTTAGATGGTGATCTGGATATATACAGGGCAAACGGGGGCTATCACGACTTTACCAAAAACAGCACAGAACTTCGAGACGATCTTTATCTGAATACCGGAGACGGTCAGTTTGAACGAGCAAAGAAAACCTTTGATTTAGAAGGAAGCAGTATCGCCGTCGCGGGTGATGTAAATCAAGATGGAGCTGCTGATCTTTTTGTAGCAGGGGCGATCGTCCCAGGCAGTTACCCAAATCGATATCCCAATAGACTTTTACGTAATGATGGCAAAGGAAATTTAACAACAGATACTGAACAAAGTGCAGCTTTGAACGCACATGAAGGGATTGTCCGAGATGCCCTTTGGACAGATTTGAATGGAGACGGTTTTCAAGACCTCATCCTCGTAGGTGAATGGATGGCCATCACAGTATATCTAAACCGAAATGGCAGTTTGGAAAAACAATCCGATTATTTTTCCCATGTAAAAACCAAGAACGGGTGGTGGAACAGTATCCAAGCGACTGATCTCAACAAGGACGGTCGTATGGATTTTATTGTTGGAAATGAGGGACGTAATAACCCGTTCAATGCCTCCACAGAACAACCTGTAGAACTACATTTTGATGATTTTGACCAAAATGGATCTGTTGATCCGATTCTCTCCTATTATATAAAAGGAAAAGCTTATCCTTTGGCTACACGGGATGAACTGCTGGCACAATGGGTCGCACTCAAATCTATGTATCCTTCTTATGCATCTTATGCGGATACGGATTTAGAAGGTTTACTAAAAGGATATTGCACAGAAAAAACTAAACGGTGGGAAGCAAGTCAGATGGAATCCATCGTTCTTTTAAGTAAACAAGAAGGATATGATGTTGTAGTCCTTCCTGACGAAGTGCAAAGAAGTCCGCTCACAAGTACTCTCCCCCTAGATGTTAATGAGGATGGAAATCAAGATTTGATTTTAGCTGGAAATCGCTCTCAAAATGCACTAAAAATAGGACAAAACGAAGCCAGCTATGGCAGCATCCTTCTAGGGGATGGTTCGGGTGCATTCCAATACGTCCCTCCGTTACAAAGTGGATTGCAAATCAAAGGATCTGTAGGTGCGATGGTGTCGATTAAAAACTCCCTTTATGTAGCTCGTTGTGCAGCCTCATTAAGTACATACAAACTCAACCCAAATGAAAACTAAACACTTTATAATAAGATGGAGTCTTTTGGGACTTTTAGGTCTGCTACTAGTTCAATGTGAACCTTTACCCGACAACATTCCCGATCATGAGGTAGCTGCGCAGTGGGCGGACATGACCCTCTACATTACAAAAAATACACCAGCCAACTCCCCAACTTTTGCCTCGCGATGCTTAGGTTATTTAGGTTTAGCACAATACGAAGCCGTTGTACACAGTGATCCAAAGTACCAATCGCTAGTAGACCAACTGAATGACCTAAACACCCTTCCCAAACCCGACACAAACCAGCAATACAATTGGCTCCTCGTATTGAATCATTCGCAGAGTACGCTTTTAAAATCCATTTACCTTCAAACATCGGATGAAAACAAACAAAAAATAGATTCTTTAGAACAACGGCTGAGTAAAATCCTCATAAAAAATACAACTGCTGCTAGCGCACAGCGCTCCCTTGCATTTGGAAAAAAACTTGCAGAACATCTTCTTGAATGGTCCAAAACAGACGGAGGACATCGAGGGTACCTGGAAAATTTTGATCCTGACTATGAAAGGGAACCCTTTCCTGGATCATGGAAACCGCCTTTATTTGCTCAGTCTTTTAGTCATAATCCATTGCACCATTTTTGGGGTGAAAATAGAACTTTTGCTCCTACCAATACTTTACTTGAACTTCCAGAATTTATTCCTTACGATCCCGCTAAAGGAAGTCCTTATTATCAAGAATTTGAAGCTGTTTATAAGAAAGAAAGAACACTCTCTCAAGAAGAGAAAGAAGCAGCGATCTGGTGGAGTGACGATCCTGACGTAACCTTTAGTCCAGGTGGGCATCTGTATTTTATAGCTACCGCATTGGTCAGAAAAAACAAACCGGATTTAATCACTACTACCAAAACTTTTGCCAGTGTGGGTATGTCTGTAGCCGATGCCTTTATAAAATGTTGGAAATGGAAATACCATTTCTTTTCAGAGCGCCCCAACACTTTTATTCCCGAGTTTATCAATCAAAAATGGGAGTCCTTTTGGCCTGATCCCCCTTTCCCTGCCTTTCCCTCGGGTCATGCCATACAAGCCGCTGCAGCGGCAAAAGCACTATTAGGCACATTTGAAAACAAGACTTCCTTTATCGACAGTGCCCATGTGGGCAGAGAACGAGATCATGTGCGCGGAGTAGAATTTAAAGCGCGTGCCTACTCTACAATTTGGAGCATCGCTGAAGAAACAGCCTCCTCACGTTTTTACGGGGGAATTCATACCCCGCAGGACAACAGCGTGGGATTGGAACAGGGCGTACTAATTGCGAATAACATTCTCAACCTGAAATGGAAAAAGTAAAATCATGCGTAGTTTCCTTATCTTTCTAGTCTTGTGGAATACTTCAACTACCAGTTGGAGCCAGCGTTTTGTGGACCATACCGAAGCTGCTGGAATACAACATTTCTTTGAAGTGTATGAAGGGATGTTTGGTGGTGGTGTTGCAGTGCTGGATTTTAATAACGATGGTTTTGAGGACCTCTACCTGACAGGTGGGATGCAAGAAGATCAATTATTGGAAAATCAAAAAGACGGCACTTTTAAAAATGTATTTCACCAGGCTGGCCTTACATCAGCTCTTGGTTTTGTGACCCAAGGGGTAGCCACAGCCGACTTTAACCGCGACGGATGGATGGATCTTTTCATTACTACCATAACTACCATAACTACCAAAGGAGAAAAAAAATCCATTCCCAGAGCGCAAAATTTGATCTTTATCAATAAGAAAGATGGGGCTTTTGAAGAGCAAAGTAAATCCTTTGGGATTTCAAAATCCGAATCGTTCAGTACGGGGATTGCCATTGGAGACATCAACTTGGACGGTTATCCTGATGTGTATGTAGGAAATTATTTTACAGATTATGATGGAGGATTAAAAGAAATTAGTGATGCCACCATTGTCAATGCCGGAAAAACGGCTAAAGGTTATTTATACGAAAATAAGGGTGGAAAGAAATTTGAAGAAGTTTCAAAAAAGTACAATCTCAGTCACCGCGGCTTTAGTTTTGGAGGCATCTTTACTGATTTTGACAACGATCACGATATGGACTTGATCATCAACAACGACTTTGGATACAAAGCTAAACCTAACTATCTACTCCAAAACCAGTTTCCTGAAAAAAAATTTAGCTATGTAGAAGAAGCTCGTAAAATGGACTTGCGGATTAATGCCATGGGGGGTGCTACGGCAGACCTCAACGCAGACAGCTACCTCGATTATTTCATCACCAACATCCGTTTTAATCGATTTATGATTCAATACCCAGAAGAAAATATTTTTATCGATCAAGCAGAAACTTTAGGTACTCAATTGTTTACAATAAGTTGGGGAGCAAACTTCACAGATTTTGATCAAGATGGTGATCTCGATTTATTTGTGGCAAATGGCGATCTCAATCCCAACTGCGTTCCGATGTATAACTTTTATTTTGAAAATGAAAACTCCACTTTTCAAGAGCACAGTGGTGAAGTGGGTCTTAAAGACTACGGTGTAGGTCGAGGCTCTGTAGTTTTTGATTTAGAAAATGATGGGGATATGGACTTACTGGTGGTCTCACAAAAACCCATTAGACCCTATGGACCGCCCTCCATAACGCGTTTGTACAAAAATGAAATGGCGAAGGGGAACGCTCTTCAAGTAAAGCTTAGAGGAAATGCATCTACCTTATCGGCTTTTGGTAGCCGAATAGAACTATATGCGGATTCTTTATATATCAATCACGAAATAGACGGGGGAAACACCTCACATCTTTCACACAACAGCAGAATAGCCCATTTTGGTCTGGGAAAACGAACTACGGTCGACTCACTCCGTGTAACCTGGCCTGGTGGGGAAAGCCAATTCCTTTACCAGATTCCTGTTAATCAAAAAATTACAGTAGTGGAAACAAACGTTTTCCAAGACAAAAAGAAAACGAATTATGAAATCCTTGTAGCCTTTCTGATAATAGGGATAGGGGTAATTGTCTTTTTTAAAGTAAAGAAAAAATCGCTTCCTAATTAAGTTGTATATTGTCTGGCTGTAGGTCAAAATAGAATGTTGATGCTGAAAAAAATGATTCCCTACGTTGTGCTTTCCTTTTTTTGTTTCTGCGAAACAGAACCTATAGCAAAAGCTCTTTACTTTCAACTCAATTCTCAAATTTATCCTGAGGAAGGAGGTTCATTATCACTTGAGAACGGAAGCTACAAATCCGGTACCGTAAGAACCCTTCATGCCAAACCCAATTCCGGTTGGGTTTTCGATCGTTGGGAAGGAGTTATCGCCGGAATGAACAACCCAACTGATATTATATTTTATGGAGATCACGACATTCGTGCTGTTTTTGTTCGAGATACTTTTAAGGTACGCACCCTCGCCGGGGGAAAGGGAAAAGGTTTTGATATGAACCAATTCAACTACCCTACAGGAATTGCCTATGATCAAGATGAAAATCTCTACGTGAGTGACATGCACAATCACAGAATTCAAAAGTGGATGAAAGGCGCTACCGTTGGAATCACTGTAGCAGGAGGCAATGGTTATGGTTCTAATGCAAACCAATTTAACGAACCTGGAAAAATAGCAATAGATCCTCTGGGCACACTGTATGTGGCCGATACCGAAAATCACCGTATCCAAAAATGGTACAACGGCGCCTCAGAAGGAGAGACCGTAGCTGGTGGAAAAGGTGGAGGCGCTGGACTTCACCAATTAGATACACCCTACGGAATTGCACTAGACACAGACGGTTATCTATATGTCTCAGAAATTTTCAATAATCGGGTAGTACGATGGGATCCTGGGGCTTCAACAGGAGTTGTAGTGGCTGGAGGAAACGGTCAGGGAAAGGGCCCCGATCAGCTGTATTTTCCAATGGGCATCGCTTTAGATCAAGATAAAAATCTTTATGTAGCAGACACCTACAACCATAGGGTACAGTTATGGAAACCCGGTGCCAAAAAAGGAATTACACTGTTGAACGCAAACGATACCGAACTCCAAAGTTTTAATTTCTTTACTGGAATTACAGTAGATAAGAACAACAAGCTTTACCTCTCAGACTACGAAAATAGACGAATTATTGAGTTTAATTTAAATAACCGAAGTTTGAAAATTGTTGCTGGAGACAATCAAGACGGGAGTGCCCCTAATCAATTTTCTCACCCTTTTCAATTGATTACTAAAACCAATGACTTCATTTTAGTCGCTGATGCCCAAAATAACCGAATTCAAAAATGGAAGTTAAACTAGTTGACTCCGGTGGCTTGTTAAAGTTTTTCCTACAAACTTCCTATAGCAAAATCGGATCAATTAAATGAAGAAGGGGGGGGGTGCTTTTATTATTTTTAACATTTACCTATAAGTATGTAATTCTGATATAAATGACTATTTTTAGGAACCTGGAGAATCGAAACCCCTTCGCCACAGTCTTTTATTTCATTTGAACCCAATGGGGAAGCCTTTTATTATCCCAATCGGGTAAGCTATTTAAAAGATACACTTCTAACTAAAGGAACCTGGAATTGGAGTTACAAAAACCGAAAAAAGAAGGATACGCTGTTATTAAAAATTGAGGGGAATAATCGTTTTCTTTTTGAAATCATGATTCTTAGACCCGATAAAATAAAAGCGGTTGAAAATCGAAAATCGGTATATTTTACTCGAATGGATTAACTTTAACCTATGAATAAAAACGTTGCTTCTTTTTTTAACATAACCCAACGGATTCTCCTAATATTAACTCTGGGTAGTTTGCTATCCTGTATAAAACAAATACAATTTGAACACCAACAATCTCAACGAAGAAAGCAGTCCGTACTTGTTGCAACATGCTCAAAACCCAGTCTTTTGGCAAAAGTGGGATCCTGAGGTGTATCGTACACAAAACGAAACAAACAAACTTGTCATGTCAGTATTGGCTACTCCAGTTGCCACTGGTGTCATGTGATTGAAGAGGAAACTTTTGAAGATGAAGCCGTCGCTGATTATATGAATGCAAACTTTATAAGCATCAAAGTCGATCGTGAGGAACACCCCGACATAGATCAGCTTTACATGAACGCAACACAAATGATAACAGGTTCAGGTGGCTGGCCACAGAATGTAGCCTGTTTACCCGACGGACGACCAGTATACGGCGGTACCTGTCATACCCAAAAACAATGGATGGAAGTCCTAGGGAAAATCCAAAAACTCTATACCAACGACAAATCACAACTTGAAGAAACTTTGAATCAGATTCGAGAGTTGGAAGATTAAGCAATCACCCCCGACCCCAATAATTCTGTTCCTTCGTACCAAGCCACAAACTGTCCAGGGGTAATTGCGGATTGGTGTTCTTCAAAAGTAATGTAGAGTCCTTCTTTTGTTTGAAAAAGGGTTGCTTTTTGTAAAGGTTGGCGGTAGCGAATACGGGCAGAGACTTTCAGGCTGTCCCCA
>Ga0115571_1001414_pt1 | contig 16933 bp, 9 predicted proteins | sample COGITO_mtgs_1205_FD_87293 | JGI IMG/M metagenome (GOLD analysis project Ga0115571, IMG submission 87293) | Pelagic marine microbial communities from North Sea - COGITO_mtgs_120531 | ecosystem: Environmental > Aquatic > Marine > Epipelagic | place: Germany:Helgoland, sampling site Kabeltonne...
CCCGTCTGCCTGTGCCGCCTGCCGATTGACTTTCGGATAAACTTTTAGCACTCAATCACACTCGGAGAGCTTCCTCCCCCCGCGGAGAAACAAAACAGTCTTCCCCTTGCCGCTCGGGACTCGAAAGATGACGACTGGCTTACTTTTCCAGTCGGTGACCCATCAGGGCATCCCTCCGGCTGTGCGACGAGGCGCTCGTGCGCAGTGCGCGGATCGATATGACCTAGGCGGGCAGGCGAGGCGCCTAAAAAAAAGTCGCGAGGGTGTAATTACTTCCCTGGCGGCTTCCTCCCCATCTTCCGTCAACGGCCGTGACGCCCGGGCCTTAGTAGGCCATGCCGCGCCGCTATCGCGCAGGCGCAATCCTCTCAGGCACGTGCGCGATCATGTCGTGCCTAGGTCCACGGGGGATGCCGCCGCCAGCGTCTCGCAGGATGCCGAACCGGAACCACCAATACCTTCGAGCGGTGCACCCGCTGGCTTCGTCGCAGGCTTCGTCAGAGGCTTGCGGATGAGGATAGCTGCGGATCCCAACTTCCCGTTCAAGCTCGGGGCTGAAGTGTGTTTGGACGAGGTGATGACGTTGCTGGTCAATATCGGCGTACGAGGGAACCCGCTGCAGTGGGCGCTGGGGGCGCAGCTCCAAGTTCTGTGCCAGATGCTCACCGCCGCGGTGAACGATATCATCCTCGTTTACTGCCTCGCACCCGTGAAGCAGGACGGTACCGAGACTAAAAAGAAGTCAAATGAGCCGGAAATCGCGCACATCTTTCAAGAGGGTGATTATACGTTGGCGCAGAGGATCGGATGCTACCTCGCCAAGGGCAAGTTCTACGCTTTCGTGGGTGCGTTGAGCTGCACTTTCTCGATGGCACTTGCGCTACTGCTCAGTGGCCAAATGGAGCTCTTCACGCCCGTGTACCTATCCCGGGCCCTCATGACGGGTGCACTTCACATGGGTATCAGTGCCAACACGCGCTATCAGATTGTCAACGGGATCGAGCGCGTTTTGTATTCCTTGTTGCCGCAGAATGCGGCGCGGCTTGCGAGTGTCGGAGCGAGGTTATCGAATAACCTTCTGGGAGCTCGATTGTGGATACTCATGACGACGCTGACTGGACTAGCGTAAACTGTATTAAAACTACTTCATTATTAATCAAAAAGGGAGAACGCGGCTTCCGACGTTGTGGTAGCATTGCCTGATTCACCAACCTTTCGTTTCCTACCGGCACTCCCAGCTTCGAGCTTGCCTTCGAGCTTCTCATCTAAACATCTCTCGCAATCGGATAATATCTCGAGCTCGGATTTAACGAGAATTGAACAATCGGATGCCCACTCGGAATCGTCACTCGGAGTGCTCGCATAAAGCGACCTGCGTCTTTGTAGCATCTTTATCAATATCTGCAAAGCTTTTGCGTTTTCCAACCCACCATGGTTTTGTGCCTCAGAGATGTAATGGGCCACGTTTTTTGTGCCAGATACGTTGCCCTGCGACGAGCTGGTGAAATTGCTGAAGTCATCCGGTGAACTTGCGAGAACCCAAAGAGCTAACAGCATCCCATCAGGCGGGGGCGAACGAGCTTTTAGCTGAAACGTGGAGTCTTCCCGACAAACCCCGTTAGCTTCACACCATCGAAGACGAGATGCAATCTGTAAACCATCGACACCGCAAAGACCCGCAGCCGCGCGAAGGGCGGGTATTCCAAATGTCACCCGATCGCCTGGGTTGTCCACCTGACAAAATCCATAAGAAGAGAGGAGTGTTGCGTTTCCAAGCTCTCCATAGGAGTTGAACAGTTCCTCACCCTTCCTTGCGCTCCTCACAACCTTGACATACATGTAGGTCACGCTAGATCCCTGTGTATTTGATGGTGGGGGACGTGCATTCTTTGGTATTGTACTCTCGTCGTTTATGTCCGCCAGGAGCACATGATGACCGCCTGTGCGATGATTGAACAAATCCGCAATGGGCACCAGCCCCACACCGACTTCAGGACTGATGGTGAACGCCCTCGAAGAAACCACAGACCGAGCAGCCAAGTAATCTTCAAATGTCAATCCTGACTTGCTGATTTCTGAACTCAACACCATCGGTTGTATGTGTTTTTCCCACTCTGTTTTCGCTTGTGCTCGCTCATCGCGCAGAGCCTGCTCTACATCCGTCCCCGCAAGAAATCTTTTCCTGTCGTCTGGCCACAACGCCGTCACTCCTTCTTCGGCTGCTGGCAAGAACCTGAGATAGGCGTTCAAACTCGAAGATTTCCGTGCATCTATCCTACGTTCAAGAAGCAACGCGAACCCGAGCAAGGCGAGCCATTCTCCTTTCCCCAGAGACGTTTCCAAGTCACGAACTAGATTGCTGTGTAGGCATCCTTCACAGGTGAGACACTTTGACGTTGGAATCCGTGCCACAACTTCGCCTGAGGATGAGAAGAAGAAATGGAAAGCGTGTCAGCAAAGTTTAAAGAAGCTGACGTTGGAACGTCTGTGTTGAAACACTACACTGACCAACATCGATGTCGCGACGAGCGCGCACGCCGACTCGGGACGTTTTGTTTCTCTCCGAATCATCGACCACACAGCCGAGCTCGACGGCGTCTTCGTTCCACCAGAATCCACTCGAACGCAACCAAGCCTGCGAAGCCGAATTGATGGTGGATCGTCAGTTGTTGTAAAAGTTAGCTGCAGTAAATTCATCGAAAAGAAGAGACGCAGACGGGTCGATGCCTTGAGGTTTTCCATTTGGCGAGACGGATTGCTGAAGTCCTGCACTGCCGACGCCAACACGGAGAGGGACTCCTGACGCTGCGAGAGCAACAAGGGCTTCACCCTCACAGGATATGTGTCAAGTTGGTCTCTTTTAGAGTGCCGTATACTGTTCTCCTGGTTATGTTGTCGACGATGTGCGCAGTGAGCAGCGTGGGTCCCAACTACCCGTGTGTAACTGGCGTCTGTCGTCAACTTTCTCACCTGCGCCTGAAAATATCTTGGCCACAACCCCTCGCACGGTCGCGCGTATCCTAACCCTCGTGAGCGCCGTTTTGTGCGTTCTCTCGTGACAGCAAGTGGTACTTGACGAATCTTGCGACTCGAGATGGCGGGTATCTTAGCTGGTGCGTGCAAATTTCTCTTCAACCCCGCGACCGTCCTCCGGACGACGTTGTAAAAGCGGGCGCATCGATTAGTGTAATCTCAGCAGCTCGTTTTGCCCACCAGCACAGCACTAAATCGAACTTCCATTCTCAAATCGCTCTCGCAGCTGACCGTGGCGCGCTCATGATGAAAATATATCACGCGTCGGGCTTCGCTCTCGCGGGTAAGTACATCCTTCGCGAGATTCGAATTAGGGATCCGTCACTTTCCTCGCTTTTTTGGCAAGTTTTCTGTGTGCTGAACGTACCGCTCATTCTCGCAGGTTTGGTACCAGCGGCAATGGTCATCCCTGGAGGGGTTATGCCTATCGACTTGGCGCTGGGTGTCGCGCTCCCCGTGCACTCCCACATCGGTCTCAACTTCGTGAGTATTCAAAGTGCCGCCTTCTTATCTCTGTCCGTTGCTGACGTCGTTTTCCCTTCCACCCGAAGGTCATCTCGGACTACGTTCCCAAAGCTGTGGCACCTGCGACGCGCGCTGGATTGCTCGGAGTCACGTGTTTGACGCTCGCGGGCCTGTTGAAGTTGAACGTGCAGGGCGAGGGCGTGACGAAGACAGCCAAGAGACTTTGGACCAAGTAAAAGGGCGGTGGAGGAGGGAGCTTGGAGGAGCACTTGTAACCGTAGTTAAACGCAAAACCAAATTCACTGGAAGTTTTAGTTTCATTATCCTGAGAAAGCGCGCTAATTTGCTTTTGCCATTCCTATTTGCACTGCCAAACAGACACGAATCTCGACGACGACGGTCGATCTTTTTCCGTCTGGTCTCTCGGAAGAGGAAGTTTTGGTGACGTAGGGCGGCCAGACGGGCTCTGCCAGAGGCGGGTGGCGGTGGTGAGTCATCGATGATCTGTAATCTCCTGCGCGTATCATCATTCGGTCGCTGTGGTGTCGTCTCGGCATCACTTGCGTCTTCAAGTCGACTCGCGCACGCGCTCGCAACTCCGAACGCGCTCGCATCTCCGAGTTCTTCGGTGGACACGGTGGACGTGGACCCGGGATCAGTGGGTCCGCATGAAGAGTTCGAGCGCCGTGTGCGGGCGGGACAGATCATCGGCGGCGATTGCCAGCAAGCTCGGGCAGTTTCGGCATTGCAAACACTACGCGATCGCCTGCTTGGCGAGGCGACCGCAGAGTACGTGAAGGAGGCTGGACAGCATGGGCACAGACGCGGGGTGTACTTGCACGGCGGCGTCGGGCGCGGCAAGACCATGCTGATGGACATGTTTTACACGACACTTCCTCCTGATGTCGCACGACTTGCGCGCAGGGTCCATTTTCACGATTTCATGGCTGAAATGCACCGTCGCTTACACGCGAAGAGAGGCCAAGAGGACCCACTCTCTGCGGTTGCTCGAGATTTGTGTTCTGTGCATCCTGTGCTGTGTTTCGATGAGGTTGAGCTCGCTGACGTTGCGGATGCCCTGGTATTCAAGAGAGTTTTTGAACGAGTTTTCCATCTCGGCGGCGTACTCGTCGCGACCTCTAACTCGGCACCGGAAGAGCTGTATCTGGGTGGCATAAACAGGTCAGCGTTCCTCCCTTTTATCAACACCTTGCAAAAGCAGTGCGATGTGATCAGCCTGAACGCCTCTGACGGGAAGTCGAACGACATTGACTACCGCCGCTCCGATATTGTGCTCCGAGGATCTCCCCAAGGTTCAACGACAAGAGCTGCGACCAAAATGCTGCCTTCTGCGGCGGCGGGCGTCACGTCGACTCTCATCTCCGGTGGTGGTGCACCAACCGAGTTAGATCGGTTGTGGCATGAAGTTGTCGCCGCGGACCGGTCACTACGCGGTGCGTATTTAGAAGAGAAGAGTATTGGTAGTGATCGCATCCCCGTGGCGCCCGGACGGTGGGTAACGGTGCCAGAACTCTCAGGTCGATGCGCGCGGTTCAACTTTGACGACATTTGCTCCGGGCCTCTTGGCGCATCCGATTACAATGAACTCGCGAATCACGTGGACGTCTTTACCATCGACAACATTCCTACGTTTTCCGTGCAAAACGAGAATCAAGCGAGACGTTTTATCAATTTGGTGGATATACTGTACGAGCGTCGTGCGCTCCTGGTTGCGTCTTTTGCTTCCAAGCCGGAGGAAATCTTTCGCGGCGACGACGAGTCTGAAGGGGACGAGGATACGGTGAGGAGTCGGGTGAGGCGCGAGGGCCGAAGAGGTGGGCATCAGATAAGCGTCAGCAACGAGGGCGGTAGCTCCGGTCGATTGACCACCACGGTCGGCGCCATGGAATGGTCGGCGACGGGGCGTGCCGGTGCTTCGCTCGCACAACTGCAGTCCACAAACTTCACCTTTCGGGCCTCCAAGAGGTGCGCGTCCAGACTTGTTGAGATGGGCTCAGAGGCCTACGAGCGAAGGTTTTGGGCATCTCTAACCCGTGAGGAAGTAGACGTTTCCCTAGCACGATAGACGCGAAGAAGTTGTGTCAATCACATTTATTGGAGTCCATTCAGTGACGAAATCCCTGCTCTGTTTTTCGGCTGCCAGTGCCCCACGTGCAAAGATTGACGTCGACAGGTCGACATTGAGATTTCCGAGAACGGAGTTAATTTTACCGAGCAAGATAACCTTTTAGATCGGGAGTGGACGAGGAGCATTCGCGGGTCATACTCGCTCGAGCACGGGCTATCGACACGGAGATTCCCTCTCGTGTACCATTGAGCGCGTCGTGATTCGTGCGCACGTGGCAGGTTGTTGAAACTCCGAGAGGACACAGCTCTTCGTTTTTATACACCAATTGGCCCCAATTTACGATGAGTGTGAGTCTGCTGGCCCCGGCCAGCGTCCGGCTGAGCTCAAGGCGTCACGTGACCAAGTCTGTCGCATCTAAAACTCGTATCGTTACTCGCCGGGCAGCTGCGATGCCAGTTGTTCGGGCGGAAATGAGCGGCGTCTCGGAGGCCCGCATCAAGGTGATCGGCTGCGGCGGTGGCGGAGGGAACGCGGTGAACCGGATGATCAACAGCGGGCTGCAAGGCGTTGAATTCTGGAGCTTGAACACTGACGCGCAGGCACTGGTTCAGAGCCAGGCGGATAACCGGATACAGATCGGGAAGGAGGTCACTCGTGGCCTCGGCACCGGCGGTAACCCGGAGCTCGGCAAGAAGGCTGCGGAGGAATCTGCCATTGAGATCCAGGATGCAGTGCAGGGCGCTGATCTCGTCTTCGTCACTGCCGGGATGGGCGGTGGTACCGGAAGCGGATCGGCCCCCGTGGTGGCGCGTCTCTCACGTGAGGCCGGTAATTTGACTGTCGGGGTGGTGACTCAACCCTTCACATTCGAGGGTCGTCGTCGCTTCACCCAGGCTCAGGAATCGATCGAGCAGCTCAGGGCCAATGTGGACACCCTCATCGTCATCCCCAACGATAGACTGTTGGACGTGGTGATGGATGATGCGCCTCTTCAAGAGGCGTTCCTTCTCGCGGATGACGTGTTGCGCCAGGGTGTGCAGGGTATTTCTGATATCATCACCATCTCCGGCCTCGTCAACGTCGACTTCGCAGATGTGAAGACGGTGATGAAGGGCTCGGGCACCGCTATGCTCGGGGTTGGAGTCGCGCAGGGCAAGAATCGCGCTGAAGAGGCTGCCACGGCGGCTATTTCGGCTCCTCTCATCGAGCACTCCATCGATCGCGCCACCGGAATCGTGTACAACATCACCGGTGGGTCCGACCTCACTCTCCAGGAGATCAACACCGTCTCCGAGGTTATCACCAGCCTCGCAGATCCGACTGCGAACATCATCTTTGGCGCCGTGGTTGACGATCAGTACAAGGGCGAGCTCCAGGTCACACTTATTGCCACGGGATTCGCAACCCCGAGTAGCATTAATGCTGGACAACAAGGCGGCAACTCTGGTGGACCCCCCCCTCCAACTCCTCCAAATGCTGGCGGCGGTGGGCTTCCGTGGCAGAGGGAAGGTGGCGCCCGTAGAAGCTCATTCTTGGACAATTACGGTCGATGATTGAGACAATGATCACGAAATGTTAAGTGTTATCTAATTTAATTTGTGCTGCATCCTCTCTCCCTCTCCGGTCATTGTTCGTGTTCCACATCGCTCCGCAGCCATTTCCTTTTATCTTCGGAAAAAACGATTGCCACGATCTTCTTCACCCATATCAGGTTTAGCACGAATCCGCAAAGCGTCAACCCCCATAGCACGTACCTAACGGGAATGGGTATGAACGCATCTAGACGACGACCACTGAAGATCACCTTGCCGAGCCCAACGAGGCTCCATGCATAACCCAGTACTCTGACCCCAATGAACACAGCGAGAAACACTATGCTTATCCAGTATTCCATCCGATTTGCAGCCACCACACCTCGGCTCTTCATCCCCAGCCCTTTGGCGGCAGCGTTCAGCAGGGGTTGGGTTGTCTCCATATCCTTCATCTGTCTGACAAACCACCGCGTGGACAAGATCGGCGTGCTCGTCTCGCACGTGCAGAGCCAGCCCAGTACTAACGGGTACGCGCCCCATGTGTAGGCTAACAGCGACGCAATGAGGAAACCCACGTGATGAATCAACATCTCAACCCCCCCCAAGTCGGGGTACTCTAAAATAAGGTGGAAGAGGTCGTAAAGGACGTAGCAGAAGAAAACTAAGGTGCTCGTCTCTACGAAATTCACGAAGTCAGCGTTTTCATTGGCGTACAGCCAAGCCTGTCGTCGTAGTCCGCCTCCCTCCAACTCGAAAACAATCTTCCAGCCAGCGTAGGTCAAGTAGAAGGCATGTACGTAGGATACTATGTACGATGGCGCGCACCGACGGAACGCCCGTTCCTTCTCCGTTTCCGGATTGCTGCGCATGCGAGAGAAGAGCCACTTGGCAGCCTGAAACTGCGCCTCCCATATGGCAGTGAGCAAAAGGATCTTGAGCCCGGCTGCTATCATGGGGCTCGAGTCCCAGCCCGAGGATTGGGCGATCCGCTGGCGAGCCGATTCGCGCGCTTATGACCGAGTGCCGTACCGAAGATATCGGCGCGGATGAGCTGACCCGGCCAGCCCGCGTGACGGGGATTGGGCGATCCGCTGGCGAGCCGATTCGCGCGCTTATGACCGAGTGCCGTACCGAAGATATCGACGCGGATGAGCTGACCCGGCCAGCCCGCGTGACTGGCGTCGTCAGCGAGCAGCAGAATGGTCATCGAGGTAGGGTCCGAGGCAGAGTATAGAGCTCCTCCAAGGCAAATCTGTCGTTAACCATAAACCGCTTCTCAGATCAACATCGCCGTGAGTATCAATTCATATCACCTGTAGTCTAATTGACTATTGGTCACACGTCGGAAACCAGAAAACCATAGCACAATTTTCGGTGAACTAATTTTCGGAAAACGGAGCATCTCCTCCTGTCTTTTTCAGCCCGCCGCCCCCGCCGACACCACACCATCACGACCGTGACGGTGGACGTTCGGAGAGATGGTCAAGAAATCCCGCACATCAACGGGGGGCAAGTCCCCCGGGGGTGCCTCGGGCGGGGCAAAGAAGCCCACCCACTCGATGAGCCAGGAAGGTCGCGGCAAAGGTTCGCAGAGCATGCGCTCGGCGGCCACGGTGCGCCGCCTACTGATGTACAAGCAAAAGCCCATCCGCGACAAGAAAGGGAAGCTCATCAAGCAGGACCTGCAAAGTAAGGAGCTGCCAAGCACGCGCATCGTTCCCGACCGTCGCTGGTTCGGGAATACCCGCGTCATCGGGCAAAAGCAGCTCGAGGAGTTCCGCGAGGACATGGCGCAAAAGTCGAAGGATGGGTACACGGTGCTCATCAAGCAAAAGAAGCTGCCTCTGTCTCTGCTGGCGGACCCGGAGAAGGGCCGTACGAGGCGCGTCAACCTTTTGGGTACATCCCCGTTTGCAGAGACGTTCAGCGCGGGTCGTCGGCAGAAGAAACCGAAACTCGCGACAGACGATCTCGCCGCCATGGCAGCGCGTGCCGCCGCCCACAACGAGGCATACGCCGAAGGCGTCGAAGCTGGCGCAATCACAGATCGTGATTTGGTAAGACAGAACGATGGCGCCGTGGATGCAGCGAAGGGCTCTCTATTCGAGAAAGGGCAGTCCAAACGCATCTGGGGAGAGCTTTACAAGGTGGTAGACTCCTCCGACGTGATTATCCAGGTGCTCGACGCGCGAGATCCCATGGGCACGAGATGCCATCACCTCGAGTACCACCTGAAGAAGGACGCGATGAAGCGACACAAGCACGTCATCCTCCTTCTCAACAAGGTGGACCTCGTCCCCGCCTGGGTGACAAAGAGGTGGCTCCACGTACTATCGAGGGAGTATCCAACGCTGGCGTTCCACGCCTCCGTCACCAACCCTTTTGGTAAGGGTGCAGTTTTGTCGCTGCTCCGCCAGTTCTCCCGCTTGCGCATGGACAAGCAGAACATCTCAGTGGGATTCGTTGGATATCCCAACGTTGGAAAGTCTTCCGTGATCAACGCGCTGAGAACTAAGAAGGTGTGCGTAACAGCTCCTATCCCAGGCGAGACGAAGGTTTGGCAGTACGTCAACCTCACCAAGCGCATATTCCTCATAGACTGTCCAGGCGTCGTGTACCATGACACCGAGGACAGTGACACGGACGCTGTGCTCAAGGGAGTGGTGCGCATCAGCGCGCTGGAGGATGCATGGGAACACATCCCCGATGTCGTTGCAAGGGTCAAGCCTGATTATTTACGCCGTGCATACAAGGTGCAATCATGGGAATCTCCAGAAGACTTCCTTCAGCAGGTGGCGAGGCTCACTGGTCGACTTTTGAAGGGGGGTGAACCTGACCTCAACACTGCGGCAAAGATGGTATTACACGACTGGCAGCGCGGTCGCATTCCTTACTTCGCTCCACCCCCGCAGCTTCCAGAACACATGCGACGGGGTCTGCAAGCCAAAAACCAACTTCCTGAGGATGCAGCGGATGCTGAGTTGGATGCCGCGGATGCGATGTCGCAGAAGGCAAAGGAAGCCACCATGAGGCAGGTGGGTCGACGAATGCCCGCGGCGCATGGTATGTTCGACGAAGAAGACATGCGCGGCGATGACGACGACGAAGCCGATGTAGTTGAAGAAGGCGATGTTTCGGGTAGTGAGGGAGAGGATGATGAGGAGGAGGAGGCGGCTGATGACGATGAAGGCGCGGATGCTTCAGACGATGAACAGTCTGGCGAGGAGGTCTCCGATGAGGACGGGGAGGATGTGAATGACGACGATGATGGCGACGAGTCGGGTTCTGAGGAGGTACCGCTGTCTGACGACGAAAACGGTGGTTTGGACGAGGCTGCGCTCGCTAAGTTTGCGAGCGATGACGAGGATGAAGACGAACCCGAAGAGGAGGATTCCGGTGATGAATCCGATGGATACGGCGAGGAAGGACTGTCTTGGGATGCCGTCCTCGCCGACGTTCGAGGAGAGAAGAGCGCCAAGGACGCTCAGCTTAACGTGCCCGCAGGTGGACCCAAGGTGCGCGTGCGTAAGGGCGGTGGAGGCGGTGTGTTCCATCGCGATGCCATGAAAGCCAAGAACAAGCACAAGGTGCCCCGCGGCACGGTTTCATTCATGAAGGAGGAAGGCAAGGTTGGTCGCGATAGAAGCAAGGGCGCCGCCCGAAACCGGATCGCCGAAAAAAAGGCGAAAAGGCGAGTCGAAGTTTAATTCTCACATGTTTGAATGATCTCACAAATGCCAACGCTGCTCAAAACTCCCCCGCAAGTTGAGACCATGTCCGGTCAGTCGCCTTACTGCCTGGTTTGCTGCTCCGATGCGTCGCCCACTATTGGGAGCTTGATGGTCTTACCCAGGGCGCTCGCGCCCGCACCAGCCACGGATGTGAGGTATACGTAGAGGAAGACGGTGTTGTACAGCAGCACCTGAGCCTCGAGGCCCGGTCCTCCAGTGAGCAGTGCGTCGTCACCGCCAAGGCCCGAGATGAGCCTGATGAGCACATCCGGGACGATCAGGAGGATGTCCAGGAGGATGGCTTGCTGAGCGTTGAAGCGAGTGAAGTAGCGGAACCCCTGGTTGTTGACGACACCGAGATACATCGCGAAGAAGACGACAATCTGAAGGAACCCGAGCGAATACCACAGGTCGATGGCGGGCTTGATGGGGAGAAGAAGAAGCCCGAAGAGGGGAAACTGCATGAGAAGGAACTTGCTGTACTTGAGCCCGTCGAGGAGGGGCAAAAGATAGCAGATGGCGGCGATCGCCCTTTCAGGTCCCCTGATGTCCTCATCTTCCGAAGCTGACGGAGTGGCGGCACGCTTGAACACATCCTTTGCCTCGCTGGCTTTCTCTCGCTCTTCTCGGGCGGCAGCCTGCTCTTTCTTCGCAGCCATCACCTCCCTCTCGATCCTCTCCTCTTCCTCTCTCTGCTTCGCCGCCTCCGCCTCGGCATCCTCTCCCAGGATGGAGCTGAGACTCGAAAGCGTATCCTTCTTCTCGGCGCCATCCTCTCCCCCCACGGCGCGCAACGGCATGTTGACCGCCCGGCCGCCGAACCCGTGACTGCGGTTGACGCGAAGCTCCGCCTTCGTGGTCACGCCCGCCCTCGTCTTGGCGCCAGCCGAGGTCCTGGTCGCATTCGCTACACCTGAGCGCCTGACGCCGCGCGAAAGTCCCGCGATGGGCCGCAACGAAGGCACGCTGATGACGTTCATTTTTCCGTGTGACTTCTTGGTCGCAGCGCGGGAGTCTGGCGGTCGAGTGGATCGATATCGTTTTTTGACGACGTGGACGTGGCGCGAGTTCCGGGCCACTCGTCCGAAACTCTTGATTTCCGTAGACTGTAAAACACATAGGGGTCCCCGAATTCTCAACAAATTAGGTCGAATGACTCGTTTGACTTTTGCTGGAAATGCGGGGGAACGACCAACAACTGAGAAAAAACATAACGTCCGTCGCTCGAACAGCATCGGAAAGTTGGGCAGACCAGATGGCCGACGATATGGATATCGTGCCGGTCGAGCACGCTATCCGGGGCGGCGCAGATCATAATATCCAAGTACTCGTGCGCGTTCGTCCTCCAAACTCACGAGAGCTAGAGCAGGTGAGTCTCGTCCCCTCCGAGAAGGAAAAACGAAATGCCGAACCTTTTGATGTGGCTCACCCCCGCACTCGTTCTCAACAACGCAGGGATATGTCAAGGGCGTGCACACGAGCGGTCAGTCCATCGATGTATCGTCAAAGAGCAACGCCAAGTATAGCTACGACCATGTTTACGACCATGATGCCAGTCAGCTGGACATCTTCGAAAGCGTTGGCGTTCCCGTCACGGACGCGTTCCTGGAGGGCTACCACGGCTGCCTCATCGCCTATGGACAAACGGGAGCGGGTAAGACTTTCACGATGCAGGGACCCGACGATCACACTGAAATTGAGAATATGTCTGACGAGACGAGCGTCGTGAACGCCGCTGAGGATCCAGAGCAGCTCGGTCTCATCCCCCGCGTCCTCAAGCGCATCTTCGCACACATCGAGAACGAGAAGGCTGCGGCGGAGAACGATGAGAACGCCGGGGACGTCAACAACGATGAAGTCGGGTCATCGAGAACGTCGGGAAAGTCCATTCCCACGCGGGGTAAGCCGGAGGTGGAGTTCACGGTGAAGTGCTCGTATCTTGAAATATATAACGAGACGATGGCTGACCTGCTCGGTGACCCGGGTTCGGCGGTGCAACCGAACATTCGCGAGCATGAGAAGAAGGGGGTATTTGTGGAGGGTCTGACAGAGGCGCCTGTTTACTCCGCAGAAGAGACCTATGAGTTATTCCAGCGCGGGTCCCACAGACGCCGGGTTGGTATGACGGAGATGAACAGAGAATCATCGCGGTCGCACTCAGTGTTTACCGTGAGCCTTGAGTCTCGCCGACGTGCCTTTGCCGGAGCTGCACTGCAGAAGCGATCTGCGCTCCTTCATCTCGTAGATCTCGCTGGCTCAGAGCGTCAAAAGTCAACAGAATCCGCGGGGGCTCGGTTGAAAGAAGCGTCCGCCATCAACAAGTCACTATCGGCGCTGGGCAACGTCATCAAGGCACTTGTGGACGTTGCAGACGGGAAGGATCGTCATGTTCCCTATCGCGACTCAAAGCTCACGTTCCTTCTTAAGGAGGCTCTTGGAGGCAAGGCTCGTTGCACATTACTTGCATGTGTCAGTCCGGCAGCTGGTCAGGTTGAAGAGACGCTTTCGACTCTGAAGTTTGCGCAGAGAGCCAAATTGGTCAAGGTAACGGCGAGTAAGAACGAGGAGGCGGTTGGGTCCGTTGCTGAACTTGCTGCAGAGGTTACTAGACTCCGAAATATGCTATCGGAAGGAACAGGTGAAGGAGCAGATCGCGCTCGTCTGCGTGCTAATGATCTTGAGCTTCACATAGCCCGTGCAAACCGTGTGGCCGCAGCCACAGCGAGGGCTGCTGCGCAGGAGACAGAGAAGCTTTCAGGAAGACTCGTGGAAGTTCAAGAACTCGCGAGCAGGCTCGATAAAAACCTGCAGTCAACGAAAATGGTTCTTCGCCTCAAGGAAGCGAGATTATCCAAGGGTACGAAATCAGTGGAGAACACTGATTCGGAGGAGATGGAATCGCTTCGCAAGATGGCGGAGTGTCCACCAGAGGTTATCAGGATGCGAATTGAGATGCAACAGCTTCGTCACCAAATTGAACAGCTGGAAGCAGAAAATGGGATTCACCCTGCGAAGGGGAAAATGATCCAGCTCGAAAAAGAGATGAAAGAACTCCGTGCAGTGCGTTTGGAGGAGGGCGAACTTGTCGCGCAGACTATTGAGGATCGTGCAGCTGCTGACGCTGCGCGTGAAGAAACTGAGCATGTGAATGAAATTTTGGAGGCGCAGCGCAATGCTTCGGAGCGTGCAGCCGCTCTGTCTGAGGACGCTGCCGCTAACGCAGATGCCGCGCGCGCGGAAGCAGCTCTCGCTCAAGTTAATGCAGAGGCGAAGCAAAAGATCGCGGAGGAGAACATGTTTCGCGTACAGGCTACATTTGACGAGCAGAAGTGTGTTATGGAAGAGATGTTTGGACAAATCGAGAAGCTTGACGCTCTGCGCACTCGGTTAGAGCAGCAGCTCGCAGAAGCCAATCTTGCCAGCGAAGCTGCGCGAGTAGAGGCTGCGGAAACAAAGGAGGTGTTGACTGCAATCACTGATGCGAAGAACGTCATTGAGGCTGAGGCTGCTGCTGCTGCACAGAGGCACGACCAGGAATGTGCGAGAAAGGATGACGAACTCATCAGGATGAAGGCAGCTCACAGAATCGAGATTTCTGAGATTGAGAAATCTCACGCTGCATTGCTTGTTGCCACAACCGAAATTCGCGAGGGTGAAATGGAAAAATTGGTCGCTTCTCACGACAAGATGGTCACTGAAATGAAAGATGTTCACACGAAAGAGGTTGCTGCTTCCGCTGAAACTCATTCTATTGATCTCGCGAAGCAAAGAACCGATATAGAAAATTTGGCGCACGAAGCTCTTATGAAGGAGAAGCAGAGTCACGACGGAAGAGTGGCCAAACTAGAAGCTGCACATGCACAGGCTATTCAGGTGAAAATGAAAGAACACAGAGACACCATCGCCGAGCTGAGCGCAAACCATGAGGCCGCCTTTGTGTCAAAACATGAGGAATATAAGGCAGCAATTGCAGATGTGGCGGCAAACGCGGATGCGAGAGCAGCAGCTGCTGCTGCAGAGTTGGAGGTTATGGAATCTGCACACAAAGCTGCTGTGGCGGAAGCTGCTACTGCGCATCTCACAGAGTTAAATGAAGTGAGAGCAGCACACGATGAATCCATCGAAACTCTCAGAAGAGCTCATGGACAAGAACTCGAGGAAATGAAATCAAAACATGCCGAACAGCTGACTGATCAGAGGTTGAAAAGTTCTGAAGAAGCCGAGAAACATGAGTCTGCACTCAGTGATGTGCAAAAGACTGTTGAAACCCTAAAAGCGGAACTCTTGGATGTGAAGGCGACACACGAGGTAGAAGTTGCCGACCTTGAGACCATGCACAAGGATGAAATGAAGAAATTGGAAGATGGATACAAAGGAGAAATTGTCAAGGTTCAGTCTGCTGCGACAGAAATCGCTTCCGCACGTGAAGCCAGCCTCGCCAATCAAGTTGCTACTGCTGAGAAGGCATCCGAGCTAGCGAGTCTTGAAGCGGCAGAGACTATCGCAGCGATGGAAATTGCAAAGACGGCTGCGATGGAGGAGCTCAAGGCTACGCATGCTGCTGCACTTGACGCGGCGAAGCAATCATGTGCATCTGCACTTCAGGCTGCAGATGCCGAGAAGATATTAGCTGTGCAAGCAGTAAAGGATAGTGCTTCAAGTATCGCTGAGGACATTCATCAGAAACATGATGCAGCTCTAGTTGAGGTTGAAGCGAGAGTCAAGATGGCAGCCGCGAAAAGTGCTGAGGAAGACATGGCAACCGCACTAAACGCTGCCAAGAAGGACAAGGTAGCTGCTCTCCAGGCTTTGGAGATTTCCCATGAAAAGGCTTTACATTCGCTTCATGCAGAACTGAATGATCGCCTTCACACGGAAATGGACACTTTGATTGCCCAGGCTGAGAACGAAAAGATTGCTGCTGTCGCGGCAGCGATGGAATCTAACGCGAGTGACGCTGTGGAGAAGCTCGAGAAAGCGCACGCCGAAGAAATTCGAGAGTTGGAGATGAAGCATGCCGAAGTGTTGGCAAAGGCAGCGGAGGAGCAAGCGCTGGCTGTCAGCATCAAGCTCAAGGAGGCTATTAAAGAGGCTGAGTCGCGCGCCCATTCTACGCTTACCAAGCAGAGAGAGACACTTGAATCTGCAGCGAAGGCTGGTATGAGAGCACAAGAGAAAATGCTCGCCTCTGCAGAGGAAAAGCTCGCCAGCATGAAAGCAGAACTGAGCAGCGCTACGGAAGCTGGAAAAGCTGCCGAGGCACGTGCAGCCAAGGTTGAGGCCGCGGCAAAAGCAGCAGTAATCGCCGCAAAAGCCCAGTTGGATTCAGTGCGTGAAGAAAACGCCAAAGAACACACTTTAGAGCTTGAAGCGCTGCGCGCAAGCCTCGAGGAAGAGGCGAAACTTGGACATCGCTCCGCCGCAAGTTCTGATGGTAAGGTGCTGGAGCTTCAGTCCATCATCGCCCGTCTGTCAGCTGAACTTGCTGCGGCAAAGAATTCTATCGATGTCGCAGAGCCTCCGAAAACAGCATCAAAACGTGGGCGAAGCAAGTGCGCCGCGACGCCTGAGGCTAAGCGCGATGATACCTTTGAGAAATCTGTGACACGGAGCGCAGCCAAGGGTCGCAAACCTCTCAGTTCACGCTCCACTAACGCCGGTGCGGGTGAGGATGATTCGTCTGCTGAATTGGTACCCACGAAGCGTGCAAAAAGCACACCCAAGGCTGCCGTACTACTCGATGAATCACTCTGAAACCGGGGAAACACGTAACACTGACCACTGCGAGCCACCATCGAAAAATAGAAACGAAAGCGTTGATAACCACCCGTTAATTGAATGAAGATAGTCTACTCAGTGTAGTGTCCGCCGAACGCCAAGCCGGGGCCCACGACACGCGCCGCCGGGTCATCTTCCCGTGTCGCGTGGTTTCCTCACGGTCTGGGAGTCAAACAGTTCACCCGACTGAGCCAACAATTCTATTTCCTTCAACTTATTTTCCATTTTCTCCCTCATCGCCTGACTAAGTTGCCCAGAGAGAGACTCCTCAATGGCATCAATCTGAGTCTGTAGGGAACACTCAC
>Ga0115571_1001419_pt1 | contig 16884 bp, 21 predicted proteins | sample COGITO_mtgs_1205_FD_87293 | JGI IMG/M metagenome (GOLD analysis project Ga0115571, IMG submission 87293) | Pelagic marine microbial communities from North Sea - COGITO_mtgs_120531 | ecosystem: Environmental > Aquatic > Marine > Epipelagic | place: Germany:Helgoland, sampling site Kabeltonne...
TACCACCCTTAGCGTATTCTCCACAACTCATACAAACATGACCACCTTTTGCTAAATGCTCTGAGTCAGCCATTATCTCGCCATCAGGCATTCTGTGGTATCCGATTGGTAAAGTACCGCCCTCAGCGTAAGTTCTAATTATTCTCCTACCTTGCTTTGATTCACCTCTATTGAACTCCTCAAATGTTTTGTAGTTTTCACCATAACCCTTATTAAATTCCTTAAGGTATTCGTTAAGTTCTTCTACACCTCTAAATTGTTCATTTCCATAGTCCTCGTCTTGTAAAACAAATATTTGAGAAGACTCATCAATATTACCACCTTTAGCGTAAGTTCCGTAAGGAGAACGAACATCGTAACCCTCAACCATTCCACCATCGTTGTAGTAAGTAGACCAATCTCTTTTCATCTTACCACCTTTAGCATAAGTACCATACGGAGGTCTTACATCATAGCTTTCAGCTATATCGCCACCAAATTCCATTTTCTTTTTCATAGGGCTTCCTATTTTACCATATTTTCTTGTTTTAGGGAGCTTAATACCACCCTCTTCTATTACTTTATAATTACCACCTGAACCATCTACAATCATGTAGCCATCAACTTTCTTTTTGATTTCGTTCAAGGCTGACTTACCTTTATCAAAGAAATCATCTATAACCTCTAAAGGAACAAATCGACCACTTGACTTGTATCTATTCAAAGCCCTATCAACAATAACATCTTTAGGTACTTTATCAATATAGACTACAAATATTTTGTAATTAAGCTTCCGTAAAACCTCTATCAACGGTAGGTAGGACTTGTTAGAGTTCATAGTACCATCGTATATAATATCGGTTTCACATGGTAAACCAATAGTTCTATCACTAAGTAAAGTGTTTACTATATCCTTTGTTTCTAAATGAGTTTGAGAAGCGTTCCAACCCTCATACTCAGGTAGCATAGCACGAACCTCGTCAGCATCAATTCGTAGAATCTCATCTTTCAATAAGTATGGAGCGTACTTCTTTAAGAACGTAGATTTACCACTCGCAGGAGAACCACCCATTAAAATAGCTATCGGCTTGTTATTGTCTATACATACAACCCCATCCTTAAACTTCTCAATAATCTTACCATGAAGCTTCTTTCTGCTTGGTGTGTACTTACCATCTTTTTGATTCGCACTTTTTGTTTGCTCAAGAGAGTTTACATAATCAGTTAGAATCTCTATACTCTTTTTGTCAATCTTACGCTCACCATTTTCATCAAATATCTTTTCCTTAATATCTGAACTCATTATAGTACCACCTTTATCGAATCTTTTGTTATAATCATTTGTTTCCATCCACAAACCACTATACAAATTATCTCCTTTTATTTTAGCGTCTTCATCAGAAACAATGTAATCAATATCATAACGCTTAACGTATTTCCAATTTTTAGTTTTACCACCTTTAGAGAATAAGCTATATTGACTTTCTACATCTTTTTTTGATACAGCTCTGTCAGAATAATGAACACCTGACGTAAAATCCATACCATCTTTTAACGAAATATCATTGGGAGGGTTAAAACCTATAATAGTATTGTAAATGGTATCTCCATTTTTCAACTTTACTGACTTTATCTCACGAACACCTAAGTATTCAGCCCCATCAATACCCCCACCTTTAGCCAATCTTGGCTTATCGGTTGGTTGTGGTTGCTTTTGGTCTGTACGATTATCTCTGTACTCGTAATAAACCTTACCCTGCTTAGATACACGCTTACCTACGGGTTTTGCAGGAATATCAGCATCCTTTTGAATATCAGTATTCTTAGTACCCTTACCTCCGTACTTCTTTTTAAACGCAGTAACGCTCTTAGAGAAGCTTTTAGCCTTAGCCTCTCGTTTAGCCTTCTTCTCCTCTGCAAATATCTTAGAAGCCTCCTTTTGAGCCTCCTTGTAAGATATTCCTTTTTCCTTCATAATCTTGGATGCAAGTTTAGCATAGCTACCTTGATTCACGTTTTTGTATGAAGGTTTCTTAGAAGCGGTTTTCTTCTTTGTAGTCTTTTTCTTTGTAGACTTCTTTGCAGTAGACTTTTTCGGAGCAACCTTTTTAGGCTCTACCTTTTTCTCTACTTCAACAGCGGTCTTTTCAACCTTGTTGTAGAATTTATCCAAAGCCTCACCAATCTTACCCTCTGTATTCTCAAAGTTGTTTGAAGCCCTTTTAAGCTTATCGTAAATCTCTAAACTTTTACCCGATAGCTTTTCTCTCTGTATTTCCTTGTACTTACTCATATTACAAATATATTCATTTTACCACAAAAGTTTGTCAGCATAGTAGCTTGGTGTACCCCTCTTGTTTCTGTTTTTGTTATGTCTTATCTTATACAATCGTCTTCGCTCGTCAGCGTATTTCTTACCCTTTGTTCTTTTGAAGGTCGGATAATCACCATATCCTATAGCACCAACCGAAGCAACCTTCTTACCATCTTTAAAAACATCAATCTTTTTACCCTTCAGCTTTGATGGTTTCACTTGAACCCCAAGCTTCCTTGCTTGTGTTTTTGTATGCGTACTAATCTTATAAGTCATCTATATCGTCTAATAATGAATCCAAATCCAATTCGTCTATCTCACCCATAAGGTTGTCTAAGTCTAAATCGTCTTCCTTTACTTCAACAACCTCTTCAACCTCTTCGACCTGAACAGCACCATCCTCGTAAGATATTCTAAGTTCTGCTAAAACCCCATTTAAGGCATTAAACAAAGGTGTATTAGTTTTTGATATATCCTGAAGGGCTTCTTTATTATTCTCTATGAAAGAATCTACACTATTATTCTCTATGAAAGAATCTACACTCAAGGACTCTTCCGTAACAACCTCTTCAACACGCTTTTTAGGTAACAGTTCAGGGTATTTTTCAAAGAAAACATCAAAATTATTAAGATTTATAACCCTACCCCAAAAGTTTCTTCCCTCTTGTGTTTCTTCCCAATTAAATCCACCACCATTCTTACCTGTAGATTTACTCACTTTAAATATGTCGATACGGGAATTATTACCCTGTCGTACTTGCTCCCTCAACATAGCTTCAATAACGGGCATGGGAAAACCTAATATCCCACCACCATCAGGTTTATCATAAACCTCTCCGTATCTAATTCTGTTTTTTTCAATTTGCTCCTCAGTCATTAAACCATGCTTATATCGTTACCCTCTAAAACTAAAGGTATAAGGTCGCTTTCAAATTGAATACGCTCCCTTAAACTCATACCATCTTTAAAACAATCCTCAACAACACCATCTTTTGTCACACAAACATTAACAAGTTCAACGATGCGTTGATTCTCCTTGTCTACATATTCGTAGTCATACTTGATGTAAATTTTTTCTGCATCATAAGGGTGCATAAACAACCCCACATCACCCAACTTAATGCTGTTAGCTATATTGTTATCAGTCTTACTTAATGTGAGCAAATAACTCTTTGCTCTTAAAACTTGCTCCTTTGTAAATTCTGCTTTTGCCATAATCTTAGTTATTTTTGGTAGTAGTTAAATAGTTTATCAAGCTTATCGTCAAGCACCCCAAACACTTTTTCTTGGTCTGACTTTGAAGACGCATACTGACCCGATTTAGGTAGTGAATAAGCCCTTTTAAGAATATCGTTCATATAAGTCTTTATTGTACCCATAGTCTTGTTATTTTCCAACTCTCGTTTAACAATTCTATCTGCAACCTTTTCAGTTTGGTTGAATTGAAAATCTACGGTATCCATGATTCTGTAAAACTCCTCTAAAATCATCTTGTTGGCATACGCCTCATTAGCATACTCTAATGAGTCTGCATCCTCAACACCACCTATAAGCATAAGTGTTCTGTCAACTAACTTCTTATTAGAATCACCCAATACGGTTTTCTCACCTATAAAGGTTTTGTATCTTTCAAAAACCTCATCCATTTCTCTACCGCCATATAAGGTGCTACCATAACCAAACCCACCATTATTATCATTCCAAGATTCTTCGGGGTAGTCCTTTGCTAATATACCCGCAATAGACAACCAAGTCTTATACCTGAATATTCTTGGGTCACCCACATTTAAGGCTAACTCATTCCAATCCAATTCCTGACCATAATTCTTAACGGGATATGTAAAAAAGAAATACTTTGACCCTGAACTATATGCTCTCGTTGCGTATATCCTTGTCTTTATACCCGCCTCTTCTAATATTTGTGATGCCAACAAAACGGGCATCGTTTTAAGAATCATAGCTTTTTCACTTGTACCACCAAGCCCACCCTGTACTACATACAAATCAACCGACTTAGCTTTACCACCTTGTTTTTTGTGCATCAAATAACATTTGTCGTAAGTGGATGCAAATCTCAAGTTTTTGTTTGGCTTTTTAAGTATTAACATATCACCAAACATCTCAGTTTCTAACTCAGAGTCTTCATCCAAAGCCCTTGTAACACCATATTGCCTTTGTTGGCATATAAAGTCTTCATTACCCCTTGAATACCAAAAGTAAACCTTACCATCAACTTTTTTATTCTTCACAAAGTCGGGTGGTACTAATCCTGATGGCTCGTTAAAAGATTCAAACTCATTAGGGAATCTATCAGCTAAATCCTGAGAGTAATACTCAGATGGTCTATACAAACCTTTAGAGGCTAAACCAAAATCAAATATACCCTGCTTATTTCTTGTAGCTATAAGCCTTACTTTTTCAAAAGCACCACCCATATCAATTTTCTCTAAAACACCATCAAAAGAATCTATTGTGTTTTTAACTAAAGGCATATCAATAAACGTATCAATATCCCCTCTTAACTCGTCAATAGTTTTAGCCTTGTAAAAGCTTGGGTCATCGACCCTAACCCCATCACGAGAAATATCTTTATCGAAAGCATCTCTTGTTTCTTTTGGTACGCTTTTTATACCAATACGCTGAAAGTCTTCCGAAGAGTCAAATGTCCCGAAGTAAAAATCATTCCTTTTAAGTGAGTCTATGTTATTAGCGTTTTTACTCATCCGTTACATAGATAGCTTTTATGGTTTTATTGTAAGCTTCAATTAATTGCTTAGACTTTTCTACTTCCTCTTCGGTATCCGTTAATACAGGATTGCCATCAGCAGCAAACTTGTATGTTTTAGACTCCTTAGCTTTAGCTATTTTAACAAACTCATCGTAATTCATAGCCGCTTTAAGAGTTTCTCTTTGTTTATCGGTAAATATCTCTAAGAAGGAATCTAAAGTAAGCTTTAAGTTTTTAGGCTTAGTAACAAGGCTGTTAGGGTCGTTCTTTATTTTAAGGTACTCAAGGAATGTTCTCTTCATTGATAATAGTATCCTTAAAGAAACGAAACCTTTACCTGCAAAGCTTTGTCCATCATCACCTTTTAGTATAGCTTCCCTCAGAGGAATCATACCGTTAAATATAAACAAGCAACCATCCAACTCACTTGCTTCAAAACCATAGTCTGCATACACTTTATACATAGAACCTACAAATCTATCTTGTAGGGATAAATCTTGTTTAAAGTTGGCTTCATAGTCGGGGTCGGCTTCATTTAAAGGAGCGTTACCTGTAGCGTATATGAACAAATTACCTAAAGGCAACTTTTCACCTCTACCATTTTTAAGTGTAGGTCTTATCTCTTCTCCCGTAACCTTGTCTACACCAAGTAAACCAACCTCTGATTTAGAAGCTAAAGCTGCGTTAAGAACACCCGCAGTATTTGGGTCAAGTTTTGGTAATTCGTCTAACAATATAATTGCTCCATCAAATTTATTACCTGCTTGGTCTTGGTTAGTCCAAGCCATTTCAAGTTCACCTTTTTGGTATCCCTCAATAGTTTGACCACCTATTATTTCGGTAGGGGATGTAAATTGATTACAGTTTAATTCAAATTTTTGCCAACCTAAAGTCCTTGCAATAACACCCGCCATAAAAGATTTACCCGTACCCGCAGCACCATAAACATAAGAGTTGTTGTTGGCTAATAAATCACTAATTAAAGCTTGAAATAGTGGTCTATCAGTTTCCTTCTTTTTAGCCCCCGCTTTTATTATGGTAGAAGCACCCGATGGTTTTGTTAGATTTACGTTTAACGTAACCGTTGAGTTTAGCATATCAAGTATGGTAGAGTCAAGGTTAGACACACCTATCTTAGTTGTTTTAAGCTCCTCATCAACTATTCTCTGAACCTCTTCCTCATTAACAGAACCTGTACCACCCGCACTAATTACTTTCTGTAATGTGGTTAAGGCATTATAAAGCCCACCTTCAGGTAGAGCCTCCTTAGTTGACTCTAAGTCCTTACCCGCTTGAGCGTACTTTTTTATTGTTTCGTTCTCTGTACTTTTGATTATCTCATCGTAATCCTCTATATTCTTTGCCATCTTTAAAAGTATTTTTTGATGTATTCTTTTGTTCTCGTTATAAACTCTTTTTTATCAACTCCTTGCTCCATGTAATCAGATTCGCTAAAAGACTCCAACTCTCTTATTAGGTTAGATTGTCTTCTATAAACATCCTTTAACTCACTATCAGTTACATTAGTAAGGCTCTCTAATGTGCTAATATCGTTACTATCGTAATCAGAATCACTATTATCATCATCTGAGTCATCTCCGCCATCACCATTTCTTTTCATTTTACCACTTCCTTTACCTTCCTTTTCGGGTTTTCCTTCGCCTTCGCCTTCACCTTCGCCTTCGCCTTCACCTTCGCCTTCGCCTTCTCCTTCTCCTTCTCCTTCTCCTTCGCCTTCACCTTCGCCTTCACTTTCTCCTTCGCCTTCTCCTTCACCTTCACCTTCGCCATCACCATCATCACCGCTCTCTTCACCCTCAGAGCTATCACTACCACCATCACCATCGTCTGAATCACCATCACTATCACCATCGCCACTATCCTGTGTACCATCTTCATCATCTTGTAGGTTTTCTATTTCTTCGTTTAGTTTTTCTATCTCCTCTTCTGACAGGTCGGTTTCGTTTAAAGACTTTTCAAATATCTTTTTAGTTTCCTCCTCACCTTTTTCAGAACCACTTTGACCTTGAGGTTGCTCTTCTTCGCCCTCTTGTTCTTTAGTCTTTTCTTCTATTAGTTCTTCAAACTTCTTTATAGCCTTCCAATAAGATGTTTCATCAGTTTCAAAATCAAAAACATCTACCACAACACCTTCATCATTTCTTTGAATAACTTGAACAGGTAACTCAGAACCTTTTTTAATTCCTGACCATTGGTATTGTATGCTTGTATTGGTTGGTGTGTATGTAAACACATTATACATACCATCTACAGACTTTGATATATCTTTATCCTCTATTAACATTTCCTCCTCGTTTAAATCTAAAGTCATCGTTTATAGTAGAGAATGTAGTATTCCTACCATCTGCTAATTTAGCTTGGTCTGCATCGAATATCATCCAAGCTTTTGTAGCTGCATTTCTACCTTCAATTTTCATAGCAGGGTTATCCTCTATATAGTGAACACCATCAAACCCATACTTTTTAAGTGTATCAAATATACTAAAAAGCCCAAGTTTTTTATACTCTCTAATTATAGCCCAAAAAGGTAGTTTTGGTTTTGTTAAAAGCTCATCTGAATACTTAGATAGGTCTAATATAACACCATACTTTTCCTTTAAAACAAAAGCAAAATCTAACAAGCTTAAAGGGTCAACACCAAACTCAACCATCTCCAAAGGGTTTCTTACATTTAGAAAGAATTGGAACTTAAAGCTATTAGCCCCCTTCAATGTTTTCGTTGCAAACCACTCAGCATAATCAGCATCTTCAGAAAAATAGTTTACGGGGAAGGTTTCAAATTTAAAGTTCGTGAACTCCCTATTACGCATAGTACCATGATAAACCACTATTGGTTCTCCATCATCATCCAAAGCTTTTGATACCCCATTGTAGTTTTTAGTTTCGTAAGCCAACTGCCAATCACCAAACCATTGTTTAAAGTTTGATGTTCTAACTATGTCGTACTGCTTCTTTGTAAGCAAACTTCTTTGACCCGATGGGGATAAAGCGTTTGTTCTGTTTATTTTCTTCTGTGCGGTATATGGCTGACTTGCTATCTTAAAGTAATTAGTGAAAGCAGACTTTAGATTAAAAATCTCTTTACCTTCTAGGTTAAGTTCTTTGTCAACACTATTCTCAAGCTTCCTGATTGCCTGATTCATTTCTTTTAAGGCATTTGGGGTATCGCTATAAATAGCCATAAGGTTTTGCAGGGTTTTAACATCCTTTAGCTGTTGTGAATCTAAGAAAGATTCATCTCTATCAAACTTAGTTTTAACCGCCCTTTGTTTTGGCTGAACTAATTCCCCAATCTTAAAAGATGGTGACAATATACCTGTTTCGTTAAGTAGGTTTAAAGATTCTTGGTCATACCTTTTAACTTGAATATCTAAAAACTCTTTTGAGTTGACATAAGCCATAATCTCAACAGATAAATTTATATAGTTATCATCTGTTAATTTTGGTTTATCAACACCATCAATAATAGAACTTGAATCCTCACCTGAATCAAAAAACTCAGGATTAAATCCACCAAAGGTGGTGTTGATTAAATCTGTTTCATATCCCGTTATATTTGCCAAGTTTGGGTCTAAGCCCCAAGCTACTTTTTGGTATAAGCTTGTAACTGCATCATAGGCTTTCTTACCATCCTTATTTGCAAGTACAAAAGCCCTTTCTAAATCAATTATTAATCTACGTGACCTATTACCATCGGTAATAACCTCAATGTATTCTTCTTCAAAATACTTCTCAAGAATGGACTTAAATCCCTTACCCTCTTCTGAATATATAAACTCTTTACTAAAGAAAAAACTATATATACTAGCAAAAACCTGATTTTGAGTATATTTTTTTCTACTGTTGTCATAACTTGCCTTTAAGACATTATTACCATAACTCCCTGACCAAGCATCTATCACCCTGAACCTACTATATTCTTTACCTATGTATATTGGAGATGCTATAGTTTTTAAAAACTTCTCTATAACCGCACGAAAAGGAAATAAGTAATTTGTATCATAAGCTAAGGATGCTTTATATTTCTTACCCTTAACATTAACTATGGTATTAGGAATGCTTTTTAATTGGGTGGGACTTGAGTTTAGAAATTGAAATATTGTGAAATCACCTCTATCCCAACCCTCGAACATTATTTGAGCATCACCACCATCTATTTGAGTCCTCTGTATTTTAGATATTTCATCAATAGTAAAATTGTAATCCGATTTCTCAACTCGTATTTTTCGTTCAGTATCACCCCTCATAACGGTAGGAGAATTAACAGAATCTAATATAGCTCTTACTTGCTGCTCCCTTGTCATGGTAGTACCACCCTTAGCCAACTTACCACTATCTTTCATTGATAAGGCAATAGCAACAGCTTGGTCTTGGGGATACCCCTCTTCCTCCATTAAGAACTTTACTTTGTCTGAAATATCTCCACCTTTTGCGTACTCATCAACAACATCTTGGTCTACATAAATTTCTTCCCAAGTAATCCCTTTTATTTTGTTTAACTTTTCCTCAACTTCAATATCAAGGTTGGTGCTTACTAATAGAATGTAATTACCATCCTCATCACGCTCACCACTTGATTTTAGTTCGTATATGTTGTCGGTGAACATCGAATCACCCATAAATGCTTTGAATACTTTTTTGTATTGACCTGAATATTCTTTTTTATCGAAATCAGTTAGAGTTATTTTTGTGATTGGTGTTTTTTTACCAACATCCCCACCTTTTGCAAACCCCGTTGATGGGTCTGTGGGGGTCATGTCGGTGTTTTTAGTTTCATCACAATCGAAACTCACCCCATTACCTGTTTTCTGATTTAGGTCTGATGCTATCTCACAAGCGGTAGTTTCCTTCCCCTGATAAGTGAACTTCTTTTTGCTTGACATAACGTGCTTGTTAATCACACCTTCGCCACCCTCTAATTCAACCTTCTGACCTGTGGATTTAACCTCCATAGGCATACCACCTTTGGAATGACTCTTACCTTTGGTTAAACCACCTCTCTTATACTTCTTTCGAGCCATACTACTGCTTTTTCTCTAACTGAGCTACCTTCTCTTCTAATACCGTAAGTCTTTCGTTATTTTCACCCTCAGCCTTATCATTTTTTCTCATGTTCTTTAGGTGTGTTATAATTGTTACAGAACCCACTATAAGGGTCATTGCTACTAATATTTGTTTTGTAGTACCTTTCGCTTCTACCATTGTATTGTCTTTTATCCATTAAGGCATCTATACGCCAAATACAAATATAGGTACTTTTGCAGTAAAAAAAAGCCTCATCAAAAGAAAAGGCTATATAGTTAATTCTAGAATTAACACTATTGATTATAAAGGGGTATCTTATACTTACCACATATATATTCTCTTGGAGTAGACTTTAAATTCTTTATAGCCCTATACCAAGATACCACATATCTTTTTAGTTCAGAATCATCCTTAAAAGATTTAGGTTCTATAAGCTTATGCTTGGTTAAGAACTCGTATATATATTTAAACTGAGTTGTTCTAAACTTAGAATCCATATAGCCTTTAGGGTTTTCTAAGTAATCTTTATACTCAGCCTCCACTAATGATAGACCCTCATAGAACATATCTTTTTTGGATACCTTTTTAGGTTCTTCCTCTCTCCTAATAGAATCTTGCAACATTTTGTATTTTGAGTATATGTTTGAGCGATGAGTTTTGTATGCCACAATCATACTTGAAATGTACTGAGGCGAAAGCTGTTGATAATGATTATTATCGAAATTAGGATACTTCCCCATTACACCCATTCTTACAGCTATCTTTAGTTCGGGTGCTGTAAAGTTTGGGTACTCATTTATAATCATACCTGCAAGTTCATGGCAATAGCTTATATCTAAAACTTCTTTTATACCAACTATCCTTGCTATATCTTGAAAGTTTGCAGCCAATACGTTTACCATTGACTCACTATAATCTTTAAACTGCATTGGTTTATTAATTATCAAACCCAAAACATCTAAAGATGGTTTATCAAACTTATTAGTTATTGAAGGAGAAATTGGTTTTACCTCCGTTAATGTATGTTTCTTTGATTGCTTCTTTAAACTTTTCATCTCTTGTTTGCTTATTTGATTCTTCGGGTTTGTTGTATTCATTTAGGTAGCTTTCAAACTTCTCACTAAAGAGTGTTTGTGGTCTAAAGTATTTATGATAGTTCTTATCTTCTAACCAATCACTTTTAGCGTCTATTACATCTTTCATGTCATCTACGCTGTAACCATCCTTTAAACGCTTTTTAATGTATTGTACAGATGCTTTACCATCCTTCTTGTACCCACGCTTATTATGTTTAGATAAAACATTGTTAAAGTATTCCATTACCTGATTAACATTATCATATAACTCTAAATAATCATTACTCTTATCTTTTGGTTTAATAGATTTTAAAGAAACAATAACAAGACCACTTAATGTCATTTCATTATTAAAACTAATCTTACCATTGTACTTAGAGCCATAAGATAAAACATCTCTCACTTGAGAGTTGGTTAAATTAAATCTCGCACACAATACAGATATATCAACTTTAGTTATCATAGCCTTAGAGAGCTTTGATATTAAATATACCCAAACCAAAGGGTAGTAATCAGGTCTTCCAAATAAATGTTTAAAAAAGTTCACCATAACTAAATCATTTTCTTTATATCATTATTACTAACTTTAGCATCACTTTCTTTAACCTTTGAAGACCAATCCTCCCAATTAAATAAATCGTTTGGTGAGCAATCTAATAAGACGCAAATCTTAAATACATTTGCTAATGTTATGTTCTTATTTCTTGCTTTAGTGAATTTACTAACGTAAGGCTTTAGTAGTGGGGTTTCAAAAATATAACTCGAAGCATCCACTATTTCATCAGTAACTATAAACCCATCCTGAAACATAAAAGAGCCATCATCATTCAACTCAAAGGGTAATTCTTTTTCTTCATACATATCAATCTTCTCTTTTAATTAAAATATTAACCTTCTTCTCCTTACACTCATCTTTGTCGCAATTGTTAATATCATCACACTTATCACAAAACTGATTTTTGAGTATGTGGTATTCCAAAACCGAAACTATAACGTAGAATACAGATATTAGAAATATCAATCCTACAAAGTAAATTACTGCTTCCATATCAATACTTGAAAGGTTTAGACTTTATTATGTGAGATAGGGTAGCCACGTTTTTAAACTCATCATCCTTCTCATCATAATTATAGTACATAAATATTGTGTTATACTTAGTGCTTATGCAAATCTTACAATCATTTTCAGTAATATAACATTCACCAACACCCTCTTCATTTTGAAAGAAAGCCCACCACTCTTTAACTAAAGTGCCATCCTCTTCTTTAAGTAAAAGATACTCTCTATGCACTTCAACCATTGTAGCCTCCCAAACTGATGCAGTTTTAACTAAACCACCATCTGACTTAGAAACAACATATACCTCCGTTAAGTTTGCTTGATAATAATCTTGAGCTTGGGAGTTGACACAAACGAGTATCAACATCCCTAATATTAAAGACCTCATGTTAATAAGGAGATTCATTTAGAACATCTACAGAATCTAAAGCATCTTCATTCAAAGCATCCCAACTAAACATAACCAAGTTGTTATAATACTTTCCATTATACTCACTACCTCTAATGCTAAATACAGCGTTTATCTTTTGACCAACCTTTAATGAGTCGGAAACTTTTAAAGCTACCTTGTTTAATGTTTCAAACTTAATAGAGTTACTATAATCACCCTCTTCTGTTTTCAATATCAACTCAACCTTCTTAAAGTCGTTTTTAAATGTTTGAACATCTCCGATTTTTTCAATCGTTCCTTCTAATTGATAATTCATGTTTATTTGTTTTGGTTATTACTAATTTACTTGTTATCTAAAATTGTTCCTTGCTCATAAAACTTGTGGGTATATTTCCATTTATCATATAAGCTCTTGATGTTTCTACCACCTATTGATATGCTTTTTTCTTTTGCATCTTTGCAGTCATACCAAAAGACTTGTTTATCATCACAATAAGTAAAGTCTGATGTATATCTTTTGTATGGGAATCCAAACTTTTCAAAGATAGCTTCAACCTCTACTATTCTATCGGATGAAAAGAAAGCACAATCAGTAAGCCACATATACATATCATCTTTAAGAACCTTGTAAACCTCCATAGATAAGTCAAACACTTTGCCTATGACCGCCCAATAGAATGGTGAATACCTTGCTTGTAGTTCATAATCATAAGTTTCCGATACAAACTCACCATCTTTATAAGTATCTATTTTAGGTAGGGTATTTAAAGCTCCTATTGAAACAAGCATACCTTTCTTGTGACCCGTTTCTAAACCTTTATGATATAAAGACTCATCTATAAATCCTAAAAGATATGCTGTCCTCCAATAGCAAAGATTTAAGTCAAGACAGGCAATGGGTTGATTCATATTTTTTTTAATTGCATCTACATTGAAAAGTTGAGAAACAACCACCTCACCTCTACGGGGGTCACCCCTATTGATTATAATTCCATTTGAGTCTATATACTTATCAATACTTTTCTTAACCATAGGAGCAAAGTAAGCACCCTTAATTCTACTCTTTACAACATCACCACTACCAAAGTATCTATAGGTAATACCTGAATCAAAATTAACTATCCTTGAAAGACCTTTTGAGGTGACTTTAAAGTTACCCTTGACACCCCTTTGCTTTTCCATGAATGTAGCAAAAGACCTCAAGCTTCCTCCGTTCATTACTTTCTTAACTGCTCCCATGCTTTAAAGTTTTGCTCAACTACCATGTCTGAGCTAAGTTTATATGAAGACTCTATAGCTAATTCTTTAGCACGTTCTAAATCTGTTGCTGTGGTTGAACTAAAACCTAAAGACCTGTCAATAGATACTTCGGTTAAAATATTGTAACCACCCATATCTTTTTTAGATATAGTTGAAGAAACAAAAGGTAGCCAATAAGTAATGTTACCATCCTTTTCAGATACCTCAAGATTTGAATATATTTCAGAGGCTATTAAATCTTTAATGAAATCAAATTGTTCCTGCATAACACTTGGGTCACGACTTATATACATAGCCTCATCAATTGACATGATGTATGTATCCCAAAAGTAAATCATACATAAACTCTCTTTACTATCAAAGTTACCCACAACATAATTCTTAAAGTGAACATCTACGTTGTCCATTACAACTAAATCGTCATTAATCTTAATTAGGTTGTTCATCTTCTTTATCTATTTCAAGTTCATGTTCTGCACTCATATTACCCTGTCCTTGTAAGGCTTCTGTAACAAAGTCTTTACCTTTTTCTTTTTCTTGCTGTATAAACTCAGCAACAATCTCAAAAGACCTATCACAATGGCAATCTATCCTATGATTAAAGTTATCATCGTTATAGTCATATATAACAGCCCTTATACTTTCCTCACCCTTACGTTGCTCAATAACGTACCACTCATAAGTTCTATCTTGACCAACTACAGTCATTGGTTTACCAAAGAAGTGAACTAAGTCATCATAATGCATAGGAAGGTTAGCTCCATATCTTAAACCCTCCTTATCTATCATATCTTCTACTCTAATCATTTTTAAGTTGTGTTTTTTTCTTGTTAGGTTTACCCGCTTTACTCCAATCTTGTATCGTTTCATTTTTAGGACTTTTAACACCCCTAATCCATACATCTTGTATGTGACTCTTTAATTCTAACTTTAACTCGTTAGTGGTATCTTCTAATGCTTTCTTGAAAGCGTTTCTTATCTCAGTCATCTTAGTCTAATCTATAATAGTTAATTGTATAATCGGTAGGGTACTTCTCTCTAAGTTCCTCAACCATTTTATCAGCTTCTTCAAAGCCATTGGCTACAGCAACTCTTTTGGTTGGCTCATCCTTATCTTTAATAAATATTTGAAACAATGGGTTATCACCACTACCTTGTATCTCAGCTTCTATATCTAATACATCGTTTAATTGGTCAATAGCTGTTTGAACCTTTTGGATTGCTCTGAATTGTCTATCGTCTTTATAAGTTTCTTGATAGTGAGCTTTGATTATTCTTAGACCTGCAATCTTTTGATTGATTTCTTCGTAAGTTTTTTTAATAATATCTTGCTTCATGATGTTTGGTTTAATTGGTTAGTAATTATTTTGTTGTTCAATCATTTCATCAACCTTCCACATTACTTGTCTGTCAATCAGTTCTAGTATATCTTTTTTTCTTAATCCAATCCATCCATCACCATCTACATAAGAATCATTAATGTGTATAGAGTAGTAAAATCCGCCCTCTGAATATCCCTCTACGAATACCGAAACTTCTTGCCCTTTATAAGTTCCTACCGCTTCGTAACTACCTGCGTAAGATTTTTTAAATTTAAGTTTTAGTTCTTTTGACTTCATGATGTTTGGTTTTTGTGGTTAGCAATAACTTCTATACAAACATAGTAGTTATCTTTTACATTAACAAATCTATACAGATTTATTTTCATAAAAGTTAAGGCATTAAACCCTTTATATTAACTTTAACTTAACTTACTTGGTTGTAGGTGGGATTACTTTTGTAGTATGAATACATTTACAAAGGTTACATACTCCGCTATAATGCTTACGGCTTACTTGTATGGCATTTTGCTGTAGGGGGAAGAGTCGAACTTCCAAGAGGACATTTCTGCTACCCTCGCCTTCGGGACAGGAAGGTGTGTCTGCCAATTCCACCACCCTACAATAAAATTACACTACTCCTCCACGATTGTACTTTTTCATTATATCATCGTAGTACGCTTTATACTCTTTATTATTGATTACACCCATCTCTAACATCTTATCTATTCTGTTTAATGCAGATTCACGTTGGGCGTTAATTTCCTTTCTTAATTCGGCTAATCTAACTTCATCAGACTTAATACCCTTTTGAGGAATCATTTTAGGTGCAGAACCATCACCATCTCTCCACTCGTAGTTATCCATTTCTTCTTGAGTGATATAAGTTTGCTCCATAGTCCACACAAACTTACGATTCTTTACATCACTTAACTCCTCATTAAATATAAATGTAGGTTGGGGTGATGCTGACCAACCATCATTATCTTCAGCCTCATAAGTCCTAATCCTAAGTGTGGGGTAAATATCGTTTCTATATATTTGACTCATCTCAGCATACTTACCTTTAAAAGTATCCATACCCATAGCAGATAAGTCTAACTCAATATCATCATCAGATTTAAAAAACAAACCATCAGCTCTAAACAATAAGTTACCCATGTTATACCATTGTACAAAAACCATCTCAGCAGGAAGTTCATCCCTATCCTTCTGACCAATCAATACATCCATCTCAGCTAATACTTTACCCACAGGTACATCATCATATCTATCTTTCAACTCCCAATATATTCGATTCATCTCCTTCTCAGGACATGGCTTATTATATTGCTCACGACAATACTTCGATACAGCCGACCTTATGGCTATGTACCGATTCACTCTCCCTTTAGTCTTTTTCTTTTGATTTGCGGGGTTCTTACCTTTCTTTGGTGTATTCTTACCTTTGGAGTTCTGTTTTGCCATTACAGGGCTTTATTTTACTTATTGGTTATTATACAAGGGTGGTGGTGGGGATACTTCTTTCTCTCTCTATATTACCTCTCTCTCTTTCTTCCTTAAACCTCTCCCTTATCTTTTTTTTCTTTACTCTCTATAATTCTACTTATTAACCTCATAAATATCCTTATACTAAATTTCTCATAAAGATACAACATTCTATTTATATTTCCTATCATAAGAGTTATTTTTCTTCTATCGCTCCGCTCTA
>Ga0115571_1001420_pt1 | contig 16874 bp, 7 predicted proteins | sample COGITO_mtgs_1205_FD_87293 | JGI IMG/M metagenome (GOLD analysis project Ga0115571, IMG submission 87293) | Pelagic marine microbial communities from North Sea - COGITO_mtgs_120531 | ecosystem: Environmental > Aquatic > Marine > Epipelagic | place: Germany:Helgoland, sampling site Kabeltonne...
TATGACTGCGAGGCCGGTCGGCGGAATGCGAAAGCACCCTTTTGGGCGTGTAGATCAGTTGGAAGATCGCTACCTTGGCATGGTAGAGGCCCCGAGTTCAAATCTCGGCACGTCCACCACCTTCGATGACAACAGACCCTCAACATCACTGATGTTCTTCGATTCATCCTCCAGACTCAGTAACGCAGAGCCTTGTGTGCGATTCATGAATTGATTCACTGTTTCTTCCGTATCGACAATGGTCATCCAGTAGCCGTTTGGGTCATCATGAGCGGAAGCGTTCAAGTCAAGAATCAGAGAAATGAAAGTATCTCTGTCCTTCTCTTCTTTCGTGCTTGCAAGTCCTGCTTTCTTGGCAAAAGCATGCTTCTTCTTCGATGCACGTACAAGGTTTGCTTGACGTCCTTGCTCACTGATGTATGCTTGAACAGAATCGGAACTGGCCCAATCACCATGAGCCATCATCTCCAACTCGTTTGCACCTGCCATTGCAAGTGCGTCTCCTCCGAAGGAACGTAGGCGATGAAGGTTGAACCAATGATGTTCGAAGCCACAGGCAACCATGAGCGACTTGAACCAGTTGGACAGTGTGGTGTGATTGAGCGAAAACAAGTTCTCTCCTTTGTGTGAGTCCAATAGAGCTTTGAACGATGGCCAGTATTCTGGCCACATTTCATAGACAGTCGATTCACCGTTTCGGAATGTCTTCGATGGATGCAGGACAACACGCTGTTGATTGATTTCACTTCGCTTAATGGCAGAAATCTCGTTGGGCCGCTTGGTTGTCATGACGCCCATTCGAAGAGCTGCATTGAGGTTGAGTGCAACTCGCTTCGTCGCTACACGATAGCGAGCCTTTGTTTCGTTGGCCTTTTTGCGGTACTTCATGTTGGAACTCTCAAGCAGTTCAGGCTTCTCGATGAGTTGATCAGTGTACTCCATCAGTTTTGCCACATCTTGAGGCGTCAGACGTGGCTTCTCATCGTGCGGTGGAGCTCCAGCCTTGACCAACTGCTTCCAAAGTTGACCACGCTTCATGCTGGTGTACGCTTTGAATTGACGTACAATGAGAGGTGAAACTCCATGTTCAGCCATCCACGTTGCTAGATGACCACAGTTCTCACGCAGACTTTCCAAAGCAAGTTGACGTCCAATGCGTAGTTGAACCATGCATGGGAAGAAGTCCTCCTCCAACCATCGTGCGAAGACCTTACCATCATCAAATGAACTTGGAACAAAGTTCAACACACTCTCCAGACGCTTGTATGAGAACAATTCGCGACGAGAGGTATGTGCTGTATGGATTTGAGAAGCCATTTCATCGAGATGGTGCTTCACAAGTGTGCCTATGTATGGAGGTGATTCTTGACTACGCAAAAGGTCGTCTTGTGTATACGCTTCAGATTTGTCGGAGGAACCGTGGTTGCTCATGCTCGACCATTAGCATCATCGCATATGAATGCATCGGCAAAAGGCTCGGTGCATCATTCTCTATAGACATTCGAAATTCCTCAGAATGTCCTTGCGACAGTCGGAATGTCAGAGCGCAGTATACCGACATTCCTACGAAATTAACACAGACAGTAAGACATTTTAGCGACAAGACACGCAAGTTCTGCGATTGAACCGTAGCATTTGCCAATCGTTCATCCAGCCAAATAGGTATCGAGATCAGTCCTGTATAATTCCATCATGGTATCATCGAGGAGATCTTCGTTCATGATAGCGACGACCTTCCAGCCATCATTCTTCAATGCCAATCGAACATATCGATCTTGCCGCATTCCAGCCTCCGTGTGATGGACGCCTCCGTCGATGAATACGGCGATTTTGATGTTGCGTGTGGAATCTTGATACACGTAATCCGGCCGAGAGATACCATTCAGTTGCGGCACGGAGACCTCAATGTTTGACTCGAAACCAGGGAATCCACATTTAATGAGCCATTGTCCAAACGTCCGCTCGCTGTGCGTAATGCCTCCTGCCTGTTCTGCTCCCATATTCGGTCTAACCGGTGTAATCTCGGCTCCAACCTCAATCGGTCGTTCCCAATCCGCCAGTAATGCCACGGCTTCATGCCGGTTCAATTCAGGATGATGGAACATGTTGCGATAGCGCCGAAGACATGCATAGCAAGAAGTTTCACACCCTCGTGAACATCCCTCAAGGTGAGCAATGGCATCGTGAACGACATCACGCCAATTTTCTACAAGCTGGTCCAACAATCCAGAACCACCGGGCATTGGATCATAGAGCAAGGCATCGCAACGATCTTCGGACTGAGGAAGCAGAAGCAGTTGAAGGTCGTCGATGTCCATTTCAATGCTTTTGAGCATCCCTTGCCGCATTCCTTCGATGAAGTTGATGGCATCTTTTTGTGCGTCAAATCCAGTAAAGTACAGAACATCGACATCCGCATCTGCAGTCAGGGCATGGAGTTGCGGCTCTTTACCGCAAGATTTTGTGTGCATCTCTTTGAAGTGATTGAGGACGTTTTCATGAGAATCTGGAGAACGTGTCGCACCGCAGACTCGGCACAAAGGATATCCCAGGGTAGGATCTTCTGCGCCGACAAGATTCGCTGGCCCGATGTTGACAAGGCGGATACCTTGTCCGAAGAGGTGTTTGAATTCCATCTCTCCTGCTCGAAGGCGTTGACCTCCACGATGCTCATCACGCATGTATCCTCCAATTTCAACTGGCATTCGGAATCTGAAACGTTCATCGTCATCGATGTGAGCCTTGAACGCCATTTCAACATCATGAATCGGAATCCCGATGAAGTCGTGAGGAGCATCTTCCGCATAATGGCCGCCTTGTTGTTGGGAGGCCGGGAGGACACGACCGATACCTGACATGTAACGATATCCATCGGGTTCAACGGTTTCCTCGGAGGCCTTGAGTTGATAGAAGGAAACGCCATACCTCCCTCCATTGGCGTAGACAAGGTTTCCTGGAACATACTCTCGGACTGCAATCGCTGTGGGTCGTTGGATTTGGAATGAACGGGCTCCTTTCCATCCTGGACTCCATGCTCGCTCGATGTTGGCGGTAATTTGTCCACCGGGATCTCCATAGCCGGGCAGGAAACCCATCTGGGCAAGGACTGATAACGTATAGGTCTGCATCGATTGGTTTCCTTTGCTGCTGAACCTACTTGTGAGACTCTTGACATACCGGTCGACACGCTTCAAAAGCCGCTCTTCTTCGATTTCAAGCGTCCGCTTTTGTTGCTCACTGTTCAGCCTTGTCCGAGTGTCCAGTGCCCACTTAAACCGCCGATGAATCAAATCCGAAGATACCTTCAGACGACTCGGGAATTGGTCTAAAATAACGCCAAGCGCTTCCTTGCTGACAAAGGCTGATGCCTCGATGGGGAATTGTCCATCAAATGAATCAACAAGGGCATCATGGAGGTGTTGTCGATGATGAGTAAGGACGGTCCTGAGAGTTTGATGAATAGGGGAAACCGTTGCGAACGCTCCTTTCTCGTCAATCAGATAGGAACGCACCTGTCGGGGGAAGGATTGCATCAGGGCCTCATTGAGTGTATCAACCTCTGCTTCAGTACAACTGCCTACGTGACCTCCTGCAAGTGCGATGAGTTCACCCAAAACGACCGCATGCGCGTGTTTCTCAATCAAAACAGGATTCCTCAAGTTGAGGCGGGGTGGCAGGATCTTACCGACAAGCAAACGACCAGGATCTTCAAAGAAATACGAATCGTGAGGGTTGATGCGGCAATAGGTGATGCTGACAGCCATTCGATGTCTACGACCAGCTCTTCCCGCTCGCTGCCAATAATTCGAAGGGAGAGGCGGGACGTTTCGCATCATGACCATGTCCAACGCACCGATGTCAACACCCATCTCGAGCGTTGGCGTTGCAACGAGACAGTTCACAGAACCATCCGGGTCTTTGAAGGAACGCTCGATGACTTCTCGCTGTTCAGACGGTACCTGAGCCGTGTGTTCTTCTGGCGTGAGAATCACCAGTTCCCCTTTCAACAACGAAAGGTCGTAGTTATCTTCTGAGAGCGCTTCCTGCGAGACCCTTCCCTTGCAATTGTGCGCGATGCAGATGTTTTGCGGCCCTTGGCGAGGCCAAACTTGTCGGCAGGTATCACAACGGTACCGGTGATCATGGGGGACGAGGCCAACCATGCCAGCATCGACTTGATACAAACCGGACATCCCTGGTTTGGGTTGTCCTTTGGCCGTTAGAATGGTGACATCGGTCAACCACCCTTTCTTGACGAGGAGATCCCATGTTTGCTCCGCAGCAGGTTTTGCATGGTCTGCTTCACCGAACAATTTCCGAAGGTATCCATATGCATGTGTTTGACCTTTTTCGCTGACGAAACCCACGACGTTGGAATTCTGCTTGTCAAGTTCTGACTTTTCTTTCTTTATTCCAACGGGAGGGGGAAGGAGGTTGATGTATTTCTTTTGGACCTCTTCACACCCGTTGTGCCAGGAACGTGTGAAAATCGGTTCGGCACCGTAGTAGAACAACCGCTTTCGTCTCATGTGATCCAACAGCGAGTTGAGCACGTGAACCAAATCCTGAGCAGAGAGACCAACGCTGGTAGCTGTTGACTGAATGTCTTCATCATCCACAGAAACCCCGTGATAGACCGCTTTTAGAAGCCCCCAGGTTTCCAAACCCATTCGTTGGCGGGCAGAAGTGGTCAGTTCACGAATGACGAACATGTGGAGGTACCTGAGCAGTTCGTTCTTGAGCCGGTTGCTGAAGGCCTCCTCGACTTCGCCGGAGAACACCTCGGGGACAAGTTGTCGTGCCATCTCCCCATCACCTGAGTCGAGGAGAAGAGAATGAATCGCATGGACAAGGTCGCCAATCGCAACCGGTTCTGCGGTCTCCTCATGCAACTGCGACAACAGATTGTACATCACTTGACGAAGTCGGTACCTTCGAGCGTGATCTCGCATCCACCCTGCTTGGAAGGCAGCATCTTGTCGGTTGTCGCTGAAGACAATGACTTGGCGGTGTCCTTCATCGGATGCCCGAAGCATCTCCTGGGCGAGAATGTGCACATCGGCGACGGCTATGGCCTTGATTGGTCGGAACGGTTCACGTCGAGATGAGGCGAAATCAGAACCGCGGGCTTTGCATGAGGGGCACACCAAAATCCGGCCGGTCTGACCGCCTTGTGTTCCTGCATTGGTAAGAGCCCACATGGGAAGGAGACGTGAACCAACCCCGCACCCTGAACAGTGGTCCTGAGGCGAGTTGTGGACCGACCCACACCTCGAGCAAACGTGAACGTGATGCCGGCGACGGTCAAGACGGTCCTCGATGTTCTCCTCTTCGCTCTCTTCTTCGATCACGAACGTGTCGGTCAACAACAGACGATGCTCATCCAGTTCGTCTGGCTGGCGCTTCCAAAGGACGTTGCCTTCATGTGCTTGACCACCCGAGATTTGACTTTTTTCCATCACCAAATCATCAACAAAGGCTTCCATGACGTGTTGTCCACATGAGGGGCAACAGAGCATCGGGAAAGGATGCTTGGGAGTTTGGCCTTCCGCATCGGGGTAGCACTCACGGGCGAACTTTTCCGAGGGGTGGAGTTCAACTTTCGATTCGGGATGTGCATCACCATCGTCATCCAAGGTACCTGCCAGGCCTTGCAACCCTTGGATGAAGGCGTGGATGGTCGGGCGGAGAAGAGGTGTATCGTGGTCGACCGCAACAGCTGCAAGGGCCAAGAACAGCAACAACTCGTGTTGGTCCATCGCTTTGGGAACGGCTGCCCGTCCGAGTGTGTTCCAAACAGTTTGAACAGCATCGGAGAGCGATTTTGGCTCACTCAGAGCAGTCCCAATGGCTTGGACCACAGGATGACGAATCAGTAGTTGATGCAGTTGCTTCTCTTCCGTTCCGTTCTCAATCAAGGGAGAAAGGGAAAGAGCAGGGAGATGTTCGTTGAGGGAGGTTGCATCCAGTCCGTCTTCAATGCTCTCCAATACTTTGTCATGCAGCGTGCTTCCTGCTGCCCCAAGAGGTCCTGGATCAGCAAATGGAGCGGGCCAGTGTTGCGCTTGGTACCGCTCGCCGATGACATCCACTGAATCCACGTCAAGGCCAAAGAAGCGATGTGCGAACAACTTGGCTGGAAGGTCTTCTTCCCCCTCCATGTTCGGGTCGGTCAACGTAGCAGAGGTCCCAATGCACAGCATACCATCCTCCGGCGGAGCGGTCACGGCCTTCAATCGACGAAGGAGAGCAGCGACTTCGGCACCTCGAGCGCCGGTGTACGTATGGGCTTCATCCATCACGAGGTATCGAAGCGGAGCGTCGCGGAAGATGGCATGGTCCTTGCCACGGGTGAGCAACAACTCGAGTTGGTTGACGTTGGTGAGCAAAATCCGGGGAGGACGCAACGCCATGGCGTCCCTGGACAGTCGCTCCTCAAACGGAACGACTGAAAGGTCGTGTCGCTCAGCGTTTTCAAGACGTTTTTCAGCGAGGTGATCTGCACCTTCGCCTTCGCTCAACTGAATGACGTTGGAAACGCTCGCATCGTCTTGCGGCGTCAGGCCAACGTACATCCCGTATGGAATACCGGTCCCGGCAAGCAATTCTCGAAGACGGTCCAACTGGTCGGATGCAAGAGCGTTCATGGGGTAGATGAGCAGGGCTGCCAACCCTTCCGGTGCACCTTCATCACGAAGCTTCAGGCAGTGGTCAATGATGGGCAAAAGGAAGGCCTCGGTTTTCCCCGAGCCCGTTCCGGTGGAAACGAGCACGTTTCGGTTCGCACTCAAGGATTGAAGTGCATCGTCTTGGTGAGCGTAGAGGTTTGGCATCGGAAAGAGTTGAGAAATGGCAGGGTGCAGTCGCTCGTGCTCTGGAGTTTCCGTGGACGACAACTCAACCAGCGATCGCCCTACTTCAAACGGACGAGAGACCGACAACCACGGTTCTGCACGCAGGGGACTCTCCTCCGGGTTGGAAGGGTCAAGAAACTCAGCGGCTTGGGCAGCGAGGTTTGGGTCAGCGAGAGGGAAGGTTGTTTTCTGGTACCGCAGGAATTGCTGCAGGACTTGGCGATTGAACTTAATTGGATTCATGAAAACCACTTACATCCTGATAGGAATCCCTGACTTTTCAAGAATACCTACAAGGTATTCGAAATCGTTATCTGGAATCTGGACAATCGAACGACCCATGAACGTCATGCCCCAGTATTGTTTATTCTTGATCATTGCCAATTCATCTTTCGCTGAGATAAACTTCTGATACACCAAAGAACTTGTAGGTGTCAATGTGATGTGTTTGTTGAATTCAGCGAAAAATGACTCAGATTCCAAATTATCATTCACGCCTGAGACTACAAAGTCTCCGCAAAACATTGCTGCATTACCTAATGGAGATTTTGCCTTGACATAAATCATGATTCTATCGCCAATCTGTATGTTAAATCGCTCTACGATGTCTCGCTCAGTTCCCCCCCATGCCAACTCTTTCAAGCAAGGAATGATGGATTCCGAATCGCATACAATGAAGAAATTCGCCACCCTAAACACCTACTGAATTGATTACATCAATCGCTTCGTTTATATATTCATCAGATATATCATAAAAGGTACGCTTTGGTGAATTCTCGAGGTCAAGGAAATATGCCATTGCGAAAACTGACCGTCTTGATTCGGGTTGCAGATCATCGTCTACTCTTGAGAAACCTTTGGGATCGTGCTTGAATTTTGGGTCAAGCTGAATAGCACAGTCTCTCAAGAGATATCCGAACTCAGCAATCGTTAGGTTGTATGACTCTGCCACCAAAGCATCAAGGTAACCTTTCATCTTGTTTCGCTCCACACGCGTTGACATCTGAACTACGCTATCTGGTCCAAAGGTTAAATTCGATTGTGTCAAATGTTCCGCAACTTCAGAAATCAAATTTACCTGCCTATCGCTGATTACCGGCAATGGGGTTTTCCAAAGGTGTGTCTTTGTGAGATGATTTCCCCCAACAATCTGACGATAAAATGAATCCACCACGAACGAGTTTAGAAATGCTAAGAGAGTTGAATACGATTCTGAAGTATCCTTAGAAAGGTGAATAACGGGTGCTGAATGGCCACACCCATGGCCCTCCATAAGTGAACCAATAAACGTCCGAGAATTTGTCGCTGAGGTCACGTCCTTGAATACAATTCTTCGCCCTGGCACTCTACCAAGTTTCCGAATAACTGAAGCTCTGTTTAAGCCGTACTGAGGCTGGTACCTCTCCACATCAGTTGGAGCCTTCCATACCGCTGACCTGCCATGAGAAGAAATCCACCAAAGTGCATTGGTTGTATACTCGCCTACCATCCTTCCCTCAATCAAACACATAACCTCATCAAACCCGTTTGTAATAGTCTGGTCTGCTGGAATATTGTTGAAGAAAATGAACTCATCCTTATCGCCTGACATGTGAAATTCGGCTTGATATCTTGCCTTCCCAAACCACGGGCTGCCTCCACCAAGCCTGTAAGGTGCAGATATCATTTTCTTTAGTACATCCAATTCAACGGCAGTTTGAACCTCGGGAATCACCAAACCATCTGGATCAAAATCTCGGATGAATCCAAGATCAAGTACTTGCGTATTTTCTTCGATGGAATCTAGATCTGACAGTTCGGTTTTCATGAATGCAACATTCGTTTTGATTGCTGTTTCCTCATGCGCCTGAGTGACAAAAATTCCAAATTTGAATGCTGAATGTATCTGAAATATGTTCTTCCGATTTTCAAAGCCGAAGAGCAAATCAGAACTAGAATCCTCTAGAAGTAACTTCCTTAATTCAGCGGAACCAGTATCACTTAACATCGTCCAAGGAGCGATGATGCCTGTTCTGGAATCACCGGGCTTGCGGAGATGGTGAAAGAGTTCGACGAACGCTTTGTACAAATTTACATCTCCTGTTCCTTGATATCGAAATGGGTGCGGAGTTGAGGAAAAAGATGTGGACTTTGAACGGATTTTTTCCCACTTTTCCTTCAATAATTCATCTGACTTACCTGACCCCAATTTAATGGAATCATTACCAAATGGCCACATTCTATTTCGTATGAAATGAGAGAGACATGTGACGCTGTCTTGGTATGAAACCCATGATTTCTCAACTTCTGGATTTACGGCGAAAAGATTTGCCTGAATTTTCTTTGCATCTGCGTTTGAATGAGTCCGGTAGAGAGGGTCAAAACGCGAAAACCACTCTTTAGAGTAGGGTTTGACTGTATCCCAAGGGGGGTTGCCTATGGTCGCAGAAAAGCCCGAATCAGGACCCGAGAAGATTTCTGGAAACTCTAATTCCCAGTGAAAGAAATTTTGCTCTTTAGCTATAAGTTTCACAATTCTTCGTGTTTTACCTTTGACAATGTTATCAAAACTTGCTGGAGTAGGTGCGAAATTCAATTTGTTTGGTGGCCAATACCAACATGAACACCAAGTGTCCATCATGAGTTTCAATTCAGTAAATTCTTCTTTACTTTGAAGAATCCTATATTTTTGTTCTCGAATCATTGGATCGTGGAGAGGCATGTCTTGGATTGACTGAAACCCTTTTCTCCTTTCAGCGAGTGTTTTCCTGCGTTCTGCGTATGGGTCATTTTCCTTAAAATTGAATAGACTTCGTTGCCCATCAGAGGTATTAATCATCGCAGCCACGGAAAAGGTAGATTTTGTATCTTTAAGCGCGTTGAAGTGGCTGCGCATAAGGTCACGCCATGTATTGGGTTGATGGTGAACCGGAGCGGCATGTTTCTTTCCAGAATCTCCTGCATCCCGTGCAAAGGCCGCAATCGGGAAGTGCTCAAATTCATCGAACCATGCGCCAACAAGACTGTTGCCGCATTTGATGTGATGGTCCAGGAACTCGAAAGGAAGGTCCCGAGACAATGTTTCAACCCAGAGCGACATCTTTCCTAATTCAACAGCCATCGGGTTGAGGTCTACGCCGTAGATGCAACGTTGTGCCACATATCGCTTGAGTCGTGCCTTGCATTCGACTTCGAATCGTGCGTCATCTGGATGCAATGCAAGGTCTTCAGTGGCGGCTGCTTTGCTGACCGTACCTGCGGGGAGAGTAATCCGTGTTCCCTTCTTCATTTGGGCAAAGTTTCCGTGATACTCGAGTGAGGTGAAGAGCGCGTCGGTGAGATAGCGAAGGGCAGCAACGAGGAACGAACCTGAACCCATGGCTGGATCACAGACCGTTTGTGCGAGAATGTGCTCTGGTGTTTTCGGAGTCAAGGTTCGAACAAGTCCTTCTTCGGATTCCTCCTCCACAATGTCGTAGCAGAGCGGCTCGAGCGTGCGCCGAACAGTTGGAATGGAAAGGCCTGGTGGTGTGTAGAACGTTCCTGAACCTTTTCGATTTCCTGAGTAGTTGATAAGGTACATGTCGCCGGGAGCGTGAATGGAAAGCAGGAGATTTCGAGCAGCCTCAATCGCAAGCTCCTTCATATCGACGAATTGTGCTTTCTTGCCTTTGGGTTTCTTGACCTTACCGCTGGCTTTCACGGCTCGCAAAGCCCAAACTTCCGCCCGCTCCCGAGCCGTGTCATGGGCGTTTTCAGCGACCTCGTCTTCGGTTGGTTCATCCTCTTCGCTAGAATTGTCGGTGGCCCTTGTATCCTCTTCCAAATCTGGGGCACCAGCGTCCTTTTTCTTATCGAGCGTTTCGATCAAACTCTTCAATTGGGCATCATCTTGTGACTCGAGCAGAGAAATGGGCAACATCGGTTGCTGGCCAATGCGAAGCGTGACCATGGCGCCGTCGTCCTCGTGGACTTTTCGTAGTTCGTAATCGAGCAAGCCCTCGTACACCATGCCGATGAATTCTGTATCCATCGTGGTGTAGTCAACGGTCGTAGCGACCCAGGTTGATTTTCCGTTGATGTTGGCCTTCATTTTTGACCGCTTGAGTTTCCGAAGAATGGAGAGTACACGTGCGTCATCTAGCGTGGCTTTCTCGTGTTCAAAGGCATGCAATGACCGAAGGACGGCATCGTCCGAATCACCGACACCTGGTCTGAACAATTCTCCTCCATAGGCATGAATGGAGAGCGATTCATGGTGGCTGCCGTCATGAACGAGATCGAACAGACCGAGGATTCTTGGCCACGCTTGAAGCGATGTCGTCAACGCCTCCTGTCCAAGACTCGATTCGGTGTCCTCGAGTTGTTCAAGCAGACGAGTTAGAGAGTAGTTGTTCCTGTAAACTTGCGAAGAGCGGTGCGGCAAGAGGTCTCTTGCTTCTGCAAACATGATGACGATCATGCGCATGACGAGACGAACTGCGGCCTGATGCAGTGAAGATAGCGCAGACCGTTCCTCATCAGACCGAGGTACCGCATCACCGAGGATGTCCTCGAGAAGTTCCGGAGAACTGATGGCAGCCTCGTTAAGCCGGTTCACCAGCAATTCAACCGATTGCCGGACCCCTTCTCCGACCACCGAAGAAAGGGACGATTGCCGTTGACGGGATTGCGAACAGGCATCTTGCAGAACGTATCTGTCCGGTCCATCGGTCGTTTCTGCTTTCGAAGCATCAAGGGGTTGTTGCCCGACCTCATCCCGCCCAAGCAGCGTGGAGAACGCATCAAATTGAGAACGCCCTTGCTCGCTCTCTTCCCATGTGGCCGTGTCCCATTGAATCCAGCTCACATCTTCAGGGGTGACCCGTAGCAAACGAAGGCTGTGTCCGTTGGTGAGAAGCCCAAACTCGAGACGGCAATGGCGGAGAAGAAGGATCAATTCACGCTGTACTTTCCCTGCCCTCGAAGCCCCTCTCAATTTGACTGTAGGTGGGAGTGTCTTGGCCAAAAGGCGCCCTCGGTTTGTGTTTCCGTGGCGACGAAGGACAAAATCCGGGACGAGCGATTTCCCAGGCATCGAGGCTTTGAACTTCGCACTGATGTTTGTACCGTCGCTGTTGGCTGCCTGGAACTCATTGGCCTTGTGTCCAAGGACGGCGACGAACAATGCTTCCATGAGTGCGAGCACATCTTCGGTGGACGCTTCGGATTCTTCATCTTGGACGGCGGTTCGGAACGCCAACAATGCTGACTTAACCTCGTTGAATTGTGCAGGGTCAACCGAAGATGGCCCTTCAGGCAAGCGTTCGTTGAGAATAACATCAGAGAGGAACAGCCCCTGTGAAGCGAGTGAAGCGTACCAACCGTTTAGGTTGCCAATCATGCATTCACCTCCGATGTTGGAAGAATAACGCGGACACCAAGAGGCCACACTTGAGCCTCTCCTCGTCGAGAAAACCGCTGAGGAATAACATGATTGAGGACGCGCTCACGATCTCGTTCGAGTCGCTCAACCTGAGCATCAACCATCACCTTTCGCCGCTTGAATTCCGCGTCGGCAAGTTTGGCTTTGGCTTCCTCCGTCTTTTCAACCGCTTCGGGCAAACGATACCCCTCTAATGTCAACTGATTGGATTTCTCTTCCCAACGTTCGAGTTCAAACTTGATTTTGTTAATGGCTTGCTCGCTTCGTTCAGTGCTCTTCTTGAGTTCTCGGATTTGCCGCCGAAACGCCTTTTTCTCATCGTCCAGAGCGGATTCAAGAGCCGCCTCGAGTTGCTCGTCAAGCCCATCCAACCATGATTGCGTATGGCCATGGATTGAGGCTTCGATGTTCTGTTTTGAAGCGGACCACATCGTTGCCACATTCATCAGCAACGGGCGAGGAATGTCACCCGGAAGACGGTCTCCGAGAGGGATGGAAGGCCCTGAATTTCGATGTTCACCTGTCTCCAGAGCGTACACTGAACGATGGAGTTGAGCACGTACGGATTCCTTGAGTTGATTTCGTGCGATTCTAAGAGTAGCGATCTCCACTGTAGGCTCGTTTACCTCATCAGAAATCTCAAGCGTCCACCTTGAGAATGGATTGGTTGTCATTGCCTCGCTCTCCCAAAGAAGACGTTGCAAGCGATGGGCCGCTTTGGTCATCGCAGGATGACCCAGGCGAAGCAGAGCTGCGTCTTTGCGCCATCGGTTTTTCCCCTCACCTCGCATGCGCTGTTCGTCAAAGCACATCTTCAGACGGCCTGCACCTTTTGCGAGCACCATCCTGCCCTCAACCATGGGTTTCCATGATGGTGGAATGGATTTCCATCTGAAGAAACCTTCTTCCTCGTCCATGGCAAGTTCCCCTTTTGATGCCGAAACCCCGTGTTCAAACATTCTGCGAAGACTCTGCTCTGACAAGCCAAATTCTTGGCTCCAGCGTTCATGGGACTGACCCGCCTTTTGTTGGCTTTCAAGCCCTCCACGGTCTGCCAACTGCATGGATTCGTCCTGTGAGTCGTTCTGATGAGCAACCAAGGCATCGATTTTCGAGTCTGTTTGGACCTTCCAGTCTTCTTCACTGACCTCTGTCTTGAATTTCTTCATCAGCGCCTCGTCCAGGATTTTACCAATTTTTCCAAGATCTTCTCGAACCGTGTTGGCTTTCCTAGCGACGTAATCCAGCATGGCTGTTTCCTCAGCCTGAGGGGAGGTGAAATGATGAGCGACAACCTCTCGTTCCTGACCGTGTCGATCCAATCTTCCATTTCGTTGCTCTAATCGCATAGGGTTCCAAGGGACCTCAACGTGGAACAAGTAACGGCATGTATGCTGAAGGTTCAGGCCTTCTGCGGCAGCATCCGTTGCCACGAGAATATGCGTATCGGAATCCCTATCGTTGAATCGTGCCTTAATCAGGGAGCGCTCATCATCAGAAGAGCCTCCGGAAAGAACAGCAACATTCGGCTCTTTCCAACCCTTTTCTCCGAATCGGTGAAGAATGTACTTGAGCGTATCAACGTATTCTGTGAAAATCAACACTCGTTCTCCGTTCCATGATGTTCCTGTTCGAAGGTTGGTTGAAATCCACTGCACCAAAGCATCAATTTTGCTATCACCTGGCGCACCGTTCTCAAACGGATGATCCGCGTACACAGTGTCCGGTGCCAAGTTCATTGCCAACAACGTAGCATCGAGTTGGGAAATACTGGTGCCAAGTGCCGCCTTGTGTTGGCGTAGCCATGCACCTGCTGTTCTGGCAGCTTCCTGTTCCCGAGAATCACGAACCGCATCGTCCTCAACCTCCACCTCAGCATCTTTTTTGGCCTGTTCTGCTAATTGCAACGTGCCTGACTCCGAGCGGAGCCCTGCAGTGTGACGATACCATGTTCTTGCGAAGGCGTAGGGTGATGAAAGCAAACGCTTGGTGAGTAACGCCATGGCGAAACCTACAACGGCATCGGAACGTTTTCCTCGTTTTTCTATGGAGAGTACGGCTTGTTTGTAGGCCCGCAGGGAAGAGAAAAGGCTCAATTCATGGCTTCCTGCTGTGAGTTGGTAAGACACTGAATCAACACGCCGTTGTTGAAACCGAGGCGAACCGTCAGCGTTGAGAACATCTCGTTTCATCCTCCGAATCACGGCAAGACGCACGTGGGCTTTGTCTTCGTCTGATAACGATGCCCTTTGTTGGAATCGAACCGGATCCAACAGTTCAAGCAAACCGGTGAATGACTCCGTGAAGCCGTTGTGAGGGGTCGCAGTCAAGAACAAACGATGCTCTGCCCGAGGACCTACATCACGAAGCATATCACACAGTTGTGAATCAAAACCGTCCTGACGATTGGGCGCAAGGTTGTGTGCTTCATCAACAATGAGCAAATCCCATGCCAATTGGGCAGGTACTTCTCCTTCTGCCACACCCTCAAGTTCGTGGCAGGCCATCATGAACCGATCAAGCTCGGCTGGTTGCTTGAGATAGTGCATGCTTGTAATGATTCGAGGAAATTGGGTCCATGGATTCACGTCGAGCCCGCGTTCACGCTCAACAATTCGTTGCTGTTGCCGGTTCATGACGGTGAAATCAAGACTGAATTTTTCCTTCATTTCTTCTGCCCACTGTGTTTGAAGCGACGCTGGCGTGATGATGAGAATTCGACGAATTCGCCGTTGAACAATCAACTCAGAGAGGACCAAGCCCGCTTCGACTGTTTTTCCCAACCCAACGTCATCGGCGAGCAACAATCTGACACGGGGCATGGTCAGGGCTTTCTGGACGACAGCAAGTTGGTAATCCTCTACTTGTACTGCAGAACGCCAAGCAGCCGTCATTGGAGACTCTCCTCCTGCTTGCGGTGAGACGATGTCGGCAGCATTCATCCAATGTTGTGCATCAACAAATGCAGCGTATTTTTCGGGATTTTCAGGATTGGTTCGACCTACGTTTGGAAATTCGAGCGACCCCAATAATTCAGCTCTACGCTCTCGTTCCCAGAGAACCGTCTCTTCCTGAGGAATGTACTCGTCAACATAGTCAAGATCAACGCAATGGAGGAGTTCATCTTGGCGGTGGCCCGAGGGTTTAACATCGATGACAACCGCTGGCCTACCCCGTACAACAACGATTTGTCCCGGTTCTGGAGGCAAGAGTTCGGAAGCGGACATCGTCAACACCGACCGTTGCCGGTCGATTGTTTCTCATTATCCAGACTTAATGAATTAACCTCTAAACTATACGTCAATTTTTGAAGCGGCTAATCGACAAATTGCCCTTTCGCTTAGGTGGCTTCATTTTGAGAGAAGGTTCTTTCTTCGAAGGCAATGCATTAATGTCCGAAGACTCATCGTCCACATCCTCGGACTCATGTTCAAAGTCGTATAGGTCCTTGATGATCTTCGACCAGCGCAAACATCGCTTGAGCACCGTCCAGTGATTCAATAGCAAACGGAGTAGTACTCCCTTACCAGACTTCGGCTTCTCGACCATGGTCTTGTCAACACGGATGAACACCTTGCCGTCGTCGCTCACAATAGCAGAATCGTCTGGGGCCAAGTAGCCCCAGGCGTTGCGGGTCGAGTTGATGCCTCGCAGGTCTAAACGGTCCCAGTTGGGCTCAGGCGGAGAAGGTCCAACCACACGCTTGCCCATCACATCCACCCCCAGTCCTTGTCGGACTTCTTACGGTTGCACGGCTTGCAGCCAAGGCAAATGTTGAGCGGATCCTTCGACGAGCCTCCCTTGGACCAGGCCTTGCGGTGGTCGAACTCGAGAATCTTGATGTTGCTTTCACCGCAGTACACGCAGCGTCCCTTGTCTCGCAACACAACGTGGATTTTCACCCACTGCGGGATGTAACGGTTGTCGCGAACACCAATGCCGGTGGCTTTCTTCTTCGTCGTGCGCTTCTTGGTCGGTTCAAGCGAGCCCCAGGTGAGGTCGTGCTGCTGCTTCAGTCCCAACATGGCACGGTCCATGTTCTCCATCAGACCGTGAATGCTCGGGTCGGAGAACTCCCACCACCACTGTTCCTTGGCGCTGTAGCGAGGCTTGATTTTTGCACCCTTCGCTCGAACATCATCAGACTTTGCAGTATGGCAGGTCACCCAAATGTGGCCACGATAAAGCCAGACTGGGAACAATCCGTTGCTCATTGTCGCCATGCCAAGCTTCTGTGGCAAGCGCATCGACTGAGCAAGCCACCATTGCCACGAGAACAACACGCCCCACCACACCTGCCAACCGTAGACGGTCAGGGTAGCGATGCCAGAGCTGGAGGTGAGCGTCCAGTGCTTGAGCGCCAGACGGCGCACGTACGGCTTGTTGGTCGCCATCACAGACCACCTCCAAAGCGGGTGTTGTTCCACGCAGCAAGGCGTTCGGCCACTTGGAAGCCGAGGATGAAACAGCGAATGCGCTCTGCGTTGCGGTTGCCGAGTTCAAATCTCGGCACGTCCACTTTACGAAAAAGCGTACTGCGTTTGAGTATTTGGCTTTGAAAAAAACAACTCTTCTATTTTTCATTGGCTCGTCACGTCCACCAGAAATGATTCAAA
>Ga0115571_1001425_pt1 | contig 16843 bp, 12 predicted proteins | sample COGITO_mtgs_1205_FD_87293 | JGI IMG/M metagenome (GOLD analysis project Ga0115571, IMG submission 87293) | Pelagic marine microbial communities from North Sea - COGITO_mtgs_120531 | ecosystem: Environmental > Aquatic > Marine > Epipelagic | place: Germany:Helgoland, sampling site Kabeltonne...
ATAGTGAAAAAGTCATAAAACAAAAAACCCCCAACTATCGTTGAGGGTTATTTTTTTAGGCTTCACCAGTCGGTCCAAAATTCAGTGGAATCGGCGGTTGCTCTTTGGAGTCGATCTCACCATGGCTGTCTTCATAGCGACGGATATTATCGGCCAAAGCACTTTGAAACCTTTTGGCATGCTCTGGGGTCAAGATAATTCTCGACTGAACCTTTGCCTTGGGTGTTCCAGGCATAATGGCAACAAAATCGACCACGAACTCTGAAGGAGAGTGATTGATGATGGCCAAATTGGAATAAGTACCCTGAGCGGTAGCTTCATCCAATTCGATATTGATCTGTTGTTCCTTTTGCTCTTTAGGATCGCTCATGAACTATAGTTTAACTTCTTGTTCTTCCTCTTCCTTATCGATTAACAAACTGGTATACTCGTCCTTAGAACCTACAATGATATTGTCGTATTCTCTAAGACCTGTACCCGCTGGTATTTTATGTCCAACAATTACATTTTCTTTCAAACCTTCTAGGGAGTCAATTTTTCCATTGACCGCTGCTTCGTTCAGTACTTTGGTTGTCTCTTGGAAAGAGGCCGCAGAGATAAACGATTTGGTTTGTAAGGAAGCTCTGGTAATCCCTTGTAATTCGGGGGTAGCGGTTGCAGATGAGGCATCTCGTGCCACGACCAAGGCTTTGTCCTCACGAATCAATAGTGAATTTTCGTCTCTCAATTGACGTGCAGTGACCATTTGACCTGCTTTGAGGTTTTCGGAAGCACCTACTTCTTCAACGATTTTCTTACCGAATAAACTATCATTTTCGATTATGAAATCCGTTTTGTAAACCAACTGCCCTTCGAGGAATATAGAATCCCCTGGATCTTGGATTTTTACCTTACGCATCATCTGGCGAACAACTACCTCAAAGTGCTTGTCGTTGATCTTCACCCCTTGTAATCGATAAACCTCTTGTACCTCATTCACCAAGTACTGTTGTACTGCTGAAGGGCCTTTGATTTTAAGGATATCGGTTGGGGTAATGGATCCGTCAGATAGTGGCATTCCTGCTTTGACAAAGTCATTTTCTTGTACCAAAATCTGATTGGACAATTTGACCAAGTATTTTTTGATGTCTCCAAATTTGGATTCCACAATAATCTCACGGTTTCCTCTTTTGATTTTACCAAAAGAGACAACACCATCGATTTCAGATACCACAGCTGGATTTGAAGGATTACGTGCTTCAAACAATTCTGTTACCCTTGGTAAACCTCCAGTAATATCACCCGACTTAGCTGATTTTCTTGGGATTTTTACCAAGATTTTTCCTTCTTTGATCTTCTCTCCATCGTTAACAATCAAATGCGCTCCTACAGGTAAATTGTAGGATCTAAGGGTATTCCCCTTGGTATCGTTAATGTGGAGGGTTGGGATCAATTTTTTGTTTCGAGATTCTGAAATTACCTTTTCTTGGAATCCAGTTTGCTCGTCAATTTCCACCTGATAGGTTATCCCTTGTTCTATATTTTCAAAACTGATTTTTCCAGAAAATTCTGAAACAATCACCCCGTTGAAGGGATCCCACTGACAAAGTACATCTCCTTTTTTAATTTTCGAACCTTTTTTGATGTGGATAGAAGATCCGTAAGGAATATTGTGGGTGTTGAGTACATTTTTAGTTTTACTATCTACCAATTTTAATTCGGTAGTTCTTGAAATAACAATATTGGCTTCGTTACCTTCAGAATCCTCTCCTTTAACAGTTTTAAGGTCTTCGATTTCGGCAATTCCACTGAACTTGGCTACCAACCTGTTTTCTTCTGAAATGTTCCCCGCTACCCCTCCAACGTGGAAGGTTCTTAGCGTCAACTGTGTTCCAGGTTCTCCAATGGACTGTGCAGCGACAACGCCTACTGCTTCTCCTTTTTGAACCATCTTGCCAGTGGATAGGTTTCTACCATAACATTTGGCACAAATCCCTTTTAGTGCCTCACAGGTCAGTGGGGATCGTACCTCAACACTGTTGATGGGTGCACTCTCAATTCGCTTTACAACAGCTTCAGTGATTTGCTCTCCAGCCTCAACCAGTACCTCGTCTGTACTAGGGTCTACAACTGTTTTTAGTGAAACACGACCAAGGATACGTTCCCCTAGTGTCTCAACGATTTCTTCGTTTTTCTTTAAAGGTGATACTTCAATTCCTCTTAGGGTACCGCAATCCTCTAGATTGACAATAACATCCTGAGAAACGTCTACCAGTCTTCGGGTTAAATACCCCGCATCGGCTGTTTTCAAAGCAGTATCTGCCAATCCTTTTCGGGCTCCGTGAGTGGATATGAAATATTCCAAAATGGACAAACCTTCTTTAAAGTTTGAAAGGATGGGGTTTTCGATAATCTCCCCTCCTCCAACATTTGATTTTTTGGGTTTTGCCATCAATCCACGCATACCAGTCAACTGACGGATTTGTTCTTTGGAACCACGGGCTCCGGAATCCAACATCATAAATACTGAGTTGAAACCTTGTTGGTCCTCGCTAATTCTCTTCATTGCCAATTCAGTTAGTTTGGCGTTGGTAGAGGTCCAAACATCGATCACCTGATTGTAACGTTCGTTGTTGGTAATCAATCCCATGTTATAATTTCCAGAAATACCATCTACCTGAGTATTGGCATCATCTATCATTTCGATTTTTTCCTTGGGAATAATGATGTCTCCCAAACTGAAGGACAAACCTCCTTTGAAAGCAAATCCATATCCCATGCTCTTGATTTTATCCAAGAACGCAGCGGTTTCAGGTACACTAGTTACTTTAAGGATTTGACCAATAATTTCTCGTAAGTTCTTTTTGGTCAAAACTTCGTTAAAGTAGCCTGCATTTTCGGGAACCACCTCATTGAACAATACACGTCCTACGGTAGACTCAATGATTTGATAGACCAACTCACCTTCTTCGTTAAAATCCTTAGCTCTGATTTTGATCATAGCATTGAGTTCCACACGCTTCTCATTGTATGCAATGTGAACTTCTTCTACCGAATAAAAAGTCAAACCTTCACCCTTTACAGTTACTTTAGAAGTTGACTTTCTGGCTTTGGTCATATAATATAATCCCAATACCATATCCTGTGAAGGTACCGTGATGGGAGAACCATTAGCTGGATTGAGTATGTTGTGAGAAGCCAACATCAAAAGTTGACATTCCAAAATGGCTTCTGGCCCTAATGGTAGGTGAACAGCCATTTGATCTCCGTCAAAATCTGCATTAAAAGCAGTACAGACAAGTGGGTGTAATTGGATTGCTTTCCCTTCAATAAGCTTGGGTTGAAACGCTTGGATTCCCAAACGGTGTAATGTGGGAGCCCTGTTCAATAGTACAGGGTGACCTTTCAATACATTTTCCAAAATATCCCAAACAACAGGCTCTTTACGGTCTATAATTTTCTTTGCAGATTTTACCGTCTTAACAATTCCCCTTTCAATCAGCTTTCTGATGATAAAAGGCTTATAAAGTTCGGCAGCCATTCCTTTTGGCAATCCACATTCAAACAATTTTAATTCAGGCCCAACAACGATCACAGATCGTGCGGAGTAATCCACCCTTTTTCCGAGTAAGTTTTGACGAAAACGTCCTTGCTTACCTTTCAAGGAATCTGATAGAGACTTGAGGGGTCGGTTGGAATCTGTTTTAACAGCCGAAGATTTTCTGGTATTGTCAAACAAGGAATCTACAGACTCCTGAAGCATCCGTTTTTCGTTTCTCAAAATCACCTCGGGGGCTTTGATTTCAACCAAACGCTTCAATCGGTTATTTCTAATAATAACCCTTCTGTACAAATCATTCAAATCGGAAGTGGCAAAACGACCACCATCTAGCGGAACAAGAGGTCTTAATTCGGGTGGAATGACCGGGATTACTTTCATAATCATCCATTCTGGTAAATTCTCCCTGTTTTCATTAGCGTCTTTAAACGCTTCGACCACTTGAAGTCTTTTAAGGGCCTCTGTTTTTCTTTGTTTAGAGGTTTCGTTATTGGCCTTGTGACGCAATTCATAAGACAATGCTTCCAAGTCAATTCTAGACAATAATTCGATCAAACATTCAGCACCCATTTTGGCGATAAACTTTTCGGGATCACTTTCATCGAGGAATTGATTTTCTGGAGGCAATTGCTCCATAATATTAAGGTATTCTTCCTCCGTCAAAAAATCCATTTTTTGGACGGTTTCCCCTTCTTCATTTTTGGTATTACCGGGTTGAATGACCACATAACGTTCGTAATAAATGATCATGTCCAATTTCTTGGAAGGCAAGCCCAAAAGATATCCTATTTTGTTAGGCAGTGATCTGAAATACCAGATATGAGCTACTGGTACAACCAAGTTGATATGACCTACTCGATCACGTCTTACTTTTTTCTCAGTAACTTCAACCCCACAACGGTCACAAACAATCCCTTTATAACGAATACGTTTGTATTTTCCACAGGCACATTCAAAGTCTTTTACAGGACCAAAAATACGCTCACAAAACAGACCGTCACGCTCTGGCTTGTGCGTTCTGTAGTTGATGGTTTCTGGCTTGAGCACTTCCCCTCTGGAGTTGCCCAAGATTACCTCTGGTGAGGACAAACCTACGGATATTTTGTTGAATTTTTTTTGGGTAATGATTTCGTTATTTCTAGGCATAACTCAATAGCAATATTTTAATTATTCTTCTAATCTGATGTCTAATCCTAATCCTTTCAGCTCGTGCATCAATACGTTGAAAGATTCTGGTAATCCAGGTTCTGGATGGGTTTCCCCTTTCACGATGGATTCATAGGTTTTCGCTCGACCAATGACATCGTCTGACTTAACGGTTAATATTTCTTGTAGTGTACTAGAAGCACCATAGGCTTCAAGAGCCCATACTTCCATTTCACCAAATCGCTGACCTCCAAACTGGGCTTTACCTCCCAATGGTTGTTGTGTAATCAAAGAGTAAGGTCCAATAGATCTGGAGTGCATTTTATCATCAACCATATGTCCGAGTTTCAGCATGTAGATAACACCCACAGTAGCCGCTTGATCAAAACGTTCTCCTGTCCCTCCATCATAGAGGTAAGTGTGACCATAGCGAGGAATACTGGCACTGTCGGTCAATTCGTTGATCTGCTCAATGGTTGCACCATCAAAGATAGGTGTAGCGTATTTCTCACCCAAGTCAAGTCCTGCCCATCCCAATACGGTCTCATAAATCTGACCAATATTCATACGAGAAGGAACCCCAAGCGGATTCAATACAATATCTACAGGTGTTCCGTCTTCTAAGAAAGGCATTTCTTCCTCCCGAACAATTCGAGCGACAATACCCTTGTTTCCATGACGTCCCGCCATCTTATCTCCTACTTTCAGCTTTCGCTTTTTAGCGATATAAACCTTGGCCAATTTTTTGACACCGGCAGGCAATTCGTCTCCCACACTGATCGTAAACTTTTCTCTTCTCAACGAACCTTGTAAGTCGTTTTCCTTGATCTTGTAATTGTGGATCAAATCTGCTATCAACTTATTGGTAGCATCATTGGTCGTCCAAGTACCTTTGGTCAAGTGAGTATAGTCCTCCACTGCAGTCAACATCTTAAGGGTATACTTTTTCCCTTTGGGTAAAATTTCCTCACCGAGATCATTTTGAACTCCTTGGCAGGTTTTTCCATTGACGATGGTAAAGAGTTTTTCAATCAAAACACTTTTTAGCTCTTCAAATTTGATTTCAAAATTTTCGTCTAATAATTCGAGTTCTTGTTTGTCTTGATTTCTTTTTCTTTTGTCTTTTACAGATCGGGTAAACAATTTTTTATCGATGACAACACCCCTGAGAGATGGAGGTGCTTTGAGTGATGCATCTTTAACATCACCTGCCTTATCTCCAAAAATGGCCCGTAATAATTTCTCCTCGGGAGAAGGATCGGATTCCCCTTTGGGAGTGATTTTACCGATCAAAATATCACCAGGGTTTACCTCTGCTCCAATACGGATCATTCCATTTTCATCGAGGTCTTTAGTAGCTTCCTCACTGATGTTTGGAATATCGTCAGTCAACTCCTCTGTTCCCAGTTTGGTATCCCTAACATCGATAGAATATTCGTCAATGTGGATAGAGGTAAAGATATCTTGTCTGACTACTTTTTCAGAAATCACAATCGCATCCTCAAAGTTATACCCTTTCCAAGGCATAAAGGCTACTTTCATATTTCTTCCCAAAGCCAATTCTCCATTTTGAGTGGCATAGCCTTCAGAGAGTACTTGCCCTTTGGCCACACGATCACCTTTTTTAACAATGGGTTTTAGGTTGATACAAGTACCTTGGTTGGTTTTTCTGAATTTGATGAGATCGTAGGTTTTGGTATCTCCATCGAAAGTGACCAATTGTTGGTCCTCAGACATATCGTATTTGATGGTTACCTTATTGGCATCTACATATTCTACAACACCATCTCCTTCGGCATTAATCAATACTCTCGAGTCAGAAGCCACTTGTCTTTCCAATCCAGTTCCCACAATAGGTGACTCTGGACGTAAAAGTGGAACGGCCTGACGCATCATATTTGATCCCATCAATGCTCTGTTTGCATCATCGTGTTCCAAGAAAGGAATCAAAGAAGCGGAGATGGAAGCGATCTGATTGGGTGCCACATCCGTATAATTAATTTCGTCGGGTGTAACCACAGGAAAATCGGCTTGGTCTCTCGCGATAACTTTTTCGGAAGTAATTTTTCCTCCTTTATCGTAAGGTATATTGGCCTGAGCAATCAATTGATTTTCTTCTTCCTCAGCACTGAGGTAGATGGTATTTTCCAAATCAATTTTTCCATCGTTTACCTTGCGGTATGGGGTCTCAATAAATCCTAAGTTATTTACTTTGGCATAGACTCCCAAAGAAGAAATCAATCCAATGTTTGGCCCTTCAGGGGTTTCGATGGGACAGAGTCTTCCATAATGAGTATAGTGTACATCACGTACCTCAAACCCTGCTCTTTCTCTAGAGAGACCACCAGGACCTAGGGCAGATAATCTTCTTTTGTGAGTGATCTCAGCCAATGGATTCGTTTGATCCATAAACTGGGACAACTGATTGGTTCCGAAGAAAGTATTGATAACCGAGGAAAGTGTTTTGGCATTGATCAGATCAATAGGCGTAAACACCTCATTGTCTCTTACATTCATTCGCTCTCGAATGGTTCGCGCCATTCTGGCCAAGCCTACACCAAATTGGGATGAGAGTTGCTCTCCTACTGTTCTTACCCTTCTATTGGAAAGGTGATCGATATCATCGATTTCTGCTTTAGAATTGATCAATTCGATCAAATACTTCACAATGGTGATGATGTCGATTTTGGTCAAAACCTGTTTGTCCATCTCAACCTCAAGGTTGAGTTTTTTGTTCATTCGGTAACGCCCTACCTCACCGAGGTTATATCGCTGGTCAGAGAAAAACAACTTGTCTATGATACCACGGGCCGTATCCTCATCAGGGGGTTCGGCGTTTCTCAATTGACGATAGATATGCTCTACCGCTTCTTTTTCGGAATTGGTGGGGTCCTTCTGTAATGTATTGTGAATAATGGCATAATCGGCCATATGGGCATCCTCCTTGTGCAACAGTATGGTTTTTACATCTGCTTCAAGGATCATTTCGATATGCTCTTTTTCCAAAAGGGTATCACGATCAATGATGATTTCATTACGTTCAATGGAAATTACCTCACCAGTATCTTCATCTACAAAATCCTCATGCCAAGTTTTCAAAACACGGGCGGCGAGTTTGCGATCCATTACCTTCTTCAATCCTGTTTTGGAGACTTTCACCTCTTCTGCAAGATCAAATATTTCTAAAATATCTTTATCACTTTCGTATCCAATCGCTCTGAAGAGTGTCGTTACGGGTAATTTTTTCTTACGATCAATATAGGCGTACATGACACTGTTGATGTCAGTAGCAAATTCAATCCATGAGCCTTTAAAAGGAATAACTCTTGCCGAGTAGAGTTTTGTTCCATTGGCATGAAAAGACTGTCCAAAAAAGACACCAGGGGATCGGTGTAGTTGAGAAACTACAATTCGCTCTGCACCATTGATTACAAAAGTACCACTAGGGGTCATATATGGTATAGTTCCCAAAAACACATCTTGAACGATCGTTTCAAAATCTTCGTGTTCTGGATCAGTACAAAACAATTTCAACCTTGCTTTGAGCGGAACAGAATAAGTTAATCCCCTTTCAATACACTCCTGGATGGAGTAGCGAGGTGGATCGACAAAATAGTCTATAAATTCCAGTACAAACTGATTCCGGGTATCGGTAATCGGAAAGTTTTCTTTGAAGGTGTTAAAAAGACCTTCTTCGATTCTTTCGTTAGATTTGGTTTCCAATTGGAAGAAATCTTGGAATGATTTGATTTGAATGTCAAGGAAATCGGGGTAATTGGGTGAATCTTTTGCTCCAGCAAAATTGACTCTAGTGGATTGTGTATTCGGCATCTACAAATTTTTATTAGTATCCAAAATTGGGTTTTAAACCCGAGGGGCGTTATGAAACACAAAATGGTTTAGGCCCATGGACGGTAATCCAAAAGCCTAAACCTTTATTGTTGGTTGGGTAAAACTATTTTAGTTCAACCTCAGCACCTGCTTCTTCAAGCGAACTTTTAAGTCCTTCAGCTTCGTCTTTAGAAACTGCTTCCTTAACATTGCTTGGTACATTATCTACCAATTCTTTGGCTTCTTTAAGCCCAAGACCGGTAAGTTCTTTTACCAATTTAACTACTGCGAGTTTTGAACCTCCAGCAGCGGTTAGTACCACATCGAATTCTGATTTTTCCTCTGCAGCGGCGTCTCCACCTCCAGCAGCGGCACCGCCAGCAACAGCAACAGCTGCAGCAGCAGGTTCGATACCATACTCCTCTTTTAAAATATCAGCTAATTCATTGACTTCTTTTACCGTCAAATTAACCAGTTGTTCTGCGAATTCTTTTAAATCTGCCATTTTTATGAATTTGAATTTTCTTGTTTTTAATAATTATACTGTTTCTATTTACTCTTTTTGAACGATTATCGCTCGGATAAGGTTTTAAGGATACCCGATAGATTCGATCCACCCGATTGAAGTGCTGAAATAACATTCTTGGCGGGAGATTGAAGCAATGCAATCACATCGCCGATCAACTCCTCTTTTGACTTGATGGATTCTAACACATCAATTTGGTCATCGCCAATATAAATCGCCTCTTCAATGTATGCGCCTTTCAATACCGGTTTTTCAGATTTCTTTCGGAAATTTTTGATCAACTTGGCTGGCGTATTTCCAACCTCAGAATACATCAAAGAAGTATTGCCTTTCAATACATCTTGCAAATCTCCAAAGTCTTTGTCAGAGGCCTCCATGGCTTTCGCCAGCAAGGTATTCTTAACAACAGACAATCTGATGTTCGCCTTAAAACATGCCCTTCGCAATGCTGTCGTTTGAACGGCATTGAGACCAGCAATATCGGTCAAATAAAGATTCTTTACCGAAGACAACTCCTCAGTTAAATCTTGAATTTCTTGTGCTTTTTGCTCTTTTGTCATTCCTTAAATTTTAAGGCTAAGCCATTTTAGTTTCAATGCCAATACCGGGACTCATGGTACTGGACATGGAAATACTTTTTATATAAGTTCCTTTGATCGTAGTAGGTTTCAACTTTTGAATCGTCTTAAGCAACTCATTGGCATTCTCTTCGATCTTTTTGGGTTCGAAAGAGACTTTTCCAATGGAAGCATGAATGATTCCGTTTTTGTCTACTTTAAAATCAATTTTTCCTCCTTTAACATCAGAGACTGCCTTTTTGATGTCCATGGTCACCGTTCCCGTTTTGGGATTGGGCATTAAACCTCGAGGACCTAAAACCCGTCCTAGGGGACCCAATTTACCCATTACACTGGGCATGGTAACAATCACATCGACGTCTGTCCAGCCATCTTTTATTTTTTGAAGGTACTCATCCAAGCCTATAAAGTCTGCGCCAGCTTCCTTAGCTTCCGCCTCCTTGTCTGGAGTAACCAATGCCAAAACCCTAAGTGTTTTACCCGTTCCATGAGGAAGGGTAACCACCCCTCTGACCATTTGATTCGCTTTTTTGGGATCAACCCCCAAACGAATCGCCAAGTCAACAGAGGCATCGAATTTTGTCGTGGTCACATCTTTGACCAAAGAAGAAGCATCTTCCACAGAGTAAACAGTCTTACTGTCTATCTTGGCTCTGGCTTCTTTTTGTTTTTTTGATAATCTTGCCATAACTATTTTTTATGAGTTAGAAGGGAAATCTCCTTTAACGGTGAATCCCATCGAACGGGCAGTACCGGCTACCATCTTCATCGCTGATTCGATAGTAAATGCATTTAAGTCTTGCATTTTGTCTTCAGCAATGGTTTTGACTTGATCCCAAGTAACCGAGGCTACTTTGGTTCTGTTGGGTTCGCCGGAACCCTTTTTAGCTTTGGCTGCTTCCATCAATTGAACGGCCGCTGGAGGTGTCTTAATTACAAATTCAAACGATTTGTCTTTGTAAACAGAAATTACAACCGGTAAAACTTTACCTGGTTTATCCTGGGTTCGAGCGTTAAACTGCTTACAAAACTCCATGATATTAACTCCTGCGGCACCTAGCGCGGGTCCAACCGGTGGCGATGGATTCGCAGCACCTCCCCGAACTTGAAGTTTAAGAACTTTATCTATTTCTTTTGCCATTATTTAATAATTAACGTTTCAGAAGTTTCAATTGGAAGCTAAAACTTCTTTATAAGTAACATTTATAATTTTTCTACTTGCATATAACTTAACTCTAGAGGAGTCTTTCGACCAAAAATCTTTACCATTACCTCTAGTTTTCTTTTTTCTTCATTGACCTTTTCTATGGTTCCATTGAATCCGTTGAAAGGACCATCGATTACCTTAACACTCTCTCCTGTAGTGAAAGGAATCGCAATGTGTTCGGTAGTCATCGTCAATTCGTCTACTTTACCCAACATTCTGTTGACCTCAGTAATTCTCAAAGGAATGGGTTCACCTCCTTTGGTTTCGCCCAAAAATCCAATGACGTTGGTTACCGATTTGATAATGTGGGGTATTTCTCCAGTCAAGTTGGCTTTGATCATGATATATCCGGGGAAATACACTTTTTCTTTGTTTATCTTTTTTCCATTTCGGATTTGAACCACTTTTTCCATGGGTACCAAAATATCTTCAACTTGCTCCGCATAACCCAATCGGGTGATTTCGGTCATGATATAGTCTTTAATCTTCGCTTCTTGTCCACTGACGGCTCTGATTACATACCAATTTTTTGTAACGACCTCTGCCATGCTTATCCGTTAATCAGTTGAAAATAAAATCCTACGACTTCGGAAAGCACAGAATCTGCTCCCCAAATGGCCAATGAAAAAAGAACCGAAAATACCAAAACAATAACGACCAAACGTTGAAGCTCAGCACGAGGAGTCCAAGACACATTGTTCCTGAGTTCTTCAAACGAATCTTTTATGTAGTCAATAATGGCTGACATTCTTGTTGTTTATTTTTGCACGGGTTGAGAGGCTCGAACTCCCGACACCTGGTTTTGGAGACCAGTGCTCTACCAACTGAGCTAAACCCGTTTTTATTTGACACAAAAGGCATCCGCCAGAGGCGGACACCTTAAGGTCATACTAAAAACTTTATTTATTAGTCTAAGATCTCAGTTACCTGACCTGCTCCTACTGTTCGTCCTCCCTCACGGATCGCAAATCTAAGACCTACGCTCAATGCAATGGGTTGAATCAAATCAACAGTAATGGTTAGGTTATCACCTGGCATCACCATCTCAACTCCATCAGGCAAAACGATATTACCTGTTACGTCAGTTGTTCTTACATAGAACTGTGGACGATAGTTGTTGTGAAAAGGTGTATGACGGCCTCCTTCTTCTTTTTTCAAAATATAAACCTCTGCTTTAAACTTAGCATGAGGAGTAACTGATCCTGGCTTACAGATGACCATACCTCTTTTGATGTCGGTTTTTTCAACACCTCTCAAAAGGATACCTACGTTATCACCCGCTTCTCCACGGTCCAATATTTTTCTAAACATCTCTACACCTGTAATGGTAGATTTCATTTTTTCAGCGCCCATACCGATAATATCCACTTCGTCAGCTGTATTGGCAACTCCCGTTTCAATTCGACCAGTAGCAACTGTTCCACGACCTGTAATAGAGAATACATCTTCCACAGGCATCAAGAAATCTTTATCGACATCACGCTTGGGCAATTCGATCCATGCGTCAACATCTTCCATCAACTTGAGGACAGTATCAACCCATTTTTGTTCTCCGTTCAATGCTCCTAGTGCAGAACCTAAAACAACAGGAGTATTATCTCCGTCGTAATCATAGAAAGAAAGCAATTCTCTTACTTCCATTTCTACCAATTCCAAAAGCTCTTCGTCGTCCACCATATCGGCTTTGTTCAAGAATACTACGATTCTTGGAACACCTACTTGTCTTCCTAAAAGGATGTGCTCACGTGTTTGTGGCATGGGTCCGTCAGTGGCAGCAACAACAAGGATTGCTCCGTCCATCTGAGCAGCACCAGTAACCATGTTCTTGACATAGTCGGCGTGACCTGGACAATCTACGTGTGCATAGTGACGATTTGCCGTCTGATATTCAACGTGTGATGTATTAATAGTAATACCACGTTCTTTTTCTTCAGGTGCATTATCAATTTGATCAAAGCTTCTTGCTTCTGAAAATCCAGCATCTGCAAGCACTTTTGTAATCGCAGCTGTAAGGGTTGTTTTACCGTGATCTACGTGGCCAATGGTTCCAATATTTAAATGGGGTTTCGACCGATCAAAAGTTTCTTTAGCCATAATTTATATTGTATCTTTATTGTTTAAGCGGGTGCAAATTTAAAAATTTTTTATTACTAACATATTTATTTGATTACATTTTTTGCTTTTTTTAAGCTTTTTTAATCTTCACTTAATCTAATCCTTCGCAACATACATCCCCCCTCTAAAACTTTGTTCCATTATTCTACAAATCTATAGGCTGATAAACATTTAGCGTGAGATTATTTAAAATAAAAAAAAAGAGGGGTTCTATTGAACACTATTTAAAAAATCACCATAAAAAATGTGATTCTTTTCTCAAAAAACAGGATGATTACAAAAGCTGCTTTTCGTGATTTTGGATTGACTCTTATTTTGTACTTTTACATCCATTAAATTAAAATAATATGGTTTTTGACATCGATATGATAAAGCAAAATTATGCGCAACTAGAAGAGCGCATAACAATTGCGAAAAATATTTTAAACAGACCCCTCACCTCCAGCGAAAAAATTCTTTACGCCCATTTGTGGGATAAAAACCCTACACAATCTTTTACCAGAGGTGCGGATTATGTAAACTTCGCACCAGATCGTATTGCTTGTCAAGACGCAACAGCACAGATGGCCCTACTACAATTCATGCAAGCGGGAAAGTCCAGAGCGGCTGTCCCTACAACTGTTCACTGTGATCACCTCATTCAAGCCAAAGAAGGTGCTGCTGCAGATTTAAAATCTGCCAACAGTACCAGTGCTGAGGTTTTTAATTTTCTAGAATCCGTATCCAACAAATATGGAATCGGTTTTTGGAAGCCTGGCGCGGGGATCATTCATCAAGTTGTATTGGAGAACTACGCTTTTCCGGGTGGGATGATGATCGGAACAGATTCTCATACCGTCAATGCAGGTGGATTGGGAATGGTGGCTATAGGCGTCGGTGGAGCCGATGCTGTAGATGTCATGGCCGGAATGCCTTGGGAACTCAAATTCCCCAAAATGATCGGGGTAAAACTCACCGGAAAACTCAATGGCTGGACAGCCCCTAAAGATGTCATATTAAAGGTGGCAGGAATTTTGACCGTTAAAGGAGGAACAGGTGCCATCATAGAATATTTTGGCCCTGGAGCAGAATCCATGTCTTGTACAGGGAAAGGAACCATTTGCAATATGGGTGCAGAAGTTGGGGCCACCACCTCCACTTTTGGATATGACACTTCCATGGAAAGATACCTCAGAGCAACAGGCCGTGACGACGTTGCCGATGCTGCCAATGCCGTCAAAGAGCACCTTACTGCCGATCCAGAGGTTTACGCTTCTCCAGAAAAATATTTCGATCAAGTCATTGAAATCAACCTAGATGAATTAATGCCACACATCAATGGTCCTTTTACGCCAGACTTGGCCACTCCTGTTGATCAGATAAGTCAGAAAGCCACAGAAGGCCAATGGCCATTGAAAGTAGAATGGGGACTCATCGGGTCTTGTACCAACTCCTCTTATGAAGACCTGTCAAGAGCCGCTAGCATTGCCCAACAAGCAGTCGATAAAAAATTGGTTACCAAAGCAGAATTTGGAATCAATCCCGGATCCGAGCAAGTTCGCTACACTGCTGAAAGAGATGGGTTACTTGATATATTTGAAAACTTAGACGCTAAAATTTTCACCAATGCCTGTGGCCCGTGTATCGGTCAATGGGATCGAGCCGGAGCAGACAAAGCGGAAAAAAATTCCATCATACACTCTTTCAACCGTAACTTTTCCAAACGCGCCGATGGCAATCCCAACACCCATGCCTTTGTCGCCTCTCCCGAAATGGTAGCTGCCGTTGCCATATCAGGACGATTGGATTTTAACCCCATGAAAGACAGTTTGCTTAATGAAGATGGAGAAGCGGTCATGCTCGATGCTCCTCAAGGAGTGGAATTGCCTCCCAAAGGATTTGATGTTGAAGACAACGGATACCTCGCCCCCGAAGCTGATGGTTCGGCTGTCAACGTAGTGGTAAAAGAAGGCTCCGAAAGACTACAACTATTAATTCCATTCGCCCATTGGGATGGAGAAAATCTTTCAGATGTAAAGCTCCTTTTGAAAGCCTATGGCAAATGTACTACCGATCATATTTCTATGGCAGGGCCTTGGTTGAGATACCGGGGTCACTTGGATAATATTTCCAACAACTGTTTTATCGGAGCCGTCAATGCTTTCAATGAAAAAACCAATTTTGTTAAAAACCAATTGACTGGAGAGTATGGAGGAGTACCCGATGTCCAACGAGCTTACAAAGCCAAAGGAATTGCTACCATTGTAGTCGGAGATCACAACTATGGTGAGGGTTCCTCCCGAGAACACGCCGCAATGGAGCCGCGTCACCTCGGTGTAAAGGTCGTATTGGTAAAGTCTTTCGCCAGAATTCACGAGACCAACCTAAAGAAGCAAGGCATGCTGGGCATTACTTTTGATAATGAAAAAGATTACGATCTAATTCAAGAGAACGACACCTTCAACTTTGTCGATTTGGCCGAATTTGCACCAGGAAAACCGATCACAATAGAAGTTGTTCATGACGATGGTTCAAAAGACACCATCATGGCCAACCACACCTATAACTCCCAACAAATTGAATGGTATAAGGAAGGTTCTGCCTTGAATTTGATTAAAAAACAAAATGCACTGGGTTAGTTTACCTTTATAATGACTAAATCCCCGTTCAAATTTATTTTCAAACTCCGTGTAGAGGAATTCCTAGCATTAGTTCTGTTGATCCCTATGCTCTTCTTTATGCTCATTTACCACGATAAAGAAGGGTTTAGAGCTTCCAATGTAGATCGTTTTCTAATTACGGGATTGGTTTTTATTCTTTTTCTGGGCATCATCAAACTCAAGGATTTAAAATTACTGTCCAATTCCAAGACAGGGAGGTTTTTCAAAACCATATTGACCTTCCTGCGCGAAACCCTCCCTTTTGCGTTTTGTATTTCCATATACACCAATATGCACGACATGGTACATTTGGTCAATCCCAATGATGTTGATACCGATTTGATCGCTTGGGACGAATACCTATTGGGTTTTCAACCCGCCATCTATTTAGAGTCATTCATTACTCCTGCTTTTACCGATTTTATGTACTTTTCTTACAGTTCTTTTTTGTTATACATCCTGCTTTTTACGATGTATTTGTACATAAAAAAAATGAAAGCCGCTTTTCGTGAAACTTTAGTATCCGTAATCCTTACCTTTTATATTGGCTATATCGGTTACGTCATCTTTCCTGCCGTAGGACCCAAGTTCACCATGGCGCATCTTTTTGATACCTCATTGTCTGGCACCTTTATAACAGACAGGCTCTCCTTTATCATGAACTATGAGATTTCTGAGTACACCCGAAGGGATTGTTTTCCAAGCCTTCACAATGGTATCATAATGTTAATACTGCTATTTGCTTTCAAACACGAGAAGGTCTATGGCTTTCTATTCTTGCCTTTTGCCCTTGCATTATTTTTTTCAACGCTATACCTTCGGTACCACTATTTTGTGGACATGATCGCAGGCTTTTTGTTGGCCATAATAATGTTTTACTCAGGGCCTATTTTAAACCAATGGTGGGAGAAAAAAAGTACAGCCTAAAAAGATTGGACAGACAATCTAACCCAACTTCATACGGAAGTATTTGACCCATTCTAATTCAGTACCACTGCCTTTGCGTTAATTATTTGGCATGAACCCAGGACGGGCTCGTTGGATGGCGTAAGGCCAGATTTATATTCAATAAATAAATTGCTTTGGTTTCCTTTCTGATCCCCATTTATTAGAAAAGGAGTCCGATGTGATTCGTAACTCCTTGAAAATAAGAGAGCCAATGACGAGATTTGAACTCGTGACCTCTTCCTTACCAACGAAAATATCTATAAATATAACCCATTAAATGGACTATCTAACCATAAGTCTCACTATTTTATTATC
>Ga0115571_1001438_pt1 | contig 16737 bp, 22 predicted proteins | sample COGITO_mtgs_1205_FD_87293 | JGI IMG/M metagenome (GOLD analysis project Ga0115571, IMG submission 87293) | Pelagic marine microbial communities from North Sea - COGITO_mtgs_120531 | ecosystem: Environmental > Aquatic > Marine > Epipelagic | place: Germany:Helgoland, sampling site Kabeltonne...
GATTAATACAGTACTAGATCAAATCCAACGCATGGACAATGAAGAACTCAATAGAGTAATAGCAGCAGTCAAGAGCCAGCGAACATACATTGCTCGCACTATGACACGCAAGCTATTGGTAGGTGATGTAGTAAGCTTTGAAGAGCGCAAGGGCGCAACTGTTACAGGCACAGTGATGAAGGTTAATCCTAAGACTGTAGTAGTGCGTGACCGTAGCACAAACATACAGTGGAAGGTTACAGCTACGCTGCTAACACCTTTGAGCATAGGAGCATAAAAGACTAAAGTTTATCTCCATTTACTTTTTGTCGGGAGAGGGGTATAGTGTAGCAATACATTATACCTTTTTTCTTTTGTGTAAAGAAAAAAATCTTTTTCAAAAAAAAATTTTTCGAGGGGTCGGGGCTTATATAATATAATAATAACAACAACTTAGCTAGCGCTAATGATCGCTTTTTTAAAACATAGTGGTGCAAAATCACCACCTCACTTCTGTAAGTACTTCACCTAAAAAAACTGCGCGGCAAAATTTTTACTCTGCAGAACCCATTTCACTGTATATAAAAGAAACCTCAACTATGTGTAAGTACTTCCCTCGATTTTTTTGCGCACAATTTTTTTAATCTGCTAGAACCCTTTTGCGAAGCTAACTACACGCGACAACGGAGAGCGTGTTAGAGCTTTAGCTCTAGTGTGTGTATAAACAAGAACCTCTTAACTGTGGCAATCACTGTAGATAAGTATTACAATGTACAAGCTAAAGTTAATATACGATCCAGAGCCAAGAACACAAACACTCAAGGAAACAGTTACATACTGTGCTAGTTTAGAACTATATACAAACCATGGCGTAGAGTGTTATCAAACGAGCGCAAGTGAGTTAGCATTTGAACGAGATCAAGATCGAACTATAGCACTAGTGATACTCAGCGCTAGCAAGAGTTTTACACCCTGTGTAATAGATTAAAACACCATCTTTTAGCTGACCGTTGTTATAGTGCAATTGCAGTGCGTTATAAATGGTGTTAAAGCACGGTTAGACAAAAACTTTTTTTATATATGTGTATAGTATCGTTGTACTGGAGCAGAGAATTTTTGTGAGTAAAACGTAGTATTACTGTTGTAAAAACGTTTTACCGCTTCGCGGCTTGTGTGGCTCTAGCGCGGGCGCTTCGCGCTTTGTCGGCTTATAGAAGTTTCTGTTGTTGTATATACTGTGCGATTTCTTGACTGTACCAAGCTTGTCCGTCTGGTCCAATGTGTTGGTTGGGAGCAATCTCGTAGGAAAATCGTTCTCTACAGGTTTGATAATATACGCCTGCATGTTCTTGTGAAAAGCCTTTGTACATTCTTTTGCTGTTCAGCATCTTGCGTATAGCAGCTTGTGGTTGTTCTTGTTGTGTTATCCAACTGTCCAACGGAGTAATACTAGTAACAAATAGATAGTCCAGTTTTAGTTTTTCTAGGAATGTTTGCAGTACCAGTATCTCTTGTAAGAATCTTGTTTGTATAGTTCTCCATTCGCCCCATTCTGTATATAGTAGTTCTTCGTACATTTTAAGCAGTCGAGGATCTGCTTCTTTTGGTTTGGACTTCAAGCAGCCTGGAGTAAGTCTTATAACACTTTGTGAGTTTCGATTGCGTTGTCTAGGGCTGCGCATGTATATGCGATCTGTGCCTGTCCAACTGATCAATACAAAAGGATTGCGTGTGTGATTTTCTGCACACCATGTCATAGTTTCTTGTATGATGTGTGGATTGCTGCTGCAAGGCACTGCTTGATTTACTATGTCACTAAAGCCTAGATGCTGTGCTGTTTGATTGCACCATGAACTAGTTCGTACTAGTCCGTTACCAGTATCTCCCGGAAGTTCTGCTCCACTAGCATGTGAGCACCCGTGTATATAAAAAGGTCTTGTCATTTTCTACTCTTGGTCATCATAATATCAGTTACACAGTGACACAGTGTTTGATTACACTGTTCAGGTTCAACGGGCCAATCAATAGTGTATGGATCATCAATTGTGCCTATGGCGCTGCCTTGATTGCAGTTTGCTTTGCGTATGCGGCCAGTGTGGTGTATGAATAGACTTTCTAGTCCTAGGCTACAACTCCAACCTTGGAAGTTAGTTTCGTTTTGAGATATTAGTGCATTTGCATTGCCCGGTGACTGCTGTGTTCCATCTCGGTTTATAAATGTTACACTAAAGTCCTTGGGTTCTCTAGTAAGAGGTTGATGGCCCGCGGGTTCATGTGTTTGACTGTTTTGCTCTAGCCATTGATTTTGTTCTTGTGTATAGTTATGAGGATTGGCGCCGTTTTCCCAATCTAATATGCGCACCGGTTCGACTCTAGTCTTTTCTAGTTCGCACAGTTGATAATAGGTATCCAGTGCTTGACTCCAATGGTTACTGTCCATCATCAGTCTTACGGTAACAGGAGTAAGATGCTGTATAGCTTGGACCTTTTGTACAAACTCACTGTCAGGTGAGCTAGGATGATAGCTTGCACCGATGTAACTACACCTAGGTGCTATAGATTCAAAGTATCTTAGTTTTCGAGTAAGGTTAGTTGTTAGTCCTATAGTATTGCCACTGTCCCATATCATGTCTATTGCTTCTTTGAGATGAGGACTTAGTGTAGGTTCGCCGCCTGCAATACTAACGTGTATATTATCGTAACGTTCAATTAGTTCTTGCCAAAACTTTCTAGCATTATCCCAGTCATAGTTATGGTTACTACCGTTGTGTAGCTTGGGCGGACAGTATAGACATGCTCGATCACAAATATTATTAATGACCCAAGTAACTACCATTACATTAGGAACATTTCTTTTTATTGCTGCTAGATTATTTGGTGGGTTCATGTTTGCCTATTTTAAATTATTAATAAAGTTTCTCAGCTGCGACGAATCTGTTTCTGCACGTACTTTGCCTACAGTTGCACCTTCGCTCGGATCTGTTGTGGCAGCATTTGTTCTTTTTAGATTGCTTACAATTGAGCTTGCACTTGTTGTTCCTGCGCTGGAGTTGTAGCCTTCATCCTCATCTTCTCCGAGGTCTCTAATGCGCAAACTATCTACATCAAACTCTAGATCAATCTTTTGTCCTACACCACTTGAGCTACGTGTCTTCATAAGCTGAATCTGATATCGGCCACGCTCACGCATTGCTCTACTTGTAAAGATACCAATCAAGTTGTCTGCTGTATTAATCTTAGATATACCACCTGAGATCATACTGTGATCAAATTCAATTTCTTCTACACTGCTTCTGTTCAACTGCGATGCTGTAACAAAGATAGTATTAAGTTCCATTGCTAGGTTACGTAGTTCTTCTGATACATACTTGTCTTTAACAAACAAGTTCTCTGCGCTAATCTTTTGTCCGATCGGATGCATCAAATCTAAGTAGTCAATCAGCAGTACATCTACTCGCTTGCCTGTTTTGATTTCGTATTCTTTTAGATATGCTCGAATGTCGTTTGCATTCTTACCAGTTGGCATATACTTAACTTGGAAAGCACCTGCCTTCTTGCCAATCATCTTGACTTTCATTTCAACATCGTCAATATTCTTGAATACATCACGACTTGGAATCTCAGTAGTCATACTATCTACACGCATACTTACTAGTGCTTCACTAAGCTCAAATGTTAAGTACATCACATTAAGACCTGCCAATGCCCAATTGACGCCCATGTTAGCTAGGAACAAACTCTTACCAGACCCTGAACCACCTGCAAAGATATTCAGCTCGCCTCTATTGAATCCGCCAAACAGTTTCTTGTCCAGTGCGGGCCAGCCTGTGCTTACTTGTCCGTTCTTGTCTTTGATGCTTTCGAGTCTGCCTCTAGGATCAGCAAAGTAGTCTGTGCCCAAATCTTTCTGCAAGCCAATCTGTACAGCTTGTTTGACTAGATCTTCACACGCACCGTACTCGCCTTTTTCCAACAAGTCTGCACTCTTAAGAATGGCTGCCTCTAGTGCTTTGTGTTTAGAGAATGTTTCAAAGTCTTGCAACAACCAATCATAGTGATTCTCAGCTAAGTCGCCTGGATTCTTTAGATCGCTTTGTGTAGCAGCATTTACTATATCAAATGTAGGCAGTGCATTATGCTCTTCTACATACTGCTTGACAAACTTAGCTGGCTCTACCAAACGTCTATCAAATGTGTTAGGATCAAACACACCCTGACAGCGTACAAAGCTCTCAGCGTCTGTCATAAACATTTCTAGATATACTTTCTGTATATCATAACCATAGTCTGTGTTTTGTCTTGTCATATTGTTACTATACTACCTGTGCCATTTATTGTCAAGATTAATTCTATGTTTTGTTTTTGCTAGTATTGCGCCTATACAGCTGCCTGGGTCGCCTGGATTCTTTGGAATATGTACATCATGCCACATAACCCTAATTAGATCTACAGCTTGTTTGTTCATAGCGCCACCACCTGCTAGTGCAACATATTTAGACTTAGTAAGAGCATACGCACATCTAGATAAATTTAGCAAACAGTATTCAAATACCTTTTGTGTAGCTGCTGCAATGTCATACATATCTTGTTCAGTAGTAAGTTCAGGACGCCACCAGCTACATCCCCTGTGTAGATTTTCTCTCATTGAGATCTTAGGGTTGAATCCCATGCCTTCTGTACTAACTAGTTCGTTAAGTATAGGCATAAAGAATCTATGTGGGTCACCTTTTGCGCCCCACTGGGCTACTAGATATTCATCACGTTGCGGCACTAGTCCTATGCGTTGTGTCATAGCTGAATAGAAAAGTCCTAGACTATGTGGATACCCCTGACTATGCACCTTTTTAAGATCGCCGTTCTTACCGTGCCATATAGTTAGGGTCTCGAACTCTCCTATGCTGTCTAGGCATATTACAGCGCAATCATCATGAGGCTGTGTGTAGTATGCATAGGCTGCATGTGCTAGATGATGCTGGGTATATTTAATTGGAGCTTGTACATTAAGTTTGCGAAAATAATTTTTAATATTATTCTCTTTACTTAACCAGCCCTGTCCTGCCCACCATTGGCGTAGTGTTTTTAGTCTAGGACGTTCGTACCAAATAATTTCGTCAGGCGATCCAAAAAACTGTGCGTATTCAATTAGCCCTTGATTTAGATGAGGATCATTTGAGATATCACTAAAGTCTCGAGCAAGGCCTGCCCATAATAGATCAGTACTTTTAGAGCTTACGTTAGCTACAGCTAGACTAGCATCATGACTATTTCCTACAGCACCCCATACAATCATTGAGTGTTGATTCCGTAGCCGTCAATGGCTGCTTGAAAAGCTCTATAGGGCAAGCTACATAACCAAATGTATCCTGCCCAAAATATAACATTAAAAATCACTATGTCTAGCCAGCCGCCAAATATACTAATCACGTTATTACTCCTATAATACGTTTAAGATTTCTTCTACACCATTAGCTACATTGGCTTGCCATGTATCTGCTTGATGCGGTGTGCCTACATAGTCAGTGATGTATTTGTAACATGTAAAGCTAACATTCATACGTTTGCATACACTAGCAATAGCATATGCTTCCATATCAACTACATCAATGTCGTTTGCTACTAACCAAGGTTCTAGCTCATGTACAAACTGATCTCCTGTGCCCAGTGTCAGACCGTGTGTCATATCTGGTGAAAAATCTAGATAAGGTAAGCCTGCTTCAAAGGGTGTAACACCTCTAGGTGCTTGAGGTTCTGCATCCATATCACGCTGTACAAACTTAGTAATACGATGCATGCCTTTTAGATCTTTATTACAACTGCCCACTGTGCCATAGTTAAAAACTTCTGGATGAAACCCTAAACTATGCGCTTCTGCAATAGCCTGTGTTGCTGCAAATGCTGCATTGACTTTGCCGACACCTGTATATACAACCTTGTAGTCTTTAGGGGCTTGCTTGTAAGGGAGCTCTGATTCTAGTGCTACTAATAAAATGCGATATCTCATTTGTAAATAAACGGGTCCTTCTTGCGTAGTTCTTTTAAACGTTTTCTAAAACGGATTTCATCTCTTACGTATGTGTATGGCCAGATAATAATTCTCCACACAGTCATAACTGCAAATACTATTGCTAACCAAATCTTATTTAAAATATTCAAAACCATTTCTTTGCTCTCAATCTAATTTTAAGTGGGCTGCTCTCAGCAGCACTTGCAATGCTATACAGTGTATATAGCCTACCGTACTTAGCCACTGCATCTCCAATATCGTTTATGTCTTGATCCCAGTCTGGTAAGCTAACATGCCATCCTCTGTCAATTGCTTGTTCTACTAATTTGCTGCCAGCCTTGTCTCTATCTGGTACAACATATATATCTTTGCCTAGTCTGTTGAGCAACAATGCTTGTGCATCACCAATATCACTGCCACCAATAGCACAACCATCTACGTGTAGTGCATCAATCTGTCCTTCACATAGTATGCAGAATATCTTGTTAGGACCTTGTTCGTCTAAGTTAAACACATAACCAGGTTGCATAGTAGTCAGGTACTTGCTTTTGCTTTCCCCTACTGTACGGGCTGTATATCCAACGATGCGCCCCTCGTAGTAAAAGGGTATGATAATTCTATCACGATAAGCAAGTGTTGGCGACCAGTGGTAATCTGTGTCCTCGATACTAAGATTTCGTTCCAACATATATTGAAATATTTGTACTATGCGCTCGTCAAGATGTCCAGCTTCTGCCCACATATGTTTAGACAGCGGCTCAGATCCTTCTGGTAGTTCTACCGTTTCAAACTCAGGCAATTCAACTTTGTGTTGCTGAATTTCCACGCCCTCGTTCTCGCGCATAACATCTAGAGCTAGTTTTGTTATTTCATTGTCAGGCGCATTGAGCCACTCTAATAACTTTTTGAACTTGTAACTAAGGTTACGTCCTGGTTGCCAACTTGCTTTATATCCACAATTAAAGCAGTGATAGCTAACTGTGTCGCCTTCGTATATTACACCGCCGCGCCCTCGTGTGTCTGCATTCTCACCATTGCTAGGACAGCAGGGTGCATTAAAGCTTGTCCAACCACTAGGAGTAGTTTTACGCTTTGCAGGCAAGTATAAAGTTAATGTATCAGACACGATGCTCATACACTTACACTAGCATATAGTTAATAGATTGTCAATCAGTTTCTAACTAAGATTTTAGTAATAGTTTCTGCCGGATCTTTTGAAGTTTCAAATCTAATATGATTAAGCACACCATAAAAATTTACAGGTGTTGGATCAGTTTCTGTTCCAGTAAAACTAACTGTTTCTAGATCGGCCCACTCAGTAGTTCCAGTAATTTGTGATTCTAAAGTTCCTTGAACTTTGATGTCTCCGTCGTAGCCGTTAGTATAAATTGCTGCGGTATGTAGAGCTTCGTTTCCGTTGATTCCTGGTTCAGCATCTATTGCGTCACTTACATATGTTGTGTCGTCTGGTGCCGTTGCCGAAAAAGTTGTTACACTTTTACTAGTTTTAGATCCAGGAAATGCTTCTGCATTAATTTTTATAATACCGTCATTGCCAAAATGTGTATCAGTATATGTTACAATATTGTCTTCATTTGAATCTACAAGATATATTGTATAAGTTAAAAACTGTTGCTTAATGTTTAGTAAATCATTTTCAGTAACAGTAACTTTAAACAATCCTCTTGTTTGACTACTTCCGTCATCTATTACTTCGCCGTTGTGGTCAATTACAAGATTTTTATTTTCATCGAACGCTAAAAACTTTGGTGTGTAATTTGCTGTGTTGATTGGTTTTTGATCTGCATTCAGTAGTCTAAACTCTAACACATTATCAATGCCTTTATAAACTTGTACTTGTCTTTGATACACTGGTCTGTACTCCGTAATGAATCCTGCCACATTGGCTACTATATTAATTCTGTTCTTGACTAAATATCTAGGTAATAGTTGCATGGTAAAGTATTTATAATAAATGTTATTGAAAAATATAGAAGAAAATTTTCCTTTTTTAAGTGTTGTAACATACGGCGGTAATGAATACGTCGGTATTGTAATCAATCAGGATCAGTGGGTTACGTCAATGTATATCTACACCGATATTAAATCGACGGCTGAACAAGCAAGATTCTTAGAACTAGGTGAAATATGGTGGTGGGAATCAAACAGAATGATTCCTATTAATATCTTTCTCAAAGGAGATGTTGAACCTTTTAAATATTGTATTACTACAATGAATTCTAAAGACGTAGTTATTAAACTAGGTCCAACTGTAAATTTAAATAACCTTGCTATCAAACGTGTTAAAAGAAAACATGTACAACTATTAAAGAAGCCTAAGTAGATTTAATCCATACATTATTAGGACCAACATCAAACTTCTTAACTAATTCTCTAACTGCTTTATTAACACCTGGATAATCTATATCATGACCAGTAAGTAATCCGTTTTGTTTTACTTGAGGGGTGTAGGCTATAATATCTTTTTTACATCCTTCATATCCATGATCGGCATCAATAAAAACTAAATCAACTTGAGGAATTTTGTTAGCTACTTGATCACTATACCCTTGTATAGGTACTAGTCTATCTCCGTATTTTTCTTTTACAGCAGACGTAAAAAATTTAGATGTGTCTAGATCAATTCCGTAGATTATAAGATCTGGACATTTGTCAAGTAAGTAGAATGTCGTTCTTCCGTCTCTTACACCCACTTCGGCCATAGTAGTAAAATTATTTTTCTCAATTAAATGTCGTAAAAAATACTTTCTATTGGGTTTAGTATTCCAAGGAACTGTCATCGGAACAGTGATAAGGTCTCTACGTTTGGCCATTCAATTGCTCACATAATAAATTCATATGTACCACACATGCTACTGCATAAGAAATGGCATGTGCTTTTTTAAAGTAGTATGCGCCGTCTTTAGGCTTTGTCCATACTTCTTCGAATATTGTTTGCCATGTTTCGTTGGCAAGATGCCTCTTCGCAGGCCGTATTATCGCTAGTGTCGCTGCTAACTGTTCCACTGACTGCGGCTTTAATTGTTTTAATAACTCGCTGTGTCCGTTTAGATGAAATACCTGATCTGAAAATTCTTTGTGCTCCAAAAGTTGCCATAGTGGTTCTGTGTCCATTAGTTTGTTTAAATGTTCTTCGCTTGTGACATTATTGTATATACTAACATTCAAAAAGTCAAGTTTAAAATAACCTCGGTCTTCCGCTGTCTTGTAGTCAATAGTAGCAATTTCATTAAAAGGATTGTGCGGAATCTCAGTAACATACACACCAGTATTGTGTTTCTTTCCTGTGTCGAGTTTTGCTACACGATGTTGTATTCTGTTTAAGATAGTATTTCTATCAGCGAAATCGATATCAATATCAGGCATCTATTTTACTCCAACTCATAAACTTTTACATCGTTTTGCAATTCTCTAAAGTTTGCCATTTTCTCGCATTTGCTTTCTTATTTTAGTTGCACTTATATTGTGAATGTCTTCGCCCAAGTCGTGTTCAGTAAATGTATATCCGACACCACGTCCGTAACTAATATCTACAATATTAGGAACTGTCATAATAACATATTCTGAACCACATGTAAAGCCATGTTTAGATAATTTTTCCTTAATAGTATCTTCTACAGATCTAATATCAAAAGGGTTATCGTCTTGTGCTGCTGTACGTCCTGCCCCTGCATCTTGGCCTATGATGCCGCCTACATCACGAATCATAACAGCAACTTGGCCTGTTTCGGCTAGTGCCTTTTTAAATAGAGCTGTATGACCGTCATGCCAAGGCTGCCAGCGTCCTAACATTTGCGCAGTTGGTCTTTTGGGGTCGAATATATACATTTATGCCTCCTTGTTCTTTTCTTGCCATTTCATATATCTATTAACTACTTCTACTAATCTTTCATGTGTATCGTCAAACCATTCTGCTACATGATAATCACATTTCAGCGGAGCCTGAAACATTTTATTAGTATCTTCGAAACGTCCCTCTTTGATCGTATCCATCCAGATAGTAAAGTCAGGGTTAAATGCTAGACGTGCTTCTTCTGTCGGACAAACAAAATCTGTAACAGCAACTTTGCCTGCCATTACTACTCCGTCACTTAGATAACGCATACGCTGTGCCTGACGCATACGGCCTTCGGGTGTAAAGTCCCAATCATTATAATGTTCTCTCACAACGTCAGCATTAATATGTACTGCACCTAACAATTCAGCAAACGGTTTTGCTAATGTAGTTTTACCGCTGCCCGGCAGTCCAAAAATTAAAATTTTCATAAATTACTTTCCTTTGCAACATCTTTAACTAGCTGCACATCTTTAGATTGTCGATTGAATCTCAAACTCCAATGTTTAGGATCTAACACAACACCTATCATAGTAAGTTGTTCGTCGTTAAACTTATTTAACATAGCTCTGCCACTTTCACAGTTGAGTATGAGCCACGGTGAAACTTTGCCATCTTTAATATGCCATACTGCTCTGTTTGATGACACATAATGAAAATAGTGATTCCATACACTATTGTTTTCTTCTGCCCATTCTACCATTGTATTGATACTGCGTTCTAATGCTGTTTCTACACCCTCTTTTCGAATAAGCTCAACAGCATACTTTTCGTACATTTCGTCCTTACACCAGTGATCTAATTTTACATTACTAGTTACGACATAATCGATATACTTTTCTGGGTACAAAGGTTTTACGTTTGATATAAAACTACCAAACTGTACAAATGCGTTATAGAAGCTACTCTTTACAAACTCAGCATATGTTTTTTCTTTTTTACTACCTGCACTTAGTTTGTAAAATCTTTGAAATGTATAAAATCCAAGTTGTACTCTTTTTTCGTCTTTCTGCAACCAACGCCTCTTGGGCTCGCATATATGTGCTAGCAGAGTTTTTTCTCTAGTATAACCAGTACTGCAATACTCACAAACGAATGGCTTATCAGAGTTTGATGTTTTCAATGCCATGTTCTTCAGCCAGCTGTTTGATTTCTTTTTTTGTAGATAATCTAGCAAGTAGTTCTACCTCATCTTTTTTCATATTGGGATATATTTCTTCAAGTAATTTTGTCACTTTAGAGTTTGATGCTGACTTCTTTTTAAAGCCTAAGTACTGATGATATTCAATATTGCCAGTTGCGCCGCTCATACAAAGTAGCTGCCACATTAATTCTTGGTGGCCGTTTTCTTTGCCAACACCAATTGTATTAAAGTGCTTGTTATAAAACTCGTTAGTACGTTCTATAGCACGTTCTTGCTTGGTCCTTGATCCTGCTACGCTACTAATATATCTATTAAGGATCCAAAAGCCAACTGATTTCTTTTCTTCGTCTGAAAACTCTTTCCATGCGCCCTTGTAGTTCATATCTACACAGCCTAGTATTTGTTTTAAGTTAAGTTTTTCTGCCATGCTTTTACGTCCTCAGGAGTGTTTATCTCTACTCCATTAAATTGTACAGTCAAACAACCAATTTGCCAACCGTTTTTTAGCCAGCGCAGTTGTTCAAGTTTTTCAATGCGTTCTTCTTTTGCAATCTGCATATGCGAATACAGTTCTAATGCATTACGTTTATAACCGTACACTCCCAAATGCCATTCACCGTAGCCTGTCATACCTCTGCCAAACCATAGTGCTTGGTCACCTGCTCGCACCATCTTGACACTGTTAGGATCGTTTTGCATTTCGCTTGGCATTGTTGTATAAACTGTGCTAACAGGATAGCTGTTCAGATGTTTAACACATGACTCGATCATCTCAACTGTTACATCAGGCATATCGCCTTGTACATTTATAAACTGATCATACTGACTAAAGAAGTCATGGCTGATTGCGCCGGCGCATCGTTCTGTACCATTAGCATAATCAATCTGTTCAATCCAACACTTGTTAGGACCAAACAGTTCGTATATACGCATGTCGTCGGTGAGTACATACGTTGGTATCTTAGACGCTGTACAAGCGTCATACACACGCTTTATCATAGGAACACCATCTAACAGTGCTAACGGTTTTCCAGGGTAGCGAGTGCTGCCGTATCTAGCGGGTATAAGAATAGCGGTGGATGTCATCTACTGTCCTTTCAAAGTCTTCTAGTCTAAGCATATTTGGACCATCGCTAGGTGCATTGTCTGGGTCAGCATGTACTTCTATAAAGAAGTCTGTAATGCCCATAGCAGAGGCAGCACGAGCAAGACCTGGAACGTAATCACGATTGCCGCCACTCGATTCCCCATTGCCTCCTGGCTTTTGGACAGCGTGGGTAACATCAAAAACACAAGGTACATCGTAATTGTCAAGCATATACTGAAGCCCAGTAAAATCAACGACCAAAGTATTATATCCAAAACTTGTACCTCTTTCTGTTATCCAAACTTCTTTTGCGCCTTCAGTTTTACTTAGTATGCCTTTGACATCCCAAGGTGCCAAGAACTGACCTTTCTTAATATTAACAATCTTATCTGTGTCACAGGCTGCTTTAATTAAGTCAGTCTGTCTGCACAAGAAAGCAGGAATCTGATAGACATCGACTGCATCCTTAAACTGTCGCTCAATACGTCTAACCTGCACCGCGTCATGTACGTCTGTTAGCGTCTTTACTCCTAGTAATACCTTTAGTGCTAGAAAGTCTGTAAGTGTTGCTTCCAGGCCCATACCGCGTTTGCCTTTGATACTACTACGATTTGCTTTGTCGTAACTTGCTTTAAAATAATATTCAATGCCATACTTGTCGCACACACGTTTGCACTCTTGTGCAATCTCTGCACTCTGTGCTAATGTTTCGTGCTGACATGGTCCTGCAATAATTCTCATTTTTCTTCCTTAATAAAGTACTACCCACAGAATTAAAAGTATAACTGCCCATCCAAATATACCTAATCCATTGTTTCCGACTAAGCCTCTGCTTCTAGCACAGCTATAACAGTATCTATATTTTGCATTGCATTTATTACTACAAAAAAATGCATCACATGTCTTTTTACTCATTACCAGCCTATACTTTCCCAGGGTACATCTTTGTTGCCAAAATGTCCGTATGTACAGTTAGCACTATAGTTAGTATAGTTGAAAAGATCAAATCTGTCAATGATACCTTTTGGTGTAAGATCAATGTTCTCTCGAATAAAACGTTCGATTGATCGATTGTGGCCGTTTGAATCTATATAGATGCTAGTAGGCTCTTTAACACCAATAGCATACGATAGTTGTATTTGACACCAGTCTGCCATGTCATCTGCTACTACGTTTTTAGCAAGCCAACGTGCCATATATGCAGCACTGCGATCTACTTTTGTAGGATCTTTTCCACTAAAAGCGCCACCGCCGTGAGGAGCAAAACCGCCATAAGTATCAACGATAATTTTGCGCCCAGTGACACCAGCATCACCATCTGGACCACCAATAACAAAGTTACCTGTTGGATTGAGATGCCATACAGTATTTTCATCAATCAAATCTCCTAGTACTTCTTTTGCAGCAACACTTGCTCTATTTTTAGCACGAGGTCCTTCGCCTTCTACGTGCTGAGTGCTGATAACAATTTGGTCAATACGCTTAACACGACCACCTTCATACTCAACACTAACTTGTGATTTTGCGTCAGGACCTAGTATACCGTTACGGTGATTCTTTAAGTTTTTTAGGATCTCATGCGCATAGTAAATAGGCGCTGGCATATATGCATCATTGTCATTGCAAGCATAGCCAAACATAATACCTTGATCGCCTGCGCCGAAGTCATCTGTGCCTAGTGCAATATCGCCACTTTGACTATGTATTTCATTGTAGATGTTTAGTTTATCCCAATGAAACCCTTCTTGTTCGTAACCAATCTCTTTGACTTTGTTGCGTACAATTTCTTTAACTTCTTCTTTGCTTACGTTAAAGTTTTTTACTTCGCCCGCCAATGTTACATGATTGGTAGTTACAAGTGTTTCAACAGCAACACGAGTAGTCTCGTCTCCTGCTTTTAGTCCAGCATCAACAAGTGCGTCCGAGATTTGGTCTGCTACTTTATCTGGGTGTCCGTCACTGACACTTTCGCTTGTAAAAATATAGTTATTCATTATGATCCTTTGTTAAGTAGTAGATGTCTAAAAGTTTTTTCATCTGTGTCTTTAATGTATGATTACTTTCTGCTAACTTCATCATATCTTGCCATTCGGCATATCCAAACAAATTACCAGTTGCTCTATTTACAGCATCTGGATCGCCGCCGATGATCCATCTTTCATACATGTCGTTGTATGGCGGATCTCTATACCTAGCATACACAACCCCATTTGCACGTTCATATATTAGAGGTTGTCCTGGTATGAGATCCGGGGCATTCATACTGACGTGCCGCTTGTACGTCTTACAATATCATTGTGATTGAACTCTGCCCAATACAACTCAAAAGCAACTCCGTCTTCTAGTCCTTCAAACTGATGTATCTTACCTGGCTTAACTTGTGTAAAGTCGCCTGCATTAAGAATAGTTTCATCGACTAGTCCTTGATCATCTTGCCAAACTCGAACAATCATTTGTCCCGACTCTACATAGAAGCCGTTCCACTTAAACTCGTGTTCGTGTTCGCTGCATTTAAATCCTTTGTTAAATTCAATACGATGAAACTCTAATACACCGTTGGCATGAATAAGTTCAGTATTTCCCCAAATTTTTCCTGCTTTAATTCCCATATTTTTTCCTTTCTTAAAGTAACTTTGCATACTCTATAACTTCGCATTGTCTGCTTATATCCTTTACAAAGTATGCACATAGCGGTTTATCACCAGTTGTAATAGGCACACTTAATAGTTGTCCGTTTTTTATTTTAGGAAAGTACCATTTTACATCTGTATAAAAATTTACAATTTCTATTCCTGCAAACTCAGCTTTATAACTGCTCAACGGATTAAATAGAAAAGCTTCAAACCCTCTGTCATTTAAACTCGTTAATGGTAATACTTCTAGATCATTTCCACTTTCGCTACACCCAACAGCAATACTCCAATCTACTGGCATTGTAATTTCTTGACCGCCAATATTTAATACCATTGCCGGGGCACTAAAAGATTCTAAAAATATCAAAGGTATAAAAAAGAAATCAGGCTCTTGAGGCGACGAGTTATCTAAGATACTAAAACGTATATCTTCGTCTATTTGGTCTGGCAAGTTATCTAGTTCAAAACACTTATCTTCTAATGTTAATATTCTCATGTATTAATTCCAATCCACTTTTTCTATTGTAAATGGATACTGCGCCTCTTTGTAAAACTTTTTACGTTGAGTAAGGTGCCGCTTCGCAAACTTACAAGTGCTTGTAAGATCCCATATTTGTACGAAGTCTTTATCTTTTGCCTTTCTTACGCCTCTACCAATACTTTGAATTACTCTTACAAAGGACTTGCCAGGCTCCAAAAGAACCAAGTTAAAAATACGAGGAATGTTAAGACCCACGGCAGCAACTCCATAGGTTGCGATAATAACCTCATTAGTTCCTTCACGAATCGTGTCATATGTTTCTTTCCTATCTTTGTTCTTAACAGCGCCGCTTACAAACGTGCTGCCTGGTATAAGTTCTGCTAGTGCTTCTCCTGCACTAATTCTATCTACTAGTATAAGTGTATTGCCTGATTCTTTTATTGTGCTTAATAATTTGCCTATATATTCTAATCTTGCTGTGTTTGTTGTTAGATATTTTAATTCCGATTGATAATCGCTATGTGCCTGTGTATCTATTAGTTGTACTACATTAACATGACATTGTGATAACACACCTTTGTCTTGTAATTCTTTTGCGCTGATGTTACCAATTACAGGACCTAGTGATGCGTGAATACTTTCAAACTCAAACTTCTCTTTAGGCACTGTGCCAGTTAGTCCCCAACGAATGGGTGCATTACGTAGGTTGCGTGTAAGCAAGTTCTTAAGAACTTCTGCTTTGGCTTGGTGTACTTCGTCGACAATAATAGTGCTTACACCTTCTAAGAACTCTGCAAGTGATAATACTGCTGAGCCATCTTTATGCTTCTTATCCAAGATATTCAAGGATTGCCAAGTGCATATTGTGTGAGTCTTACCTAACATTTTTCTGTCGCCGAAGTACACCCCTACATCGAGACCGCAGTTAATATAGTCCTCTTCTGTTTGTTCTACTAACGACTTGTTAGGAACAATCACAAGACTTCTACCATACGGCTCAGTTATGTGTGACAGCGTTGCTGTAGTAATAGTTTTACCTGCACCAGTAGCAATCTGTTGCAAGCTCTGTGGATTGTTTAAAAAGTTGTTGATTGCCTCAACTTGATAATCTCGAAGAATAATGTCTTCGCCTTCTGCAGGATGACCTTCCGGCCATTGTACGCCTTGGTCTGCCCAATAACTTTCTGTTACTGGAGTAAAGTTTAACTGTATTGGATGTCGTCTGTCTTCAATGTCTACAATCTGTACACGATTTTTAGAGAGCACTTCTTGTACAACATCAAGATGATTAACATAACCAGTGCCGCCAATACCAAAAAAAGCAACCTTGCCGTCCCAACGTCCGAGTTTGTATTGTGGCATGTGTTTTGCATATGGTACTTCAAACTTTAGTGCATTAGACAGTTTGCGTCTAACGTCTACATCAAGTCCTTCTATCTTAATGTTTACTTCATCTTCGATTATCAGTTTACAACTTGCCACTGGCATAACTCCTAAAAAGACCTACATGATTATCATTATATATAATGCAGTCGCAGTTTATATCTACATAA
>Ga0115571_1001440_pt1 | contig 16720 bp, 29 predicted proteins | sample COGITO_mtgs_1205_FD_87293 | JGI IMG/M metagenome (GOLD analysis project Ga0115571, IMG submission 87293) | Pelagic marine microbial communities from North Sea - COGITO_mtgs_120531 | ecosystem: Environmental > Aquatic > Marine > Epipelagic | place: Germany:Helgoland, sampling site Kabeltonne...
AATTCACCGATTGCTTCATGGATCAAGTGACACAACAAAGGCAAGTCAATCGCAAACCGACCATTTACGGCAGGAACACAAGCGTACATACAAGCAGTAATGTCACCAGTACCGATACCGTGACCACCTTCGATTACATCACGAAACATAAAGTCAACTTCTTCAGCAACCATTTCTCTCATCACATCAATACGCATTTTTTTATTCCTTCTCTTTCAACTCATCTTACTTATATACTATACATGAAAAAGGGGAGTTTGTCAACCCCCCTTTTATTCCCAATGATTTCAAGTGTTTACACACATCACATATCTCATCACAAAACCTCATTGAGAGAAGTGATTCGGGTGGCGTTTAAGATGATGAGAGAGAGGAGCCACCCGAACCAAACTGTCATCTAAAGATACTCAGGGCCAGTCCAACGGATTTGGAAGTTACCCTCAAGAACATTACCACGAGCGGCATTACGAGCAGGAGCATTGAACCCTGCTGCTTTTAGTAGGTCACCTTTTTTGAATTTTTTGTCGTTGTCAGTGTTTACAACGAAACCCCAAACTTGACCACCATTTTTTTGAAGAATCTTTGTATACTTAGGGCCATTTTTAATAACCCAACCTTCTGCAAATTCTTCGTTCATTTTGACACGAACTTCTGTTTCTGGTTTCATCCACTGACCGTAATCGTAGATTGCAGCCGCAATCATATTCTGAACACCTTCTTCAATAGTCTCAAACTTTTTCATTACTTTAATAGTCATCTCTAAACCTCTTGTTTCAACTCATCTTACTTATATACTATACTACATTTTTTGAGCAATGTCAAGTGTTTTGTTTACTTTTTTTGAAGTTTTTTCAACTTTTTTTTCTTTTGGTTTTACCTCGTTTTTTGCGTCATAAACAGATTGTTGTCTTCGTCTATGACTCATTACAGTCCTTTGAATAGGTGTAACTCTAGTTACCACTTGCTGAACCACCACTAGATGGGTATTCATCAAATACATAGTTCTCATCCCAATTGAAAGCTTCTCGTACTACATTTGCAGACAAACCTTTATAGTGTTGATGTAACTTTTTATCCTTTGCGGCAATCAATAGTTTTGCTTCATTCTCATGTAGACCTTCTAACATCTGAAAGAACATATTTTCTTTTTGATGTTGTTTGGTGCGATTGTCTGCACCTTCAATAAAGTGCCAGAGTTTCTTTGCCTCTTGTGCAAGGACAGTATGATTTGTACCTTCTGGTGAATCATTAGGTGTATAAGGAACATTACCCTCTGGAAAACACCATACGATTTTAGGATCAAACGCAGCCTTCAATAACATTTTGAGTGAATCTGTTTTGTGTTTTCTTAGGATTTCAATTTTCTTATCTTTAGTTTTTGCTTTAGATACTTTGTCTAATACTTCAGAAAACAAAGGGGTGTAAGTTTGTTCAGGCATTTAAAATTCTCCAATATCATTCATAAGATTTTTCAATCTTGATTGTACAAAATAATTTAATAATTTACTTCTGTCGCCACAAGGCGCACCATCGAACTCAGCCATAATTTGGGTTTCAAGTTCCAGTGGAATCTTGTCCAAGTTGATAAGCGTATCATTTCTCTGGTAGTTTCTTTTGACTTCATCCTGTAAATCATCAATATCTATATCTAACCAATTTTCAATCTTTTTCTTTCCCAAAGGCCTTTGTCTCATTCCATCGACAAATGTGTTATCGGGTGATAGAACATTAGGTACTCCATCACTAGTATCACCTTTGAGTATGTGTTCTTTTATATAGGTAACTGGATCATGTCCATTTACATATTTCTTGAGAATAGGTGAATATTGTTGCACGTTAGAATATTTCTGTAACTGAATAAAGTCTTTGTCACCAGATACAATCATAATCTTATCATCGTTACAGAAATTTTTACATAGTGTGGCGATAATATCATCTGCCTCTGCACCATATACTTCAAGATACTTGTATGGTAGGTTTTCTTTAAATTCTGCCTTAATCTTATTAAGAACACCAAAGATTAAATCCCAATCTTTACTATCTTTTTCTCTACCTTTCCTACGACCAGCTTTATAGTTAGGAAAGAAGTCACGCCTCCAATAGTGTTTAGAGTCATATGTAAGTACAATCTCACCATAATCTTTATTAAACTGACTACGATACATACGAATCGAATTGAGAATCATATGTCTTACCATGCTCTCATCAGGTTCATCAGTTTTAGTCATATTCAAATGCATCATCAGACTGGCTAATGTGATTTGATTCATATCCATGATAATCATAATAAATTACTTTCTTTCTTCTAAGTAAACACTTTTTCTAATTGAATTAAAACTAACAGTAATTCGTTCACTTGTTTCATTTGGTTCTGTCCAATGAGGCAACCAACTAGGGAACAATATTAGATTACCACTCTTAGATTCAACACTAAAGGGGATGGTATCATACTGTGTATCTTTTATAGATAGTTTTCTCTTGTCAGGAAAATCAAAAATCAAAGAAGCACTACCTTCTTCTGCATGAGGATAGTATGCACCACTTACCACGCTACCTTTAGTATTCGACCAAGAATCAACGTGTTTGTGTTTTTCAACTACACCATCCTTACCTAAAACATTAAACCAACTTGCAGATATAATAGTAGGTTCTAAATCGTCAAACTGTTTTACATATTCGTTGATTGTTAGTTGTATTTCTTTTCGCAAATCTTTTAGTACTGGGTGAAATAAAAACTCTCTATTTGTATTGTAACTACTCACTCCATTGATGAGTGAATACTTGCCTGTCTCTGAAGTATCAATAACCTCTAGACACACTTTGTTAAAATCACTAAAGTCAATTTCCCAAATCAAATCTTCTGTATACATTATGCGGTCTTTCCACCATCGCCATCATCTTCATCATCTGATGAAAGTTCTTTTAACATTTCTTCTAAAATTTCGTGATCAAAGGATGCAAAAATATCTTCTGTTGTAGCAGTTGATGTTATCATTAACATATCAATCATTTCTTGCATTGGATGAGGATATTCTAAAGACCTACACACAGATGCTTTAATTGCTTCATTAACAAATCCTATCTCTCTAACAAACTCATCTCTCTTAATATCCACACCATTTTCTGCAAGACGATGGATCATAGGAATTACAATAGACTCACAGAGTTCATCTATCCACAACATATCCTCAGTTATTTTTTGGGTCTGACTTTTGGAAACAACTTTAACCCTTTTCCAAGGGCCTTTAACTACGTTACCTTTATTCACCCCTTTGGAACTATCGTCTTCCATGTGATCCTCTTTTCTTGATGTTCACCATAACAATTGTCACACCAATCACCATTTCTTAAATATGTATTACACATACGAATATAACCTTCGTGGTTTGCAAGTTCTGCCTCTGCACCCTTGATTTTCCTACGAATGTTACTTCTGGCAATAGAAGCCAGTTCCTTCTGTGTCTTAATCCATTTCTTAACCTTATCTGGATGAAGCATATGTTCTTCTGGTAAACCAACCAAAGAATGGTGAATAGATGTATTCTTAGAAGGCCCCTTTGCAGCACGTGCTTTTGCAAGACGTTCTGCTGCAGCAACCTTCTGCTCAGGTGTCATAGGTTTACGCCTCTTACGAGGTTTCGGTTGTACCCATCCATCATTTACAGATGTTTTTGCTTTGATACGTTTAGTCATCTACTACTCTCCAATTAAATTATCATCATTCATATATCCTACCACAATTTAGTAGCAATGTCAAGAGGAATTTTAACGATCCCATTTACCTTGTTCTTTTAACATATCAATTTTCTTTAACCACCTACGCCGACCTGCTGCACGAGCAAGCCTGCGTTTTTCACTTCTAGTTTGGTGACCAACTCGTTCTCGCATTTCGTTGAAGATGCCTTCATTTTGCATACGTTTCTTTAAAACTCGCATTGCACCATTGAGGTCATCTCCACGAACTTGAACAGTTAGTCCTAACTTTTCTCTATCTTTTCTCATTGAGCTGTAACAACCTTATTGATTTCAGTCTCAATGTTTGACATTGAAGTAACTTCATCTTCTGTCTTTGATGCGTCTACTTCTTTTTGAAGTTCTTTCCACGCATTGGTAGAACGAATCTTACCATATACCAGACGGTCTTTCATCATACGGTTCATAATAACTTTACGAGCTTCTTCATCTGAATACTCAAGTAGGACAAACGCACGATATTGTGTTCCAGTTGGATAGATTTCCATCTCTTTTGGATTGTAACCAGCAACATCAACAGATGCAATTACGTTCTTTGTGACCTTCTCAACTTCTGACATGGTGGTTGCAGATACATCATCGTCTGTACCAAGTCGTGTCATAAAGGTTTTCATCATACCATCTAACTTACCATTGATGCGGTCAGCAAGAGTATACTTTGCATTGAGTGTTGCCATGTCAACTGACAACTGCATATCTGGTGATTGAGCAGTACCTACACTGTAGATTGCTTTTTCATCAGTTGGTAGTGTCTTGAACCATTCTGGAACAGTTGAAGTTGCGGCTTCTACTTTTTCCTGTTTGTATTCAATTGATGAGGTATTCAACATTTTTGTTGCATCAGGGTTTGCAGTGCAGGCACCAAGTGCAAGAACACTTCCCAATACTCCAATAGTCACATAATTTAGATTATTCATTATTTCAATCCTTCTAACGATTCAATCGTTTTATCTACTGCACCAGAATCTACGAAAAAATTTAACACCTCTGGGCCGATGTTATATTTAAAAACCAAATATCCTATTAATGCTCCAATTAATAATTTAACCATATTCTCCTCTAATATCCAAGTGCTCTGTTACGAATGTATGCAAAACTTACAGGACGTTGTTTTTTAATTTTTGTTACTTCTGTTACAGTAGGTTCTAGTATAACCACAGGTTTTGACTGAACACAAACATACTCTGTAACGGAATTGAGAATTACATTATTTTCGTCTATTGTAATTTTTTGAACATATTTACAGTCTTCTGCAAATGCCATATATGATATGGATATAAAAAATATAACAAACATAAACCCAGCTAATATTTGCAATCCAAATTTATCTACTTTTTTCATTTTATTTTAATCAACTCTTTATCACCATTAGCATCTGTTTTAGTTTTGATGTAACCCTGTTCTTCTAAAACATTAAGAATATGATCAGCAACAGGTTCAACTGCTGATCTTTTACCCCACCAATAAGTGAGGATACCAAATCCATAAGCGACTGCGATTGCGATGTAAATATCAACCATAGATAGGGTGTCCTTGTTGTTTTGTGAAACCAAACTGTTCATTCATATACTGTTCAGCGTGTGTCTTGGCCATCTGACCCATACCCTTATACATATTGAACCAATTGAAAACATCCTCAAGGACAGTCTCAAAGGTTTCTTCGTGGTCAAGAACACCTTCATCCATGAAGTATCCATTAACAAAGTCTTCAACATCCATTGCAAAGTTTTTCATCTTACCCATAACTCTCTCCTAATCATCATTATGTATATACTATACTACAATTTTGTAGTAATGTCAAGATGTTTTTTCCTTTATTTCTAAATTATTTAAAAAATATTCCATGTACAAATCTTCATTGAGTATAGAGTAGTTATTGCAATATCCAGCAGTTTTTATGTGTGTGCATACTTTTTTGGGTGCGTGTTTATGTACCATCTCTTCCCACCATCCAATAGGTTCTACAGTACAATGTGCATTATCACCATTTGGTAATACTGCTTCGGCTGGACTTGTTGCGATACCAAGAAATACAAATTTATCTGCTCTTGAAAATATCTGGTCAAATGTTTCTGGAATTTGTTCTTTGGGAATATGTTCCATTACATCGAATGAAATCACACCATCAAAAGTACCTTCTGGTAGAGTTTGATATTCTGGAATTGCTGGATCATATAGGGAAGGCAGTATTCCCCAATGTTCATGGTGATTGTATTCTAGATATCCTTCTGCTTTACCACATCCAAAATCTAAAAGACTTTCAGCGTTCCAATCTTGTACTAAATCTACTATATGTTGTAGATAAAATTTTAAACAACCACCATTACCATAATCTGTATTTTCTAAATGATATTGTTTATACTGTTCAATCCACTCGTTCATGTAACCTCACAAAATATTCTGCATCAACCACTACCAGTGGTTTCTGATTGTTACGTTTAATAAAAACTACAGGTTCATAGTCACCAGAATTACTTTCTGCTTGTTCGTATGACTTCCAGACATTAAGTGATTCTTGATTTTTACATTCAATAGAGTATGGAAACTTTTCTCTAGCAGCACGAGCCATGATGAGGTCTTCCCCACCAGCGCCCATACTTCTAGATTCAACATCCTCTGGATGCACTTCAAGTTTTTCAATCAGTTGGTCACGAACCCATTGTTGAAATCTTCTACCTTTTGCTTTCGCTGATTGTGTTTTCATTATTTTCCGTTCTTCCACAATCACAAATATCGCATCCACACCGACCACATTCTCCAGCAGAACAGTGACATTCGTGACCACATGACTCGCAACTATTCATCTTCGTACTCCTCATCATAGTCGAGCTCGTCTTCTAGCTCTTCGTTTAGTTCATCCCCACAAAATGGACAGAACTCTACTTTATATAGTCTTCCTGACATATCGTGTTTTATGCGAAACTCTGCGTCACATGATTCACATACAATCAACTTCATTTTATTGGATTTCACAGAAACCAGCGGCACACGCTAATTCTTGTGAACCGATAGTCATGTCTGACATTTCATACTCAGATAGTTTAGACCAATCAACCTCTTTAGGCATTTTCTCTAACAAAAATTCATACCCTTCTTTATCTGTATCTTGATAAGGTGCTTGTTGGTATGTATGTTCTGAAAATGGTAGGAATGATACACCACTCATCCAATCAAAATGTTTGTATACCCATGCACCAACTTCCATCCACTCATCTTCTTTAACAGAGATAGTAACAGATGGCTTATGCTCACACCAATGTTTCTGATAGGTCAACCACAACTCCAACTGTTCAATTGCAGTCATATCTGTTCTGAATACTGCACCCTTATCCACCTTCATAGGAAAAGAGAACACAGCAGTGTTAGCAGGATTCATTACATCATCTTCAACAGGGAAACCTTCATCTGTCATCATCTGTGTAAGTGGGTCTTTCTTATCACCACGCACAGTACGAATATAGTAAGGATTGTGTCTTGCATGAATACCAGATGCAGCATCTACCAACTGTGATACTGTACCAGATGGTTTCACGCAAGTAATCGCAGCAGATTGTGGAATACCTAACTTCTCTGCCCACTCCTTGTTTGTCTTGACTGCTTCTGCTTTCAGTTCTTCTAGTAGTGCAGAAATATTTTTGTCTTTACCGTTTGTCAAACGACAATCCATGATACCAGTAAGTGACACACCAAGTAGTCTTTCTTCTGAACAGTTCTTTTTCCATGCAGATGAAACATACTTGAAGTTGGTCAATGTGGATTGCAGTGTACCAAGAATAGATGCAATACGAACCTTCTCCAATAGAGTTTCCTTCGTATCGCCTGGCCTTACTACGCACTCTGAAAGATTACAAAATTCTCTATTCCGTAAAATTATCTCAGAACAAGGATTCGTGCCGAACTCATGTCCTTCAATCTCTCTACGACCAGACATCTCTGCCATGCGGTTTGCACTCTCACGATTGAAGATACCACGTTCACCCGACTTTGATTCATAAAGAGCGTTCCACTCACTCATAAAAATACCCATATCTGGTTTTTCTGTATAACAAGCAGAGTTATTTGCCAATGCACGTTGTGGATTGTCATTCCACCACTGACCCGACTTTGCGTGTCTCATTCGGTCATCAGAGAGGTTTGAGAGACTTATAAGCGCACTTCGTCTTACACCCCCTACTACAACTACCTCTGCAATCTTACAAACAATATCGTGACATTCCAGTGAAGACAACTTACGACCAGCAGAACCTTTTAGTGTTGTTACTGTAAAATTAAACAATGCTTCTAGTGGTGCAGGCCCAGATGCACGACCACCAAATGTTTTAAGTGGAGCTCCGGCAGGACGTACTTTAGATAAATCCCAACGTGGAATCTGACCGATATATAACATACCCATCAGTTCTTTAAATGCTTTTGCCCAACCCATCTTACTATCTGCAACAGTAATTACAGTATCAGACGCATGGAACTCCTCTGCAACTCTAGGAAGTTCAGAAACAAACTGACGTTCTACAGAAAATCCTACTCCTGTACCATTCATAAGAATATAAAGAATTTCATCAAATGCTTGAATACGATCTACTGCAACATACGAACAGTTGTAACCAGCAATATTCTCACGTTTCAATGCATCACCAGCAGTCATTAAACAACGCATAGACGGCATAACACGTTGACTTAGTACTGCAACCTCAAGTTCATTCCTAGTTTTAAAATCCATATCATAGCCAGTCATTTCTTTTACATGGTCAGTAAAAAAATCAAAATAACGTGCTACGGTTTCATCCCAAGTTTCACGGCGACCTTCTTCTGGTAACCAACGTGAATATCTTGAAAGGTGAATAAATTCTTGGTATGAGGTGGGTAAAAAGTTGTCAGGCATTTCGTTTTCTCCATGTTACGAACCTTATCTTAGCCATATTGCCTTGATAGGAGTTATTGTTAATTATTGACTGCACTTCTTCTTTGGTTAATCCAGACAATATCATATCGTTAATATCTTTTTCTTTTAAATCATCAGGCCACAACACTACATTATATCCCAAGTCAATCGTCTTTTCTATTTGTTTCAATATTTCGACATTGCGTCTTTCATTATCAAATATAATAGTCGTATTCTCTACTGGTAACCTACTAAAGTCTGCACCACCAACAGCAACACAATTATCCAAAAACATAGAGTCAATGGGGCCTTCTGTTACTTGTATTGGTTTGGTGGAGTCGAGTCGGTTAAGTCCGTAGATTTTGTCTTTGTCTGGATCAAGAGTGATGGTAATGTACTTAGGTATTTCATTGCCGAACGCTCTCCCTTGAAACGCAAACATCTTGTTATTCTCATCAAAGAATGGAATTACCAATCTAGGATGATCCCCCTTGAGAGAGGAAAATTTATTCGGTACAACCTTGTTTACCCATTCATAAAACTTAGGGGCAAAGAATAACTCAAAGTGAAGTGTACTTGGAATCTTTCTCTTGTCTACAAATCTCTTTACTGGATGGTCATGTTTTAAGGATGATATCTTTTTCAGAGATTTTAGAGGAGAAGGCCCTTTCATAAACTTCGGTTGAGTAAACTTACCAATGTCTGGAACATCTGGTTCGCTCGGTTTGTATCGTTCTACTATATAGTCACTGTGAAGTTTAGGGTCAACGTGTTTCAACATATTATTGAACGATGCACCTATACCACAGTTATGACACTTATATATAAGATTCGATTCTTTACGAAACACAAATCCACGGGCTTTTGATTGACTTTTTTGAGAATCACCACAATAAGGACAACGAAAATTATACAGGAAATCTCCTGTCTTTTTAAATCGTTGCAATTGTGATGAAAGTAACATTAGATACTTTTGTTCGATATACATGATGTAATTATAACTCAAAGAGGGTTAGTTGTCAACCCCAAATAGGCATTTTTTGTAGGGCAAATCCAATCACAATAGAACCACCGATAATCAACCATCTCCATTTTTCAAGAATACCAACCCTATTGTTTAGGTCATCCCTAAGTTTTTGTTGGTCATCGACATATTCTTTATGGTATTTTGATATCATATCAGCGATTTCTTTGTAGTTAGTAGTAATACGAGAGTGTAGTTCTCTAATATCGGTAGTAAATTCTTGGTTAGCACGAGTCGCTACTTCTTCTTGATTTGCAATCTTTTCCTCATGCACAGCCAACATACGATTGACAGATGAAGACACCTCAGTAATCCTCTCAATAGCAGTATCAAGACGATTGAATATGAGTTTCATATCAGCAACTTCTCTTTTAAGAATTGCTACTTCGGTGTTTAAATCTGACATTAGTATTCTTCCTTTACAGTATTTATTATATTAGTTTGCTAGAGGATTGTCAAGTGCTTTTGTAAGTTTTTCATTCATTCTGTTTTCTAAACTTTGCAATTCTCTTTTGACATATCCTTCCATACCAGACACTTTATCATTGAATCGATTATTCGCATCGTCAATCATAAGTCGTGCATCTGACTTAGTTCTGTCCATCAAGCTTTGTGAAGTATCTTCTACTTTGTCTATGTCATTCTCAACCTTGTCCAGTATTTTTTCCATACGAACCAAGTCTTCACGCAAATCGTGTTTGGTATCACGCATGAAATCAACCTGCTCACCAATTGCATCTTTGATAATGCCTACCTCTTCTCTGGTCATGACCATTTCTTCTTTAATGAGTGCAAGGTTTTTGTCAAACTCTGATAAGTCTGGTGCAACGTAACTTTGTATTTGTTCTTTCATATCCATGTAGTCTTTGTAAAATTCAAAGCCTGCCCACAGACCACCACCCAATGTGGTTACTAAAGGGATAATGAGTAGTAGTTTACTACCACCTAATTTTATTCCCCCATATTCGATTTCAGCCATTTGTACCTCTCCTTTATGTTATTTACTTTTTTTTCTAATTCGGTTTCTTTTGGTTCTATGTACCAATCTATGGCATCATGCATATATGCACCGCCTACAAGAATAGCAATCATAATTAATGACAATAGTAGTGCCACAAACCAAATCATTATTTAAATCCATTTGGATATTGTAAATCTTCCATCGCACTAAAGTTAGGGTCATTCAGAAACCAACGTGAGAACTGATGGTCTACTGTTGGTTTGTCTGGATAGAAGTTTGCTAAATCTAGTATATCCTCTTTTGCATAATCAAATCCTGGCACGAATGATATAAGTGCCAGTAGTTGTCTCTGTACTAACATTTGTTGTTCTATAGTAACAGCGTTCTCTATTTTTTTAGTAAGTTCGATTGCCTTCTGTGCGAGAAGAAGCCTGATCTTATCGTTCTTTGTACTAACCTTTTTTTCTGCTTTCTTCTCAGTCGGCGTATCTGCCTCCTTTGCAAGAGCAGCGATCTCCTTTTCAATGTCATCTTCCTGTACCGCCTCTCCTGTTCCAGCATCACCCTCATTACCATCTGGTCGTGAGTTTGATTCTATATCTGCTTCTGCGATTTCCTTATCTTCCTCTTCATCAAACTGTTCATCATTATCTCTTTCTTTCTCAAAGGGATTATCTACATCATCTTCTTCTGACTGTGCTTCTAGTTCTGCAATCTCTGTCTCAATATCATCTTCCATAGACTGCTGTTCTAAATTAATATTATCATCAACTTCTTGAAACCCTGTACCACTCTCTCCTGTATATGTTTCAATGACAACTGGTTGTTCTATAACAACAGGTGCCTCTACAGTTGGTTGAGTAAAGTCAAGTTCTGCAACACCAACTTGAATATCTGGTTCTGATGTGGCTTCTTCTACTGGGTCAAAGTCACCCAAGTCCACAAGTTTTGGGTCTAGGTATGTTGGACATAGTTGGTCGTATTGACTATCCAACTCACACTGTTGGTCAAAGTATGCCTGTTGATACCCTGTACACTGTACATCGTATAGAGGGTCATAGTAACATCTATCTGCAAGATATGCTGCTGCATAACCAGTACAAGTTGGGTCATATAGAGGATCAAGATTACACTGTGCAGTTAGATGTCCAGCACATGATGAATCGTAAAGAGGGTCAAGTTTACATTGTTGGTTCAGATATGCCTGTGCGTATCCAGTGCAAGTTGGGTCATATAGTGGATTCGCAGTACATTGTTGTATAAGAAATGCAGCAGCATAGCCTGGACATGAGGAATCATATAGTGGATTCGCAGTACATTGTTGTTGAAACAAAGCATTTGCATAGCCTGGACAGGCTGGGTCATATGTTTGGTTTTGATAACAGGGGTCTGTAGAATAGTTTACATAAAGTCCTGATTCATCTGCTCTAAACTCAGGCCCCCAATATCCTGCCTGATTAGCAATATCTTGTCCAGTGACAAGTACTTCTACATTTCCAAACCAACTAGGGTCTAATCCAAGTGAATTAAAAATTTCTGTGCCTGTCGCAGTTGTCCAATTTGAAAAATTTTGTCCATAATCATATTTGTAACTTTTGAATAGATTACCGTTGGAGTCATATACATTAACAACAATTTCAAAAGGGTCTACTCCACCACCGCCAGTCTGACCAGAAAAGGTGTGTGCATTACCGTTCTTATATACCCACTCGTAATCAAATCCGTCAACTTGTATACCAGCGGCAGCAAGTGCAGAGTTTATTGCGATTGTGTTTGAGAGGGTTTGTTGTGTACCACTCCAATAGTAAGTAGTACCGTTACCAGTATTCTGTGCTTCGTGAATGTCACCATTATCAGTGTTTCCTGCCCAACAGTCTACGTTATGAGTACATGGACTAACTGTGCCAGTCCACCCATTACCTAATACTAGGATATTACCAGTTTGTTGTGCGTTAGAGGAGTAAGAGGAAAAGCAAAGCAGTACCGATAGTACCAGCAGCAATAGCCCCTTGTTTTTTCTGAATATCACTCTTTGTCTCCACGATTTCTGGTTCTGGTTTCATATGTGGATTTGATTCCCACCCATCTGATGCTGCATCACCAATCTCGCCGAGATACGGGCATGGGGTGCCCGCCATTGTCATGGCATCAAAAGTACGTCTGTCTTGGCAAAGAACCGAAACAGCGGCGACTTTCATGCCCATGTCGTAGAGCGTTTTTGAGATTTTTAATCTCTCACAGTTCATATCTCTATATGCTTCACCAGTAGAGATACCTAAAATTTGCGTTTGCACCGCCCCAGCAACTCCTACTGTACATAGGTCAGATGATGAAGAATTTACAGATGGTGAAATCGCAGAAGGTGGTGGAGAAATAACAACTGTTCTCCCCTTCGTAGTGATATCTGAATCACTTTTTGTTGTTGATTCAACAACTGTTTGTGAATATGCCGTTGACACTGTAGACATTATAAAAAGAACGGCAAGTATGAATTTATTCATAACATCTCCGACTAGGTTCTATTAGTATTTATATGGAGTCAAATTTTTGAATTGAATATTAATTTGACCCTATCTTCCGTCATCAATATGACGGTCTTCTAGGTCATGCAATCTTTGTTCCAATTCATCCATTTTTTTTGCGACACTTGGAAATTTTGTCCTCCAAGCAATATCCTCTTTATCTAAGATATCTATTCCATAACGATCTTTTGCCCAGTTTGCGATACTTTCAAATTTTTTGTATCCCCAAACACCAACTTTTGTATCTTTTATCCATGCAGCTGAGGCTGCACCTAGTAAACTGCCTGCAATATTACTAACGACCCAAAACCACATTTGTTTACCCTAAACTTCTCTTTTTGCACTACTATTGATTGCCCAACGACCAAATGCTCTTACTGCATAGTATGCTGCATATTTCTTCCATGCGGCAACAGGTGGTTCAGATGCGTTCATTCCTTCTAGAAAAGTATCATCTGCAATCTTACGATATGCTTCTCTTTCTTTTTTAGTTGCAGGGCCCTCTTCTGCAGCAGCAGATTCGTTTACTGTTTTGTATTGTGTATTGATTTTCTCATACATAATGTCGTGAATGACTGCTGCTCTTGCAACATCAAATGGTGCAATAAACGCCCAACAACCTCTTGGTACAGACGCCATGTCTGTTACATAACCTTTTGGTACAGTAATAATATAAGGCAGAGCCTTACGCTTTTTGCTCACTTGAACTTCACACTCTCTTAACATATTTGCTTGTCCCTCAGTAAGTTCATCCGAATAAAATTTCAACTCCTCTAGAAGTGTCCAGTTTCTAGGTGGATTGAAAGTTGCTTTCATTAGTGAATCAAATTTTGCCATCTCAGTTCTCCCCGACAGGTATCTTACTTGCTTTTTCATCTGTTACCGCCTTTTCATAATAGATGATTATATCTCTTTGTTGTTGTATATATCGTTTTATTTCTTCTATACCAATTGCTAAGTTTTTAAATGTCATTGGATCAAGAGCATAAACAAGGAATTGTCCTTGATTAGTCTTCATCTCTTCAATTACTTCTTGCACATTTGTTTCAGTAATTACCTTAACCTTTAACTCATCAAATTCTACAGGTCTTGGTCTTGGTACAACGGCAATTGTCGGTTTAACAATTCTGTCAACCGTTACTATTTCTTTTTCTGGTTTCCAAGAGCAACTACTTAGTAGAATTACTAAGGGAGCCAAATATAGTACTGACTTCTTCATTTATTTTCTGTTCCATAACTTTAGGGTCTGCAAGACTGTCGGCAACTAGATTACCCTCTGCCAGTTTGTCTCTAATTTTTGTATTTTCTTGTTCTGCAGCTGCAAGTTTTGTATTGAGTTCATTTGATAACTCAATCTGTTTTTGCATATTATTCTGTAGTTCTTCAATGACAGCATCTTTACTGTCAAGAGCAACCTCTAATTTTGCATTGTTATCACGCAACACAGCCATGCGTTGCATTGTATCGTTGTAGATATAATACGCACCGTAACCTATACCACCAAGGATGGTTAGGATAAAAATTAGAAGGTATACTCTTGCCAATATTCATTCTCTCTTTATTGTTTTTTCCACATAGTCCAGATGCCATAACCGATTGCACCATATGCTGCTAGTTTAGCAAATGGGCCTGCAATAAGTATTACTACTCCTACTCCTACAAGTACTGCACCATCTAATGTTGTTCTTTCTGTTAGTCTTTTTTTAATCCACATCTTCATCTCTCTCTCCTTATACTTATGCTGCTTCTTTTAAATTCATCAATGGGTTTGTTGGATTTACACCCAACATATCTCCCCATGCACCATAATAATGTCTCATACCCACCTCATCGTGGATAGTTCCATTCTCATGTCTGCCATGAAGAATGTTTCTTGTCTCTGTTCCTTCACGCATTGTTGTACCCTGACCAGCAACTCCAATCAAATCCTCATGTAAGTTACGACCAAACGGGCCCCAAATAGAGTTGTGATGTTTGATACGAGTTTGTCTTTCCTCTGGTGTATCTTTTCTAAGTCCATAACCTCTAAACTCAATCAGAACTTGGTTTGGCCCAAGTGGTGTTACCGCATCTGACCGATAGGCACTACCTCGTAAATTGAAGTTGAAGCCTGGAAAGAGGTCAACCATGTACCATTGGTTGGGTGGCAGATTGGGAAAAGATAACTCCCCTCTATCCTCAAATCCGTCATACTCTTCATAGTTAACAGTAAAGCTACTGACGTTAACATGACCGTTATCAAAAGGGATATTTTTTCTAGCGAAATATTCATCATTGAATCCTGACACACGATTAAAGTAGTGCATGAAGTCGTGATAAAACTCACTATTGGTATCATGCCACAATTTATAGTTGGTATTAATCACTGCTTTATGATAATGGAACACTTCCATTTCTTCTGTGTCAATTGCATCTGCAATACAGTCAAATGCACCAGCAGTCCACTCATCCACACTCTGTGTAGGATTAGGGTCTAGTGTAACCCACACCATACCACCATGTTTAACTTCACAATGTAACTCCTTACCAAAAGCCTCATCATTCCATGCTTTACCAGCGGGTAACTGTGAGCCATGATTTAAAAATGCTTTTACAGTATCACCTGTATTCCACGCAACAACATTTTGACCAGCAATCTGTGTAGTTCTATAACAAGATACTTCATACATCTCACTAATGTGACACATTGGAATCCAGACTTTAGAAAAAATCTCTTTTTGTTCTTGTGCAAAAATTTCTGAATTGTTGTAACACTCACTAGAAATGTATTCTACATTAGGTGTTTTAGTCCAGTTTTTATGATTGCGTGGTGGCATTGGAACTCCTGTTCTTTGCTTGTTGTTCTCTCTCTTTTGCTTGTTGTTCTTGTTCTTTATCTCGTTCTTTTTTTTCTTTTTCTCTTTCTTTGTTTCTATCATCTATTCTTTTTGCGTTTTGAATTTGTTGATTGAAACTATCTAATGCTCTTTTCTTTCTTTCTCTTGCGTCATCTACCTCTGACTCATACTGTATAACCTTACTTGTAGTTTTGAAATTTGGTTTTCTCATAATAGTTTTATTGGTAACTTCAAATTCATCACCTCGTTTTTTGATTACAACTGGTAGATTGAGATTAGTTGACATATCTTTTAGAACTGCTTCTATGTCTGGATTGTTCCTTATATTCTGTCCTTTATTTCTTTGTATCTTTTTAAAGAATTTCTGTAATTCTGATACTTTAATGGCTGGACTATTTCGTGGGTCATTTAACCTATCTACGAAATGTCTAGTAAATTCTACATCAATATCATACTTCTTGAGTATTCTATCTGCAAACTTCTCTAAATCACTAACATCTTTTTGTGTGAAATCTTCATTTCTTTGTTTAGTAATTTTTTTCATCTTTTCGATATATGTACGATAGACCGCAGCTTCTGCTGTCTTACCCATTTCTCTCGCACGTTGTTCCATTGCAATTGCAGCCTGTATCTTATGTGCGTGTTTCTTACCAGAACCTTCTATCTTCTTTACACTTGCCTTTGCATCTTGAACTGTTGCAAACTTCAATCCATGTATAGTTCCTTTTGGATTTTCGTCTGTGT
>Ga0115571_1001462_pt1 | contig 16570 bp, 11 predicted proteins | sample COGITO_mtgs_1205_FD_87293 | JGI IMG/M metagenome (GOLD analysis project Ga0115571, IMG submission 87293) | Pelagic marine microbial communities from North Sea - COGITO_mtgs_120531 | ecosystem: Environmental > Aquatic > Marine > Epipelagic | place: Germany:Helgoland, sampling site Kabeltonne...
GAGCGGGGAAAATTCTGGCTAATTCGTTGACCAAGGCGATGTTGATGTCGCGCTGAACGTTCTCGATGACCTTGGCAGCCTCAGCAACTTCGAGTTTGCCGACATAGCGTACATCCTCGGAGGTGAGTTGTTGGTAGAGTGAAACAAGTGCAGCCCCGACATCTGGGTTTGAACACCCAATAACTCGAGCAACTTGCCGGACTCCGTGGGCCGAGTCCCCCGGATTAAACCGCTCTGGGCAGTAAGCAATTTCAACGTCCTTACCTTGGATTAAACCGAATTCTTCAATCAGTGGCAACCATGTTTGTGATGTAACTCCTGGATAAACCGTAGACTCCAAAACCACTATTGTCCTCGAATTTTTTTCAATTGATTGAAACACATCTCGACCTGCTTTTTCAACATACGACAAATCTGGCTTGAGATCATGTGTGATGGGCGTTGGTACTGTCACAAGAATGACATCGCAATGGGGTGTAGCTTCTTTGGTGGAGGTTGTAATATTCCAACGTTTTGTATTTGCAGGAGGAACGATTTCATCAACGTCAGGGTCACCAGTCGGGTTTTTTCCCGCTAAAACCATATCCACCGTTCTTTGTGAGATATCGACGCCCCAAACATTGAATCCAGCATCATGGAAGCCGATAGCAGTTGGAAGACCTACATAACCCAAACCAATGATGCCTACGGTCAAACCACCATTTTTTGCTGAATGCTCGAAGTTGGCCACCCAATCCATAGTAATCCGTCGAAGCAGGCTCTTATGAATTACATGGCCCTTTACGACCAGAAAGAGAGAATGCGTGAAACCATTTTTTTGGGCCGTTTTGTCCGTGCTTATGATAAAGGTCGGATTGAAGCCCTCTCTAATGGACGACGCCGAAGCAATGGCCCCAGTTCTCAAGAGAATTGGTATGAAGTCGAATCCTATGCTCGCTCCATTTCAAATTCCTGCAGAATTAAAGGCGAATCGATTTCTTCTAAGGAATTTAGTTAGAAGAGAGGTGCGAGGTCGATACCGAAATGCGATGCTCGGGTACGCTTGGGCATTCATTGAACCTGCTCTGTTTGCGCTGGTCTATTGGTTTCTTTTCATTATGCTTAGTGGCAACCCAGATGAGATGTATGCTGTCTGGGTTTTAATCGGCGTGATTGTGTGGGGGTGTTTTGGCAAAGCACTTACTGGTTCAACGAATGCTCTGGTAGGTAATGTGAGAACGATGCACTTAGTGTATTTCCCAAGATCAATTTTTCCTGTGGCGGCTGTGGGAGCGAACTTTGTAATCACCCTGATGAGTTGCCTTGTTGTAATTCCAATCCTTCTGATCTACGATCTCCCACTCACAATTCACTTGATTTGGATACCGATTGGCGTGTTTTTGGCAGCCATGCTTGCTCTTGGAACGGGTATGCTTTTTGCCCCAATGAACTGTGTTCAGCGGGACATTCAACACCTAATGCGGTTCGTTACTCGGGCTGGCTTTTTTGTTTCGCCAGTTATGTGGACCGCAGAGATGGCAATGGAGCGTGGCTCTTGGGGCGAGGCTGCTCTATGGAATCCGATGGTTCTTCCAATTACGATGGTAAGGCACGGTGTTGAAGGGAAAGCGGTTGATTTGCCCTCTGAAATTATCATCTCAAGTTTGTTGATCACTTGTCTATTGTACATCATTGGCACCATTGTGTTCTCAAAATACGAACGAAGGGCGGTGAAGTTTTTATGACCAACCCCGCAATCCTCCTCAAGGACATTGCCTTGTACTTTCCAAAACAGCGGAATTTGTTACAAATCCTGTTCGGCCTCTTTAAGAAAAACAAATCGCAATTTAGAGCACTCAGCGGCATTAATTTTGAGATTAAACAAGGAGAGGTTATTGGAATCATCGGGCGAAATGGTTCGGGAAAATCAACACTTCTCCGAGTTATTGCAGGCATCTACCCTCCGGATCATGGAGAGGTCTATGCCGCAGGTGACATTTCGCTGCTTGCTGGGCTCGGTACTGGGTTCTCTCAGCATCAAACCGGAAGAGAAAATGCTTTACTTTACGGCTCAATTTTAGGCCATGATGAAACTGAAATGAGAGAGAAGTTGGATCAAATCATCGACTTCAGCGAATTGGGTAGTTTCATTGATGAGCCGCTGAGAACGTATTCCGCTGGAATGAAAGCTCGATTGGGGCTTGCAGTTGCATCTGCGATTGAGCCAAATATTCTTTTGATTGATGAAGTTCTTGGTGTTGGCGACCCTAATTTCAGGGAAAAGTCAAAGAAAAAAATCCTTGATATGGTCAAAGGAGCGAGTACGGTTGTTGTTGTATCGCACAGCTTTGGACTGATGACAGACATCTGCGACCGAGTTGTTTTAATCGACAAGGGTGAAATCGCTTTTGTTGGTGAGCCGCAAAAAGCAATCAAACGCTACTATGATCTGGAGGGGTGAGGCATGACTGGTAGCCGGGCAACCATTCGTGAACGTATGTTATCAGAGGAACTTACGCGGATCCGCTCAACATATTCCTTTCGCCTTGGGTTGTTGTTAACCGATGCCATGTTTAGAAAGCCATGGATGATCCCTCTCCTTCCATTCACCTTTATCGCTTTGAATGTCCGGTACATTAGGGAAAGGAAAATCAAAACCACCGAACTCAACGAATCAAAACAAAAACTAGATTCTGAGTGTCTTTTCCTTATTTGCACCAAGGAGGAGGGGGTCGCGTCAGCTGAACGTGTGTCAACATTAGCACAGGAGTGGCTTGGTAAAGGTGGTAAAAAAATTGTCGTGATGAGCACAATAGATGACATCCATCTCCTCCTTCCGAAAAAATGTATTGTATTCCCTGTTAAAGATCCAAAAAAGGAAATCAAGGAAAATCGCAGCCTATGGAACGCTCAATGTGAAAATTTGATCGGAACCATCCTTGATGCACACCAACCAAAGAACGTCATCTTTGATGGCCCTTACCCCTATCGAGGGGTGTTGAATGCCATCAAATATTACGATGCACAAAATTGGATATGGCTACGACCAAGGGGATTAGAGGATTCGAGTATTGCTCTACGTGGTGAAACATTTGACCAGATCGCCACCATCGAAGTTTCAAAGTTTGTGCATTCAAATGTCAGCGAAACTAAGCGAAATCAAGAGCCGCAAGACCGTAATCTCTTGTTGATGGCACCACACTACAACACAAGGTCTGGTGTGAGTAAGAAATTAGCGTCTCTTGTGCAGAAGAAGGTGAGCGCGCTGCCATGGGATGTTGCTCTACCAGAATTTCTCCATGAAGGCGGCGGAGTCGAGTTTGAAAACGTCACCAAAATCACCCACATCCTAAACGATGAGACTTTGAGCACAGTAAGAGCAGCAATTGTACCTCCAAACATTGAACTCATTGCTAAACTTATGGAACACAAAATTCCTACATTATGTTTGTTCAAAGAGAATAACGAACTTTTGCAAATTAGTAAATTACAACACATGAATCCCAGAATTCCGCTCATGAACTCCATAGATTCTGATTTTGTGCAAATCGAACATTCACTGGAGAGTTTGTTAACATCGAACCAAGCGATGTATATAAGATCACAACCCATTGGTACTGGTGATTTGATATCTCAAATTTTGAACTAAACTATTCATTCGGGTAGAGATCAATTTTTTTGAGGTTTTCAATGTCTTTTTTGGACATTTTCGGCCTGAAGTGATTCATTCTACTTTCAGTAAATCTTTGGTATTTTTCTGGCAAAAGATCGAAGGCCTTCGGGTGATGCGATTCCAAAAAGGAATAATCAAGATCGAGTAGAGGGAGGATGCTTGGAAATTCAGAGCGGATGTCGATTCCTTCAGCAGAAACCCCTCCTCTCTGAATAGAGTAAAGTGTGCTTACCGCCTGTTTTATCGGCTTTTTACTCAAGAATGTAATGATTTCATTGCTGAGCGTGAACGGTTTTTCAAGCATCGAGTTTTTCCTAAAGCATTTCCAACATTGACCACAAACCACTCCGCCCTTAGAAGATCTCAAACAGGATTGCGCCCAACCTTCCCAGCCGTTTTTACGAGTAATTTCCATATTGACAATTTCAGAACAACCTGCAACCGGCTGGTAGAGGGGGAGGCCCACTGACGAAAACATAGGAGAATAATGGTTCCAAAACCAAGACGTCGAGAAGTCTCTGTACCGGTGGCCATGGAAGAGGTATGAATTTTCCAAAGGCATTCCGGTTCCAATGCTATCTAGGCCAAAATAATCGGCCAAAAGGACGACATGAACAGCACATGCATAGTCAGTAGAAAAGCCGACAGATTTACCTTGAGCCAGGCGTATTTTTTCATGGTTAGAGGGGATTTTGTAAACGCGCCGTCCAGTCCTTTTTTCCAACTCATCAAAAAATCTAAACGCGTTTGTATGATCTAATTGTCCAGGTATTCCTTTGCGCTCGTTGTAAAGTAATACGGTTTCATCTGGCATTAAAGCCATAGCCGCGGCTGAATCGACTCCACCTGAGAACGCCAAACCAGGACGCCAACCTGCCTTGCGAGATGGATTCCATTTTTGCATTACACTTTTGTCCCAAGGCTCCACCATCACGTGGTGAGCTAGTTGAAATAAGTCAGGGTGCGTATCCTCAAATGACCAATCCAGAGGCATTTCGAAAAAGATTTCAACCCCTCTCCAATTAAAGAGCAACGTCTCATTCCTTATTGACCAGAATTCTGACACTTGATAGTTTTCTACGACCGAAGAGGAGACCTTCCCCCTCTCTTTTATCTCAAGATACTGGTTGAACATTTGGAGTGTTGAGAATGGCCTAACATCGATCATTGGCAGTTTGCCCATTGAAAGAATCTCGCACTTCCATTGATGCTCGTCTTGGTAATATCTTCTCAACTCCACGGCCTCTTTGTCAGTTTGATTTTCTAAATGAATCATTAAATGATAACCAATTCCCTTCCCCCTTCTTTTTGATTCTACACGCGCAGTTAACCCGTTTTCCTTGAGGATCCGCCCGGCCACCGCATCCGCAACGCGAACTGAACCGAAGGGGCCAAGTCGAAGAAAACGCTCAGAGGTGCCCGTCATTTTTTCACTTCGTTTCAGCGTAGCATTACTGCACCATCGATCTAATTCCCACCGATGATAATGAGTCTTCACCTCAGATTCAAAGCCAAACTTATCAAACAAATGAACACAATTTAGGCGATATTCATCTGGATTTTCAAGAAGAGTTCGGATAATTTTTCGAGGGTGTTCTGGATGTCGATTCAAGATAATACGCTGATTGAGCCCCAGGCGGTTCAAGGATGATTGGGCGCAATGGTGTGTATTGTTATCCTGCTCATTAACATCGACTTTCGACGTGTTTTGTGTATGCTGTCGATAGAGATAGAGTGGAACTTGCAGATGATGCCCCGTTGTAAGTTCTGACAGTTGTAGGAAAAAATCAAAATCAACAGCGTTTGATAGCGTTTCATCAAATCCTTTGCTCCGATTGAAATCTCGTCGACGAAACATTCGAGGATGGTGAATCATCATTCCATTTTCGAGGCGTTTTCTTGAGTAAATAGACCAAGAATAAGCCTGGCCTAGGTCTGCACCGTTTGAATCAATGAGGTAAGAATCGCCGTACACAAAACCGATATCGGTTTTGTTCTCTTCTAAGACTTGCACCAAAGACTCCGCAGCCTTTGGAAGAAGTACATCATCTGAATCGAGTTGGAGAATGTATTCCCCTCTTCCTGAACGAATTGCCGTATTTGATGCGCTGGAAATACCGCCATTTTCTTGATGAATAATCACTACACGAGGATTCGAACCATAGAGTTGGTCGATCAATTTCCCGGTTCCGTCTGTTGAACCATCATTACAAATGACAACCTCAAGATCTGTGAAGGTTTGATTTAATGCACTCTCAACAGCCTCCTCGATGAACGATTCACAATTGTAAGCAGGTATGTAAACGGTGATTTTCGGGACCTCATAAATTCTGTCTTTCTCCGATTTCCGATACATTGCAGGGCACTTTTCAATGAGTTGTTCCCTCGTAATTGTGCGACCTAAATCCCTATCTGTCTCATTGGAACCACCAGGAGGTTCTTGATGCAAACCATTTGCGCCATCCACGGGAATAAACCATGCCCCTGCACAGTACATCCGGTAACCATATTCCTGATCCTCTGCGCCCCATGCGGTAAAGGTTTCATCAAAACCTCCGATTGCATCATGGAGGGGGCGGTGAAAGCAAATGTTGCCACCACAAAGCCATCTAAATGCATATTTTGCGTTTTTTGCGTTATCGGTGGATGAATAAAATTTGTAACGCCAATCTTCACTAGGTTCTTCGTCACCAATAGGCCCTCTTCCTGTGTCGGCCCTTTGGGTCGGCAGGTCAAGCACCGGTTGAATGTCTTCAAGTACTGATTCTATCGAGATTTCATCTGTGTTCACATAACGACGACCGCCAATCAATACTGCATTCTTTCCAACATGCATGACTTTCATGTAGGATTCTACGAGCGTGGGCTCAGGTAGCATGTCGCAATCCAAAATGATGATGTGGTCGTGAGATGCTGAGCGAACTCCATAATTCCGAACCTCACTTAATCGATAACCAAGGTCTTCTTGAAAGATGTGCGTAATTGGAAAGTAAGACTCAAACATTGAGATGAGGGTTTCTGGCGAATCTGATGAGCCGTCATCAGCGATGATCACCTCGATTAAATCCAATGGATAGGTTGAATGGGTCAAAGCAGCAATGGTCTTGCCCAGTTTTTCTCTACGGTTGTACACTGGAATCACAATGCTGACAGGTAGAGTATAGGTTGGGGTTTCACCGCTTGGAAACATCTCTTCAACAGCGCGTTCAAATGGCGTCCAATCATTACCCATGCCGAGCAATGGAGGTCTGAGCTCATCTAAACTTAGCATTATGAATCTCTCCTTTGCAGTATTGAGAATTTCCTACTATCGCCATTTGATTTCAGTTGGTTGGTTTCTATTTGGATAATTTTCCTCTTCAATACTTTTGCTAATTCTTGGCTCATTTTATATTCTTCCTGCCGATCAGTGTCGTCCACAAGAATATATTTGCAATCAGGGAGTTGTTCTGCGACGTAAAGCACTCCGCTTCGACCAATGGTCCCAACCGGCCCATCGATAAGGATTAATTCTACATAATTAGGTATGGCTTCTAAAAATTTTGGATCATACCAACCCGCCTCGTTATATTCAATCGATACTGGATTTTCGGCTATAGGTGCATGTACATAATTGGATTTTGTTTGATTTAGCCATTGTGGATCATGTTCGATTGACCATAGTTGATATCGGTTCACAAGCCTATGACTTCCATCACCACTGCCAAACTCAAGGACTTTTGAATTGGGTTCTATGTTTTCTTCAATCCATCTAAATGCTTCTTCAGGAAGCATCCACCCTTCATCGACTGATGTCGAAAGATGTCCAGTCAATGCTTGATACAAATCTAAAGCTCCATTAATCTGCTGAGAATCATTGTTTGTGATTTCTAATGTAAGTAATTTTTCAACTCCCGCCTGAATCGAGCCCTCATTTCGATGAACCACCACAATACCCCATCCTTCATCCTCAGAAACACGGCACCGGGCCAATTGGTCATCCATTCCTGTGTTCATGTTTGGATAGAACAGTGCGGGTAAACCAAATCGTCGTGTTTCGTGGAATGAATTGTACCCCCCCGCTTGTACCGTGGCATCAAAAGCTCGGAAATACATAGAATTTGGATAATCTCGCAAAAGCACCACTCGTTCGAGATTGAGTTCGAGACGATCGCCCAGCATTGATTCACCAACAACCACAGTAATGTCGTCATGCTTCAATAACTCATCAACAGTTACACGTATTTCGGAATCAATATCGTTAATCCTACCCGCACCAAGTTGTACGTACACCACTCGCCCATTCAATGGGAGATTTAAACGACGACGCGCTGTTTTACGAGGCAACAAATCCTCTTCATCCAACAGCACTATTGGGGCGCAATTAATTGATTCCACACCATGTTCAATTTCGCTTGGAACAATCGGAACGCTGTCTTCCGGATGAATAATAGTGTCAAAATGAGTAATGCTATCCACTGGAATACGGCTTCCTTTCTTGAATGTCCCACGACGCATCCAGATCTTGCGCGTAGCCGGATGTTCTTTGATTGCATTCAACATACCGCGGTATGGAAAGGCTCCATCAAAGATGAATGTTGAGGGGCGATGTTGGCTCAAAACCAATGACAAATGCTCTTCAACAAGAGCATTCCAATGGCTGGCTGGAAGATCCTTGTACTTCTTTCGACCTGCGAGATGGTACGTTACAAAACCTTCAGTGTACAACAAATGAAGGGTTGGCATTGTTGTGAAAAAGACAATTTCAGTTGACGGAGAGTATTTCTTGAAACGCTTTGCAAGAGCGTACATTCTGGTGAAATGTCCAAACCCAACACCATTTGTTGGGAAAAAAACAATGCTGTCTCGAAGGTGATCTGGTGAATGATTGTTTATCTTAGCATCAATCACGGGGACTGGCCATCGGCCTAAACGTTCCATTCCAATACTGAATATGAGGTATGTAATGGAAAATGGCAAAAAGAGAAGCCGCCAAGGTTTGATCAGTGATTTTGTGCATAAAATACCAAGACGGAATGAAGCGGAATTTCGTAAGCGACGGTTCTCGCGAGCGAGCTGGTTTTGACGCAATTGCAACTTCTTTTGCTTCATTTTTGAAGGTGAAATCACGTTTGTTTTTTGTTCGCTGACGAACCCTTCATCAGAATCTAATGCATCACGATCAATCATTCGACTCCCTCCTCCCCTTTCCAATAGCTTCCTAGGAATCGATCCCCAAATTCTGAATATCCCTTGCCACCATGTGGAGTGGGCGTTAGTTCACCGAACACAGCCCCGCGATTGGTAGCAAACATATCAATGCGCATGTATATATTGAGCGCTTCTCCAATTTTTTGAACTGAGGCAACCATTTCATCCCAGCAATCAGGGCGTTCTAACGGTTCGTCAAGCACCGTTCTGCTTTCCATTATTCGGTGTGGTATTTTCTTGAAATTAGCATCAAAGTAATGATGAACATTCATGTTCGTTTTAACGACTGACTTTCGTAGAGCCACATGAACCATGGCTATTTTTGACCCAAAGCAGTAGAATTTGAAATCTCTTGGAACAAAATCGGAATTCTGTTTTGATTCCGGCACAAGTAACTCTTCGATCATAACTGTGGGCTTTACTCGCTTGAAGAATTCATTCTCCGATAATTCTTCGACAATTTCCATTAGCGTAATATCACGGTGATTGAGAAGATCATGGCCGTCTGCAATGCAATACACATTGTTTGAACTCCAACCTTTCTCTGGCTTGAGTACATAAGATGGAGGTAATCTTTCTTCGGATGTCAAATCTGCTAAATTATCCCCTTTCCAGTACAGTTTGGGGACTTTTACTCCAAGTTGTTCAACGAAATCGCGACCTGCTAATTTCGCCGACAAATGCTTCTGCCACATCGGCTTATTTTTTTTCCACCAATTGTGATTTCGTGTCTGAATCATTTCCGAAAAGACGGGCATTCCTTCCCTCCATACAAAATGATGTGATTTCATTTCTTCAGATACTTCAAACGGACGCCAATGCAATTCACGCGGTAAATAACCCGGCTCAAGACCAGCTCGGATCTTCTTATGCCATGATGAAAAGGCCCTGTGGTGCTGGAATCTAGAACCAGTTACTGATCTCCATGAAATGTGGAATCGCCCACCGCCTGAGAGTGAACTATTATGGAGCATTACAAAAAATGAAGGCGTATTCATTCTGACTTTACTACCATTTCCATAGTAGGCTTCAATCCTTTGAAGATATTCACTATCTGCACCAACACGTAAGGAATCAAAGAAGCCAATGTCATCAATCACTTTGCGGCGAATAAGAAGAGAAATACATGCCATTCGAATCGCACCAATTCCACGGAATTCAATGTTTGAAGATTCATCGATCCTGAAATAATCATGCGTTACGCCCATTACGTCCGGATTCGACTGTAGCAAAGAAACCTGTTTTTCTATCCTCTGTGCATGACAATAATCATCGCTGTCCATGAAACCAACAAAATCACCATTTGCTTGTGTCATTCCGAAATTTTTGGCAAGGTATGTGCCCCCATTTTCTTTCATTTGGAACACGCGAACCCGCTCATCACCCGCAGACAACTCTTCGAGGTAAGAGAAATTGTCATCTGGTGAGCAATCATCAACAATTAACAGTTCAATATTCTGATAAGTTTGGTTGAGGATTGAATGAATAGCCGCATCGAGCAATGGATCTCGCTTATATGTCGTCATCACAATTGAAACGAGTGGGCCCTTGACCATATTCGCTTGAATCTCAGTGGAAAGAAACTCCGGTGTGATCGCACCAGAGGGTGATGAAGTGGAGACTGGTGCCAAGTTGTGGATGGCCAACATCGAGTTGAGATGGGCCAACTGGCCTTTGCTATTTCCTGCGTTCTTTTCAATTTGAGAAGCGGTGATGAATGCATCATTTGATTCCGGCCAGCGATGTAATGATTTCTCTATTGAGTTGCGTGCTTCCTCGTGTCGATTCAGCCAGGATAAAATAAGAGCATAGAGGAGATTTGCCCGTTGGTTTGCAGGCTCGTGCAAAAGGCAGGTTTGGACAATACTGAGTGCTTCATTGTACTCTTTCCGCACACTCAGAACGTAATTTAACAGCGCGAACTGATGCTGGAGTGCCTTGGGATTGGCGTCGGTCATCTTGGTGATTTCGTTATAATACACTTCATCTTCCCAGATCTTTATGCCGCTGTTAAGACGATGAATTTGAGCTGATTCGTGGTTTGATTCGAGGGTGAGAAGATTCTCAAAAACCTCAATCGCTTCCTTCAATCGGCCCATTGAATTGAGAATAATTCCTTTCCTAAGAAGAAAAGGTGAGTATTGTGGATTCGAAGTCAGTCCTTCGTCTATAAGAGTCAGCGCTCTATTTTCATCCCCTCTTTCAAACGCTGCAGTAGACCGAAGGTCAATCGCAACTGGGCGTCCTTCTGTCAATTGTAGAATTTCTTCTGCTTCATCGGAACGATTCATCTCGAGTAATTTCATGTAGATACTGCGGATATTGCTATGGACGTTTTCATCAAGTTCAAGCAGCAATCGAGACGCACGTAGCATCTGCTCTGAAGATTCCATCTTCACCGTGGCCGTTGCAAATCGCCGAACATGGTAAGGTTTCACGCTGTCAGATGCTCAAGTCGGTCATACGCATCCACAGTGCGCTGAGGTTGATCTAATTCCAACCCAATTTTTGTGTTGGAGTTGAGAATTGGAATGTCGTTTGATGCTTGTTTTCCACAATCATCAATTAATTTACTAGCCAGATCAAACAATTTGGCATTAACGATTTTCTTAGCCAATTGATGAAACTCAGAACCGAAAGATATGTGTCGCTTCCAATCTAAAGCAACTTTCTCTAATAATCCAAATTGTTCCATGCGAAGGCAAAGATCCACAACAGAAAGGTAGGTTCCTTGTGAGTACGCCCGGTCTTCAATAATTTTTTCCAGATCGTGTAGGGCCTTTTCGGATTCACCTTCGTCAAATCGATACTTTATTTGCATCAATTTTGGTAAAACAAGTTGATTGCGCCATTGCGTGTTGGCGAGAAATTCCTTCATTCCAGGGTGGTCTTGAAACGTTTCCCAAATCTTCCCGAAGAGGCTTTCATTTGCTTCATTCCACTGGATGCGGCTTGATGATTCAACGACAGCGTCAAAATCACCAAGCCAGCAGGCGACATGAATGATTCGCTCATCAGTCTCTGAACTTGGATTGATTGCCACGATTTTATGAAGCACTGTTAACGACTCTCTGGTTCTTTTTGTGTTCATGTAAAGACGAGAAAGTACATCTAAACACCAGGCATCCTCTGGATTCTCCTTGAGCATGTTCAACAAATGAGGTTCCGCTTGTTCGTACTCTTTTTTGTTGTAATACTGGCGAGCCGCCTCTTTATTGGAAAGCCGCTGTTTACGAAACGGCCATCTCATATTTCATGGTTAAGGAATACGGGTTATGGAGGTGTTGCCTTTCAGCAATTCAAGGGCCATGTTTCATGTAGCCTCAATCTTCGTCAAAATGATTCACGAATTCTAAGAGATAGGGCTCCTCCATCTCGTCCAAATAGGAATTGATTGCGCTCGTGATTCCGTTTTCCCAACGGGAGGGAAGGAGTTCAAAAGCAGGAGAATAGACTTTGCCCCACCAAGACAAATCACCTGTAAATAGGTGTTTGAGATCAGGAACTTGGTCTTCTAAACCCATTGTCTGTAACGCCCACAGTGCATGTGTTGCTGTTGGCATTGGTCGACGCTGCAGATAGGTTTGAATCTCCTTCGAATTGACATCAAAGGATCGTCCTAGCGGACCATTTTTGTGAAAACATTTCCAACATCGCCCGCAACCCGTAACACCGTCACCGCGCATGCAGGAATTGAGAGAGGGGAGCCAGGGGGTCTGTTTCACCACCATGAGGGCGCCGGCCTCAGAAATTGAAGCAATGGGGAAAAGTAAATCCAGGCCTGCTTGAGAAAAACGTCGAGTCCAATATTTGAAATAATGCGTAGTCGAAAAATCGCGGAATTTCCGACCTTTCCAGAGGAATGTGTTATCGAGTGGCATGCCAAAACCAATGGCTCCGATTCCCAAATGATCGGCCAAGAGAATAAGATGTGATGCGCAGGCAAAATCCGAAGAGAAACCAACTGGTTTGCCAAATTGAGTGCGAATTAGTTCATGATTTGATGGAATTGAAATGACCTCCCGATCTCCGGATTCTTTGAAGTGAGTGATTAGACGATCGGCATTTCTATGATCCAGCATTGACCGAAAGGAACGACGATGATACCCCAACAATGTGGATTCTGGAAGAACTGCGGCTGCTGCTGTTGAATCCGTGCCGGCAGAAAAAGAAAGGCTGCAGCGCTCACCCATAGCCCGTTGAGTAGGCACTGAATCTTTGGAACTCGGAACCCAAGGAGAGAGGAGAACCTCAGCAGTTAATCCAAGCAGTGCAGGATGAGTTAATGACAAATCGTAGTCATCAGGCATGTCCCAATAGACGTACCCCTCAGGGTAACGAAACCAGACTCTGTTTTCTTCTTGCGAAAAGTTTTCAGTCATATCATTTATTGACCATTCCATTGAATCAATTGGTGTTGGCTGCTCTGATCGCAAGCGCTCAAGTCTTTGTTCTTTCATAGGTGTCAAGCGTTTTTGCCCACCATTCACCGCCAACCGTCCAATCGCTTGTTCTCGATAAGATTGAGAGAGTGCATCCATCCAATCGTTTGTACAATCCACCACCTCTTGAAAGCGGCCTTCATTCCAGTAAGAACGGACAATGATTGAACGGGCGAGTTGTCGGTTCTTTTGTTTTGATAAGAGCACTGATGCATGGTGGCGAGCGCTCTCCCATTTTCCAGCATTGTAGGCCCGACGCATCAAAACACGTCTGAACATACAAGAACGCTTCTCCTTTCCACCTATGAACTTGCTTCAATCCCATCGAACTGTTGAAGGATTTTAGCGAAGACTCATCAATGACGGGCATAAGGCACTCTTCATGCCAACGGTTTTGATTACAGGAGGCGCGGGATTCATTGGCAGCCACACTGCAAGGCTTGCGCAAAGAACGGGATGGTCTGTTCGTGTTCTTGATAACCTCTCCACTGGGCTGCAATCAACATTTCAATCACTTGCGGATGAGGGGATAGATGTCATTCATGGGGATCTTCGAGATCCTCTCATTATCGACGAAGCCGTACTTGGATGCGATGCAGTGATCAACCTTGCCGCCCAAGTGTCCGTGCCTTTTTCGATGGAGCACCCCGAAGAAAACCATGCAATCAATGTTGAGGCCACAAATCGACTTATTGAGGCTGCAAAAAGACACAATGTGTCTCGTTTTATCACCGCATCGAGTGCGGCCGTGTACGGAACAAATGATGCGTTTCCACTCAGCGAGGATGATGCTGGAGATTACCACTCGCCCTATGCGGAATCCAAATGGCTTAATGAAAAAGAAATTTTGGCGGCAAGAGAACAAGGTATGGAATCTGTTGCGCTCCGGTTTTTCAACGTTTATGGATCGGGGCAAAGGGCTGATGGTGCTTATGCAGCCGTCATTCCAAAATTCATTGAACTCATCACACAAGGAAAACAGCCAACTATTTTCGGTAATGGATTGCAGACAAGGGATTTTGTTCATGTGGAAGATGTTGCCCGTGCCCTCATGATGTTTTGCAGTGTGGATTGGAAACTGGATTTTCATCATGTGTACAATATTGCCACGCAAACTGAGGTTTCACTGCTCACCTTGATTCAATTGATTGATAACACATTAGCTACGATTCGATCAGAAACACACATCACAAAACCCCTGCATAAGCAGGCGCGACTTGGGGACATTGAGCGATCTTTTGCAAGTATTCAACGTATTCAAAACGACACCGAATGGTCACCACAAATATCTTTTGCGGACGGGCTCAGGCAACAGGTATTGGATGCACTCAAAACCACGTGATCATCATGAAACTTCTCTGGTTCACTGCAAGGTCATTCTCTGACCTGTGTTCCACAACTCAATACGCCCTGATAAAGGGGCTTCTAAGCAAAGGATTTGAAGTTCAATTGCTCAACGGTGACCAAAAGGCTCCGCTTGAAAATAATGCATTTACCCATATTCCTCTTTCCATATCATTTCGTCGAGGATTTCAAGCCTCCTCATTGGCCAAAGAAATGGTTGAATGGCTCAAGAATAATTCCCCTGATCCATCCAAATCCATGGCGTTGGTGGAATGGAGGGTTGCGCGATGGGTCGCACCTGTGCTTAACGAACTTGGTGTCCGATGGTTCCTGGTTGATCGAAGCCCTCCCGCAGACAGTGGTGTGCTGGGCTGGTTGCAATGGTCTGTATGGAATAACGCATGGAAAAGTGCAAACAGACAAAATATCGCTGGGTTTGTTGTCTCTCCCGCACATCAGAGTTTTGTTGAAAGAAAAACCACACACAAAAACACATTCATTCTCTCGGCTGGAGTGGATCTCAATCTATTCAAACCGACCAAAAAACACGATGTTCTGACAATGGTATACCATGGGCGGCTTGACGAGCATCGAGGGCTGATGGCTGCTGTAATGTTCACCCACAAGGCAAGGCAAGCAGGCATCCAAGTCAATCTCAAGATGATTGGTGAGGGAAACATTGAGACTAAATTGGAACGTATTGCTGCTGAATATGATTACATTGAGATGAAACCCAAAATGCACCAATCCAAAGTTGCTCAAGAAATTGGGGCTTGCCACATCGGACTCCTTCCAATGCCTAATCGAACCGCATGGGCCATCGCCAGTCCGCTCAAGCGCAGTGAATACCTAGCTTCAGGATTATGCGTGTTTGGTATCGACCACGAAGGCCACCGTTTAGAAGGTTCAGGCCCATGGATGAAATTAGTAAAGCAAGAGGATTTTCACGAGCAAGGTCTTGCATACCTTCGGACATTCAAAAACAACAGTGAACCTTTGTTTCAAGGTGCGCGTGCGTATGCTGAAGAGCACGCTGGTTGGGGCATCGCAATTTCCAACCTCATTGAAGCAATTCAATGAACACTGAACGCCTCGTAAACCTCTTGCCACCTCAATTGAATCGCTTTGATGTGAAACGGTTGACTCGATGCGAGAAGGGTTGCCGGTGATGGGGGCGAATTCAAGACTTGAGCAACCTGTTTGGCCCATGCTGAAACATCGCTATACTCGGCAATACTGACTCCTTTTGGGACATCGAGAATTCGATTGCTCGCACACACAGGAAGGCCACACGCCAATGCCTCAAGAATAACCATTGGCTGACCTTCAAAGCCTGACGGGACAAGTAAAATTGAAGCTTCTTGTAACAAGCGATTTTTCTCGGCCTCGGGCACCCACCCTAAGCAACGTATCCAATCGAACTCAGACTGATTTCGACCAGTCAATGTCAATGTCAGTTCAGGGAACTCGGTGCGCAAATGGGTGGCCAAAGTGATGGCGAAATCATGACCTTTGACAGTATCATCTCGTCCCAAAAGAAGAAGGCTGTGCTCTTTTCGTGGAACTGTGGGAGGTTCAAGGCCTGGTCGTATTGGATTTGATACAAAAATCAGTGGGCCGAGTTGAGGTTCGAGCTGTTTTTCCCAGGCATGGCTTAGTACAACGCCTGAGGTCAAGGGATGCTCCAGCAGACCACGAATTGAATTCTGTTTACGAGAGGAGCATGAGTCAAACCAAGCGTCGAATTGCCCGGAATGAATGTGGACTATTGAGGGCGTATTCCTTTTTTGAAGAAGGCGTACAAACTTCGTTTTGCGCCACCACGACCAATCCGCGGCCGTATGCAAATGAACCACATCGGGCTTGCGCTTGGGGTCCTGCAGCATCTTGATCAGCGTTGCTCGTGCCTTCCTGTAGGCTCGCCATTTGGCCCATGGCGAGC
>Ga0115571_1001465_pt1 | contig 16552 bp, 4 predicted proteins | sample COGITO_mtgs_1205_FD_87293 | JGI IMG/M metagenome (GOLD analysis project Ga0115571, IMG submission 87293) | Pelagic marine microbial communities from North Sea - COGITO_mtgs_120531 | ecosystem: Environmental > Aquatic > Marine > Epipelagic | place: Germany:Helgoland, sampling site Kabeltonne...
CAGCGAGCCACCCCCGTCCCCACCACCACCATCGCCTCCACCACCACTGCCTCCTCCACCGTCTCCTCCCCCCCCCCACCCTCCACCCAGCGAGCCACCCCCGTCCGCCCCGCCCCCGCCTTGCGAGAGTTGGTGCGCTGTTCATGTGAATCCATACACAATTTACGAATGTCACCAAGGCACAGTTACGGGATTCAAAACAAACTGCATTGACAGCAGCGACCTTGCAACGTGCACGTGCGTGAAAGATGACAACACAGGGGAAGTCGTCATTGTAAAGTGCGACTTCACCCCCGGCTTGTGCGCTGGTTGTGACCCGTGTTACTCGCAGCCGCCTCCCCCGGGATTTCCACCAATGGAACCGTCTCCGTTACCTCCGCCGCCGTCACCTCCACCGCCGTCCCCTCCCAACGCCGAGCTTGCGTTCACGTCAGTATTCGCTCGCGATGGGATGGTGATAGACACGACAACGACAACCACAATTCGTGGAACTGCAAATTCAGAGGCTGTTACATATCTACTCATTTATATTCTCTCCGTAGACGACGGAGCTAATTCGATATTAATGGATGGAGCAGCTATCACATCTGTCGTCAACCACGAATGGGAGGCTACTTTCGATCTTGGAAACCAATCAATCACAGAGTCTATGAAAAGTCAAACGTACAAACTCGCTGCTTGGGCGACGTATAGCAGCGGTGAGTCAGAAATCGTCGAAATCGCAAATGTGAAGTTGGGTCGAGTCTTCCATTGCTCTGGCCAGAGCAACATGGAGATGCCGATCTCGGATTCGTACAGCGATGTGGCGGGAGCGTGCGCAGACGACAAGTCTTACACGTCTCCAACGTACGACGACATCCGTCTTCTTAGGGTCGGAGATACGTCCGTAGACTCCCATCAGACGACAGTCAATGTAGCGCCACTGGACGAAGCGTCGGTTGCGTGGGAGGTCCGCGGCAGCGATTCGAGCTTTTTCTCTTGTCCATGTTTCGCGTTCGCACATACAGTTTACGCAGCCGATCCCACAACGCCAATTGGCGTGGTTGATACATCGGAAGGCGGTACCTCTATTGCTTGCTTTTCCAATGCAGCCACTACGTGCCGTGGTGGGGCAACAGAGAACTACGGATGCATGTACTCAAAGCCGGGAATTGGACAGGTAGACGATGCCTACGGGGTAGAGACTGCGATTCAAGAGCGGTTAACTGCGGTGCAGGATGTGGGACTGTCGGCGTTCTTGTGGTACCAGGGAAGCGGCGACGCAAGGGACTCGGGGATGCTGAGCCGATACGGATGCCACATGGAAGCGCTGGCATCCCGTTTCAACGTCCCATTCATGTACGTGGACCCTTTCCGAGTTTCCGGGCTCCAATACTTCGAAACGTTAAGATACGAGATGAGCCAACGGGCAGATTCTATGTCTAGCCCAGAGGCCTTCAGAGTTAACGTCCTTGACTACTATGCAAAGGACACTGCTAACACTATACAGAACGGCGTCCATCCTTACGGGGTTCACTACAAGGTCGGCATGAGCATTGCAAGTGTGTGGCAGCGATACACACAGGTCGGGCGCGCCTCACTGATCGACCAGCAGACACTCGAAGTGACGTTCAACGCCGACCACGTGATTATCAAACCCAAAGATCCCACTCTGGTGCTCACTCGACAATGCAAAAGCGTCGCAGACGAGACCACCGATTCAAGCTCACCCGTTTCGTATGTCGTCGATGGCAGCTCCGATTACACGTTGACGACAGTCACAGTAGATGCAGTAAACAACCAAGTTCGCGTCGATGGTGACATACGCGGCGTGGAAATACATTGGGACAATCATTTTAAATGTGTTCTGTTGATAAACAATCTCCCCGCACATCCACTCAAACAGTGTGCGTGCGGGTACTCAGGAGACCTGTGCGATACCGCAGGAACGTGTGCTTCTCCGCCTCCTAATCCTCCATCGCTGCCGTCGCCGCCGCTCTCTCCGCCTGCTAATCCACCTCCAAGTCCGCTTCCCTCGCCACCCCCAGCATCACCACCCTTGTCGCCGCCCCCCAGTTCGCCGCCCCCTCCGTTTTACACGCTTGTCCAATGCGCCGAGTTTCTGCAATTGGTAAGCGTCTCGAAATGCAACAATCTGCAAAACACCGCCGCAGACTGTCTCGGCAAGTACCAGACAATTACGAACCCTCCCATGCAAGAGCCAGATTGGGGCTTTTACTACCCTCCATCATCATGGACGGGTGTCTCTCCGTGCCGTCTGGTGGTCGACAGTATCGGTCAACAGGTATGCAAACCTGGATTCAGAGACACGAGCACCTACGGTGCTGATGCAAACGAGCCGCTGCTGCCGGACGGCTCAGGAATCTTGCTGAAAGAAACCTGTCTGTCCCCGCCTGGAGCTCCGCCCCCACCCTCCTCTCCTCCTGTATCGCCACCACCTCCGCTACCCCCCCCCGAGCTGCCGCCCCCGCCAAGCCCACCACCACCTTCACCGCCTCCGTCGCCGCCTCCGTCGCCTCCACCGCCAAGTCCACCTCTCGTCTGCACGCACAGAGTCAACATGTTTTGCATTCACGAACCATATTTATCTTCTATTTTTGACAACTCATACAACGGCGAATCGACACCAAACGACGAGACTACATGTAGCGACGGCCAAAATAGTTCAATAGGGTTTCCGAGTGCACCCGCGACTCTCTCATACGGGTACGATTGCTACCAATGCGGAGCGCGGTGCTGCAATGAAGACAATGGCTGTGCAAGCGCAAGTCGTAGCGTTGTAGACTGTGATTGCTTTGGATACGTGCCACCCCCGGCATCACCGCCGCCGCCGTCTGCGCCGCCATTGCCACCACCAGCCTCTCCGCCTCCAATACCACCGCCGTCACTTCCGCCCCCGGCTCCACCCGCGTCACCGCCACGCTTCCCGTCTCAACATACGCAAGTTTCATGTGACGACCTCCGAGGTCGAATCAACATCGCGAACGTTTCCGGTCTTGGCTGTCACAAAATCAACCATCCGACGGGCCACACACAGTTCAAGGATCTTACATGCACAGACTACTACTACTATCTGAGTACCACAGACCCGGCGAATCCTAAAGGCAACGCTTGGCAAGCGTGGCCAGGCATGTACACGTTTTGCATCGACGTCACAGACTCGTCTAGCAGGACGTGCCAAGCAGCAAACAAGAGAATCTCACAGAATGGGCTTGCTTCTATGAACTACACGGCCGAAAACAACGAAGGGGTCGTCCAATGCATCGACCCTCCGTCTCCACCTACAGCGCCGCTGCCTCCAGCGCAGCCGCCGTCAAACCCGCCACCAGCTCCACCCCCGGACACCACTGGGTGCGACGAGCTCAAACGTCGGTGGGACATCAGCATCGCTCGTGCAAGAGACGACTACGACAACCACCCAACTTACCCGTATGCTGACGCTGAGCTTCACAACTACGCATTTTCTCGTAGCTGTTGGCAGTACAGCCACAATTCGGCGGTGAATGGCGCCGTCGCCAATGCATACGACGAATGCGAGAACAGGATTGAACAAAAGGGGTACACATCGCTTTGGTGGACATACTCATGGGAGAACGCAAATTCTGCTGCATACAGATTTGACGGCCCGAACGGCGCGGCATTGAACACATGGGTTGAACAGGGGTATTACTCATTGTGCAAAATGAAAGCCGACGGCAAGACCTGCGCTCCTGCAAATGATGGAGCAGTGGGTGCCGACTATTTCGTCTTCCTCGAGCCAAACCACCCAAGCTACTTCCCCCCCAACCAAGAGGAAATAGACGAGGTTGTCCCAACTGCACCAGAAATCGCAATATGCAAAGCACAGGGGGCATACAGCCCAGTGCTCACCTTCCCACCCAACGGAAACCAACCTTCGTCTTCTGAAAACAGGCTGATAGAAACACCATCGGTTACAATCACCCCGGTCTCGCCACCCCCTCCGCCGGCTCCACCGGTTCTACCACCTCCCCCGGAGTCGCCACCCACCCCGCCAACTCCACCACCACCGCCTATCTACAACGTTGAATTGATCCTCAACGACCCTGTCATTGCTTTTGCAGCGTGCTTGCAGACAAACTCAATCACACCGTACCGAGAGGACGTCGAAACTTTGGAAGAGTGTGCAAGTGCAATGAACGATCTAGGGATGACATCGATCCCTGAACTGGGAGGCGCCTACGAAAGTGGCTACCGCTGCCACTCAAACGCTTCTGGTATCTTTGTTTGGGCCGTGCCCCCGACCCCGTCTCCGTCAAGAGCGTACATGTGCAGATACGGGGGTGCACCAGCGCCAACCCGACGCAAGCTCTCCGTTGCTGTATCGCCATCACCTCGGTTCTCAGGGTGGGTCGATGGCAAAGGGTACTTTTATTCGTCACAACTTCATGCGGCAAATGCAAGCTACGAAGAGTTCTTACCTAGAATCAACGTGACAGGCACGAATGAATTCTGGAAAACTGACATTGCATTTCTTATGCACCCCCTTTGTGGAAGGATCTGTGTCGTCGACGACCGGCTTCACAGATATCAGTATGTGTACTACAAGGGTGAGCAATGCATGCCTGTTCGAGAGGCTCTGAGCTACTTTCTGGACGACGACCGCTGCTAGTCCATTGAAACGGACGCTTGGGGAATGACGGGTTGGTGTGTATGTATGTGTGTGGGGGGGAGCCGGAACCGCTTCCAGGAAACTTCATGGACACGTACACGACGAATCCTAATTAGTAAAGAGGGGGGTGTGCACCCTCCCGGAAATCCATGTTCGAAGCGCAGTCGTCCTTCTCTCAGTTTTGAACTGAGTGGCGGGAGAACGAGGGGCTGAGGGAGTGGGGTTCTGGACGGTTCTGGACGGTGGGAAACTTTTAGCCCGCACATTGATAAGAGGTGTGTACAGCGGCTAGGGTAGAAAGCACTCGTACAACAAAAATGTCCATTCGCCCAAAAAGCGCCGTTGTGTGTGCCGTGACGGACGCGGTACCCACACGGTCGGGTCGCCTGGCCTCGGTGCTGGAGGTAGGGATGCGGTCGGTTCTGGCCACTCACCCGTTTCGCACCGGAACCGTGTACAGCAACGAACCGCCTGCAATTGACCACGACGATTACTTCGGGTACGAAGAATACGCAAATCGGGATCCAAGGTGGGACACCGACCTCGAGTGGGCGATGGAACAAGTGCGCAGCGACCCCCGCGAATTTGTATTCGCGTCAACCGAGTTTCGTAAAACGAAACGGTTTGCAATGGCCATGGTGGCCGGCAATGGCTACCTTTTGGATAATTTGTCGGATCTCTTCAAGCACGACAGGGAGATCATAACGGCAGCACTTCGAAGCACGTCATCACTTGGTTCCGCGTACGATGTCGTACCCGAAGAGCTCAAAGGCGACGATGAGATCATAAGAACTGCCTTCGAAAGCGCCGGAGAATATGTGATCGAGGTCTACGAAGCTCTCCCCGACAGCAAGAAGCTGAACAGAGCGTACATGATATTGGCCGTCAAAGCGAATGCCCTCAAAGGGTTCCGAGAGATTCCTAAAAGTGCACAAAACGACCGCGCCTTTGTTATAGATCTCATCGAGCAAAATGTAAAAGTTGCCGCGTTACGCCACGTCAGGAACACCTACAAAGACAATCGCTTTTGGGCCGACGTGCTATCGCGTACCGGTGAGCTTCTAATTATACCACCGCGTCTGCCGAAAACCAGATCCCTACTCTTGGCCATCGTGAGCGCAAACGGCGACGTTCTAACCCAGCTCGCCTCGGTGCAAAGGAGCGCCATGTTTGCACAGTCTGCGTCTATTTTCGCCGGAGATCATTTGCTCGCCAACTTCTTTGATTTTGGAGACTACAGGAAACTTGAGAAAGATCCCGAGATTCGCATTGCTGCTGCAACAGCAAGACGCAACCCTAACGTAAAAATGATCGGGGCCCTAATTGCCGATTTGGACGCTTCGATCCATGCGTCCGTGGTGGAGCGCTCGATTGTTGAAGATGAGGCCATGAAAGGCGCACGCATGCGTCGACTCCAGGCTTACTCGGATCTCTTGGACAAACTGGTGATTTCGGTTGCAACGCACGGTCCTATGGCGACCAAGATTGCAGAACTCGAAGAGCTCGTCCAACTCCTTAACGACCCCAACCAAAGCAAAGATTTTGTCATGTATCGTTTTGAAGACCTCGAGGGCACGATGATGGACGACGAGCAGCCGAGCGCAAAAAGGGCTCGTTACGCGACAGAAGCGAGCGCTTTGGCTGCGGGGCTCGCAATGGATCGAATTTCAGTCACCTCGGACGTGGTGTGTAAAGGGCTGTTTGGTGTACTAGGCGTGTACCGGTGCACACGCTGAACCAAAAGTTTTCCCGATTTGGGTTGGTAAAATTTAATCAGTTAATTGCTCTACAGTGTTCCTAATCGGGACAACTTTTGGTTCGGCGTGTGCGCCGGTACACCGCTAGTACACGAAAGGGTGGTTTGGTGTACGGGACGTGTACTGGATGAGGCGTGTACCACTTTTGCCACCGCGTTTTGCGATGCCTGTTCGTCGAATTCAAAGTTGCCTCTTCTCAGATCAATTCCGATGGTACCTCTCTGCCTGTGGCGCCCACGGAGTGCGCGGAGGGCTTGTCTGTGGGCGGCGCGGCGGAGAATGGCTCTTGCGAGGGTAGCGATCCAGCTTAGGCGCCCCCGGTGGCGAGCGAGGCGAGCGAGGCGGCGAGAGCGCAGGGCGAACCGGTGTCATAGGCGCCGATGCGTCCATCTGGTTGTTCCTTGAGTTCTTTGCGTTGTGTGTGACGCTCAACGTAGCCTCTTTGTCGAGGCCGTGGCCAACGCCTGCTACGACACCCCCCCCTCCTCCCCTCCGATCAAAACAAACCAACGACTGCTGGAATGTGTTCTTTGTTCCAGCTCACCGACGCGTCGACGAATTTACTGTACGGAATATTCTTTTTCATTTTTGCAAACCCTGTAGTACAGCGCTCTTGAAACGTCTCCCTTCCGTGCTTAGAATTGTGTAGAAGTGATGAAATCACGCTTGTAAGGTTGCCGCCGTGGTGAAAGTTGACACGAGTAACGCGCTCGTCGCTTCCTCTCTTCCTTTTAGAGTAGATGATGTGTGTACCATCAATGCTTTGCTGTTTTGTGCCCTCCTTCCCTAAAAAGCCGGTCGCTGCAAGCCCACGTGATATTTCCCACTCGCCTTGGTGTTGCGGACCAGTAAATCCAGATACAATTGCACAGAAGGCCCCCTCCCCTAAAATTGTCAACGGTCCCGAGCGCATGATAGTTGTGTCGAAAACACCGGTTGGAGTGAGGCATCCGAACAACGGTGGCTTTTCGGGGAATTCTCCTTCGAACGCGAGCAAGTAGTAAAACTCCCCGCCGGCTAAGACGCCATCTCCAGGGCGGTGGCGTACGTAGATGTGGTACGGGGCATCGTCTGATACAGCCATTGAAATTTCGAGGTGTTCCTCGAAGAAACGTTGGGTGTCACGCGCAAGCACGTGAAACTTCGACACCCATGGCTTCACAGACTGTAAAATTCGCTGCACGTACGGATTGAGTGGAAGGCTATCGGATTCAAACTCCATGCTAGCTATACGTCCCCTTTCCATTTCTGGGACGGCGGCAACGGACAATGCTTGGCGTCCTGCTGCGACCCCCCCCTCCCTTAGCCAAGCAAAACCCCAGGGACAGCTTTCCAAGTGGCGCCATTGCAGAACACACACACACAAGCAGCATGCCAACTTCCGAGCCTGCCAGCCGCAAATCGAGACTTTGTCGAGATATAAAGGCTCTTGAGCCGACTTTCGACGCGGCCCAGAAATTCCACATGGCAACATGGAATCTCGTGGATTCCTGTTTGAAGCAGAACATTGTCGACGTGACAGACAAGCAAAACACAATGCCAAAGAAACTCGCAGAGTTCAACGAGGCTTCACGGTCTCACCCCCACACTCTCAAGCTGAGCGTGTGCCCCCCTAAGGGCGGTGAAGACGGAGAAAAGTTGGCCAAGAGGCTCAAGGATGTCTCGCATGTGCGAGATCTCAAATCTCAGAATTATACGGCCGACTTTGAGCACGGCGCCTATGTCAACCCGGATTCTCTCGAGCGGACAGGTCTTTGTGCCAGAAACAGACTGAACGGCGCTTTAAGAGACCACTCAAACGCTGTGGCAATCGTTTGTAAGGCGACGCCCACCAAGGCATCCAATTTACAAATCTCCAGGATTCCTATCGCCTCTGTCGCCACTGCTGAAATTTCTTATGAAATGACGACATTGCTAATAACCGGCCTGGCAAACAGCCTTGCTTCCGTCGAGCTAGGAAGCCAACTTCGCAATCCAATGGCAAGCGGGAGTGTAACTGGGAATCGAGTGCGAGAAATGCAGCCCATTGAAGATTTATTCGTAATGTCGCACCCCGCGTGCGAGCTCTTGGAGGACACTCCGCGCTTTTTGAATTCTCAATCTTTACTGCAAAAGGCACGCGCCTTGGCACGCGCAGAGATCGAGAAGTCGGAAATTTCACGGGTCGTAAATCAAACGACCGACCACCTTCGCTTCACTTGCTTTCGAATAGTGCCCGATTCCGAATCCAGTGACGGTTCGCGTATCTGGTTTGCCTTTTCGCTCGTTTCCTACCTTGCCGTCGACCCTAGACTGCACACTGTGCTCGAAAAGTGGAAATTTACGGAATATGACCTCTCAATCTCGCATTCGATGCTAAACTATGCCAAGAGACTGGTCGGAAACCGAAGCCGCGACGCGATCTCAAAGATGGAGAAATTCGCGTGCGACTCGGCGAAGCGAACGCTGGAAATCTCACAAGGAGGGTGTAACCAGATGTGGAAGAGTTCCTCAGCCAGGTTTGTCGACGAGGAGGGGTCCGACGACGACGACGAGGACGACGAACTCGACACGGAATCGGTGGTCTCGGCTAGCACGGCGTCGGTTGGCAGCTCGACGATGGTGGTCGTCAAGCTGTCTGACATTGCGCAAGCAACGCGCGTCGCTTGCACGCACGAACTGGCGCGCAAGTCGAGGCGCATCGACACGGAACCGGCCACGCCCAAGTCGGGTTCCTGTATGGGACGAGAGCCGTCCAAATCCCACCCAAAGGCGCGTGCTGTGGTTGCGTCTGGAATGAGCGGAGCGCCACGAGTGAAGGCGACATTAGAGTTCCTGCACTTGCACTTTTCACAGAACGATGGTCTATTACTGCATCTCTATGCGGACACCGAGGAGGCAAGCATCCATGCGTCAAGAAACGTTCTCAAGGCCCAGCTCGAATCGAAGAATATAAACAAGGACCTTCACAATACACTCACCGAAAGCCTAGAGAATGCGTCTCGTTCGAGTGCAATTCAAACCCGTCGAAACGTCGAGATGGTGTGCGATCAAGCCTCCTGTCGTTCTCCGGCGATTTCTGTCTGGGTCGAAACGTCGCCCGGTGGAGGCGGTAAAGCGGTTTGCGCCGGTTTGATCAAAAGGCCCCAGATGGATGATGGGGGCAATGCAAGCAGCACGACACTAGTGTCGTGCTGCCTTCCCGATGTGGCACAGCCAGACGAAGCGAGAAAGACATCGGTTGTGTGGTGCCTTTCGTCTTGCACCACAAGGTGCTTCGATGAGGCTTCAAAGGGCTCAGCGGGCGCAATCCAGGCGTTCAGGGACCTCGCACGAACCGAACGTGACGGGAGCGCCGCAAACAAGCGGCTCCTCTCCCAGCAACAGCACCGCGTTCAGAGAGTTGCCAGCAAGGCCTTCGGCCCTGGAGAAAACGGGATCGCGAGGAGCAAGCTGGTTTTCGAGGCATCTGTGCCCGTAAACAGCGAAGTTCTTGCGACTGCTTTTGGAGTCGCGGAGCAGATCGTCAAGGCACACGCCGAAACGTGCGCTTCCTCGCACGCGCCAACAGGTACGAGACTGCTCGACCAGGGGACGCCGACGCCGGGCGTCACGCCCTCCAACGTGTTCACAGTGGGAATGTACCTGTTGGAGTGCTCCCGAACTTCCCTCAACCAAATAGCCCCCAAGCAAGGTCTGCTCGCCGTGCCCATCGCTCCCGACGCCGCACCGTCGTCGATCGAAAGCAAGGAGGTCAAGAGGGTCAACCCACCGACAAGACCATGGGCATTCCTGAGCGTCAACGACATTGCCTTCGAAGCGAGCGATCCGCACCGTTTGCACCACCGCCTTGAGCAGGACGCCGCCGACGAAGCCGAAGGCAGCTCGCCGCCAACCCACGTCCGCCAACTCGGCCTGACCGCGACGGTCACGGTGACGGGCGACTCTGCCATGGGCGTCCCCACGGCTCTGAAGCACCTCGCGGCCATGCTCCTGAGCCGCCAAGACGTGGCGGGGCGGCTCTCCTTGCTTCGGCAGTGGCGCTCGGTGTGCTACACAAGCGGAATACAATGCTCCACATTCCACCAATTCTCCAACTCGGTTTCGGCAAGGGAGATGAACACCAAAATCGAAGGGACGAGCAAGGTCGACGCACCCGACAACAATTACCTGTGCTTTCCAACCACCGCTCAGTGCTACGTCGTCGGCCATTGCAATTTGCCAACTATGTTTGAAGGGTCGCCATGGATGGACACATACGGAGCTGGTTACGAGTGTGGTGCGATTGCCTCCGTCGGAATCAACGGTAGGATGATCGTCTCCGATCAACGTAACGCTGCGTTCGCCCTCATGGACCAGAAACAAGTTGACACGCTCTGCGAGCGGCTGGCGCGCCGAAGCGTGGTGGTGGCAAGCGACCAAAAATCCTTCCTTCGGGTGCCGACCGCCGAGCTCGGCGGGCTGCCCCGCCAGATGATTCCTGGCGTGCACCTCGCTCTGACCGCCCTCGAAGCCGCCTTCAACAACCTGCCCTCTTCCGAGGCGTGTGAGGACATGCGCAAAAGCATCCAGGTGCTGCCGTTCTCTCCCTTCTCACAGGCGGTGCCGTCGAATGTCGTTTCAGAGTCTCTTGGGATGGATTTTCGGGACAAGGCGCGTACACAGAGCGGTCGCGGGGCTCCCGACCCGCCTAGCTCGACTGAGCATCCTCGGCCGCTGCGCACGCTCAAGAAGCAGTCGATTCTGGGTTCGGAATTTATGCAGCCTGCCTGCATCAAGATGGTCAGCTTGAACGCTGACAACGTCTTCGAAACAATAGAGCCGGCGGTGGCGCCGTTGTTAATATTCGCTTCGCAAATCGGCGAGATCGCCAAGCTCGTGGCCGCCGTGAGTGGTGTGCAGCCCGCGGGGGTGGCGGGAGCGGCGGGAGTGGCGGGAGCGGCGGAGATGTCGTGCTTGAGGAGAGTGGCAACCAGCTTCTTCAACGGCGGAGTTGTTGGCGACGTGTGCCTGCCAGGCCTCGTGATCGACGCTCTCGTGCTCTTCAACGCCATGTTTCCGATGGAGTTCGAAGTGGGAAAATCATGTATCATAGCATCGCTGGCGTCCGCCCCCGCCGCCTTCTTTGCTCGTCCAGAGTCGTCGTCGTCGTTTGTCGAGATGCAGCTCGATGGCGTCACAACCGAGGAGCGGGAGGAATTGATCCGATTCCAGAGGCGCCTGTTGGACGACTCTGAACAGGGGCCGTGGAATCGCATTTCGGACTTTGTGTGCATGGTATGCGACAACGGGTCTCGATTCGACAATTCGGAGAAGGATATGCAGCAATGCGCCCGTATCACCGCAACGTTGGGAGAGATCGTGTGGCTGCTGCATTCGGACGACGGGGTGACACCGCCCGCAAAATGGTCGCCCCTTCACTGCCGCGCGAATCCAAAGGACGTCTGTGCGATGGACTTGGTCTGCGTGTGGACAGACCGGCCTGAAACCAGCGCAGCCAATCGGAAAGCCCAGCGCGGGGCGCTGATCGGGCTGCCGAATGCCGGGCCTCAGCAGATGTTGATGCTTTTGACGGGTGCATTTCTACCAGGCGGCGTCAAAGTCCAGTATGCGAGAAATGAAGGGAATATGTGTCTGCGGATGAGTGCTTGTGCTTTGAAAGAAACATCATCGAGCAAGCTGACGGCGAAGAGCACCTCGCCCATTTATTCGGACAACGACGCGGAGAGCTTTGGCACACTAGAGGCCAAGGAGGCGCAGGCCAGACGCCAAGTGGTAGCATGGAGGGCGAACAATGACTTGATCTTCGAGGTTTCGACGCAATTTGACTTCCCTCGCAGCGAGCGCGCTCGCTACGCCGGGTCGAATTTCATTTTTAAGCAAATTCGAGACTCTCTCGCTCGTTTCGAGGCGACTGGAAGGACGTCCACCGAAGAGGTCGGGGGAGCGGCACTAATGAAAAAGGCGTGCTCTGCTTGAAGCAAAATGGAACTCCCGGTACACGCCTAATCCAGTACACGCCCCGTACACCAAACCGCCCTTTCGTGTACTAGGCGTGTACCGGTGCACACTCTGAACCAAAAGTTTTCCAGATTTGGGTTGGTAAAATTTAATCAGTTAATGACACCTCTCGCGTTCCTAATCGGGACAACTTTTGGTTCAGGGTGTGCACCGGTACACGCCTGGTACACCAAACAGCCCTTTCGTGTACTGGACGTGTACTGGATTAGGTGTGTACCACTTTCCGAAGGCTGTACACTACGTATGCATGTGCATGTCTATGGAGACACGAGGCTCGTTCTCCATAATAACTTTGTTTGGAGCCTAAAGGTGTGGTAAATCAACGCCATGAATGGAGTACATGCCAACTCGGTAGTACTTGACGAGAGGGAGCTCACAAAAAGACTCGATGATCATGACCTTAAACAAACATTACAAGATTTTGAACATCAACGGCGCTCCCCGACTGGCGACGAAGTAGAGCTGGTTTTGCGCACCAGCGAAGAAACCGAGGCCCGTGCTTCGATCTTACTTGACCGAAGTGAGGAAGCGCTCGCTCGGCTCTTTGGGGACTTGAAATTTAACATTTCAGTGATCACGTCACAGCCGGAGAACACGGCACAGATCCGCATTAGTCAGAGAGCCGTTCAACGCGTGGCATCTGCGTGTGGAATCTCGAGCCCCGCCAACCAGCGGGCCGGAATTTCAATCGAAAACTTTGTTGCGAATCGCGTGTCAACCGAGTACCAACTGTTACTCCTATCGTTCAACAACACGGACCTCCTCGCATCGCCCAACCTTCAAATCACACTTTACCCGAGCGGCAGGACACTGAATGTCTCGAGATCCCAACAATTCAGGTGAGAAAACTCACTGCTCCATCGCCTCTCCGCCATCACCCGTGGGGACCTCTTCGTCCTCCTCGTGGACTGGCAAGATAGAGAGAATCCGCCTGTTGTCGTCAGGAAGCTGGGTGGGCCACGTTTGCCAAGGCGGCCGCCTGAGCGGGTCGTCTGTATCGAACTTCGGAGGGAAGCGCGGGCGAATGTTCACGGGTTCCTTTCCGGGTCCAGTGGGGCGAAGTGGCGCCTGCGTGTAAATGTACTCGTACAACAGGTCCATCACGGAAAATCCTTGTGATCGAAGTCGTGTCATATGGTGCATGATTTTCGAAAAATAATTCGCATAATCTCCCAAGAAGAACGAGTTGTATTCGTGATATTTACTCTTTTTCAACGGCGGTAGTTGAGATAGCACCTCAATCTCCTGCGAAGAAGACAGCGGCGACGCATCGTGTTTTTCAAACCAATGCTCCGTGTCCCTGTCGGAAGCGCTGCGTTTTTGAATCATCTGACTGAGTGCAAAATTGACCAGGTGTTGGCGGCTTGCCCAGTTGTAGTGAACCAACGCAGCCAGCTCAAAAAATCCACGCCACGAAAGATTGGTCCGAATCGCCCATTGCATTTCGACAAGATGCTCGGCTGGTTCTGGGTCCTGCTTCTTATCAGGCTTACGCACTGAAAATTCAACCTTTTTGTCGAGTTTCATGATGACCTTGACCGCATCTTGGAGTTTCGGCGGGGGGTAGAGGAGCTCGCTCGACTTGGCGATGGCTTTCATTTTTTCAATCCTGCCTTTCACCACCTCTGAGTGCGCCCCTGAAATTGTTGTCGCGTCTGTTCGTGGGTTCTTGGCGTACTGCTCGAACTTTGATATTTGCTCTGCGTAGAGGCGTGGCAATTTGTCAAGAGTCTTCTCTTTGTCTGCCGTTCTGTACGCAGACATGGCGTTCGTATAGAATGCAATGTCGAACATAATTTGCAAGATCGCATTGTTGGTGAAAAACATGAGAGGAAGTTTCAAGCTGGCCTCTTTGCCGGCGCCACGGTAGCCTCCGCCCCAACTCGTTGCCAGCAATTTCTGTGGCACGGATTGTGTTTCCATCGGCGTGTTCTTGATTGCTTGCTTGGTTTCGTTTACCAAATCCGTGAATTGTGCCATCCGGAACGTTTCAAGTCTGTTGGCGATGGTTATCGAGGCATTTTCAGGAAGGCGACCCGCATTTTTGAAGAGTTCGTACAGCTGAGCACGTCCGATGTCTTGAGCTAAAGTGAACATGACCAACAATACGTTGAGGACGTATACCGGCTTCCATCCTTCCTTTTTGCTCGGATTGGCCGGATTTGTTTCCTCCAAATCCCTGGCTGAAAAGACGGTGGTGAGAGAGGGGTCGAAATCGATCACCTTGCAGTAGTAAGAACCGTCCTTCTCACCATACGACGTGAGCATGTAGTTGCCGAGGTGCGAGTCTGTGTTGAGGATTCCGACGGCTGACATGCGGGCCAGGAGCATCCACAAGGCGTCCATCTGCCGTTTCGTTTGTTCGAGCTGCTGTTCTGCCGTCTTCATGGCATCGACGCCGACGCGCGTTTCGCTGTAAAGTTTGCCCAGAAGAGAATCGCTTTGCGCACTCGCACCGCTCTGTTCTCCGAATTCCGTCGCCATTCGTTCGTTTATGAACATGGTGCCGAATTTGAGATCTTTGCCAAAGACTGGTGGGTCTTTAGGGACAAGTAGCTCATCTGCTGCCTCCCCGCAAAGAGCACGGCGTGTGTGGTACTCTTGCAGGCTGACCCCAAACGCATTCGAAAACCACTTCAATTCCGTGGCCTTCTGAGCCGAGACCCCTTGTAGTACGCTTTGCCGTCGCCACAGACGAAAGTTGTCGATGGTTTTGTAGACAATATCAAGGTCTCCAGTGAACAACTTGGAATTCGTTTCAAAGTGGTTGGAGCTCATCCCGAGGATAGTTTCGAACATATCCGTGTTTTTGTCTTGTTTGGGGTCGCTGAATTTGCTCTCCGGAAGCAACCTTTTAATATACTCCTCGAGGTTCATGTCTTGCTCGTAATAGTAGACCTCGTCCCACCACTGCTTGCACTTTTGCAAGACGTCGTTTGCATCGAACGTTGGTGCGGCTTCGTCGGCGGCAGCTGCAATGTTAAACTCGTGAATGCAGCTGAGCACAATGTAGTTCTTGAAATCCCTGGTAGTACCGAGTACCACAGCATCCGGAGCCTCCGCAAAAGGGCCCGGGTATGGGCGGTAGAGAAGGTTCCATTTTGCGACTTCTTGGTCGTCGTACATAGCGCGGTCTCTGAACACGAAGACGCCAGCTGTTTTGACGCCAACGTCGTAGTTGGACCCGTACGCGTACTGAGAAATCACGCGTGAGGTGTCCTCTGCTTCTGCGGTGCCAAGGTCTGAAGTCCACAACCGGTTCGTTCTGATAACGACCTTCTCAACTCGCTTGTCCGTTGCAAGCGTTTTGCTGAACGAGGACGGTAGTGGGTTGAGGCGCGTGCACATGTCAGCCGCCTTTGCCGACGTGAAGGCCGCGCTGTCCGCCTCGTCGTCGTACGCGCCCGCATCCACGGACTTACTGGGCGCGCTCTTGAACTTGTTGAAAACGAACCCGTTGTTTGTCTGCCCCGCGTTCAAGAGCCTCAAAAAGGAAGAACTCATCGGAATGCGACTCTTAGAACCTTTGAAGTCCGACTTGTCAAGATTGCCGTCTGCGTCCCGTTTGCTGAGCAGGAACATCAGCGTGGTAAATCGCCTCACTTCTCGAAAGATCGCGTCGACGTCTGCGTAGTTGCGCCTGTGCACATATTCGCTCGCACCGCCTCCCAAAGAAGCAGCCAGGCTGCGGTTCGCAACGTACCCAGCGGACGGGTCGATGTAAACCGGGACAGTCCCATTTGTTTGGTACCTGTCCAGAAGCTTAAGCTCTGCCTGCAAATAACCAACCGTGTGCGCTGTGGGGTCAAACGCCTGTTCGATGGCATTGATTGACGGAACGTTCGAGTCTGTCAGCTTCATAGTCAGTCCGTGAACGTAGGGCTCCGTCGCGCCCGTAATATCCAGCGAGTGCAAACGGTGGCTCAATCGTTTCTGCTCGGTAGCGTAACGACCGTAAGTTGCGTCACTCAGTGGACTGTCCGAAAATATATCATGTCGAGTGGCCTTGAACGTCCCCTTCGATCCTTCGTCGATCACGGTGATCGTGTGCGGCGTCGTCATCTTTGTCGCGGCGGGGGCACGAAGACGCATGGCCTCTTTCTTCTCGTCGGCATCGTCTGTGTCTGCCGTAGCAGCAGCAGCCGGTTGCGACGCCATTGGACGC
>Ga0115571_1001469_pt1 | contig 16542 bp, 21 predicted proteins | sample COGITO_mtgs_1205_FD_87293 | JGI IMG/M metagenome (GOLD analysis project Ga0115571, IMG submission 87293) | Pelagic marine microbial communities from North Sea - COGITO_mtgs_120531 | ecosystem: Environmental > Aquatic > Marine > Epipelagic | place: Germany:Helgoland, sampling site Kabeltonne...
AGAACGATATTGACACAGGAACTATATCATCATTAGTTTCAAAATCATTAAAAGAAAAAATAAAATTAGAAGCCACTAACTTGAAGATGTTAAAGTTTCCAAAGTGTGGTCAATTACCAATATAATGTATGGTGGGTTTGATGTATATAAAGTTTATCTTGGTGTTAAATTACATTTTACATCAAAGTCATATGACTATATAAAGTATGGTGGAAAAGTTAATGCAACACTTGATAGTTTTACAAAGAGAAAGGATAGATACTTTTTTCATAAGTTAAGTACAAAATATGGACAAGATAATATACTTGATTTCTTTGTTGCTAACTTTCTTGCAGATAGCAAGAGATGGGTTGGTAATCTTTTGGAAAACGATGGTAAAGATGTTTATATGGATTATAGAAAACGTAAAGAAGCATTTACCTATCACTTTAGAAATGATTGCGTATCTATTAGTAATGACTTTATTTCTCGTGGGCTTTCTTTTGATGATGGCTTACGCTCTCCTAATGGACAGCATCCTAGACTTTTACAGTTACTTATTCAGAAGAAGATCGGATACCAGACCGCAGTCGTTTTGGACTACTTCTTATCGTTTGTTAAGAATTGGAATGTGGAAATTAAAGAAAAGTTTGTCTGGCCTGAAATCGCATCTAAGGTTACCAGAGTGAAACCATTTTTTAACTTTAATGTGACAGAATGTAAATTAATTATGAAAGAAGTTTTTATAAATGAGTAAAAACATTATACCAGAATCAAATAAGATAGGTGATAAAGTCATAGATAGAATATATGGCGATATACATGGTGGATTAAAACTTATTTTGAAAAATGGTACAACCTATCAAAACAAAATAGACAAAAGATCAATTAAATTAAGTGATGGTACATTAGGTCATGTATTTCACGCTAACGGAAAATGGTTTAACAGAATGGGTTTACCAATAGACAAACCTGATAATTTGGTAACAAGAGATGGCGACTAGAGTATTTTGTATAGGAAACGGTGAGAGTAGAAAATCATTTGATTTAAGAATACTAAAACCACATGGAAAGATTTATGGTTGTAATGCTTTATATAGAGATTTTACACCAGATGTATTGACTGCTGTTGACCATGGAATTATGCACGAGATATACCAAAGTGGATATTGTGATACTAACGAAACATGGTTAAGAAATTGGACTAGAATACCAGCACCAACATACGACATGCTAGTCTATGGTAATATGAAGAATGAAGATAAAGAGTTAATTGACAAATATCAATCTAATAAAATGGAAAATGATAAGGGCGATAAGCAAGAGTTTGTATTTCATGGTTCAAATCTATCAGGTAAAGTAAACATTTTAAAATCAAAATTAGAAAAAAAAGAAATTGTAGAAAAGAATGTTAATCACACAACAACATATGTTAGTTGGACTAATGAGAATGACAAGGCACATAATTTAGATGATTTGGTAGAAGGTCAAAGAGATAGAGGTTGGGCTTGTGGTGCGTCAAGTGGAAGAGTGGCTACAATTAGAGAAAAAGATTTACAAGAAGTGTATTTAATTGGACATGACTTGATAAGTGATACATCTAAAATTAATAATATGTACAAAGGTACTAAACATTATGGATTACCAGAGGCTGGACCCATACCATCTGTGAATTGGATAAATCAATGGAAAACATTGATGACAGAGAACCCTAAAGTACAATTTTATAAGGTAAATCCAGATGGTGATAGTGGTAAAACACCAGTTAGTTCAAAGATTAGTGAGTGGACTTCTATTAAGAATTTAAAGTATATTTCATTCCAAAATACACTTGACAAATTCGTTAAAGTGTGATATATTATAGAGAATATGTTAAAACAATTAAAGATTCGAACTTTGATTGGCCTTGTGGCTGAACAACTCTTAAGCGGGTGTAAGGCACGAGTAGAGAGGGTTATGGGCGAATGCCTGAAGACACTCTATTTGGTTGTGAGTATGGACCTATCTTTAAAAGATTGGACGCTTCCTGAAAGCTTGTGGGTAAACCAATAAATCCCACCAGGTACATATTATAATATTATGTTTGATAAATTTATATACAAAACGCTAGACTTAATTGTCAAATGGTGTGAACAATATAGAGAGTACAGAATTAAGAGGTCCTTACCTAAAGCAACCTATGATAAAAAGGCTAAAAACGATAGCTTAAAAAAATGGGCGAATGAATGTGAGAACTCTTATAAATAAAAATGATACCGATTAAACAGGTAACACAAACACAACGAATACGAAAATACAAAGGAGATAAAATATGGATTTCGAAGCGTTAAAACAATCGTCAAGTAACTTTGACAAACTTACAAAAGCCATCGAGGCAAATCTCGGCACCGAGAACAAAGATCAAAACAAATCAAAATACCAAGACGAAAGATTTTGGAAACCAGAGTTAGATAAAACTGGTAATGGTTATGCTGTCATTAGATTTTTACCTGCAGTAGAAGGTGAAGACTTACCATGGCAAAGAGTATGGTCACATGCATTCCAAGATGTAGGTGGTTGGTATATTGAAAACTCTCTAACAACACTTGGTCAGAAAGACCCTGTGTCGGAAGAAAATACTAGATTATGGAATACAGGACTAGATAGTGATAAAGAGATTGCTAGAAAGAGAAAAAGAAAATTATCTTACTACGCAAACATTTTAGTACAATCAGATCCAAAGCATCCAGAGAACGAAGGTAAAGTGTTCTTATTCAAATTCGGTAAAAAGATATTTGATAAGATTACAGAAGCTATGCAACCGGCGTTTGAAGATGAGAAACCAGTCAATCCTTTTGACTTTTGGAAAGGCGCTAACTTCAAATTGAAGATTAGAAAAGTTGATGGTTATTGGAACTACGATAAGTCCGAATTTGAAGCTGTTTCTCCACTTGCCGAAGATGATGAGAAAATCAAGTCAACTTGGAAACAACAACATGCTTTAAAACCATTTCTTGCACCCGATAATTTTAAAACCTATGACGAACTCAAAGAGAAACTGAATAGGACGATTACAGGTGTACGAAGCACAACGACTGCTGATAAAATTGACCTCCCATCTGAGTCAGCACCAAGTGTGAAAAGTACTGAAGCCCCTTCTCCTGCTAGCGATGATGACGATACGTTATCTTACTTTAGTAAATTAGCAGAAGAGGAGTAATTCTCTCTCGCTTCAAAACTTTGAAAGGGCGGCTGAAAGGCCGCCTTTTTTATTATAAATATAAGCGTAATGGCTATCTCAATTTTAGATCCACTAAAAGATAAACAAGGCGGTATTCGTAAGAGTGCAAACTGGTATAGAAAGACTGTTGCTGATTTAGGCGATAGAATTACTGCTAGAAAACTAATGAGTACAGGCAAATTAAATGGTATTCCTAGTAGAGGAAGATTAAATATGTTCTTCTATGACCCTAAATATAAACAGGTATTACCATATTATGATACATTTCCACTTGTATTACCGTTAGAAACAATTCCAGGTGGATTTATGGGTATGAATTTTCATTATTTAAGACCACTACAAAGAGTAAGTTTATTAAATAATTTACAAAGATTTGCCAGTGGCGGAATGAGTAAGAGTACAAGAATTGACGCAACTTATAATGGAATTAAGAACATAGGTATTGCGAAGACAACAATTAAGAAATACTTGTATAGTCATGTAAGATCAAGTTTTTTAAGAGTTGATTTTGACGAGGCAGCATTAGCAGTAATGTTACCTGTACAACAATTTAAGAAGGGAAGTCCATACTAATGGCAATATTAAGAGGCGGAAAAAGAATTGGTGGATTTGATGTACGAATAGGTTTACCTAGAGATAGAAGCCTTGACAACGTAGAATCTGATCCTAGATTAAGACAGAAAGCTGGCGGTAATCCTGAAACTACAATGGGTAGATTTCAAGCCATGGTTAATGAGGGTGAAGGATTCCAAAGAAAAGCAAGGTTCTATGTTGAGTTTGGTATGCCTAATGGTGTATCACCTGGTGTTGCTGTAGGAGATACAGATTTACAAGGTGATGATGAAACACAAGGTTTCTCTACAACAATAGATACATCTGTTATGAGAACAGATACTACCAAAAGACGAGTACAAGCATTCTGTAACGAAATATCTATGCCAAATAGAGAAGCTGTTACAAAAGATATTAGACATAATGGTCCAGCAAGAAAATTTATTTACGACTATACTTCAGCACCTATCACAGCTACATTTTATACAGATAAGTTTATGAGAGAAAGAACTTATTTTGAAGTATGGCAAAAGGCAGCATTCAGTAATGTTACTCACAACTATAACTACTACAATGATTATGTTGCACCAGTTGACATATTTGCTTTAGGAAGTTATGCTAGTAGGCAAGAGAGAGATGACGTAACATATGGTGTAAGATTATTTGATTGTTATCCAAAGATTATTAGTGATGTATCATTTGCTCACACTTCAAACGAAGTACAGACATTTACTGTTACATTTGATTTTAGATATTGGGTAAACTATTTTATAGATAGAGCAGGTCAAATACAAGTAGGACAATCAGAATTTAACTCACCAACTGTAAAACGAGCGGGTGGAGTATTTGGTGGTTTAATAAGTAAACTACCTCCAGAGATAAGAAGAGCTGGTAGAGATGTATTAAATGAATTGAGAAGAAGAGCACCGATTGGTAGAATTACAGGTGGTAGAGTTTTCCCACCATTTAAAATACCACCACTAAATATATAAAATTATTAAGGAGAATATAATGGCGTTACCAAGTGTAGAAATACCAAGATATGAATTGACTTTACCATCGCAAGATATAATTGTTCAATTTAGACCATTCCTAGTCAAAGAAGAAAAAATATTAATGATGGCTATGGAATCAAAAGAAAATAATGAAATTGTTTCAGCAATTAAAGAAGTAATAGCTGCTTGTACTTTTGAAAAACTAGATATAAACAAACTACCAATGTTTGATTTAGAGTATATATTATTACAAGTTAGAGCTAAATCAGTTGGTGAAATAGCAAAATTTAGAGTGTTATGTCCAGATGATAAAGAAACTTTTACACCCGTAGAAGTTGACCTATCAAAAATTAATGTCGAAGTTGATGAGGAACATACTAATAATATTATGGTTGATGAGAGTAGAAAATTGGGAGTTGTTTTTAATTATCCTACGTTAGAGTCTAGTCAGGTTGGTTTAAATATTATAAATGATGGAACAAATTTAGATACAGTGTTCGGAGTTATTGTAGATTGTATTGACCACATTTATGAAGGTGACAAGACATATCCAGCGAAAGATAGTACAAAACAAGAATTAAAAGATTTTATTGAGAGTTTGTCACAAGAAACATTTAAAAAAATTAAAAAGTTTTTTGATACAATGCCACAATTAAGATATGAGATTGATGTAGAAAACCCAAAGACTAAAGTTACGAGTAAAATAACTTTTAAGGGTTTACAAGATTTTTTTCAATAAGCCTCTCCCATACCAACCTAGAGGCATACTATGAAACAAATTTTGCGTTGATGCAACATCATAAATATTCATTGACTGAATTAGATAATTTGATACCTTGGGAAAAAGACATTTATGTAACTATGTTGACAAATTACATAAAAGAAGAAAACGAAAAAAGAAAAAGAGAGGCAAACAAATAATGTTTAGTTTTGACGTAGAAAATATAACCAAAGGCATAGGTGTAGTAACAGCAACACTGGCAATGCTAGGTGGCGGATACACTGTATGGGACAAGTTCTCAAGCAAAGACATACTTACTTGGGCACCAGAGCATTTTAACATAGCACCATACGAAGGTAACTACAAAGTCACTGTGGCAAGAGAGAAACACAGAGATGACTGTACAGTCACAGACTTTACACTAACTGTAAGAGACAGCGAAAACATTGTTCATCAAGCATCAAGCAGTGTCGGCAAGTTTATGGGACCAGCAAGTGATGCTGTTGATACGTTTGCTTTTAAAATGAAAATAGAATCTACCCAAAAGGTAGCACCAGGCACAGCAACACTGATTGCTTATATTGATTATGCCTGTCCAGAAGGAAATGTTGCAGTAACATATCCTAAACATAAAAATTTAAATTTTAACATAGCAGAGGGCAAATAAAAATGGACGAGATAAAAGTAGCAGAACCAAAACAAAAAATTAGTGTTGATTTAGAAGTTGACACTTCAATAAAAGATTTAGGTGTAAATCCATATGCTAAACTTATACATTTAGCAAGAGCAGTTGATAGTTGGAGAATATTTCCGAGAGTATTCATATCTACATATATTTTCTTACTATACAAAGTAGTAATATGGTATATGGCATTAGAAGGACCTACTATGGAACAATCAGGCTTAGTGTCAATCGTAGTTGGTGCTGGAGCGGCTTGGTTTGGTCTATACACAGGAAGTAAAGCAAAAGGTAAATAATGGCATTACCATCACTAGATAACACAACAGATAAAGGTCAAGTACAAGAAATTGTATCTGACATAGCTACAGCAGTATTTAAGAGTGCAAAAGTTTCTATGGAATCTGCTGCTAAAGCTGTTATACCTAGTGTACCAAAAATGGTTGAAGAAGTATTAGAAGATTTACAAAGTGGTAGTGTAAGAACATTTAATCTTGCGTTAGATAAACTGGATAGACTAGTACAAAAACTAGGTATTGATTTAAAAGACTACAGTAAAGAACTTGCTAACTTCCAAACAAAAAGAGAAGAAAAACTTATCAAATCAGAAACAAAAATTCAAGCATTAAGAGAAAAAAATATTGTAGCAACAATAGAAAAATCAGGTGATATAAAAATATTGTCACAAGCAGAAATAAGAACAAAGCAAGAAAACTTGGAATTACTTGAAAAAAATATTGCTGATATGGAAAAATCTTTAGAAAAAGATAGAAAGTTATTACAAGAAGATAAAAAACTAAAAACTACAGCAATTTCTAAAAAAAGAAAAGACATCTCACTTCAATCTGAAGCAATAGAAGAAAAGAAAAAACAAAGAGATGAACAGAAGGAAGTATTAGGCGACAAAGGTGAAAAGCAACCTGGTATATTCCAAAGAGGTAGAGAAGGTGTTAGTAATTTTGTTGATGAATATGTACCTGATGTTATATCTGATATAGGTGGTACTTTTATAGAAGGATTTATGGCACCTATTAATGCAGTTAAAGAATTAGGAAAAACTTTTGGTCAAATATTAAAGCCATTAAAATTATTAAAACCACTATTCACAGGGTTGATAGGTACATTAAAAAAGTTTGCATTAGGATTAAAGGCTAGTATATTATCAATGTTACCTCAAATTGCTCTTGGTGTTGCAATTTTAGCAGTGTTAGGTTTGATATATGTGGCAATGAAAAAATTACAAGATTTTTTTGGTAAAGATGGTCCAAGTGAATCAGGCTTAGGTGGTAGTCAGGATACAGATTTACCGCAAGAACAAGAATTTGCTGAAGAAGGTGATATGTCTTCAAAAGTGATGAGAAGATCAATTGTAGATCAGGAAACAAAAAAAATAATACAACCTGATGATCCTCGTTATGATGAAATTTATGAGAGAGATAGAGGTGTACCAGCTCCTAAAAAAGGTGAGGTATTCTCCAATGGTGAAAGAAAAATAATACCATTAACAGAGGATGGTTTTGAAATTAAATCTGGTAACTTTATGAATCCAGAAAATAGATCAAATTATAAAACACCAACTGGATTAGAACCTGTAAAAGATGAAAAAATACAAAGTAATAATAGCATAGTAGATGGTTCATCAAAAGTATTCAATAATAATGAAACAGTATATGCTGGTGGAGTAAGTGGAAGTAAAAATAGTGATTTGGAGTTATTTCAAATAGCTCACCCGTTATATAATAACTAATAAGGTCCTAAATCTTTTTCAGTAATTAATTTAAACTCTGCACCATTGTCTTCACAATAAGACTTTGCGGCATTCCATTTTGCTTGATTTTTAATATACTCAAAACTGTCACGCATAAATGCTCTAGTTTTCTTTTTAGGTGCTTTTGGTGGTTTACATTGACGAGATGGTTTGATCTCAATAAGAAACTTTTTACCTTTTGATGTCTTTACAATGAAGTCAGGATAGTAAGAATGATACTTTTTATCAACTGGATTGTAGTATCTAATAGATAATTCTTCACTTGCCCAATTGGTTATATCAGGACTACGGTCACAATGCAACATAAACTTACGCTCTAATAATGAACGATAGACTATTTTTGATGTGTCGCCCACGTATTTTTTAGGGTTAGATGGGCGATATAAACCTTTATATGACTTCCTCATTGTGTTATAAATATTGTAATATATATAAGGATTAAAATGGCATTTAAAAAACTAGTATCAGGCTTTGTAAAACAAAAGATTTCAAGTAATCTTATAAATGGATTTAATAATGCTATTGGTGGATTTGGTCAACCAAAAAAACTTGCGGCTAAATTAGCCAATAAATCACCACTTGATTTATCGAAAAGTCCATCGGCTCACATGGAGCCAGTAAATAATCCTTTTTCATATGGTAATGTATATTATCCTGAAGAAACAAGTAATTTAGGTGAAGGCCATTACATTATATTTGATGTTATAGAACATAGAGATTCAACACAAAAATTACCAAATGGAGTTATATATCCGGGTTCTTTAGGACGAGTGGGAGAAAGAAAATTTAATAAAGAAAAAAGATTACAAAAATTAATATCACAAGGATTTCAAACGGAAAGTAAACTATTAAGAGAAAATAGTTCAGGTACACAAGCAACTACAAAAACATTTCATACAAATATATCTGATAGTATTATATTATATACACCTTCCACTGATACTAAATTCAATTATAGTGTTGGGTATGAAAATATAGATACAGGATTAGCAAAACAAATTAGAGGACTATTTGATGGTGGAGACATACTTAAAAAATTAGGAGATGCTGGTGGAACTTTTACAAGAACAATTATAGAAGCGGGAATGAATATTGCATTACCTGGTTTCGGTGGACTTGTACAAAAAGAATTTGGAACTGCAGTTAACCCAAATACAGAAATGGTCTTTACAGGTGTTCCTTTTAGATCATTTTCATATCCATTTGAATTTGCACCAAAGAGTAAACAAGAGCAAGATAGTGTACAAAAAATTATAAACTTATTTAAGTTTCATATGATGCCTGAAAGAAAAGGTGGAGGAGATGGTAAGTTAATAGTACCTAGTGAATTTCAAATAACTTATATGTATAGAGATGGCGCTAATATGTACATACCAAAAATAAGTAGATGTGTATTAAAAGATATGAATTTAGATTATTCACCAGAAGGAGTATTTACAACATTTAAAGCTGACGACTATGGTGCGCATCCAACTATTACAAAAATGGATTTAACATTTATGGAAACACAAATTATGACAAAAGAAACAATAGCTCAGGGTCATTAATATGTACTTCAAAAATTTTCAAAAAGGTTTTTACGACATTAAAGGTGATGGTAATGAGAAACTTGTTACTGATTTAATGACACGTGTAAAAGTAAGAGAAAAAATATTAAATGAATCTATGTTATATGACAAATATGATGTTCCCAGTGGAGAAACACCAGAAGTTACATCATTTAAACATTTTGGTTCAAGTCAATATCATTGGGTAATACTGTTAACAAATAATATAACAGATAGATATTATGACTGGCCTTTATCAGAACAAGATTTCGAAACTTACATTACAGATAAGTATGATAATCCAGATGGAATACATCATTATGAAATTACACAATCAAGTGGATTACAAACTGGCGATGGACCAAATGATTATTCACATAAGATAGAAGTAAACAGTACAGAACCTGGCGCACAATCAGTTTCTAATAGAGAATACGAACAAAGATTACAAGACGATAAAAGACTTATAAAGTTGTTAGATCCAAATTACTTAACAACTCTAATACAAGAATTTGATGATTTAGTGAGGAACTAATGCCAATAGAAAATGATAGACCTGGAGCATATACGCTTTCAGATGTATTTTTAATATCTTACACAACAGGAAATACAGGTACTCTCAAAAGACTTAACATTAAAAACTTAATTACAGAGTTTAACATTTATGAAAATTTAAATGGTAACTTTCTATCAGGTGATATTATATTAACAGATGCCACTAATGTTATTGAAGAATTTCCATTGACCGGTTTTGAACGAATAGAGTTTGTTTTCAATTCACCTAGTGCTAATGGTTATGACTTTTCAGTTAAAAGTGGTCACCCAATGTTTATCTACAATTTAAAAAATAGACAAGCATTAAATTTAAACACACAGATATATCAACTTAAATTTATTTCGTTAGAAGGTATTAGAAATCATCAAACAAGAATATCACAAGCATTTAGTGGAACCATAGATCAAATGGTTTCTGATATATGTTTCAATTACTTAAATACTAAAAAAGATGTATTGATAGAAGAAACAAAAGGTTCTCACAAATACGTTATGCCAAGAATAAATCCATCAGTTGCATTATCTACATTAAAGAATAGTGCTAGATCAAAACATTTTGAAAATAGTGGATTTGTATTCTACGAAACTGCGAATGGTTTTAATTTCAAGTCATATGAAGGACTGTTTTGTAAGAAAGATGGCTCGCCTAGACCCGTCAAAATACATTACAATACTAAACCAAAAAATTTACAAGTCACAGGCGATCCAGGAAAAGTAGAATCAGATTTACAAGGTGTAGAGAGTTGGAAGATACTAAATCAATACGATACACTTAAAAATACAGCATATGGTGTTTACGCAAGTCGTTTGTTAACACATGACTCATTTAACAAATTATTTGAAGAACATGATTTTAACTATCATAGTGAATACATCAAACAAAATCATTTAGAACAAGACGCAAGAGGCGATAAGAGAGATGATAATGGTATATTACCTTTATTCAATTACGATAATGGCGATACATTTAGTACAAAAAGCGAAGGCGCACTGTTCTTACAAAGTCAAACAAGAAAAATACATGATGACTTTGAATTGCCAGAAAACAAAGACATATTACAAAAACGTATAAGTCAACAAATGGCTATTAACAGTTTAGTATTACAAATTACAGTTCCAGGAACAACTGAAGTAAGAGTAGGTGACATAGTATCATTTAAATTGAATGATTACAAAAAAACATCAACAGATGACATGGAAGCAAAAGACAAATATATATCTGGTCGATACTTGGTTAGTTCTGCTAGACACCATGTATCTTCTGTAAATAAAAGACACACAATGATAATGGAATTAGTAAAAGACAGTTTTAATGAAGGGTATTCAGAAGAAGATACTGATTACTTTACAAACAACGAGAACGAAGATGGATTATTATATAGTACCTCACATTTGGACGAGTTTGTATAACCTCCGAGATAGCTCGCTAGAATCGCTGCTAGCGCATGTAGGAACGACTGTAAGCGGTGGCTATGAGAGAATATATAACTAATAACATGAAAGAATAAACTTCAACATAATAGAGAATGATAATGAATATTAAAGAACAAGTTAAGACAATCATAGATGACTACTCACAAGCAAGAGATATATCCATGGAGTACAACAAATACGATGGTTTCTTTAAGGGACATAGAGGAACCGAAACGCCGTGGAACTTTGTGAAACACCCTTTTTTAATCAAAGTTAAGAGCCTTCTTGCGAGTGTTAATGTGATAAATGTACATAATACAACGAATAAGTAATAAAACAAGAGAATATAGGAGATGAGCGCCAGCTTGCGTAGGGTTATATTAAATGCTATTAAATGGCGTATAGCCGCCTGATTAAAACAAGAGGTGTATCGGAAAAAAAAAGATGAACAATGATAAATTTTTAGGACACAATGGCTTTCTGTGGTTCGTTGGCGTTGTAGAGGATAGAGGAGATCCGCAGTACGCCGGCAGAGTCAGAGTAAGATGTTTAGGTCATCACACGTCTAATAATGAAATACTTCCTACTTCTGATCTACCATGGGCGCAAGTAGTCTTACCTATCACGTCTAGTGGTATAAGTGGTTTGGGTCAATCGCCGTTGGGTCTAGTCGAAGGCTCTTGGGTGTTTGGATATTTCCGTGATGGCAGTAATAGACAAGAGCCGTTAGTCATTGGTTCTTTGCCAGGGAAGCCATCAGAGCTATCTGGCGCCGGAGGTTTCTATGATCCAAATGGTATCTATCCAAAGTATCGTAATGAGCCTGATGTCAATAGACTAGCTGTCAATGATGAGAACAATCCACATCTAGCTCTTACATTAAGACAATCTACACGTATTACTGGTATCGCCACAGCTGACTTTAATTCTACTACGGCGGCCGATGGCACTACAATCAATGCAAGTGATGGCGACACATTTGACCAGCCGGCGATCCCATACAACGCTGTCTATCCATACAATCACGTCTATGAAAGTGAAAGTGGACATATCAAAGAATATGACGATAGCAATGGCAATGAGAGAATATTCGAGAGCCACCGTACTGGTACATCATATGAAATAGACGCCAGCGGTAATAGAACAGATATAGTAAAAGGAACACACTACACACTAGTCAGCGATAGCAACAAACACTTTATACAAGGCAATTCAGATGTCACCATAGATGGCCGACATAAGATATACATTAATAAGAATAACGTGGAGAATAACCATTATGATATACAAATAGGCGCCGGCGCATCCATTAATATACAAGTGGACAGTGGCGATGTAAATGTAGTGACAACAACCGGTAAAATCAATATGAACGCCGGCGGTGACTACAATTTAAAGGTAGGTGGGAATATGAACGTAGTAGTAGAGGGAAGTATAAGTGAAACGGTAGAAGGAAACAAGACGAGTAATACTACTGGCGCCGTTGTCCACCGTGGCTCTACAATAGATTTAAACCCATAGCATTTGCGAGAGAGAAAAGACCTTATATAAAGCCAGAGCTTACCTTAATCTATAAATGTAATAACAACTTTAAGGCATATCCAAAGGGGTGGCTAATCTGAGAAAGATTGCTGGCACTCATTTGAAATTTTTTTTTCGAGTATATTTTTAGTCTATAAACATTGCGATAGAAAGTCTTTTAATTCTTTAGAACGAGAAGGGTGTTTTAACTTTCTTAACGCTTTGGCTTCTATTTGTCTAATTCTATCTCTTGTTAAACTAAACTTCACACCGACTTCTTCTAAAGTGTGTTCTTCTGTGTTTAGACCGAATCGTAAACGTAACACTCTTTCTTCACGTGGTGTAAGAGAAGACAATATTAAAGATACTGCTTCTTTAAGATTTTGTCTTTTAAGTTCTTCTAAACAATTATCAACAATCACTGGCGACACTTCATTAATTGTATCAAGTGACTCAATTGTAGATAATCTCATTACGTCATTTTTTGAAGATAACGGTCGATCACATTTTTGTTGTATTAAATGATTTCTTTGATTTTTAGTGATACGGTAATAGTAATCGTTATTATCAATATCAAGGTCTAGTCTATAGTTTGTCATAGTGTTTTCTCTCTTTCTTTGATTAGTTATTTGTGTGTAATTGAATAAGATTATCAAAGTTAATATCTAAATGATTTAACTTTTTTGTAGATGATTTTAAATTCTTCATTTTTGTTAGAAATGAAATCTTTGATTTTTTATCATTACAAGATTTAAACTTATTAAAAAGTGATTGTTTTGTTATTTTCATGTTTTCTCCTTTGGTTAATATTCTTATATACTATCATAGATTCGGTGGAATGTCAACAGGTTATTTTTAAAAAAATGCATATATTTACGTATGTTCTTGGTTTGTTCACTAGACAAATAAGGGGTTGTTCTTATCTGTCTACTTTTTATTTGTTCAAGTTTCTAATCTTATACATAGCCATGTTGAGTGGTCACAGGGAACCATAGAGTCTATAAATAACTATACAATAACACAACTACAAAGCGACACTTTCACATTACACAAGCGATTAGAGTATATCCACAATAGAGGAGTACTGACTTGTATAAACGCAATAAGAAACATAACACTAAAACTGATAAAAAGAAACTTGTACGAAGACTTAAACGATTAGCGCCGAAGATACCCGATTACACTTGTCCCGACATAGACTTTGTCATTGAACGTATAGAGAAGTCTTATAAAGAGAGTAAGCCAATCAGTAAGGCATCTTGCCGTGTATTGGAACGTAAGCTTGAACGATTAAGAAGTCAAAATGAAACCATAAGAGAATTGGGGAGATATTGGTATAATAAGTTTAAAGACTACTTTCTATATTGATAGATAGCCACCTGCCAGCGACTCGAAAAAATAGCGAGATTTCTCTGTTGACTTTTCTCTAAATATAATATATAAAGGAATTATGGCAATAGAACAATTAGATAAAAAAGGAACAGCATATCTTCAAGGTATTCAAGGTTTAGACTATCTCGGTAAAATGAGTGGTTATAAAAAGCCAATGAATATATTAAAGTCTTATTTAAAAAGTGATGGTAAAAGAAAGACTTTATATCTAAAGTTTAATGATGGAGAATTAGATGAAGTGGTTAATGGTGTTTATCAAATTAAGATTAACCCAAGCGATAAAAACTTTCTGAATGATTTGAGAGATGAATTAGAAGACAATGGCGAAGACATTGATAAGTCTAAAACAAAGCCAGGACAAACCATTACATTTAAATCAGGCTTTCAATTATATCTATCAGGTAGAACATTATCAAACGTAATAGATGAATCAGGTAATTCTGTAGCAGCAAAGAAACCAACTAACGATCAACAAGAAGATGGTTTTATTATTAATCTAAAAGAAGGTAAGATGTTAGAGAATTTAAAAATTAATAACAAGATTGGTTTTTCATTTGGTAAAGATTGGTATGGTTCATTTACAAAATCATTTGATGCGTTTACAAGTAAGATAATCAAAAAGACTGATTTAAGTAAATATGAGTTTTATAGAGATAGTGATAAAAAGAAACTTGAAATGTTAAATCAAATTACAGACCCAGCAATACTACCATCATCAAAAGATAATTGGAATCCATCTGATGTATGGGCTGTAAAGAAAGATGAAAAAAATAGATTGGCAAAAGAGATTGATAAACTATACACTGAAAGAAAGAAAAACAATAATGTAAGCATAGAAAGAATTAATAAGTTTATTGAGACAGAGTTTAAAAAGAAAAATTTAATTGGTATATCACTAAAACAAGTATTAGGTAATAGTGCCATTGTAGATAAGATTACAAAAGATGCCAAGTATATTGATAGTGTCAAGTTTTTAGGATTTAAAAATAAGATGGAGTTTGATGTTTTAAAAACTTACTTTGATATAAATGTTAAAATGTCCTGTATTAAAAATAATACATTAGATTATCTATTCAGATTTAGACCTAGAGGCTCTTCATCAGCATTAACAAACAATGGTGAAGGTCGTTTATCTGGTTCAGGCCCAGCAGATGGTGCGATAGATAAGAAAAATGTTTTATCAGTATTACTACCTAACGCAGATGATATTACAAAAGAAAAATATGGCAAATCTAAAAATATATTAGAGGCATTAAACTTTTTAGTTGCATCTAAAAAGTATAAAGGTCTACAAACTTGGGTTAACAAAGGTAAATACAAGTTTTTAAATATCAAAAATTTAGACAAGAAGGCTGACGATAAAGATATAAGAAGGGGTCTATTAAACTTAAATTATGCATATCTCATTGACACATATAAAGATCAAAAGGACTTATATAAAAAGTTTTATCTAGCAGCAAAAAAGGTCAACGAGTTTTCATCTATTCATTTTAAAATATCAGGATAATATTAAAGTTTTGTTACTATCAAAATATCTCTGTTAAATACTTATAGTCTTAACAAACATAGGAGATATGTTTTAGACACATATCTGTTATAAATAATAATATACCGTTCAACTCATATGAGTCGGAAGTAAACAATGTTTAATATATACGAAAAAATAATTTTTAGTATGTTTGCTGGATATATGATTTACATATTTGTTTTAGCTGTTGCTAACACTTTTTGTGATTGTATATAACATTGTTGAAGGAACGCACCTAACTTTAAAAAGGAGGGTGTTATGGAAAGACATACTAGACTACTTACAAATTATAGTAAGTCTAAAGAGCTAGAGAAAAAAACAAAAGTTTTGTTTAGTGTTAGAAAAGAAGTGAACATCAATGCTGGTGGAACATCTGGTTACATTGTTAAACACGGACCAAACAAAGATAAAGTTTTAGCTCACACAAAAGTTAAATCCACAAATAATTGGTAATCAAATAAAAAACTTGTATAAATAACTATACCACACCGATAGACTTCGGTCTATCATAGAGAGGTGGGTACCTCCACACAACTCACCTCTCACTTATTCAAACTGGTACAATCACATTGAATCGAACAATGACCTTCTGCGCCACAGGCAGACGTTCTACCGTTAAACTATGATTGCTCTTTAATGAGTATAAGTGTAAATCAAACCAATAATGGTTAT
>Ga0115571_1001477_pt1 | contig 16464 bp, 20 predicted proteins | sample COGITO_mtgs_1205_FD_87293 | JGI IMG/M metagenome (GOLD analysis project Ga0115571, IMG submission 87293) | Pelagic marine microbial communities from North Sea - COGITO_mtgs_120531 | ecosystem: Environmental > Aquatic > Marine > Epipelagic | place: Germany:Helgoland, sampling site Kabeltonne...
CTATATTAATATCTTATTGAAAAATATTTAAATATTGTTCATATTTTGGGCAAAACTACTTAAAAATTTGATTTGATAGATTAAGTGTAATAAATTATAAACACAAAGAGAAACAGCAAAGAGAAACAACAAAAAACAAAAAACAAAACAAAACAAAACAAGTTAAGACAGAAACCAAGACAAATCAGTATGGCGGATTTCAAGCCTGTTCTCCCGAAGGAATTTGATGCCTCTAAGGTATCTTTCGCCTATGCCAAGGCCATGTCTAGTGGCGCCAAGTTATTCTTCCTAGAGTACGATGGATCTCCACTATACGTCCAATCACCTGAGATGGGGGTGACATTCGATCCACAGGTGTTTGAGGATGGTCCGGATGCGAAGTACAATATCAAGACGAATCTCAATCTGTCAAATGAACAGTGCAAGGTATTTCATGACAAGATGGTGGAGTTTGATGAGAAGATCAAGGTTCTAGCAAAGGGCAATTCAGTTGAATGGTTCAAGAAGAAGAATATTTCAGACGATGTCATTGAATCCATGTTCACGCCTACGGTGAAGGTATACGTTGATCCAGAATCAGGTGAGCCAACTGGTCGCTATCCACCTTCATTTGGTTTCAAGGTAAAGAAGAAGGAAGGTAAGATTCAATGCCGATGCTTCACCGAAGATAAGCGCGAGATCAACTTCAATGACAAGGATGGGGAGAATTATATGGAATTTACAAAGTGTCTTAAGAAGAACGCTCAAGTAAAGGGTCTATTCAAGTGTGACTTTGTATGGCATTCTCCTGGTAAGTTTGGGTGCACGTGGTCTGCTCAACAGCTACGAGTCAAGATTCCAAAGGGATTCGATGAGTATGCTTTCATGGATGACTCTGACGAAGAAGAGGTGTCCGAGAAGCTTCAGCAAGGGAACTATGTTGAGAGTGACTCTGATGAAGAGGAAACCGTTGAGACAGCTTAGACTACTAGTAGACTGGTAATTTAGATTAGATTAACTTTATAATTATTTTTTTTCATTTTTATTTCATTAATATATATAAATGAATATTATTGAAATTGTTCTTAAAAATAAATTAATATTATTAGGATTAAAATCATTTGGTGGTATCAGTGAATGTAATGGAGAATATAAATTAGGTTCATGTAGTGAAGTTGGTCGAGTTTATAATTAAATTTTTACCTTAAACGCAATACAAGATGTAATGTAGCCTCTTTCTGAACATTATAATCAGAAAGAGTCCGTCCATCTTCTAATTGCTTCCCAGCAAAAATCAATCTTTGCTGATCAGGTGGAATTCCCTCCTTGTCTTGAACCTTTGCCTTAACATTTTCAATCGTATCGCTACTCTCAACTTCAAGCGTAATTGTTTTTCCGGTTAAAGTTTTCACAAAAATCTGCATATTTATAATAAAAATATATAAATTAAATTTTAAATAGGTTTATAGCTTTGAAATCGTATAAAATGGCATGGGTCCATATACACGACTATTATTTTTCTTTTTCTCTCGCATCATCTTCTTGTAACTAATGAATCTTAATATATCTTTCTTGTCTTTATTTCGTTGCCTACAACGGAAAGAATCTCTTTCACCATTCAGTATAACTACATTGTTATTACAAGTATTAACATACATCTGGAACATTTTTATATTGATAATTATTAATTAATTTTTAAATATTATATGAAATAATTAATCAAACGTAATCTCAATTGGTACATGATTCATCTTTAACCCCCTTGTTGCTGATAGTGATAATTCTTGTCTTTTCTTTCGAGAACCATCTTTTTTATCTGAATTTTCTTTCATCATTTTCAAGGAAGTATTCATATCATGTTCGATTTCATCTTTATACAGTTCAATATAATCAACAACTAGATTTGATATTGCCCACTTGAAAAAATTTAATTGTCCTATTGTAGTTTCTACTGAATGATAATCATCTATTTTAAAAAGTAAACGATCTCTTCTACAGAATGGATCGAATCTTTTTTTAGAATATGCTTTTAATTGTGATTTATATGAATGAAATACATTCATATTATTTCTATATTCATTGTTTTTGTCATCAAATGAAGGGTTTCTATTTTTATTCGTATAAATCAAATAGTAAATATTATTTTTCTTAGAATAATTGGTAATAAACCAATCAACTGAACGAAGGGAAATACATTTATCATCTGATAACACTGACAATAACTTATCTCTATTATAAGGTATTTTAAAGAAATCATGGAGAGATTCGAGTAGTAATACATCATTTATCATATTTAAAGATAATTAGTTAAAGTGTTAAATTCTTTAAATGATTTAAACGCACCTCTTAAATTAATTGTAAATTTGATTAAATATTCTCTCTTAATAATAAAACAACCATGAAGAATCCAGTATTCTTCGCAAACAAAGCCAAACCGCAAACTATTAATATTTATCAGTATCATGGGGATTCTTTCTTACAATTAGCTACACTTCATGAAAATGAAACAACAATCCTTAATATACCAAAGAATTCCCACATTATAGTGACAGCGATTCAGTCAAATGATATTGAAAAATATGAACATACTCTATTTGATTCAAATCTAGAAAGATATCACAATCATTTCAGATTTTAAACCTAACATTTCTTGAAACCAGATTTTACACATGATTTTATTTTTTTATTTAATTTTTTCGTTGCCGCTTTTAATGAGTTAGATCTTGGTAAAATTTCTTTCTTATTTACATAAATACGATTATTCTTTTGTGAAAATATTTTCTTTTTTTTTTTGCCTTTTTTATTTAATGAATAAGATTCTTTCCGTTTATAATTTGTTTCACCATTAACAGATTCTTTGCTTTTACGAGTTACCATGTAACCAGCTGTTCCTAGACCGGCTACTCCTAATACAGGTCCGGCCAAGCATGGGGTACATCCCCCTAAGGCAGCCACAGCAACCGGTAAAAATCCACCCCTCTGTAAAACGCGTTTATTCTTACCTTTAGATTTTTTGCGTGTGTTTTTTCTTTTCATTGTTCTAGTTGGTCTAATTTGGTAACAATGAATTTCTTCTTTACATTTACACGGTTTACACCGACATATTTTACATCTTACACTTCTGTTTTGATATCTTCTTTCTCTACGACTAGTTTTAGGCATTTTATATTATTATTTTATATTATAATTTATAATGAATAAAATACTAAAATATATTAAATCCCATAAACAAGAGATATATATAATTGTATCTCTTGTTGTTATAGCACTGATCTCTTATATTATATATAAGATGAATAGTAACAAAATTAAGAAATCAAACCGAATAGCTGTTTGTACATGGTATGATGACGGTATAAAAAAATATGCGGATATAGCAAGAGATATAAATCAAAAATATTGTGATTTACATGGATATGAGTTCATTGTAAAACATGATAGAAAATTAAGAGAAAGACAACAACAATGGGAATGTATACCAACTGTATTAGAATTAGTTAATACGGGTAATTATGATTATATAGTATGGATAGACGCAGATGCGGTTTTTAGATTGAATCATAAAAATTTCAATCTTTTGGAAAATATAATAGATGATAATAATAATAAAAATATAATATTATCAGCTGACACAGTTGGATACGATATTATAAATACTGGTATATTCATTGTAAAATCAAATAATTATACGAAAGATATTTTACAACAAATCATAGATTCTAAAGATGAGAAATGCATGAAATACAATGAATGGGGTCATGAACAAGAATGTATGACTTATTTTTATAATGATAATATAAATAATTTTAAAGACAATACAGTTATATTAGAAGAAGGAATATTACAGTCTTGGCATAAAGCAAATAATAATATACAAAAAGAATATAATAATTCATTAATATTACATCTAGCGGGAGTCAATAATGATGATAGATATAAAATATTTAAAAATTTAAAAGAAAATGATTATTTGATTTATTTTATCCACTAAAATAAATGGATATTAAACGTATCGTAAAAAAATATATTGTTGAAATTATCATTTTAATTATATTATTTGGATTAATATTAGTATTAATATTTTTAATATCAGGTAGGTCAAAAAAGAAAAATCTATTGTCAAAAAAGAAAAATCTATTTATGTGTTATTTTTATCCAGATAAAACAAAAAATGATATATCACAAAAAGTTTATGATAATGCAAATAAATATGCTCCAGAATATAATTTACAAATATATGATGATAAAGAAATGATACAATTTTTTAAAGATCATTATAATGATAGTGATAGATATTTAAATAAATTTAATGAATTACAAGGGCCCCATAAAGCAGATTTATGGAGATATTGTGTTTTATATCATTATGGTGGGGTTTATTTAGATATTAAAACCGAATTAATCAAACCATTAAATGAAATATTTATAGATGATAATATATTATATACAGTATTAAGTATAAATAGTGGAACTATATGCATCGGTTCTATATCTACTCCACCCAAAAATCCTATATTTTTAGATTTAATAGAAAATATATTAAATATAGGTGATAATTTTAATTATTTAGATTTTTGTAAAGATTTTTATGATAAAATAAATGAATACTGTAATGGTATAAAATCAGGATTTAATAGAAATTTTAAAAATGATATAGATATATATTTATTTACAGAAGGGTGTTCAAAAAATAAAGAGAATACAAATATTATGAAATCTAATTTATGGAATATTGATGAAAATAAAATAAATAAAAATAAATGCAAAAGTGTTGATAAGTATGGATTATGCTGTTATGTATATGATAATGAAACTCCTATTATAAAGACTAGATTTGATGATTTTGGGAAAACATGGTAATTATTTATTACAATACACTTAACTTATTTCAAATCTAACATATTTACAATCATTTAAATCTGGATTAATAGATTTCAAAAAATCTCTTAATTGTTTACCAGAGGTTTTTAACCCATGATTATTCAAATAATAATCTCTAGGCGAGTATACATTATTTTTAATATTATTCATGAGAGTAGTAGCTGATTCTTTTATCGTTGATTCAGTGAAAAATACACCTGTTTTATCATTTACATATTTCCATCCACCTAAAATATCCTTATTTACAAATACAGGTATGTTCATTGCTAATGATTCAGTTAAAACTCGAGGTGATGCCTCCTCTTTATTTGGTATAAGAATAAAGCGACTTTGAGTCATTAGTTTAAATAACTCAGGATGTTGAACAAACCCGGTCGTTTCAATTAAATCTTTATTTTTGATATTAACAGGGCATCCATCTCTGCCAACTATGATACCCTTTAATCCAAGTTCATCACTTAAAACCTTGATACATTTTTCGGCTAAGGGCCAGTTTTTGTAATAACCTGTCCATCCAACTGTGCATTCATCATTGTCTTTTGGTTGAACCGCAATATAATCATATAGTTTTGGTAAATTTGGATCATAATGTAAATTTTCTGAGTTAAAATCTGATTCAGACATTAATAATTTAGGAATACCTGGTTTTATATATTTTTCGGGTTCTCTGAAACAATGACACCATCCTAATACATAATCTTCGACATCTTTTCCGAATACTTTAATATTTTGTTCTTTATTACACTCTCCATGTGGATTATCACATATTCTCGGGAAAGATTGATTACTACTACAACCTACAAATTTAATACCTTGATTTATATACTCCATAAATTTTTTTGAATCTTCTCCATCTTTTTGTAAATAGGCGCGAATTACAAGCATGTTGACCTTTTTATTGTTTTCGTCTTTTAAATTTAAAAAAGGCCATTTTACATCAGGTACTTCTGTCACTATATCATTCTTATTTTTTACAGTTTCATCTATACGAACAACTTCTTTATCTTCTTTAAAATATAGATACAATAGTAGGCCAATAATAAACAATCCTCCTACTAAAATACACAGAATATTTTTATCTATTTTAAAATTTAAATAGGATTTCAAATCTTTCATTGTTGGGATTTTCATATATTTATTCTAAATAAAATAAATCACTAATATATACTGAATGGAAAGTTGGATCTTTTATGCTGGAGTAGCCGCTTGCTTAATAGCGATGAGAGATATATTCACAAAGAAATTTACATCTAAATATTCGACTATAGAACATTTATTGTATTACTATATCTTATGTGGTTTTTTCATTGTTTTGCTCGCTCTGTATAAATCAAAAGTTCAAGGAGAAACTATAAGATTGATTGAATTAAAAGATCTATGGCCTTATTTACTTGTTGCTGGAGTGAGTACAATTATTATTTCGCCGTGTCAATTCTTATCATTAAAAAGTTGCGATAATCCAGGGAAAAGTAAGGCGATTGTAAACATGAATAGTATAATCGCTTTTGTCCTAGCACTATACTTTATAAAAGGAACTAAAATAACTGCTAAATCAGTATTTGGTATTATTTTAGCCGCGTTTGGTGTATACTTAGTTGTTTAATTGACCTATAAAATAAATACCTTGTAAATAACTGTCTGATAAATCGTCTTTTTTCTTAGAACTATCAAATAACTTATGATATTTCCCCTCAATCATAATATTTTCTCTTATCATAACGTCTGTATACTTAATCGCTAAATATTTATTTCGTTTATAGGTTTCTTTTATATCACAAGGTATCTTAGGACCATTGTAAGCCTTTAATTTATTTCTAGCATTAATCATTTGAATATCTTTTATACACGATTTCATTAAAAAATAACTGTAAACTATCATTTGAACGCTTTTCATTGTTGGATTCTTTAACGCGGGTTGATTTTCAATAATTACTATTTCAGATTCTAAGAAATTTTCTTTATTATCTAGAGTCTCCATAATGCACTTACCTAACTGAAACATGTGATTATCGAGCTTGAGAGTATTTTTTAATTTGAGATCTTTATAACATTTAAGTTTACAGTGACTAGTACATAATCTAAAACCGGTCTCTTTTACCATTTTTTTGGCGGTACTCTCGCAACACTTACCTTTAATAACGTGCTCGCAGGTGGGTTCGACCGAAATATTTAAAATACCCCAATCAAGGATATTACCATCTTCAGTATCTAATTGGCAATAGGCGAGATTTTTTATTCCGACATCAAATGATAAGATCTTCATAATAGACTATAATGTGAATAACTTTAAATAAATCATTTAAAATACTATCACAAAAGTATTTTTAAACGATGATACCTTTTTCACCATTAATGATAGATTGCGATTATCCTTTATTATATAAATTGCTTTTGAATACATATAAATCATCAGACAACCAAGCGATTACCTATTCAGTAAGAACAAGTATTTATACATATTTGAAAATGAAAAATTATCCGAGTGGATCAAAAGTATTAATCACATCAATTAATATACCTACAATACTTGATATTATTCAACACTTAAATCTAGAATATATAGCAATCGATTTGAATCTTAATACACTTGATATGAATTCAGACGATTTACGTGATAAACTAAAACACGAAGATATTAAATGTATTATATATTCTCATTTATTTGGAACGATTAATGATATAGACTATATCATAGATATATGTGAAAAAAAATCTATACATTTCATTGAAGACTGCGCCGAGTGCTTTACGGAACATTATAGAGGAAATCCTAGAGCAGACATGATATGTTTTAGTTTTGGGTCAATAAAAAAATGCTCGTGTTTTGGTGGTTCATTAACATTCTTAAAGAAACAAGAAGAGTTAAAAATATTCAAAGGTGAATTAAAAAGATATAAATATCAATCTACTTTTTCATATATAGTAAAGTTAGTGAAATATTTTTTCATTTCTTTCTTAACAAATAATAGATATATTAATTTATTTTTCCGTCATTTTTGTCGGATATGTAAAATAAATACAACTGATTTATTTGTCAGTTTAATAAGGAATATTCCAGCAAAAGATTTAATTAATAATATTTCATATCAACCATGTAGATTATTAACTCAATATTTATTATGCCGAATACATCATTATAAAGATCATAGTGTTAAGAATGAAACATATATTTTAAATAATTTGTTGTCTCCGTATGTTATACCAGGAAACCAAATCAATAAACCCAATAACTATTGTTTATTACCAAATAACTATTGGTTATTTCCAATATACTATCACGATATAAGGAAAATTATGAATAAACTAGATCCAAATGATATAAACTATGTAAAAAAGATTTCTCAATTAATCTGTATTGATCCAAAGTGTATAAATTCTAAAAATATAATTGATAATATCATATTCTTACCTATTCATAGCAAAACAAATATAAGATATACAAAATATATTACCGATAAATTAAATAATATTATACGAGAAGATAAAATTCATTAATTCAAAGAGAATCCGACTGGTTCATTCATTCCGACTGGACCGTAATTGCCCCCACCACCCATAGGTACTGACTGATTGGTCATCTTCGGTAAGGTAAATTCCGCTGTTGGAGTGGGAGGCATGTCTAATGGTTTCTCTTGAGTCGAAATCTTAGGGGGGGAAGGACCTTGTCCTTGGAGTAGAGGAGGTGCCATTCCCATACCTAAACCATAGTGCTGAGACTGCATCGGTGTGGGCATAGATGGATCTTCCATCGGAACATTTTGTAGAGCAGAGGATACATGAATATATAATAGTAGATTCTGAATTACAACATAGATAACAGGGAATATTAAGAATATCCATGCTAATTCAGTCTTATTGTACTGACATAAACCATACATAATGACACCAAGAGTTAGTAGGAATTTTAATTCTTGTGCAGAATATAAATTATATAAATTCTCCATCTTAAGTGTATTGTATCTACCTAGTCTTTGACGGACCAAATAAATACAAACAAGAGACATGACAAGAATGACTCCATATATGATTACAGGCGAACACATCTTTGTCGTGAGTAACTCATTCACTTCATTTAAAGTTTCCATTATATAATACTTAAAATAAAAAAATACAAGAATAAATGAATTAAAAGATAAATTTGATTTTTTAGAAATTAATCTAAGTAAAATAAAATGTGTTTCACATACCGGGTTCATAAAGAACGAAGGAAGAAAAATAGAATGAAGAACAAGAAGAATAGATATAAAATTCATCCCGAACCAATTTCAAATCCTGTGCCCAGACCAACATTCACCATGGATGAAGAAATACGATGTGGAGGGTGTTCACTCAAATTTACACTAGATGAGATAAAAATAAATTGTGCTGGCTGTGATAGATTCTTTCATTGTAAAGTGGCGGGAACTTGTTATGGCGAAAACTGTAAAGAAGAAACAAGGTCATCTAGAATTCATCGGTTATCGTGGTGTACAAATTGTGTTCCCAAAATACCCGAAAATAAGGAAAAGTTAGATAGAACTGAGGCTTGTATTTGTAAATCATGTCATCCTTAATTATTCAAATCCTCTATATTTATAAATTAAATTTTTAAGATTCGTAAATATTATTTTACTATATCTTTTTGTTATCATATATGTATTATCCAATGAATTTACAATGCTTCTATGAATATCGGCCACCTTTATTAATTCATTTACTGTATTTGTAATATCTTCTTCTATCTTATTCTTTTTATAAATTTCAATATATCTTTCAGTATCTAAACTGAACAGACTGTTCATGATATACCGATAAAACCATATCTCTCTACTATCTTCGTCTATCCGGAATATTTTTTTCTCTATATTAATCATTTCATTTAGAAACTTATCTATATTCGTATAGTATCTTAAAGACCAAGCAAACTTGTGAATCTTGGCGGTCATATCTAGTGTTGGCATATCTAGTGTTGGCATATCTGTAGCTAAATGATTAATTCTCCAAGAAAGATCATCGGTATTAATATTTCGATTTAATGAATTTAATACAGAATAACCGTTGCCAATAGATTCGGTTGAACCTATAATTTTAGGTAATTCACCTTTCATTAAATTTAAATAATTTGGCAAACCATGAAAGATAATATTACCTCGTGTATCATGACCTCGCCTGCCTGCCCTACCACTCATTTGTAAATAATCTGATGTCGTATAATTGGGTTCTCCATATCCAGATAATGCTACACTACGTATTGGCAAATCGATGCCTAAACATAGAGTTTTATCACTAATCACAATTCCTAATTTCTTTTCACTCATTAATCTCTGTAAAATCCAATTATATACATCTGGCATGGATGAAATATATAAACCAACCCCTCTCTTTAATAATTGAAAGTATGGATTTTCATATTCAATCGTTAAACCGATAGATTTCTTAATTTCTCTACGAATATCTCGAATTTCATTACCACTCATTGGATCCCCTCGGGTAAATACAAAGTCCGGATGTTTCTTAAATACATCCACATCTCTGAAATCTGGATTTTCAATGAATGCATCTCTTTCTTTAATAAGATTCTTTAATGCGATACCTTCACATTTTCCACTACATTTTGTATAATAATCTGTTACATCTGAAATATATTTGTATTTCTGTTCCTTATCAAATCTATTCATCTTCTCACTCTTTTCGGTTCGAGCATCTTTTGTCTTAATTTTAATGCTTTCTGAATATGTTTCTCTGCGTTCTAGATATTTCTTATATAAATCACTCTTCTTCTCAAGGATATCATAATGAAAAGGATACTCCTTATTTTCACACTCATGTAGATTATTATATAAATCTAAGAAGATATTCTTAGCAACCTCTTCTTTTGTATGAAAATATAACATAGGTAACATGTCGTTGTTTTTACAATGCTTGAAGAATTTAATCATCTCTCTATTATCATTTAATTTTTCACATGGTACTGATTTGAATTTATTTTGAACTTGAACCATCTTATCATTGTATTTTTCGTATAGCTTTGGTAACTCCTCTTTGATGAATAATTCATATTCTTTGGTATCATCCAGAGATATTAATTTATTACTGCCAAAGAAATTATCCGGTGAAAGATACTCTACATCTTCTTCTTCATCCGACACTTCAAATACTTCATAAATTGTATCGTATAATGCTGTTAAATCGTTTGGAGTGAAGGATAAATACTGTATTTCATTAATATCATTTTCTAAGCACGCCAGTGGATGTAAAACTGTTAATTTATCAGTGTAAACCCATCTTTGAATATTGATAAATCGTTTATTATATTCAACATAGTTTATCTGTTTCATAGGATGAATCTTCGTAAAGATATCGCGAACAAATGTAATATTTTCAATAGTTGCGGATAGTGCTAAGAAAGGACAGCGAATTAATTTAATAATATTTTCATATTCTATCATGTTATCGATGTTATGAATTTCATCAAAGACGGCATAATCAAATTCTGTGTAAATTCTAGGTAAATATTGTTCTATGATATCGGGTGTTCCGATAAAGATATTAGTGGATTTATCATATGATAAATGGCCCATGTTTTTCACTAACATATGCACACGATATCCCATTTTAATAAAATTAGCACCTACTTGGAATGCTACTGGTTTAGCAGGACAAACATATAATATCTTTTTATGGAGGATACCCGTTGACATCGCGACAAATGTTTTTCCAGAAGACGTCGCAGCTCTTACTAAAACCGATTTTTTTTCTTTAATATATCCTATAACTTGTTTCTGCCAATCATCTAATTGATAATTACCTCTATCCCAGAAATTTAATGGTGGCAATAGATCACTACATTCTTTCATCAGATATGCGGAAGTATCGCACATTTTAAATTTCTTATCCAGTTTCTTATCGAGTTTAATATATTTATCATCTTCTTTAATTAAGTCATTATTGTTTTTAAGACTGTAATAAAGTATTAATATTTGAGACATGTAATCGGTCTTTTCTTTCTTTTGTAAGTCTATGAAGTGAGACAATAGTCTTAATTTAAATATTTGTTTACCTTTTTCGGTTTTCAGATTGTTAAATTTATCATAAAAGTTTTGAGGAGTAATAATTTTGAAAGCGTATTCTATTTTCATAATATCATCTTGAATAAGCTTTTCACTTCTTTTCTTATTTTGCTCTTGAATAATTAAATCTTTCTTTTTAGGCTTTGATGTTTTTTTCTTCGGTTTAACAGAATCCGAATATTCATCATCTAATATCATATGTTTTAAATTTATACTTTGATTTTCAGTAAGGTCTCTCATGAATACATTAAAGAGAGCATTGTTGTGATTTTCCCAAAAGAGTGTTTCCATATCAAATAGTATTTCAATTGATATGTTTAAATAAAAATAATTATCAAATTTATAAAATATTTAACCGTCATCTAACCATCATCTAACCATCATTAATTTGTGTAACGACTTGAGTCCGACTTAAGAATACCATTAAGAAGTTAGCCCCCATGAATAATAAGACTGACATGACAACCAATACAGTTATCTTCTGAATAAAAAACCAAAAATTTGGTGTACTTGCTAATTCATTAAAATTTAAATCAAAATTGGGTGTTAAATCAAATGTAACTTTGGTTTCTTTGGCATATAAATCGGTATATAATCTTTCTAAAAGAAGTGTTGTATTAGTTGGAACATTACAAACTCTTGCTTCATATTCTTTTGATATCTCAATAATATTTTTAACTGCTCGTGGAATTAAAGGTCCTAATTCATCAATTAATTTATTTAATTTGTATCTTTCATCATTATTAGCTTGCATAACATCTATTTTATCATTACCTACAACCTGAAATATTAAAGATCCAATCATGAGTGTTTTATCAGCAATACCCGTTGAACAGACGGATTTTCCTAAATTTAATAGATTCATACATTCAGTTACTTCACTCCCTTTCAGATTAACTATTTTTCTAAGTTTGCGTTTCAAGTAGTGAATATCTTCACTACTAAATTCTTTAATACTTTTATACCCAGATATTCTTTCTTGAATATCATAATCATTTAAATCACCTGTATTTAATACATCATTTACACATTTTTCAAAACCCGAATCATATTGTAAATTAGATAAAAGACTACTAAAACTCTGAGCAGCAGCAACTCCTCCACCATCTGTAGTCTCCGTTTCTCTTGCTTCATCTAAAATATCCACAATAAAATCTTCAACTTCCTCTGCTACAATATGTTCTGGTCCGAAAACTGGATTATTATTATTATTATTGCTATATGTTTCAGTGTCACTATTCCAGCATTTTCTATATTTCGATTCTAAATTATATATTTCAACAATATTAGTTTCGGGATTTATTTCAGCCCAACTAGTTAAAACATCCTTGTCACAATATACAACAGATCCCCTCCCTTTGTTTATATTTTTTCTTAATTTATCAAAATCAAAGATATCAACGCTTAATTCGCCACCAATAGGTTGAGATTTTAAGTACTTGCGTGGTAACATGTATTCTAATGTTCCAGCTGTTCTATTACCAATTAATCTTAATATTTCTTCATTGCTTAAGGGTTTATTTGTTGATTTCCAGTAGTTCTGAATTTTACCACCCTCTGTATTTGGATCTTTGATAGAAGAACTCGCTCTGCTCCAATTTATTCTATCTCTTGTTAATCCTCCAAGATTAGCTTCTTGTTGTCTTATATACCATATGGGGATGTTATTGACATTTTTAACACCCCCCGCACCCTCATCTTGAGAATTACACATTTCGTATCTTCCAGCATTTTTCAAATAGTTAATTGTTCCTCTAGCTGGATTATTTGTTTCACCCTGTCCATCTAAACATGGAGAACAACTTTGATTTTCTATATATGTAGGTCCAGAAGGCACCCCCTCATCATCGTTAGTGGCACAAATATTAAAACAGGTTTTATTAAACCCTTGTTTACCATAAGATTCGTCGTTTTTTGTCAATTGGCTATTGAATTTAAAATAATCCAGGTCTAATTCTCCATTACTATAATTTGGACATGTTTCTTTACTTCCATCAAAAACCATCTGTCTATAATATTTTATATTATATTTTTTTATTGTAATATAATACAATGACGGGTACTAAAAAAAAGAAACGTAAATTAATAAACTACGGCGGCGAGGGTTGTATATTTATCCCTCAACTACCTTGTGATAAAAAGAGCAAACACAACAAAAAATCCAAGAGAAAAAATAAAAGGAAAACCAAAAGAAAAACAAAATTATTATTTCGTAATATACCATCAAATGAGAGTAAAATGTCAAATATGATTATGAAAAAATCTAAAAATTATAGTGAATGGTGTCTTTTATGGGATAATAATTGTATGTCGGAAGATTATAAACATTTAAAAAAGATATCTGAAGTTGAAAAATGCTTCTTAAAGAAGAATAGAAAGTTACCAAACGAAAGATCTAAATTTAAATTATTACAAGGTGATTATGTCGGGTATACTTCATCAAACTATTATGCAGCAATTTTCAATAAGAATGTTATCAAAAATTTTAATAAATTTAAAACCGAGTTTTACAAAATGATTCATTCCATGCGTAGTTTATTTATAGGACTAATTGAATTGCAAAAAATAGGTATTTGTCATAATGATATTAAAGTGGATAATATCATCTATAATGATAAATCTTTGTATTACATTGATTTTGGATTATCATTTACATTTCACAATAGTAAAAGCGTATTATCTAGAATGAAAAAAGAATATAATAGTGGAAGAATATATGAATCCTATCCATTTGAGTATATTTATTATCCAAAATTGACTAAAGAAGAAATTAAAAGAGAAATGACAGATATTTCATACGGAGATAAACGTATGAATTATATCTTTAGTGAATATATTCACGAAAGACTATTTGGTAGAAACATGAATAATATAAGGAGTCAATTTTTAAAAGATAAATTAAATCACAATAATTCACCCGAATTAGACCCACTTGTTAAAAAAATAGATGTATATTCACTAGGTGTGTTTCCATTTATGCTACTAATAGAGGCTTGTGATAACAATAACATTGAGATAGACTCGGTAATTCGAATATTAAAACTAAAAGAATTCAAAGAAATAATTGATTTATTTCGTGATATGACAGAACAAGATTATCGTAATAGAATTACAGCAGAAGAAGCATGTAAAAGATATTTAAATTTGATTAAATCCTTGTAGATAAATACATGAAACAATAAACTAAAGAAAGATGATGGACTATTTCGGATCAATCGTAAAAAATGAGTCAGAGATTGATAGTGAACTTTTAGTGCGTTTTAAAGATTTCTACAACGAAAGATTCTTAAAAAAGATAATTTCAGACTTAAGAAAAGAACAGATTCTTTTAAAGGAGTATTCTGTATCTGGATGGAATGTATTTCATGGGAAAACTATATGTGGAATTATCCAGAGTAAAATTGATTTTCAAAAAACTGAACAGCGTATAAAGTTCTTGTATTGTTATAATCAATTATTTGATGAACCAGAAATCTGTAGGATGATTTGCGATAAAATTTAATAACCATTTGTATGATGAATATTGGATACTGAATTATATGGTAAAATACTATTAGATCTATATTTTTTTTTTATAGTTGAAGGGAATATATCAGTTAATAAAATATACAACAAGGCATTCCCTGCTAGAATCATATCAAAAGCCTTTTCTTGTCTTTTATAACGCGACATTTCTTTAGGTTGCGATATATAAAAATATACATATGCTGCCAAATTTAGAAACAAATAAAATACAATAAAGTATTTTACAATGGCAATTAACATCTTTAATATTTCAGAAATTTTCATTATAATATTACAATTATTTTTTATTTATTGCGTGTATTGATTTAAGTTATTAATTTAGCCTAAGAATCCGGCACCCATATCAACATTTTCACCGATTCCCTCACATGGTTGTCGCCCTTGATATGGCGCCATTAATCTATTACATACTTTGTCATCTAAGATTTCTAATACTTGAATTTGTCTATATTTGTTATCTCCACAATTATCATGTTGACCAAATGCTCTACTCATCCCTACATCTATCCTCCACAACCTTTCGCCATATAGTGAATTCATATATTTATCCTCCATAAATTGAGGTGTATGAGCAACAACAACTCTACTAATTGGCTCAATAAGTTTATTTCGCGAATTAATGATTCTTAAAAGTTCATTATAACCCTGTTCAGTATTTTCACCATATCCATCATCCTCTGAATATAATCGGCACCAAAACGGAGACATGTCATCATCATCTCTAAATATTTCATCAAAAACCTTATCTTCCTTTTCAGAACACTGTTTTAATAACCACTTTTGAACAACCCTATTGATTTCATGAATACTATATTTACTCATTAAATCATGACTTAACCCACCATGAACAAATAAATTTTTACCAATCACGGTAATACTTTTCTTTTGTATCGCATAATGTTTCGCTATATTACCACCTCTTTCAAATACCTTTAATCTATGGTAATATCCATAGGGATAACCATCATCGGTGTATTTCTTATTTCTTTCATTCGGTGGAACAAATTCTAAAAATTCTTTTGGTGAAACA
>Ga0115571_1001486_pt1 | contig 16413 bp, 8 predicted proteins | sample COGITO_mtgs_1205_FD_87293 | JGI IMG/M metagenome (GOLD analysis project Ga0115571, IMG submission 87293) | Pelagic marine microbial communities from North Sea - COGITO_mtgs_120531 | ecosystem: Environmental > Aquatic > Marine > Epipelagic | place: Germany:Helgoland, sampling site Kabeltonne...
ATAAACACAGAGGAATAGGTTCCAACAATTACCCCAACGATCAGTGCGAACATAAATCCTCTGATAGACTCTCCACCAAAAATAAAGATGGCCAACAATACGATAAGCGTGGTCAAAGAGGTATTAAGAGTTCTACTCAAAGTACTGTTCAGAGCCGCGTTAACAGTGTCGTTAAACTGCCATTTGGTGTGTTCCCCAACATATTCACGGATGCGGTCAAAAACCACCACCGTATCATTTAAGGAGTAACCGATTACGGTGAGTACCGCAGCGATAAACGACTGATTGATCTCCATATTAAACGGCATGATCTTATAGGTCAAAGAGAAAATCCCCAATACAATCAATACATCGTGGAATACGGCAGCTACAGCACCCAGAGAGAATTGCCATTTTCTAAATCGCAACAAGATGTATAAAAAGACCACTATCAATGATCCGATCACTGCCAAAAAGGAGTTTTTCTTAATGTCATCGGCAATGGTCGGGCCTACTTTTATCGAAGACATAATACCCACCTGTTTGTCGTCGGCGCCATTGACAAAATCGTCATAGGTCAAACCATCAGGTAGGAAGGATTGAAGTGCATTATATAAAATATTTTGAATTTCATTGTCCACGGCAAGGCCTTCCACATCGACCTTGTATTTGGTGGTGATTTTTAGTTGATTTTCTTCACCGAATGTCTTGACCTCAGCACTTCCCAAAGTAGATGTCAAACTGGATTGTATCTCAGAAGGACTGATGATTTGGTCGAAACGTACTGTATAAGAACGTCCTCCCACAAAATCCACCCCTTGGTTGAGGCCTTGGAAAGAAAGGGATAATAAACTGAAGACCAAAATGGATCCTGAAATTACATAGGCTATTTTTCTTTTTTGAAGAAAGCTAATGTTGATATTGGAGAACAAAGACTGGGTAAGTGGCGTACCAAAAGCAATTGACTTTCCTTTTTCATTTCGAGCATCGATAAAGAAGCGAGTGATGAAAATAGCGGTAAAGAGTGAGGTTGCAATACCGATTAATAATGTAGTTGCAAAACCTTTGATAGGACCTGTTCCAAAAACAAAGAGTATCAATGCAGTAAGTCCAGTAGTGATGTTAGCATCCAAAATGGAAGACAAGGCGTTGTTAAATCCATCGGCAACGGCTTTCCTCAAACCTTTACCTTTTTTAAGTTCTTCTCTAACCCTTTCGAAAATGAGTACATTGGCGTCCACCGAAATACCAATGGTCAAAACGATACCAGCGATACCGGGCAAGGTCAATACGGCCCCCAATCCTGCGAGTATACCAAAAATTAGAAGGATATTGAGAACCAAAGCAATATCAGCAAACATGCCGGCGGTTCCGTAATAGAAAACCATCCAGACCAACACCAATAAAAGTGCAATGATAAAGGAGTAAACACCACTTTGAATGGCCTCCTTACCCAATGAAGGCCCGACAATTTCGGATTGAATTATTTCTGCAGCCGCAGGAAGTTTACCTGCTCTAAGTACATTGGCCAAGTCAATGGCTTCGTTCAATGTAAAATTTCCTGTAATCTCTGAACGACCTCCAGCAATGGCTCCACTTGATACACCAGGTGCTGAATAGACAATATCATCAAGGACAATGGCAATATTAGACGCTTCGCGAAAGGCTTTACCAGTCATGGCTTCCCAAGTTCTTGCACCTTGTGAATTCATTTGCATTGAAACCGCAGGGTTACCCATCATGTCGTAGGTTTGCATCGCATCTACTACTACCCCACCACTTAATGGTGCGATATCATCCCGATTGGATTTTAGGGCATAGAGCTCGATCACCTCACTTTCAGCAGCGGGCTTTCCCCATGCAAATCGGATGTAGCGTAACTCTCTTGGTAAGATTTTTCTTACTTCTGGAGTATCCAGGTATCCCATCACCAAATCGGCGTCTTTGGCAGCAAACTGTGCCAAAACAGGTCCTCCTTGATAACCAGATCCCAAAATCAAATCCAATAGTGGATTGGCGGAGGCAATATCGGTAGAGTCTTGTGCCTCTACATCAGCCAACAAATCGTCTATTGACGACTCATCCGTGGCAGGTTCCTCCTCAGTAGTTGTTTTCTCAACCGTATTTTTTAGGTATTCATTGGCTTCAACTAAAAAGTTAAAGAGTTGATCGTTTTTATAAGTTTCCCAAAATTCTAGCTGGGCAGTACTTTGCAGTAGGTTTTTGACCCTGTCTACATCTTTAGCACCAGGTAATTCTACCAAAATTCTTCCAGAAGTTCCCAATCGTTGAATGTTGGGTTGGGTCACACCAAATTTATCAATACGTTTTCTCAATACTTCGAAAGCAGAGATAATGGATTCATCCACTTTACGCCTCAAGATCGGTTGGACCTCGGTATCCGTCATCTGGAAATTGATTTCATCACTTAGGGTACGATTGGCAAAAACATTGGGTGCAGCCAGTTTAAGATCTCCTTTAACAGTTTCGAAGGCCGTAAAAAAAGATTCTATGTAAGGCTCGTTGGTACTGGCTTGCAAAACATCGGCTTCCTCAAGTGCTTGATTGAAGGCAGGATTTTTTGAATTTTCCGCTAGTCCTTTCAAGATGTCTTTAACAGAAATCTGAAGAATAACGTTGATCCCTCCTTTGAGGTCTAATCCTTTATTGAGTTCTTTTCCTTTAGCATCGTTGTAGGAAGTAAATCCAAAGATGGGTTCATTTCCAATGGAATCAAGATAATTGATCACAGCGCGATCTCTCAAATCGATGAAGTCCTCCACATCGTCAGCATATTGCGCGGTCGCGTATGCCTTGGCCTGTGATTCCTTCTGACTGGTAATGAAAGTAAATGAAAGTTGGTATATACTCACCAATCCGAATAGGATCGCAAAGAGTCTTATGAGTCCGTTATTTTGCATTTTGGTTTTTTATTTACGCTAAATAAGCGTGCAAATATAAAGTTTAGGCAATGATTTAGCAACTTAAAAGCGTATTAAACCCTTACTCAAAGAGTGAATAAGGTAAATACCTTATTTCAATACGTCCTTCACTGCTTCGTTCATGGATTTAACAGCCGCAGCACTTTGGTTGAATTTATCTTGTTCTTTTTCGTTGAGTTGGACATCCACAATGGATTCCAAGCCATTTTTACCGATAATACATGGAACACCTATACAGAGGTCTTCTTGTTGGTATTCCCCTTCAAGCATGACAGAGCAGGGAATCATTCTCTTTTGGTCGTTGACAATACTGTCCACCAGATAGGCGACAGAGGCTCCCGGCGCATACCAAGCAGAAGTTCCCAATAATTTGGTTAGGGTAGCTCCTGCAACCATTGTCGATGCAGCAACTTGCTCCATAGCCTTGTCGGTAAGGTGTTGGGAAACAGGCGTGCCATTGTAACTTGCCAATCGAGTTAGCGGGATCATGGTGGTGTCTCCATGACCTCCTATGACCATTCCTTGGATATCGTTGGCGGGTTTGTCCAAAGCCAACGATAGGTAGGTTTTAAACCTTGAACTGTCCAATGCTCCTCCCATTCCGATAACACGATTTTTGGGTAAACCTGTTGCTTTTAAAGTCAAATAGGTCATGGTGTCCATAGGATTGGAAACCACTACGATAATTGTATTTGGAGAGTGTTCTAATATACTACTGGATACAAACTGGACAATACCTGCATTGATTCCGATGAGTTCTTCTCGAGTCATTCCAGGTTTTCTAGGAACTCCTGAGGTAATCACTACCACATCACTGTCTTTGGTGGCAGAATAATCATTAGTAACCCCGGTGATTCGGGAATTGAACCCCAAGGTCGTTGCAGTCTGCATCAAATCCAGCGCTTTTCCTTCGGCAAATCCTTCTTTGATATCTAATAAAACTACTTCACTGGCAATCGACTTGATGGCAATGTACTCTGCACAAGAGGCTCCTACATTTCCTGCCCCTACTATGGTTACTTTCATTTTTTTATGGTTTAAATTCTAAAATCCTTCAAAATTAAATGATTTTGTGGGAGTCTGGGCATTGAAATTCTAAAATTTAGGCATCAATATTGGCGTAGATGGCATTGTTTTCAATAAACTCTCTTCTGGGTGGAACTTCATCTCCCATGAGCATGGAGAAAATTCGATCCGCCTCTCCTCCATTGTCAATGGTTACCCTTCTGAGGGTTCGCATTTCTGGATTCATGGTGGTATCCCAAAGTTGTTCTGCGTTCATTTCTCCCAAACCTTTGTAGCGTTGAACACTGGATCCAGCGCCAAAATCTTGTTGCAATCGATCCCTTTGGTCATCGTCCCACGCATAGCTTTTCTTGGCTCCTTTTTTGACCAAATACAACGGTGGAGTAGCAATATATATATAGCCTGACTCTATTAACTCCTTCATGTAGCGGAAGAAAAAAGTAAGAATCAAGGTAGAGATGTGGCTTCCATCAACATCGGCATCACACATGATGACAACTTTGTGGTAACGCAATTTTTCCAAATTAAGGGCTTTGCTGTCCTCCTCTGTACCTATGGTTACTCCAAGTGCCGTATATATGTTTCTAATTTCTTCATTTTCGAAAACCTTATGTTGCATGGCTTTCTCTACATTGAGGATTTTACCTCTCAAGGGTAATATGGCTTGAAAATTTCTATCTCTTCCTTGTTTTGCCGTTCCACCTGCAGAATCTCCCTCTACCAAGAATACTTCACACAATGAGGGGTCTTGTTCTGAGCAGTCGGACAATTTACCGGGCAAACCTCCACCAGTCATTACGGTTTTTCGTTGCACCATCTCCCGAGCTTTTCGGGCCGCATGACGTGCCTGAGCCGCAAGAATGACTTTTTGTACGATGGTTTTAGCATCGTTGGGGTGTTCTTCCAAATAGTTTTCCAACATCTCAGAAACGGACTGAGAAACCGCTGCACTTACCTCCCGGTTTCCAAGCTTGGTCTTCGTTTGTCCCTCAAACTGGGGTTCCGCTACCTTTACTGAAACAATAGCGGTCAGTCCTTCTCTAAAATCATCGCCAGCGATGTCAAATTTGAGTTTATCCAAAAGGCCAGAGGCATCAGCGTATTTTTTAAGAGTAGTAGTCAAACCCCTTCGAAATCCAGAAAGGTGGGTTCCACCTTCATGGGTATTGATATTGTTTACGTAGGAATGTAAATTTTCATTGAAAGAGGTATTGTAAACCATGGCTACCTCAACAGGGATATTATTTTTTTCCCCTTCCATAGAAATCACATCCTCGATTATGGCTTCTCTATTAGAATCTAAAAAGCGGATGTATTCTTTTAGGCCTTCATCTGAATGAAATTTTTCTTTTACGAAATTGCCTTCTTCGTCTTTCCTTCTTTTGTCGGTAAGGTTGATGGTAATCCCCTTGTTAAGAAAAGACAACTCTCGCATTCGCTGAGCAAGAGTATCGTAATTGTATTCCAAAATCTGTTGAAAAATATCGGGATCAGGTTTGAAAGTAACTACTGTACCGTTTTTATCAGAATTTCCGACGGATTCTACAGGGCCCAATGGTTTCCCTCTTTCATAGGTTTGTTCCCAAATTTTACCTTCTCGAAATACCGTTGCCTTAAGCTGTTCTGACAATGCGTTGACACAGGAAACCCCAACACCGTGTAAACCACCTGATACTTTATAGGAATCTTTATCAAATTTCCCACCTGCACCGATTTTGGTCATGACCACTTCTAGGGCAGATACTCCTTCTTTTTTGTGCATCCCTACAGGAATCCCACGGCCGTTGTCTTCGGTAGTAATGGAATTGTCTTCATTGATAATCACGGAAATGGTGTCACAATGACCTGCAAGGGCTTCGTCAATGGAATTATCTACAACTTCGTAAACCAGATGATGCAGTCCTCTCGTCCCTAAATCTCCGATGTACATAGAGGGGCGCATTCTTACATGTTCCATGCCCTCAAGGGCTTGAATACTGTCTGCAGAATATTGTGGATTTTGATTGGCTTCACTCATAAAAAAAAGGCTTAATTTTTAAGTCATTTCGTATACTAACAAATATACTTAAAATGCCCCTGAAAGCTAAGAATCATGCTCCTTTAAGCCCCCAAAGTTATTAACACAAAATGTGAAAAAAAATTACAAAAAACCAAGGTGGAAACTTGAGCTAAAATTACTCTTTGTAAGCATCATCGTGAACCTTAGAGACTGCTCTTCCACTGGGGTCATTTTGATTCTTGAAAGCCTCGTCCCATTCCAATGCAATAGGGGTACTACAAGCCACTGAAGGTACTGAAGGTACACTCAACGCTGCGGCATCACTTGGGAAGTGTTCTTCAAATAAGGTACGATAATAAAACTCTTCTTTATTTTGTGGTGTCTGTAATGGAAATCTAAAATGAGCATTGTTCATTTGCTCGTCTGAAACAGCCGCTTCAACGACTTCTTTTAGGGTATCAATCCAACTGTAGCCTACTCCGTCTGAAAACTGCTCTTTTTGACGCCACGCCACGCTTTCAGGCAGGTAATCTTCAAAAGCTTTTCGAACTACCCATTTTTCCATTCGCTCCTTGTTTATCATTTTATCTTTAGGGTTGATTCGCATAGCGACATCAATGAATTTTTTATCTAAGAAAGGTACACGTCCTTCAATTCCCCAAGCAGCCAATGATTTGTTGGCCCTCAAGCAATCGTATTGATGTAGTTTATCCAATTTTCTGACCGTTTCTTTGTGAAACTCTTCGGCCGAGGGAGCTTTGTGAAAATAGAGGTAGCCCCCAAACAATTCGTCGGCTCCTTCTCCTGACAATACCATTTTGATACCGTGGGACTTAATGCTTCTCGCCATAAGGAACATCGGTGTTGATGCTCTAACAGTAGTAATATCATAGGTTTCCAAATGATAAATAACATCTCTGATAGCATCCAAACCTTCTTGAATGGTAAAAACGACCTCGTGATGAATGGAACCAATGTGTTCAGATACTTTTTTGGCTGCAGCCAAATCAGGAGAACCTTCCAATCCAACAGAAAAGGAATGAAGCTGGGGCCACCAAGCTTCTTGGGTATCATCAGATTCTACTCTTTTGGATGAAAACTTTTTTGCCAAAGCCGATGTAATGGAAGAGTCTAACCCTCCTGAAAGGAGAACACCATAAGGAACATCACTCATGAGTTGTCGGTGGACTGCATCGGAAAGGGCATCGTGTAAATCTTCTATACTGGTTGGATTATTTTTTACTTCTTCAAAATCCACCCAATTTCTTTTGTACCACTGGGTAGGGGCCTCGTCTCCACTGTGCCAGTAATGACCAGGAGGAAATAATTCTATTTTGGCACAAACACCCTCTAAGGCTTTGAGTTCCGAAGCGACATAAAAAGTACCGTCTTTGTCCCAGCCCATGTATAGTGGGATAATCCCCATGTGATCTCGAGCTATAAAATAGCTGTCCTTGGTGCTGTCATAGATGGCAAAAGCAAATATTCCATTGAGGTCATCAACAAAATCGACACCTTTTTCTTGATAGAGTGCCAAAATAATTTCGCAATCAGATTCCGTTTTAAAGTTGTATTTCCCTTCAAACTTTTTCCTCAACTCTAAGTGATTGTATATTTCACCATTGGCCGCCAAGACTAAACTCTGATCTTCGTTGTAAAGTGGCTGCTTTCCAGAAGCAGGGTCAACAATCGCCAAACGTTCATGTCCCAAAATGGCATTTTCACTTTTGTAAATTCCACTCCAATCTGGACCTCTATGTCTTATACGTTTAGACATTTCCAATAGTTGAGGTCTTAAGCTTTCAGCGTCTTGTTTTAGATCGAAGGCACAAACTATTCCACACATGATTTATATTTTTAAGCAAAATTATACAAATATTTTAATTTATATAACCATATTTCGTATATGGTTTATTTTATAAATTTAAAATCAAATATTTGTTAAAAACATAAACTTAACTAGTAAATAATAGGGTGGGAAGTTAAAATCCTAAGTCAGAGTGATGCTTGAGTCTATTGCTAAAAACAATTTTCCCATTAAGGATGGTCGCCACAATTCTGGTTTTAAGAATCTTTTCGATATCGGTCTTCATGATATCTTGATCCAAAATGATAAAGTCAGCGAACTTACCTATTTCAATACTGCCTTTTTCGTTTTCCTCAAAGTTGGCATAGGCAGCCCATCGGGTCATACCCATCAAAGCTTCATAACGACTTAGGGCATTTTTGGGTAAAAAGGCTTTTTGTGATTTGGAACCCTCTGGCGATTTTCGAGCTACCGCAGCATAAAAAGTTTTAAAAGGATTGATGTCTTCTACAGGGAAATCGGTTCCTAGCGCCAATACACCAGACCAATCCAAAAGGTCTTTATAGGCATAGGCTCCATTTAATCTTTCAGTACCTAAACGATCCACAGCCCATTTCATATCGCTTGTGGCGTGGGTGGGCTGTACAGAGGGAATGATTTTTTCATTGAAATGTTTGAAGTCCTCGGGGGCAATAACTTGAGCGTGTTCTATTCTCCAACGTGGGTCTTTTGTTTGTTCTAATACGTGATTATAGACTTCAAGAACAGCTTGATTAGCAGCATCTCCAATAGCATGAGTATTCATTTGGAAAGACTTAGAAAGCAGTATTTCGGCTATGCGTTTTAAAGAGTCTTTGGAGATTAACAAATCGCTGTAGTGTCCTTTATGATCGTTGTAATTTTTTTTGAGTGCAGCACCCCTGGAACCCAAAGCACCATCAGCAAAAACCTTGACGGATCGGACGTTTAATAGGTCGGTTTTAAGGATTCCCTTACGAGTAAAGTGATCAATGTCTGCTGGATTATTCGCAATCATGGCATAAACCCTTAAGCTGATCGCACCCTTTTTTTGAAGGCTATCGATCAGGTATATGTCTTTTTTGGAAAGACCCGCTTCATTGACAGTTGTCAATCCATTTTCAAAACAGAGGTTTTGCGCTTTGACAAATGCTTTTATTTTGTCTTCTTTAGAATATTCGGGGATGATTTTATCTACCAATTTTTTGGCATTGTCCACCAGGACTCCAGTCAACTTTCCTTTATGTTTAACGATTTGTCCACCCTTTACTTCAGTATTAGGGTCGATTCCAGCCATTTCAATGGCTTTTTGATTAACCCAATAGGCATGGCCGTCAATACGCTCCAAAACAACTGGCGTGTCGGGAAAAGCAGCATTTAATTTTTTATTATCAGGGAAGGATTTGTCTTCCCATTGATTTTGGTCCCAACCGTCTCCTTGGATGATTTTTTGATGATAGGTTTGTTGATGTTCATTAATCTTTTGGATAACTCCCTCAACTCCATCAGTATTTCTCAAGTCAACCTTAAACTGACTTAAACCCAATCCTAGTAGATGACAATGGGCATCAATGAATCCAGGAAAAATGGCCAAACCTTGAGCGTCGACAGTATTGGCTGGGTTGTACTCTTTAACAAGTTCTTCTCCACCAACAGCAATAAATTTACCATCATTCACTACAAAAGCCGTGGCTTGATCAAAATTTTCATTGACGGTGTAGATTTTGGCGTTGTGTACCAATAAGTCGACTCTTTCTCCACAACTGATTGCAGTAAGTAAAATAAGAATTAGAAAAAGTGAATTTTTCTTCATGGTAAAAAATGTGCTCACAAAATTAAACTAAAATAAATAGTACTGAAATTTTTAAGTGTTAGATTAATTACTGCTAAAGATTTATATCAAATTTGTAGCGGACACCACCCAGATGGAGTTGATTTTGATTTTGATAATAGGCCCACCTAGAGGTATTGTCTCCCAACATCATGTTGTTTTCATAAAACAAATCCCATTGAGCATTGATTTTCCATGTAAAGGTTGAGGAAATAGAGAAAACTGAACCAACGGATTCAAAGATTTCTACATTACCTCCGTTGTTTTCACCTATGGGGACCAATATGTTTTTGACCGAATCTCGATCCCCCATAAAATGACCCCCCATTTGAAAAAAGAGTTTTCTCCCCAATTTTAAATTAGCATTTAGATCAATGGTCAAGGCAGGTAAATTAAAGACTTTTTCTTGATCCTCTCTTTTGTATTCTGCATAGCTTGTTTCCAAGCTGATTTTGTTGTGTTCACTAAAACGCATAGCAATTTGAGTAACAACACCGATTTTTTGAACATTTTGATAGGTGACCTCATATGCATTGGCTAATCGGTAGGCCATATCATTGTTTTCATGATCATAGGGTAGTCGTTTGAACAATGGAAAATTATCGGATTGACTGAAATGAATGTTGAGCTTAAAAGATAAGCCCGATCCAGGGTAGGCATTGAACCCCAATACTCCCTCGTGGTTTACTGCCGTGGATTTCATTTCCAATACGGGAGCCACATAGGGATTTTCTAGCGAAAAAGAGGTGAAACTATTCAGGTCATAACTTCCTTGATATTTCAGGAAAGGCACCATTTTTCCATTGCTTGACTTGTAGGAAATATATGCCATGGGATAAATATAGAATTTCGAAACCTCTTCAGTACCGCCAAAAGGATAAAAGCCTCTTGCTCCTAATCTAAGTTTTAATTTTCGTCCAATACTTAAAAAATGGAGGTCCAAATAACCCAGTCCTTTCTGATAACTCTGGGCATCTTCATTGAAATAGGCACGAACAAAGTTGGTGTTAACCAATTCAACATGGGGCGCCAGTTCGATGTATTGATTTAAAAAAGGAATTCTAAGTTGGGTGTTGATTTTAACAATGTGTTCTGTGCTGTCAAAGGAATCGGTGGTTATATGGGTGTTAAAATTGACTTTACTAAAAATTCCATCATACCATTGCCATCTAGAACGAATAGAAAGGTAGTTGAGGTTTTGAGAAGGATCAACCACCTCTCTCCTGAATGAGGGAATACTGTTCCAGTTCGTATCGAGCAAACCAAAAAAATTATGCCCTTGACGGTCATAACGCAGATCTGAATCCACCCGCATATTGTTTTGTTTGTATTGGTGAAGTAAATCTAAGGAGGTTCGCTTTTGGTCACTATTTAAAAGGGTTCCATCAATGCCTCCCACAGAGGAATAGAGGAATTTCAATCCGATGGATTGGGTTCGATCCAGAGGGATCATGGTGGAAAAATTGAGTTGTGGATGTGACTGATTCCCAAAACCTCCAGAAACATAGGAGTTGTGGTAGAAAGAGCTTTCCTGCCGCTGTAATTTTAATGGGCTGGCTTTGTTAGGAATAAAGGTAGAAACCACTGCTATGGGCTCAAAATCGAAGGTTACCTTTAGTTTTTTTTGAATCAAAGAATCATCGATACTGGGAGGGGTTCGGATTTTAAAGACATTTTTTAGACTCGGGCTATAGGATTTAACGACTGTAACTTCCTGAGTACCCAAATCATCTTTTTCTTCCTCCTGTGCCATGGCTATAAACGAAAAGAAGAGTGGCATCCAAGAAACGATAAAAATTTTATTGTATTTCATCGGTGGCATTTTTTTGGGACAAACTGGCATTTTGTTCGGCTTGTTCTTGATTGATCTGTTCCAGGAGGCGTTTCCCTTTATCGGATATTTTAGGAAACTGTTGGTAATTGTCTAGCAAAGATTCTAGGATATAGGTGGCTTGAAAGGCATCTTTTAGGGCATGAAAATTTTGTGCCATCAAGAGTAAACTTTTGGCCGCCCAATAGGGCTGACTACTAAATTTTTGGGACAATACAGCAATCACTTCGTTGGATTTTTTATGGTCTTTGTTCTTATAATTTTGATGTGCTCTGAAGTAATAAGCTTCTGCTGCCAAGGGTGCTATGGGAGCTTTTTCCAGAACGCTAAATGCTTTTTTTGCCTTTAGGGAATCGCCCAGTGCGATGGAGGTTTGTGCCAAGATATTGTAGGCATCCCACTTCACTTTTACTCCTAAGTTTTTTAGTTCCAATACGGCCTCCGCCTTTTGCTGAGCGCTTTCAAAGTCCTGGGATTGATAATAGGTACGCATCAAATTGAACATGGCATAGCGTTTGTTCTCTGTGTGAATGGCAGTGTTTTCTAATTGTTTCCATAATGGTAAGGCCTCCTGCTCCGCTTCCTGTTTTACCAATATCTGTGTAGCCCGAACCAAAGCCTGCTCTTGGTATTCGTTTGGGTTTTCATCAATCAATTTTTGATATTGTTCCAAAGCCGACTCCAACTCCGATTCCTCAAAGTAAATTTCTGCCAAAGTAAAGTGGGCGTTAAGGGAATTCATTCCCTTAGGATAGCTTTCCAAATAGGATATAAAGGATTTTTTCGCTTGTTTTTTTCTATTGGTTAAAAATTGTTTTTCTGCTGCTGCAAAAGCGGTTTTCTCCAATTCGTTATCGGAAAAAGTGTCAATTTTTAATCTTCTGAGCCACTGTGTAAATTCAGTAACTTTGTCCAAATCAACAGCTATTTCTTTTAGGGTACCTAGTGCCTGTTGTGCAACTGGATCATTGGTGTAACGGACGACCAAATTTCTCAAAACACCCTCCGCACGGATCAACTGCTCTTGGTTGTAAAGAATTAAAGCTTTGTTGAGAATGGCCTTTGGTACATAAGGGCTTTTGGGGTAGCGTTGGATCATTTTATCATAGGTGCTGATCGCGGTATCAAAGGAATTGGCAACGGAATAAGCGCTACTCAATTCGAAAAAGGCATCGTCAACAAAGGGGGACTTAGGATGCTTTTCGATTAACTCTTTGAGGGATTTGATTTTTTGTTTGTTCCTGTCCACAAAACCATAACTAATGGATTTTTGGTATAGTGCATAATCTGATTGAGCAGGCGACATGGAAATGCTTTTGTTGTATTGCTCCATGGCTGGCCAAAATCGACTCAATGCAAATTCAGCATCGCCCATTCTTAGATAGGCATCTCGCACCTTGCTCCTCGGATACTGCTTTTGGTGTTGTATTACTTTATTGAATGCGGTTAAAGCCAATTCATAATCATCCATCTTAAAGTAGGTGTAACCTAAATGATAGTGGAATTCCAATTGGTGAAGCATTGATTTTCGTGGGGCAATGTTTGCGAATGTAAAAAAAACATCGAGGGCCTCTTCAAATTGGTTGAGTTCATAATGGGTTTGGGCCAACCAAAAATAAGATTGAGCTGTAATGATACTGACTTTGTCGTTTTTTAATGCTTTTTGAAAATGATTTTGGGCCTTCTGATAATTTCCAGCTTTGAAAAGCTGTATGGCTTTAAGGAAAGTTACCTGTTGCAGTAAGCGATCGTCTTTGTAATCATTTTGAGAAGAAAGGATGGATATGACACCGTCGTAATCTCCACTGTTGGTGTAGGAGTTTAGTAACAAGGCTGTAAGTTCCTGCTCATTTTTGGTTTGGGGATAGGTTTCCAAATATCGGATAATGATCTTCGGCACCTTTTCGTAGGGATTGCCGATCTCATAGCTCAGTTTAGCATAGTTGAGCATTGCGATTTGGGTAATATCGGGATTAAAATTCATGGATGCCGCACTCCTAAATGCATTGAGTGCAGAAGGTTTCCGCTGTTTTTGGAGATAGCATTCCGCCAAGTAATAATAGGCATTTTGGGCCAGTTTATCTTTTTTACCAATGATTTTACTGAATTGCTCAATGGCTTGTGAATAGTTTCCTGTTTCGTAATAGGCATAACCCAGTTGGTAAAAATCTGTATGGGTCCATTTTCCTTTTTTACCCTTGTATTTTTTTAGATGTTTTAGTGCCTGCTCATATTGTTGGGTATTAAAATAGCTTTCTCCTATGATTTTTGAGAGTTCAGAAAAATTTTCTCCTTGGACATTCTGAATTTCATTTTCTCCCAAAGTGATGGCTTTTTCAAAACGCCCCAATTTAAAATTCATTTCTACCTGAAAGTAGCCTAAATTTTCTTGTTGGTTTTTTTTGGAAACTCTGGTAAAGGAGTTTGAAGCAGAAGCGTAATCTTCTAGTTGATAGGCGATATGCCCCAAGTAGTAATGAGCATCGGACTCATATTTTGGGTCAAACTTGACCTTTTCCAATAATGTTTTGGCTTGTGGATATTGCTTTTTGGTAAAAAGGGTATACCCCTTGTTAAAATAGAATTTTGGAAGTGCTGGTTTTGAAACTTCGGCTACTTTTACCTTGGCAAACCATTTGTGTGCATAGGAATACTTTTCATTGTTAAAATAATAGTTCGCAAGATCCAAATAAACGGTTTTTAAAATGCCTGTATTGGGATAATCCAAACTGTAGGTTTCAATGAGCTTAACGGCACCTGGGTCATTAAGACGGAGGGCGGTTACCATTTTAAAATAATTAATTTCCTCCTGTGCTGTTGCATTTAGGTTGTAGTCTTCATAAAGCGCGAAAGCTTGATCTACATTGGGATAAATACCCTGGTAATACAAATCTGAGGCACTGATTTTCAACAATGTATCGTCAAAAAGCTGTGACCAAGCTGGGGCTATAAAAAAAAACAACAAAAGTAATAGTAAGCTATTTTTTTTTGCATTAATCATAATCAAATTTAAACAGAAACCTTTCTTATTTGAACGCATTTATTTTTGCTTACGTATAATTTATCAACAAATTTTATTTGCCAATCAAAACCCGTTACATTTGATAAACATTTTAAATGTCCATGGCCAAAAATATTGTTTCATTTAGCGATGCCACCATCAAACAAAGCGGAAAAACCATTTTGAGGGAGGTCTCGATTGATGTTCCAGAGGGTAGTTTTATCTTTTTGATCGGTCGAACAGGAAGTGGCAAAAGCAGTTTAATCAAAACCATTTATGGAGATTTAGCTCTTGCGGACGGTCTTGGAAGTGTCGGTCAATTTGATTTGACTCGGCTAAAAAGTAAAAAAATCCCTGCCTTGAGGAGATCATTGGGTGTGGTATTTCAAGATTTCAAACTCCTCCCCGACCGAAATATCGAGGACAATCTTAAGTTTGTATTAAAAGCAACGGGGTGGAAAAACAAAAAGAAAATCAGTGAGAGAATTGATCAGGTGTTGGAAATGGTTGGCATTCAGATAAATAAAAAAAAGTTTCCTTTTGAATTGTCGGGAGGAGAACAACAAAGGATTGCCATAGCAAGGGCCCTACTGAATGATCCCAAATTAATCATTGCCGACGAACCGACTGGAAACCTCGATCCTCAAACAAGTCAGGAAATCATGCAACTCTTTAAGTCCCTTCACCAAAAGGGTATGACGCTATTGATGGCTACACACGATTATCAGATGATCGTTAAATTTCCTGGTAAAATTTTCAAATGCGAAGAGGGCAAAGTGTTTGAGGTAGTTGCCAAAACATAATTTTTAAGCCTTCATATAGTAGATCTCCAATATCTGTTAGGTTTGTTGTTCCGTTTATTCCATCTAAGGGCTTTTTTAAGTTAAAATTTGTGATTCAATTCTCACAGAGATTATATTGGGAATCCTCCGATAGATTTGAACTTCTGTGACTATTTCTCATTTTATTTAATATAAATTATATTGCTCTTCCTTTAAATCTTACCTACATGAAAAATCTAATTGTTTTATCTTTTTTTATTTCAATAATATCTTCCTCCATTTTTGGGCAATACCGAATCAACAAAAACAAATACAAGGCCAGTGACTATACATACCAAGCAGGAGATCGATATGATCCTACCATTGCAGGAGTAGCTTGTTTTTTAGTCGATTAAACTTTGGTATTATTTCAGAATCTTAGACTCCTTTGACATTAAATGCTGACTGTCCCCCGGGTTTTAAAAAGGATGCCGATAATCGATGTGTAAACAAAAACCTTTATTTACAATATTCTGTTGCCAATGCCCCGGCACTTCCAGGTATGCCTCAAATCGGACGAACTGCCACAATCAGATTGTTGTATGATTTTTGATCTTTGGAAACTCAAAATTATTGTATGTCAAAACCAGAACGGCATGAAATTTGTTACATTGCAGTTCCTATAAAAAGGAAGTTCATTGAAAATATGGGGTCGACTGGTTTTGACAGCAGGTTCCCATGACGGAGTAAGCAGGTCGAGCGCTGAGACACAGCTCGTAAATCATATGTTTCACACTTTAAATGGCGAGAATAACTACGCTCTAGCTGCATAATTGACTGAATTATAGTAAGTCATTGCCTAGTCCCGACAAGGTCGGGAAGCCGGATGTCTCTCGATAGCCCTTGTTGACGGCGATCGGTATTGAGGCACCATAAATGTCAACATCGAAATACTATGTCATCGGTAGTGTTTTTCAATAAAGATGATAAGGGTATCTAGGGCGGTTTTCGGTCACTGATATCTCGAAAAACAAACGAGAACTAAACCTGTAGAAAGCTTGGTTATGACTTGTTTGGACGCGGGTTCGATTCCCGCCGACTCCACTTATTCAATCCCTAGAATATTTTAGGTAAACGAGTAACGAATTCTACTGGTAAACCATAGTTAGCTAATGAAACTGCTACGTTTGACTCTCCACCACCATAAACAACATCAAA
>Ga0115571_1001488_pt1 | contig 16406 bp, 8 predicted proteins | sample COGITO_mtgs_1205_FD_87293 | JGI IMG/M metagenome (GOLD analysis project Ga0115571, IMG submission 87293) | Pelagic marine microbial communities from North Sea - COGITO_mtgs_120531 | ecosystem: Environmental > Aquatic > Marine > Epipelagic | place: Germany:Helgoland, sampling site Kabeltonne...
CGCGCTCGAGTTGAGGTCGCCCTCGTCGTCCACGACGCAGAGAGTGGCGTCCAGTCGCGGGTCCACGGTGATGATCCCGTGGTGCGCCACCGTGTAATCCAACCCGGGCCGGAACCGCCTGACGTCGCCCTTGTACGCCGTCGGTCGCAGGTTCGTCATCGCCGCGAGTAACCTCGCGAACGGCTCGGACGCGAACAGCTCCGTGCGGATCGCGTGGAGCTGCGCGCCGGCCGAATCGCCCTTCGCCTTCCCCTTCGCCTTTCCCGGTTTGTCCTTACCGGGCTTCCCGGCCGCTTCGCTCTCGGTCGGATCGTACGCGAGGTACCTCTGCTTGTGCGTGGGTCCGATCGCGCGCCATCCTTCGCGCACACCCGCGGCACGGTCCGGGACCTTACCGTCCCCGACGACATCGCCAACGTCTTCCGCGCGAGTGGCCCTTCGAACCGCGGCGGCGATGCCGGGGAGCAAAAACTCCCTCAGCTGCACGCTGCTGTCCTCCTCCATCTTGGCCCGTATCTGCGACATGTTCGTCGCCTCGAGGTACTCCGGGTTGACCCATTGTGCGAGGTACTCGAGGTCCGTCTTGTCCGGCCAGATCTGGAGGCATTCATCGTCCATCTCGTCCTTGTCGTCGTCCTCGTTCTCGTCCTCGTCGCCGCCGCCCGTTTTTTTGTCCTCCTCGGCGGCTGCGGCTTCCTTCACGATGGCCGCGATGGCGGCGGGGAAAGGCGTGAAGTCCTCGATGTCGTCGTCGCCGCCGGCCGTCCTCGTCTGCAGCTGCGTGAGCGTCGCGTGCTCCGATCCCTTCGGCGCCTCCGCGGCGTGGTACCACCCGCTGATGCTCAGCCTCGGCTTGTCCTGCGCGAAAACCTCTTGCACCGAGTGGAAACTCCGCCCGGGCTGCACGGTGAAGAACGCCATGCTGTTCCACGCGGGTAACAGCGTCGTGGTCGGGTCCACCGCGGGGGTCCCGGGTTCGATCACCGGGTACAGCTCGAGCGCGCCGCCGTCCTCGGCGGTCCATTTCTCATCCGGGTCGGTGAGGTAGATTATGTACGAAATGCAACGGGTGCCGATGACGTCGTCGTGGCAGAGGAGGTGGCCGGACCGCGGGTAGACGTTGGCGCTGCAGTCGATCCTGTCCGTGAGCGGGGCGCACCCGGTCATCTCCTGGACCATGGCGCGGAACTGCGGGGAGTAGATGGCGGCGCGGAGCTTGAGCAGCTCGGGGATCTTGGGCACGATGGAGGGATCGGCCTTGTCGATCGTGACCAGGTCGCCCGTCTGCAGCACCTTGAAGAGGTCCGTCTCCTTGAAGTTGGCGGTGAGGTGCTCGCGCATCTCGGCCTGGACCGTGCGGAGCCTCGCGTCGTCGCACAGCGGGGTCACCACCCCGTGGGTGTAGGGCTTCGCGGCGGCGTACGAAGCCTTCGCATCGGCGAGGACGGATGGGGAGAAAATCGTCGGGTCGATGATCGAGACATCCGCCTCGACGTCCGCGGCGTTGCCGGATATTTCGCCGTGGGCGGTCTTCTGACGCTTGGGAGCCATACCACGCGGCTCCTTGTGCGATTCGTGGATTTGATGCCGGTCGTCCGTCGGGGCGGCGTCGTTGTGGGGTGAGTGTCGGCGGTTGGACCTCAAAAAGCGGCCGCCGAAAAGTGCTCCAAAAACACCAAATTTCTATTTTAATTAATGCCTATTAGCAGGGATTCTGACTGGACGTCATACATTTGGTCCACGGGAGGCTCAGCTTTCTCCTGACCTCAGCTTTTGATCACCCAGTCACTTCGCGCGGCGCGCCTCTACGTCGAGGCACCGTCCGTTCAACGATGGCTCCTCCCGCCAACTTCAGCGACATGATGGACGCGTCCCCCGCGGCGCTCGCCAAGATGCGGGCGATGCGATCATCGGAGGACACCGGGAAGCACCACTCGCCCGCTCCCGCCACGCCCCACACGCCGAGCACGCCGAGCTACCACGCGCACGGCAACGGCAACGCGGACCTGGGCAAGGCCTTCGACGCCATGACGATGGCCTCACCCGCCAACTTGGCCAAGATGAGAGATTCGTCATCGCCCTACCCGACGACCGCGTCGTTCACCCCACCGATCGCGCATCACACCCCGGTCTCCTCCGGGCCCAAGCCGCCGACGCCAACCTTCCAGGAGATGTGCGCGGCGTCACCCGCGGACCTCGCCAAGCTCCGCGCGGCGCACGACCACGCGGCGACGCACACGTCCCCTTCGGCGTACCCGGCATCCCCCGCCGTGTACCGCTCGCCCAACCCCGCGGCGTTCGCGAGCATGTTCGGCGCCTCACCCGCCGATCTGGCCAAGATGAGGCAAGGCGCGTCCTCCTCATCCTCCGTCGGCGGCGCCGCCGCGGATCCCAGCCGCTTCGACGACATGTACGGCGCGTCCCCCGCGCAGCTCACCAAGATGCGCAGCGTGGCGGGTGCCCACGACGCGTCCACGTCCTCCTCCTACGGCGCCTACACATCCGCGCATGCTCCGCTCTCGGCTTCGTCCGATCGATTCGTAGTCGTCTACGATGTAATTGCTTCAGACGAGAAGGACGCCAGGGATAAGATCCTGGCCATCTGCCTGGAGCAGACGGTGGAGCTGCCGGCGTCGCTGGTACCCGAGGGAAGCTGGATCCGCGAGCACGTCGTGGGTAAGCTCGAATCCTTGACGAAAGGCGAAGGGCTGGGCGGGTCGTGGCGGTGCGAGATCAGTTACCACGCCGACACCGCGGGTGGCGAGATGACGCAGCTGGTGAACGTCATCTTCGGAAACACGAGCATGAAGGAGGGCGTGATGGTCGCGGACGTTCGCATGCCCCCCGGCGTGCTCCGCGACTACCCGGGTCCCAAGTTTGGCGTCGAGGGCCTGCGCAAACTGGCTGGGGTCCCCGACGGCGCGGTGATGCTCATGACGGCGCTCAAGCCGATGGGCAGCTCCACCGCGGAGCTCGCGAGGATGGCGTACGAGTTCGCCAAGGGCGGCATCGACATCATCAAGGACGACCACGGCCTCGCGGACCAGCCGTACTCGAGGTACGACGAGCGGATCCGCGCGTGCGCCAAGGCTGTGGACCGGGCCAACCAGGAGACGGGCCGCCGATGCGTCTACGCGCCGTGCGTCTGCGCTCCGGCGCATTTGGTCATCAGCCGGGCGCACGCGGCTCGTGACGCGGGCGCGGGCGCGGTGCTGATGATCCCGGGCATCACAGGCATGGACACCATGCGCGAGCTCGCGGCGGATGCCACCTTTGGCTTGCCCATCATCTGCCACCCGGCGATGCTGGGCGCGATGCTCGGTGGCGGGAGCAAGTCTCGCGTGGGCGGCTTTTCGCACGAGGTTTTACTCGGCGTGTTGCCGCGGTTGGCGGGCGCGGACATGACCATCTTCCCGTCGTTCGGCGGGCGGTTCGGGTTCTCGGTGGATGAGTGCCGTGGGATCCTGCGTGGGAGCAGGCGGGCGATGGGCACCTTCCCGAGCATCTTCCCGACCCCCGGCGGCGGCATGACGATGGAGCGCGTGGCGAAGATGAAGGAGGTTTTCGGCGACGACATCTGTTTGCTCATCGGCGGGTCCTTGATGGGCCACTCGCCGGACTTGGTGGCGAACAGCAAGTTCTTCATGGACATCGCCGGTAGGAAGGACCTATGGGGGCCCAAGGAGCAGATCTCCGGGCACTGAGAGCGAGTATTCGAGTAGTCTTGTGATGCGAAGTGTTCTCATCTCACGAAGAAATATGATTAGCCCGAAGATTTTCCCGTTCCTCCGTGAGATGATGAAGAAGCTGACGATAATTCCCTCGGATCTGTCATTGATGGAGGTCGCGATCTTGCCCTCCGTCAACAACCCGGCGGGCACGGGCGGGTCTCGGCCCGCCCGGCGCCTGCCGGTGGCCCCTGATTCGGAGGCTGCGGCGGCGCGGGATCCGAATAAATCGCCTCGGCCCATCTACTACAGGAGGTACGCCGGAAGGAGGTCCCGGGAAAATGCGGCAATTTGCAACGTGACCAGTGCAGGGTTCACCATCTTCGGACTTTCCGCTGACCAATCGCGCCCCCCGTCGCCCTTTACTCGCAGGGATGTGTTGCGCAACTTCACGGCGCTGCTACGACACACAAAGCTCGGTCATCTTCGCGGGTTGGGTCTGAAAGAACGTGCGTAAACCCACCGAACACCCGCCCGACACGGGCGCCCCCCCCATCGCCCTTTTTTTCACGTGCTCCCGTTCCCACGTGGACCCCTCGGCGTCCGTCTTCGCGCCCCCCATCGTGACGCGACCACCTGACACGTCCCGATCCCCGCTTTCCAGACACGTCGGAATGGCCTCGAATCGATTTCAAGCTCCAGCACGTGTTCGGCGAGACCATGGAGCCCGGGAGCCCGTGGTACCGGGTCCTGAACAACGACGACCGGGTCTTGGATTTCTTCCACGCGGTCCTTCGCATCGCCTCGTCGAACGTGATCGAGGACACGGAGAAGGCCCGGCCGCTGATGCGCCTCCTTTTCCGCGCGGACGAGAAACAGTCGTACACCGTGGATGCCGACATCCTGGAAAAGCTCGGGTGCACCCACGACGAGCTGCGGAAGCTGCTGGAGTCGTCCCCGGGGGGGCCGAGGTGCGAAAGGATCCCGCTGCCGGGGGCACCCGCGGGGGCGCTGGCGCCCATTCTGGTGCCGCCACCGCCGGGCGTCGAGCCGGAGACCGAGGAGGAGAAACTCAAGAAGGGCAGAAGGCGGGGATGGTCCACGAAGGAGGAGAGGCTCAAGGCGATCCAGAGGGGCATCGTCACCGACAGGGGCTTGGTGAACGAGAGGGGCGAGCTGCGCCCGCACCTGCTCGCGCCGATGCCGTTGATGCCGCACTTGGGGATGGGGGGACACGACGCGGCGGTGCACAGGATGAACATGCACGCCACCGCGCTGGCGGCGTTGATCTCACGGCTCGAGTGGAAGGGTGAGGATGCGAAGAAGAAGAAATCGAAGAAGCGGCCGATCACGACGGAGGACGACGCGCCGGTCACCGTGGACATGGGGCGGCCCAAGCTCCCCGGACTGGACGCGTTTAAGCGGCAAAAGGCGCATTCGATTCCCGGGAGCGGCATGGGTATGGGGAACCTTCGCGCGATACTCCCCGCACCGCACGGGGCGTTCGGGCAGACGCTCGTGCCGGGGTTGTGGCCGCACATGCAGGGGATGCACGTGCACGGGACGCACGTGCTGCCGCCGACGCTGTACGTTCCGGGTGCGCAGCCGGTTGGGAAGATTCCCCTCCCGCCGCTTCACCGACCGATGGACACGCTGAGCGATTCGGGGTCGTTCGGGAGCGTCGACAGCCAGGCGCTCAACTCGATCATGAAGGATCTGGAGTTTATCGAGGAGACCCTGAAGCAGGAGAGGGCGCAGCCCACGGCTGTGACCACGTAAAGAGCGGCGTCGTTCGCGTTTGTAAATTAGACGTGAAAACGCAACCCTAATTCTACCACCCGCCGTCGTCGCCTCCCCAACCCGCCCCGCCGCCCGTTCCCCAGCCTCCACCGTCCACGGGCGTGTCCCCTTCTTCCTCGACGTCGTCCTCGTCGTCCACGATCCACGATCCCTCGTACTGGGACTGACCCGCGGGCGTCACGCCGGTGTCCTCGGGGGTATCCTGAACCTCCGCGATCCGCCTCTTTGGAACGAACCTCGCGGGAACCGCCGGGGTCTCCTCGAGCATCGCCCCGGCGTGATGCCCCGCGTCGGCGTCGTCGTCGTCGCTGGCGGTATCCCCTCCACCTTTTGCTCCATCCGGTTGGGTCCAAGGGCTCTCGGGCGGGGACCCATCGTCGATGAAGCCGTCGTCCTCCGAGTCGGCTTCCGCGTCCTCGTCCGTCTCGCCGTCGCCCTCCGCCTCGTCGTCGATGAAGGCGTTACGCGTTCTGCGGCTCTTGACCGCCAGCCCGTGCGCGTCGCCTCTGGCGGTCGTCTTCTTCTTGGACGGTAGCGTTCGGTTGGCCTTGGTCGTGGCCTTGGGTCTGGGTGCCGGTTCGTCTTCTTCTTGGGACGGCGAAGGGGCTCGAGGGCGCCGCTTGATGATCTTCAGGTCCTCCGACTCGGGCGTCGGCTGCGGCTGCCGCGGGTGCGACGCGGGCGGGACCGAAGCGGGAGCTTCGGGCTGGCCCCATCCGTTCGCGTCCGCGTCGTTCCCCGCGGATCCCCAGCCCCATCCACCGGCGTTGCCTTCGTCCTGTGAGGCACCCCAGCCGCCGCCGCCGCCTCCGCCCCAAGCGCCGCCGTCGCCATCCTCTTGAGTGCCCCCCCAGCCGCCGCCGCCTCCACCCCAAGCGCCGCCGCCGTCGTCCTGAGTGCCCCCCCAGCCGCCCGCGTCGTCGTTATCCTGGCTCGCGCCGCCCCATCCCCAGCCCTTGCCGTCAGCGGGCGTCGAGCCCCATCCGCCTCCGCCCGCGTCGTCCTTGGGAGAGGAGCCCCAACCGCCTTCGCCGCCGCCCCACCCGCCGCCGCCAGTCGCCGGCGTCTGAATGTCAGGGACGTTGCGCCGCGCCGGGCTCGCCGATACCGGCTCCCTCGACGGAGGCGGGGGCATCTCGCGCGAAGCCTTCTCTGCGGACTCGCTCTTTCGCCTGGCCTCCACGACGAGCTCCTTTTGCTCGAGGTGGAACGCTATGTCGTCGAGGGTCTCCTCGTACTCGTCCTCGAGGGATCGCTGCGTCGCCGCCACGTCTTCCTCGGCCATCGCCTCGTCACCCCGCGGCGTGTGCAGCGCGTGCTGCGTCGGTGGTGGAGGTTGAGACGCCTGCGACTGGCGCTGCTGCGAGAGGCGCTCATGCAGCCGCCGCCGCGCAGCCTCCGCGGCGGAGAGCACGGGCGACGGCTCGCACTGCGTCGCGGTCACAAACGCCGACTGCGTCCAGCGCTCGTGACCCGGCTGCTGCGACGGAGGCACGAGCCCCACGAGGGGTTCGCGCGAGTGGGGAGACGGCGCGGTGGGTGCCACGGGAGTGGACGCGTGCGCGGGATCGACGCACCCGACCGTCGCGCACCCGTTGACGCCGCAGGGCTCGGCGTCCGGCGCGGGGCCAGTCGCCGCCGGAAGACGCGGCTGCTGCTGCTGCTGCGTTGAGAAATCGAGCCGCTGCGTGGCGCCGGTGTGGCCGGTATCGCGCGCGTCGCGCTCCAGCTCCATCATCACCTCCCAGCCCGGATCGTCCTCGACGTCCTCCGCCGCTTCCTCCGCGTCGCCGCCCACGCCGCGGTACGGTTTTTGTCCGCCCGTCCACCCGTACCCGCCCTCCTCGTTCGCGTCTTCGTCTTCGCGCTCCGTCGTCTCGGGAGCGGGATTCGGTGGAGTGGGCTCGACGTACCCGCCGTCGTGGTCCATCGCGTCGTCGTCGTCGGGCTCACGAAACGGCTCGCGAAACGGCTCGTCCCGACCGTCCCAGCCGTCGCCGTACTCGTCCAAGGGAGGCGCGTAGAACGCCTCGTCGGGGAGGCGGTCCTGCGTGTGGTCAATCGCCGCCATCTCCCCATCCTCGTCACCCGCCAGCTGTCGCATGGACCGCTCGCGTTCCTTCTCCGCCGCCGCGGCCGCCGCCGCCTCGCGTCCCCGCGCGATCGCACCGGAGGCGATGATGGTGCCCTCCACGTCCCTCGGCGGCGGGAGCTCTTGAGCGGCGCACATGGCTCGCATCATCGCGCGTGACATCGCTCCGTGCGGAACGCTGTGCACGGCCGTGGGCCTGCGCTGCAGCGGCGCGGACGCGCTGAGGTCCAGGTCGAGGGACGCGCCTATGCAATTGAACACGTCGAACGCGCCGTTCGGCTCGTGTGCGTACGTGAACAGCAGCGAGGTCTCTACGTGGCTGAACGGCGCGTCCCACGGTCGAACCGAGAAGGACCCGTTTGTACGCCCGCGTTTCTTCCCCGAAGACTTTGGCGCCCCGTTCCCTTGCGCGGCGAGCTCCTCGGGCGTCGGCCCCAGCACCTGCAGGTCGCACGAGGGCTTCAAACCCTCGGGTAGCATCCGCGGGCAGTCGCGGCAGTGCTCGAACACCCGCTCGGGGTCGTTGAGCGCGCGGATCAAGGTGTCGTAGCTGGATTGTTCTCGCCGAAACTTTTCAGCCTCGCGGCCTTCTTGCGCCAACACGACGACCCGCCCGTCCCTCGCGCGTCCCGTGCGGCCCATGCGCTGGATCGTGCGAATAGTGTCGACGACGTCGAAGAAGACGATGAGGTCCACGCTCGGGATATCGAGGCCCTCTTCGCCGATGGAGGTGGCCACGAGGGTGTTGAGGGTACCGTTGCGGAAAGCGTCGAGGACGTCCCGCTGCTGCTGCTGGGTCTGACCGCGAGTTCCCCTGGCGTGGCCGGCTCCCTTGCCCCCACCCCCGCCGCGCGTGGTATCGCCCTGGCCGATGAACTCGGCAACCTTGATCCGGCTCTCCGTGTGGTTCGCGTCGGCGTCGGCGGGCTTCGCGTTGTCCTCGGTTTTTTTGAACATGTCCGTCAACGACTTCTGACCCTTGCCAGCCTTCGCCGTCGGCTCACCCACGGCGTCGATGCGCCCGCCCACGGTCACCTCGCGCAGCGCCCTGACGATGTCGTGAACGGAGTCTCTGAAGGACGTGAACACGATGATGCGCGTGTTCGGGTCGTTCTTCGCGAAATGTCTCCGGATAATCTGCTCCAAACGGACCATCTTCGGCGAGTGGTGCGCGCCGTTGCCCGCCATGGACTGGAGCATGTCCTTCACGTTCCGCATGACCGCGGACGACTCGTTGTCGTCGTACAGTGACTTGACGAACGGCTTGTGGTCGTTCTGCACCATGTAGTCCATGGCGCTGTCAGGGGAGGAGTACTTCATGAGAGACTCGGCGATTCTCGCGATGTAGGAAGCCTTCGCGAGTAGATTGTAAGCCCAGTTCTTCTGCGCCGGGGGTGCGGCGGCGGCCCTGCTTTCGTTGCTCGCCATCTGCAATGTAAACGGCGCCGGGATCTCCTTGCTGGACCCGTCTATGAACCTGGACATCTTCACGGCCTCCTGTCCGAGCGTGTTGGTGCCGCACGCTTTTTTCAAGATTGGCCGTATGACGTCCCTGAGCTGCTCCAGTACCTCCTCCTGGGCGCTCGTAGCCTTGACGAGCTCCATCTCGATCTTGCGATTGTGCGTGTGTTTCTTGACGTCCGCGTCCTGGTCGGACTTGAAGTCGATGCGCCCGATGTTGAGCGCCTGGATAACCTTCTGGACGTCCTGCACCGTCCGCCCCGGCGTGGCGCTGAGCGCCAACGTTCGAAATTTGACCCCGCGGTCCCACAGCATCCGAATGCATCCGACGTACGAGTGGTTACCCTTGGCCCTGTGCGCCTCGTCGATGACGACGCAGACAACCTCGTTCGCGGGGCAGACGCTCGAGTTGATGTCGTTCTCCATCGTCTGCGGCGTGCAGAAGAAGACCCGCTTGGAGCGCCAGTGCACGCGGCGGGTGCCGCTCTCATCCTTCTTCGTGCTCCCCATCATCGTGCACGTGTCTTCGGTGGGTATGCCGCATATGCTGCTGCACGCCGCCTTCTGTTGATCCACCAGCGGGCGCGTGGGCGCCAGGAAAACGATCTTTCCCTTGGGGAACCACCTGTAGAAGTTGTACATCACGACAGCCGCTATGAGCGTCTTGCCCAAACCGGTGGGTAGGCACACCAGGCTGTTGGTGTAGAGCGCCCTGCGCACAGCCTGGTACTGGTAATCGCGCCTGATGAGCTGCGCCGGGTACACGTACGTCTGCGCCGCGATTGGATCCAGCATCACGCCAGCCTCGGAACGAACCAACCCTTGCGAGTTGGGCGTGCCGAGGGCGGACGGGGTCAGGCCGGCGTCGGCGCGGCCGCCGCTCTGACGCGGCGTCTGCGAGTCCGGCCCGTTCTGCGTCCCGCGCGTCGCCGTCTGCACAGCTGTGCCGCCGCCGAAGACGCCGTCGTAGTCGCAGTGCACGACCGCGTCGGGGCGGTCGAGGTCTATGGGCATCTCGTGCGCGTGCGGCTGAGCGTTGCCCCGGAACCCCGGCGGCTCCATCGGCCGCTTCGTTTGTCCCCCCACTTGTCCCCCGCCTCCGAACATGGAGTCGAGCGTCCGCTGCTTGTCCTCGACGCCCGGCCTGAACGGGACCTGCCGCGGGGCGTTCTTCTTGGCGAACATGTCGTTCACGGTGCGCTGGTTCCTGTCCGGGGGTAGGTGCGCGCCGCCGCGCGCCATGGCCTTGTCGACGGCGGGATGGCCCGTGTTGAGATTGGATCTCGGCCTGTTTGTGGATCCCCCCCAGCCGCCGCCTCCGTTTCCGTTTCCGCCGCGTCCGGTCCCGCCGTCGTGGCCGCTGAACCCGCCCTTGTACCCGGTGTGGCCGCTGAACCCCGCGGCGTTGTTGGCACCGGGTTGCGGTTGCGCGGGCGGTCCACCCCATCCACCGGGCTGGCGCTGCCACGTCTGGTTCGGTCGATGTTGCGTCTGCTGCGTCGGGTGGTGCCACTGCGGCGTGGGTTGCTGGTGCGCCGGTTGGTTGGATCCCGCGAGCGGGCCGTTTCTGCGCCGCGCTGCGACCATCGCGTCGACGTCGACGGCGCCCAGCGCATCGTCCCAATCGTCGTCCGCAATCTCCCAACCCATGTTGATGCACCCTCACCCGGTCCTATCACGCCCCACAGTCGCGGCGTGTCACCGGGTCCTGCGGTCGTCTATACGCGAGCGAATCGCGCTCCAAGCATGCCTATGTCTATCACGCCTACTCTACGCGCTGTCGACGCTCCGATACGGGTGGCACGCCTCGCGTGTCGCCTCCTCGGTGCGTCTCTTGTGCCACTTATTTGAATCAACGGGGTGCCAATATTCGGTGTGCCCACCCACGATCTACACGATGTTGACATATTTCCACGCGCCGCCGAGGAGGTGCCTCGGCAGCACACGGTGCGGTAGCATGGGGCATCACGCGCCCCTCGCCGCACTTCTCGCGGCGGCGATCTTCCTCGTCACATCGCCAATCGCCCAATGCGCGGATATCCCCCTTCCCGGCCTGCACTGGTTCGCGCCCGTGCTATCGGGGGGCGGATACTGCAGCGAGGCGAACGCCCTGCTCCACGGCCTGAAGTCGCTCCCGCCGGGCGAGGCCCCTCCGCTTCGGATCACCCACCACGGCGACGCCGTCGACTATCTCTTCTACCGCGGCCTCCCCCAGGACTACGCGCGGGAGCTCAACGCGATGCTCATGGCGCGGCGTCCAAAGGCGAGGGACTCCGTCATCGTCTGCCATTCCGAACCCGGCGCGTGGTCCCCGGCCAAGTACGAGACCGCGCGGTGCCCGCCCGAGGGCTACGGCCGTGACAACGCGGTACGGGTCATCGGACGGACCATGTTCGAGACGGACAGGCTCAACCCAGAGCACGTGGCGCGGTGCAACGAGATGGACGAGGTGTGGGTGCCCACGCGGTGGAGCGCGGGAGTTTTCCAAAAGTGCGGCGTCGACCCCGCCAAGATACGGGTGGTCCCCGAGGCCGTGGACGTCGAACGGTTCGATCCGGTGAAGTTTCGTGGACGGGAGTTGGCGCTGGAGGACGTGGGCGAGAGGGTCGTGGGACCCCGGCTCGTGGTGCGAACGGGCGGGCACGACGAGACGAAAAGAGCGCCGACCCGGACGACCAAATTTCTGTCGGTTTTCAAGTGGGAGGCCCGGAAAGCCCCGGAGGTCCTTCTGGATGCGTACTTCACCGAATTCACCGCGGCAGACGACGTCGCGCTGTTCCTACGGTGTAACCTGTACCACGAGGAGGACGAACGCGCGATCGTCAAGCGCGTAGTGGCTGCGGCGCGGGACGCATTCCGAGCCGGAACGGATTGGGGCGCTCCCGACGGGACTCGAGTGGCCGAAGCCGTGTCTTCTCACGCGCCGCGCGTCTTCGTCTTACCGCCGATCGAGGACGGCGACATGCCGGCCATGTACGCGGGCGCGGACGCGCTGGTGCTACCGAGCCGCGGCGAGGGGTGGGGACGGCCGCACGTCGAGGCCATGGCCATGGGCCTCGCGCTGGTCGCAACCAACTGGAGCGGTCCGACGGAGTTCATGACCGAACGCAACTCCTACCCGGTCGCCGTGGACCCGGCGCTGGTGCCGTTACCTCCCGACAGTTACTTCGCGAATCACATGTGGTCGCAGCCGTCGGTGAGGCACCTGAGGAGTAGGATGCGTGAGGTGGTTAGTGACCCCGCGGGTGCCGTCGCGAGGGGCGAGGCGGCGCGGAGGGACATGGTTACGCGGTTCAGCCCTGTGGCCGTGGCGAGGGTGGTGGTTCGGGAACTAGGGAGGATCGCGAGGGAGGATGCGGGTGATGGGCGCGACGGGGAATCGGTGCGAGATGAGCTGTGACCACGTCCACGCGGGACCGTATTCGTGAAGTCGGTTATAGTCCGGTGTAGTGCCAACTTGTAAAATCTTGCCTCGGAGAACTCCGTGACCAAAATCTGGCCTTCGGCGCCCGATTTCAAGAGCCCCGGCTCCTTTCGGCCTAGATCCATCTGGCAACGCGCGAGTGCGTCCACCCGATCGAAACTAAAAATGTCGGCCGCCGCCAACTCTGCGGTGAGTGTCACGTCGGACTGCTTCCCCGCGCGGCGTGCGCGCCCCCGGGCCCGCGCGTCCCCCACCCATCCTCGAGATAAAATCCACCCCGTCTCCACTGGCGCCAGTACTGACTCAATCCTCCCCCCTCCTCGTGAAGTCCTACTGGCGCATCGCCGGTATGTCGTACCTCAAATACTCCAGCATGTGCGCTGAGGTCGTGCGTGGGTGCCTGAAGGAGCCCTTCCTGACCAAGGTGAGTCGCCGTTTCCCCCGATGCGCGCCCGGGACCCGCGCGGTCCGGGCGGATTACAGCCTCGCTCGTCACGCCCGTTGTAGCACGCGTGCTGACCTCGTGTCCCCCGTATCTCCCGCGTTCACAGGCGAAGCCCCGTGAGGCTGTGTACTTCAAGGCGACCCCGTGGTCGGGCGGCAAGCCCGGAAAGTCTGGTGAGTAGCCAACCCGACCGTTCGCGCGGAGACCCCCTCGCCGCGATGCGACGGGGGGGTTGGGGCACGATGAGATATTTTTTAGGGTTTTTTCCGCGCTCCTCCGCATCGTCACTCCCGTCGACCTCCTCGCTGACCGACGAACGCCCTCATTCTCTCGCAGTCGTCACCGAGGTGATCCCCCCGGAGATCTTGAAGTAAGGCGTTCGTGTAGGGACGTAGGCTCCCTCGGGAGCGCGGTATTTTTCTTGCTCGTTGTAAACAAATTCTAGCTCACGTTAAACACACGGTGACGCATCGCGGTTGAGGGTTTGAACGAATCGTTTACATGGATGATTACATCGAGGTTGCGGCTAGCTTCACGCGAGTTCCCCCCTCTTGCACGCCTGCACCATGTCCAGGTAGACCTGGCACTTTGCGATCTCTCCAGAGTTTTCGCTGATGCACTCGGAGAAGAGCTTCATGTGGTTGACGCACGGGTTGGCGGAGGGCGCGGCTCCACGGGGCTCTTCGGCGGGGCGCGCAGCCTCCTGGGAGCCACCGCCGCCCATCATGGAACCGACGGCAGCGCGGGCGATGGAGGACCCGGTCCCCCAAGCGGCGCCCTGGGCGACCATACCGGCGAGACCGCCCATCATCGAACCGCTTCCCCCCTGCTGCTGCTGCGCGGGCGGGGGGGCGTTGCTGTAGGTCGAGGGACGGGGAGGGGGCGCGCGAGCGCGTCCGCCTCCGAAACCACCACCGCCACCGCGACGACGACCCATGTTCTCTCGAGTTTTCTCCGCTGCTTCCGACGCGAGGTGCGTGGAGAGTAGTGCCAGATCTTGAAGACGCGTCACCAATCAAAAGAAGGAACAAAAACTTCGCGTGACAGATCGAGGCAGCTGCGCGCGTTTCGAGGCCGTTTTTGTGGTGACACCCCCTCGTCCTCCCTCACTTCAACATGAGCTACACCAGCTGGACCAACCACGAGAACCCGGATAAATGGCCCGAACCCCCCAAGGGCTACTACTACATGCCCGCCGAGGACGACATCATCACGCTCAGGACGGTTAACGGAGAGATCGTCAACGACGTTCACAAGACCCCGGACGACTTCAACCTGTACTCCAGGATAATACAGGACCCGCAACGACGGTGCTTCGAGGGCGCGACCGCGACGCTCCCGCGGGTCGGCGAGCGGTGCTGGTTCTACTTGAACAGCGACCAGCAGCCTTTCCGTCTCACGGGGCTGGTGCGAAGCTTCGACAAGCTCTTCCCGAAGGACGGCGGCGCCGAGGCCAAGGTGGTGGCCGTGGGCGTCATAGAGCAGACCGACGGTCAGATCGGAAAGAACAACCTGCCCTTCCGCGGCGACGGCGTGTACACCATCGACCTCGAGCTGGTCAACATCGACGACGCCTACGGCAAAGAGGAGAAGGTGTGGGCCATCGTGGACGTCAAGCTGGCCACCATGGAGGAGAGAGGCGGGAAAAACTTCGCCGCGTACGGGTGGCTCACGAAACACCTACCCGACGTCGCCGCCGGCGTCAAGCCCAATCCGAGACAGCGCACGTGGTGATTAAGATTACCCTCACTCAGGTTTTAATACACATTAAAACGCACGCGTTGATTAACTGTTTTCGATCGTGGATCTATCGCGCGGGGCTGGACGCGCCGTCGAACCCCGGCAGCGGCAGGCCCTCAAACTCAGAGGCGGAGGAGCCGTTTTTCACCGCGGACACCTCGCCCTCCTCGATGCCGCCGCCGCCGCCGCCGCCCAGCTCGTCCAAGCTGAACACCCTCTTTTCCCCCCTCGAGTTGGCCAGCTCCACGCCGTCGGAGCCGTCCGCGCCGAACGTCACGGTATCGCCGTCGCGCGCGAATCCGTCTAAGAGGCACTCGCTCAGCGGGTTCTCCAGCAGCCGCTGCACCGCCCTTCGCATGGGCCTCGCGCCAAACTTTGGGGAGAAACCCTCGGCGAGGAGCATGTCCTTGAACCCCTGGTCGACGGCGACGCCGACGCCTCGTCCTTTCGCCCGTGCGGTCACGGACGTCAGCATGATGTCCGCGATGCGTCCAACCTCCGGCCTGGACAGCGGCTGGAACACGATGATCTCGTCCAGCCTGTTGAGAAACTCGGGGCGATACTTCGCGCCGAGCTCACGCCTGACGTCCGCCTGCACCTTCTGGTACGTGCTCCCGGCGCCGTTATCTCCTTGGTCCATGGATCGCAGGATAGCCTGGGAACCGACGTTGGAGGTCATGATGAGCATGGCGTTGGTGAAGTCCACCGTCCTGCCCTTCGAGTCGGTGAGCCGGCCGTCCTCGAGCACCTGGAGCAAGATGTTGAAGACATCCGGGTGCGCCTTCTCGATCTCATCCAGAAGAACCAGCGTGTGCGGGTTACGACGCACCGCCTCGGTGAGCTGCCCGCCCTCGGCGAAGCCCACGTACCCTGGCGGCGGGCCCACGAGCCTGGACACCGCGAAAGATTCCATGTATTCGCTCATGTCGATTCGCACCATGCTCTTCTCGGCGCCGTAATAGGACTGAGCCACAGCCTTGGCGAGCTCCGTCTTACCAACCCCGGTCGGCCCCGCGAAGATCATGGACGCGACCGGTCTGCTGCCGTCCGCGAGACCCGACCGAGCCCTGCGCACCGCGCGGCTGATCGCGGTCACCGCCTGCGCCTGCCCGATGACCCGCTCGCCGATGGACTCCTCGATGTTGAGCAGCGTGGTGCTCTCATCCTCGCTCAGCTGCTGCACGGGGACACCCGTCCACTGCGCGACGACATCGGCGACGTGCGAGACGCCCACGGTGGTCCCGCCCGCGAGCTGGACCATCGCGCCAGCCTCGTCGACCACGTCGATGGCCTTATCGGGGAGAAAGCGATCGGTGATGTAACGAGTCGCGAGCTTAACCGCCGAGCTCAGCGCCTCCGCCTCGTACTGAACCCCGTGGTGCTCCTCGTACGTGGTCTTGAGTCCCTTTAAGATGGTGAGCGAATCCTCGGGTGACGGTTCGCCGATGCGCACGGGCTGGAACCTTCGTTCCAGCGCGGCGTCCTTCTCGATGTGCTTGCGGTATTCCTCGATGGTGGTGGCGCCGACGCACTGAATCTCGCCCCTCGCGAGCGCCGGCTTCATGAGGTTACCGGCGTCCATTCCCCCGTCCTCGCCGGTCCCGCCGGCGCCCACGAGCATGTGAAGCTCGTCCACGAACATGATGATGTCCCCGGCAGCCTTGACCTCGTCGATGACGTTCTTAAGGCGCTCCTCGAATTCACCTCTGTATTTGGTATTCGCGAGGAGCATGCCGAGCTGGAGGGATATGACGCGCTTGTTCTTAAGCCTCTCCG
>Ga0115571_1001490_pt1 | contig 16405 bp, 8 predicted proteins | sample COGITO_mtgs_1205_FD_87293 | JGI IMG/M metagenome (GOLD analysis project Ga0115571, IMG submission 87293) | Pelagic marine microbial communities from North Sea - COGITO_mtgs_120531 | ecosystem: Environmental > Aquatic > Marine > Epipelagic | place: Germany:Helgoland, sampling site Kabeltonne...
GGGTACTGCCCCGGCTGTGCGCGCACGGTGTTCCAGGCCCGAACTCACTCGAGGTCCTGACGCGGATGCTCGCGGACGGAGCGTGCCCCGAGCGGTTCGCGCTCAGGTACGCGTACTACCTGACACATCGAATACTGGAGCACTACGGCCGAACCGGGTTGGGGACGAACGAGGCTGTCAAGGCGGCGTCGAGCCAGTGCATCAAGACTTTGGGTGAGGAGGCTAAGAATCGCGCTGGGGTCAGGCGGATGCTGGCGACCAGGGCACTCGTCGCGGCGGCCAGGTCTGGGGTTCCCGAGGCGGCGGGCGCGCTGCACCAGGGCACGGTGGGCGCGGTGGAGTCGCTGAACGCGGGTGAGAACCCGAGGGGCAAGTCCAGCATGTTCGATTCGAAGACGGGCAAGACGGAGGGTGGGGACGCGGCGCACACGGACGCCGCGGCGAGGGCGGCGCTCGGGGCGCGGCGGAGGTTCATCGCGGGGTCGGAGGAGGGCGACAAGAAGGCGGACTCGGCCATCCCGGGTCCAAACGCCCTCGCAGCCGCCGTCAGGTCGCCGGACCACGTCGCCGCGAGGCACGCGCTCTCCCTGGCGCTCGCCGCGGCGAAAGGGCCAAAGTACAAGGAGCTCGCGAGTGCGCTCGAGCCCGTCATCGGGGCCGTGGCCAAGCGCATGGAGGCGAAAGCGGCGAACCTGGAGGCTGTCGCCGCGGCTGGCGACTCCAAGGAGGCCAAGGCTATGGCTCGCAAGGGGGAGGGGAAACAAAAGGGTGAACCCAACCTGGAGGACCCGGGGGCGGAGCCGTTACTGCTCCGTCTGTGCGGTGCTCTCAGAGCGAGGCTCCTGGGCGCGGCGGAGAGGGGCGGCGGCGCGCATAACTGCGCGTGGGCTTGCGAGAAAGTTTTGGCGGCGGAGCTGAAAACGTACGGCGGAGCCGCCGCGGGCTCGGAGTCGTCCCCACGCGTCGCCATGGCGGCGTGTGCCGGGCTCTTCGGCATGGACGCACCATCCGGCGCGGACGGCGCGAAGGCTCGAGCCGCGACGTGGCGGGCTATCGTCAGGGGAGGCGGGGAGGGTGGCGAGCCGAGGCTGCTCGCGAACGCGGCGGCGCGGATGAAAACGGTCTTACTCGACCCGGACTCGGGCCCCGTGGCTCGTAGCGCGGCGTGCAGGGCTGTATCTGCACTCGGGGAGGCGCGTGTTGCGGCGAGGGCCGTATCGGGCCGGGACCGCGCGGGGCAGGACGGGTCCCTGGCGTCCTTAGCGGCGGCGCTGAAGGTGGCGGCTGGGGCGCAGAATCCACCCGGCGTCCGCGTCGAGGCGTTGCGGGCGCTGCTTTGGCTGCAGACCCCGGACTTCCTCACGGAGACCACATCGATCGTGGCGGAACACCTGGCGCACGGTACGCGGTACGATGACGGCATCACGGATGAATCCTTCGTCGGAAGTACGTCCGGGTCCCGGCCCGGTGGAAAGTCCCTTGAAGGTCCATTCGACGCGCGCAACCGTCTTCTCACCGCCGCCGCGCAACGCTGCGCCCTGGGATGCGCCGGCGAAGATGAAGACGACCAGGACGCGTGGCTGACCCTCACCGCCGACACCGTCACCGCCATCGTCGCTTCGAACGCGCGGCAGTGCGCCGCGGAACCGACGCTGGACGCGTTGAGGGCGGCGCAGAGGGGCGCGCCCAAGCGGTCAAAGCCGGCGGTGTCGTCGCTGGCGGCCAACCTCGCCGCGATCGCCCGCGCCCAGGACGCGCCCACGCTGGAGGCTGCGCTGACGTGGCACCTCGGTGAGAACGCCAACTACTGCGCGGGGGAGTACGCGTGGGTCGCCGACACGGACGGCGCGGTCATCGCCGCCGTCAACGCGATGGACCCGGATGAAGCGCCGGGGATGTCCTCAGCGCCGGGCCCCGGGGCTTCGTGCGCCGCCGCCGCGAGGAACCCGTCCCTCGCCTCTTCCATATCCACGCTGCAGCGGATACTGATGACCTCGCCGGACTGGCCCACACGAGCCGCCGCGGTGCAGGCGCTGACGACGGTGTCGGTGCGATCCGGCGAACCGTTCCGGCTGCAGTGCTACGCGGCGCTCAGGGGTTTACAGAGGGTGGCGTCGGCGGACCCGACCGCGGCGGCGGGTCCCCCCGCGCTGGCGCACGAGATCGACGCCGCGGTGACGATGCTCGACCACGCGTACAGGGCGAAGGAACGGTTCGCGGCGATGCTGGCCGATTGTGGATCGGATCCGCTCGGATGGAGCCCCGGTGTGCTCGCCGAGGTGGCCGGTCGGAGCGAGGTGGTGACGGAGATGGCGAGCAGGATCTGTTTCCTCCCGAGGAGCAAGTACCTGCCCTTGGGTCCTTCCTCGGCGCCGTTCATCGACCGGTTCAAGGAGATGCAGGGCGCGGATAGGGTGGGCGACGCGGCGGTCGCGGCGGCCAAGCTCATGGGTCAGGAAGCGGAGAAGGCTGCAGCGCAGAGGCGTCGGAGGGTGAACCTCGGCGCCGGCGTCGCCAACGCGTCTCGTCGGAAGGGTTTCGGCGCCAAGGAGAGGCGGCAGAATACGCATTCGCACGAACTGGCGCCGGCGCAGGGAACGGGTGGCCTGGATCACGGCCTCGACGGGCTGCTAATGTGAGAGTCGGACTAATGAACTACGATGGCTATCATTATTTGGTGACGGGGTTCGATCGCTACTCCTTCCTCGCGCCTCGACTCGCGTATCGCACCCCGCCCACGAACCCCTCCGACTTGTTCGGTCCCTCTCTCCTCTCCGTCTTATTCCCCTTCACGTCGCCCTTCTTATCACTGAACCCCAGCTCTTCCAGCGGCTGCTCCGCCATCAACTCGCGCTCCATCCTGCACTTGAGGTAATCTGCGCTGAGCTGCCTGCACGCCGACGCTTCCTCGCCGTGCCTTTTGAGGCAGCCGAGGTAGGCCTTCATGCCCTTCTTGCACTCGCCGAAGTGATCGAGCGGGAACACACCCTTCTCTGGGGCCAGCGGAGAGCCGCTCCCACGCATCGGAGTGGCCATCTCGGCTCACACGTGCCCGTGGGTCTGGTCGTCGGAACCTTCGAGCCGCGTGTCTTCGAGCAGTCAGCTCGAGGATGACGACTGGAGGCGATAACTTTTAAAAAGACGGTCATAAAGTGGGAGGCGAGGAGACGGAGACCCGGGAGCGTAGCCGAGCGCCGGGCGAGCACCGATGGCCCCGACGGACGATGGTCGCGGTGGCAACTGCTCCGCATGCGACCAGCCGGGGCCGTGCGAGGACCAGGGCCTGTGCCTGGACCCCACGGTCATTCGCCTGAACCCGCATGAAAACGCGGGGGCGAGATCTGACGCGGTTACCGACGACGACGACCTGTACGACCTGTCCGAGCCCGGGCCGGCCGCGCAGGCGGTGGGGGATGACGATGATCTGTACGATCTGTCGGATCCCGCGGATGGCTCGAGCGTGGTCGCCAGCAGTCCGACGCCCACGGACGCGTACCTCATCGAGGGTCAGCTGGTGGTCAGGTCCGAGGACGGGACCTGGCGGCCCATCTCCATGCCCGCGCACAGGAGCGACAGCGCCAACTCGTTCCACGAGCTGACCGCGGAAGAGCTGGAGGCGATGCAGATCCCGTCCGACCCGGAGGAGGCCAGGGCGTACCTGCTCAGGCAGCGCGTGGACACCATACCCCACGGCAACCACGTCGACTTTGTGGTTGGCGACAGGCTCATCCACGTCGTCACCGGGGGCGAGGAGGACTGCGGGTATGATTGCGCCGATGAGTGCAAGCGCACGTGCAACGACACGGACCATCACCACGGCTGCGCTCCGGGTGTCGTGGACCACGGCGCGGTGAACGTGGCGAGGAAACGGGCGGGAGGAGCCGACGGGGCCAAGTACATGCCGCTGGTGCAAAAAACTCTCCACGACGACGGGGACTACTCCACCTCGGGGTCCAAGATCGACATGACGTCCCCCGAGGCGATCGTGCTCGCGGTGGATTCGGAGCACCTGGGAGGTACAGAGCCGTCGACGCACACCAGGCTCAAGGTTCAGGGCATATGCTGCCCCAGCGAGGTGCCGCTGATCCACTCCATCCTGGACAAGAAGCCGGGCATTCGAGGGGTGAAGGTCATCGTCCCGACGAAGACCGTGTTGGTGGAGCACGCCGCCAAGGCTGCGCCCGCAGACTCCATCGTCGACGCCCTCAACGCGGCGCGGCTGCAGGCGTCCCTCGCATCGGCCGGGGGCGACTCGTCCAACGCAAACGGCGCGGACGCCTCCGACTTGGGCCGGTGCTGCGGGCCCGGGTCCACGCCCCCGACGCCGATCCTGGTGGCGTGCGTGTTCCTGGCCGTGTCCCTGCTGCACTACATCGGGGGTGACTTCGAGCACCTTCGATGGGTGGCGCTGGGTGCGGTGGTGGTGGGTATACCTCCCATCGCGCGCAAGGCGATTGGCTCGCTCCGCAACGGCGTCGTGGACATCAACACGCTGATGACGGTGGCGGTGGCGGGGGCGTGCGCGCTGCAGGACTTTGGCGAGGCTGCCGCGGTCGTGGCGCTGTTTGGCGTGAGCGAGTGGCTCGAGGATCGCGCCATGGGCCGGGCATCGTCGGCCATGGGTGCGGTGCTCGCGCTGAGGCCGGAGAAGGCGAGGAGGCTCGCGTCCCCGGAGAAGGAGGTTCCCGTCGAGGACATCGCGGTCGGCGAGGTTGTCCTGGTCAAGCCGGGAGATAAGGTACCCCTCGACGGAGTCGTCGTCGAAGGGTCCTCCGCGGTGGACGAGGCGGCCCTCACCGGCGAGAGCGTCCCGGTGACCAAATCGACGGGCAACGAGGTGTACGGCGGCACGGTGAACCAAGGCGGGACGCTGGAGGTGCGGGTGACGGCGCCGGCTGCCGACAGCGCCGTCGCCCGGCTGGTGCGACTGGTGGAGGAGGCGCAGGCGGCGCGCTCGGGGGTGGAACGCGCGGTGGAGACGTTCGCGAAGCACTACACCCCCGTCGTGGTTCTCGCCGCGCTGCTCCTGGCCACGGTCCCTTACATGGCGGGTCACACCGGGCCCAAGTACGCGTACATGGCGTGCGTGCTGCTCGTGGTGGCCTGCCCGTGCGCCCTGGTGCTTTCCACCCCCGTCGTGGCCGTGTGCGGGCTGACCCGCGCGGCGAGGCGGGGTATGCTGGTCAAGGGATCGGCGCACCTCGAGCGGCTGGGCAGGCTGAAGGAGATTTGCGTCGACAAGACGGGCACGCTCACCGAGGGGCGGTTCACCATGACGCAGGTGAAACTCGCCACCCCGAGGACCGAGGGCCAGAAACCCAGACCCGCGCTGGGAGCCGGTGCGCTGCTGCGGTGGGCGTGCGCGCTCGAGCTGCGGGCGTCGCACCCCGTCGCCGCGGCTGTCCTCGCGGGGAGCGGCGCGGCTGTACGCATCGCCGCCAAGCAGTGCAAGGTTACGGAGTTTCAGACCCTCCCGGGCGAGGGCGCCAGCGCGAAGGTTGACGGCAAGCTCGTCGAGATTGGCGGTCCCGCGCTCGCCAGGCGACGGGGCTGGGGGCTCGACGATCCCGCGCTCGCAGCCGCCGCGGCTGAGTGGGAGAAGGCTGGCGCCACCGCCCTGTGGGTCGGCGTGGAGGGTGACTGCGCCGGGGCGTTGCGGTGCGAGGATGCGCTCAGGGTCACGGCGCCCGGGGCGGTTGCGTCGCTCCGCGGGAGGGGCGCCGAGGTTGTCATGCTCACGGGAGACAACGAGGGCAGCGCACTCCTCGTCGCGCGGGCGTGCGATATCCCTCGAAGCAACGTGCTCGCGGGGATGACCCCGGCGAGGAAGATGGAGGAAGTCGTGGGTCGCGTCGCCAAGCTGGAAGCCGCGGCGGGGGGTCCCAAGTCTCTCCGCAGGCGCTTCATCGGCAGGGGTACACTCGCCATGGTCGGGGACGGCATCAACGACGCACCGGCCCTGGGGGCTGCCGACGTGGGCATCGCCATGGGAGTCGCCGGGTCCGCGGCGGCGATGGAGACTGCCGACGTGGCGCTCCTCACCAACGACCTCTCCAGGGTCGCCGAGGCCATCGCCATCGGTCACCTGTGCCTGGTCAAGATTCGTCAAAACATCGCGTTTTCAATCGTCGCCAAGGGTATCGTGCTGGTGCTCTCGCTGATGGGGTACACCGGTCTCTGGGAGGCTGTCGTCGCCGACGTTGGGACCGCGCTCGTCGTTATTCTGAACGGCATGACCGTTCTCGGCGGCGTGAAGGAGACCGAGGAGCGAGGGAACGAGGTGGAGGGCTGCGTGTCAAAGGCTTCCGAGAACGAGCACGGGGGCGTCGCTCACTCACACTCACACTCCCACGGCGCCGCAGCGGTGGTGGCGGCAGCTGCCGGGCCGTTCAGACTCAAGGGTGCGCCGGGGTGTGAAGCCAAGGCTCCATCCTGCGCGCATAAAAAGTGCTGATCCACGTAAGGGATGACTCGAGTCAGTCATCCGAAAGAAGAAAGGCTCCTCGCCAGCGCCGAGAGTATGTTGCACCGCAGCAGAGACTCGGCGCGCACGTGACGGCGCGAATCGATCAATCCACCCACGCGTGGACTCGTCGCGCCCGATGAGAGGATGCTGAATTCATTCACGATGTGTATGTAGAACGTGTAATGCGAACAACGAAGCGTTGTCATCGTCAATACTCTCGCAAATAACCAAAAACCTCGCTTCACTCCACTGAACAGCTGAAGGCAAATTGCCTTTTTCGAATCCTTGGACACAACGAGTCGCCCCGTCGCGGGTTTGGGACGTTTGATGCTTCAGCTCGCCATCGAGACCGTTCCGTCGGATACTAATCAATCAGCCTCCAAGCCGCCCGCGGCTCACCCGCGGCGGCTGAAGGCCACCCCGTACTTCGTCGGCAGCACCTGCTACCTGCTCGGTTCGTGCCTTTTTCTCGTGGCGGGGGTTGGCTACCAGGGTGACCTGGGGGGCAGCGACACGACCCGCCTGTGGGGCGACCTCTACACCGCCGGTAACCTCCTGTTCGTCATCGGTAGCGTGCTGTTCGTGCTGGACGGGTATCGCGCGGCGACGCGCTGAGCAGGAGAGGCCATCCGCTCGGGGATAATTAACAGGCCGAAACTAGCAAATTCAGGGACGTAACAACGATGGCTGCGCGGGACGGGTTCGATGAGGAGACCACGCTGGGCGACATTCTCAGCGCAGGTCCCCAGCCCACGATAGAGAAGGGTGTGACCAAACTCCCGACGAGAAACGCGCTCCAAAACGCGTCGACGCGCAAGGAGACCGCCCTTCGAAGGGTGCTCGCCGCGCAGACCCGAAGAGGGTACGTCGCCGATCACCTGGTCCACCCCGTGTGCCACGGCGTGCTCCGCAGACACGACAGCACCGGGACGCAGCTCAAACTCGCGCTCGAGATTATCCGACGCGCGAACTGCCCCCCGGAGAGCGAACGGGCACTCGCGGACACCATACGCGCGGGGCTAGCCACGAGGCTCGTCGACTCCCCGTCTACCCACGAGGACGACAGGGCGCATCCGACGACGAGGCTCGAGGCGCACCTCATGCTGCTCGCGCACGCCCCGCCCCGCCTCGCCGCGGCCATCCTGTGGGCCGACAGACGCACGCTCATCGCGTACATGGGACGGGACTCGCACACGCACGGCGTCAACCCGGGGTCACGGGCGGCGGCGGTGGCGGCGGCGGGCCGGTGCCTGTCGCGAGCCGCCGCGCTCAATTCCATCAACGCGTCCGCCCCCGCGGGTGCGGACGCGACGGGCGCGTGCGGCGAAGGTGCGCTCTTCGCGCGTGCCGTGTGGCACAAGATCTTAGGCATCGTCTCCGGCGCGAGCGGTGAGGCGGGTGTGGATCCGCGGGTCATAGCCGCCGCTTTCAACGCGTGTGCTTTGCTGTTGGGTCCGGCGTTGGACGGGTGCCATCCCACGCTCCCGAGGCTCCTCGCGGCGCACGGCCCGACGGTCGCCGACTTTGGCGAGTACAGCGGGTACGTGGGCGTGGGCGACGGCGCGGGGGGGGCTGAGCGCGCCAAGAACGGGGACGGGGGCGCCGCGGGGGGCATCGCCACGTCCGCAACGGGCGACGACCCGTGGGGGGTCTCGTGCCCGCTCCTCGCGACTCTCCGGCTGGAGGCGGCGTGTCACCTCATGTCCAGGGCCGCGGGTGTGGCGGAGCGAGCGAACAGTTTGCCGCTGGAGGTGCGGGCCGTGTCCGTCGGTGCGCTCATCGCGGCGACGTGCGCGGCGCTCGAGCTTCCGCCGCCGAAGGAGAAGGATGAAAACAAAGACCCGGATGACGAGGACGAGGACGAGGACGAGGACGAGCCCACGGCGGCGGCGTCGCAGCCGAGCGAGTCAGCGTTGGTCCGCCTGAGGGACGCGGGACGTACCGCGCTCCCGGACGTGTCGGGTGGTCTCGTCGACGATCTCCACGCGCTGTGGGAGATGGGATTGAGAGCCGCGCACGCGGTGGGTGAAGGGACGCTTCGACCCACGCTCGGAGTCGGACCAAAAGAGCTCTCCTACGCCGCGGGTATCGGTCTGCTCGCACTCTCGGGCTCGCTCCCGCAGAAGGCCCAGCCGCTCGATTGGGCATCCGCCGCGTGTGATGCGCTGCTGATGGTGTACGACGCGGTGCCCGCGGTCAACGGCGACGCCGCCCTAACGGAGTTGGTCGCCGCCGAGCAGAGAGAGGCGGCTAACCCTCGGCCCAAGGGTGCGGGCGCCGTCGTGGCCGACCCGTCGTCCGTCTCGGTACTTCCCCAGGGATGCGGCGCGGGCTCCGCGGTCGCGCCCATGTCCAAGGCGTCCATCTCGTTCGCCATCGCCAACGCGCTGCCGTCGATGCCCATATCCCAGCCCCTGCAGGTGATTCGTCAGCTGGTGGCCAGGTGTCGGGAAGGACTTGCCGAGCGACCGGACCTTCGCGTCGCCGTGCTCGCCCGGGTTCTGTCCACCCACGCACGTATGCGGACCCACCCGGAGGCGATCATCGTCATGTCACCGCTCGGAGAGATCGTCGCGTCCTACCTGGACGACGACGCCGGGCCGCACAGGGCGGCGGCGGCGGCGGCGGCGGCGGTCAAGGCTGCCGAGGAGGCGGCGGCGAGTGCTAAACCCGAAAAGAGTGGGTACTTTGGGGGTTCGAGCAGGAAACCGGTGGACGACGGCGGCGCCCTGGATGCACTGCGTGCAGAGGCGAGAAGGGCCGCCGTCGCCGCCGAGGCTGTGCGTTTCCGCGAGGAGGTTGTCGTGTGCGGCGTGGAGGCTATCCTCAGTTTGCGACCGACGGATGAGGAGGCGTCCGGGTGGTGTACCGTCGCCCTCGAAGCCGCCGCGTCGCTCCGACTGGTTCCGTTCTGGCGTTGCGGCGGTCGGAGGGCCTCCGCGGATGCCGTTCTTCGTCTCATCGCTCGGCTGTGCGCGGTGAGCAAGTACCAGGCGAGCCTCAACAAGAAACCGGAGGCGGCGGGGACCCACCAGGCGGCGCTGCGCGTGCTGTCCGCGCTCGTCGAGGAGGCCACCGTGGCGTCGAAGGGTGGCCGGGGCGCCAGGCCGAGGCTCGACGACGCCACGACCGCCGCCGTGACCTGGCTCGCGGCCAGGTACCTCGACTTTCCAACCTCGGGCGTCGCCGCCATGGGCGTCCCGGGTGGACCGATGGGTAAGCTGGTGGGCGCGATGGTGTCGAAGATGTGTGCGGGGGGTCTCGGCGGCGCCTCCGACGACGCCGCGAACGCGTCGGCGCAACAGTCGCTCGGCGCCATGCGCCACCCGACGGATCCGGCGCACTTCAAAAACGAGGGGGGATACGCGACGTCCCAGGCGATCGCGTCCGTGGGGGTGTCCTGCGTCGACATAATGGCGAGGAGGTGCCCGCCGCTCGCGCCTCAGCTCGGGGCGATGCTCGGCGGGGTACTGGCGGGACCCGACGGGACACCGACGCGGATGGGACACGCCGCGCACGCCCGCGCCAAGAGCCTCCACAAGAGGTTCATAAATGAGTCCGGCACAGACGGGGGTTCCAAGGATGGGGGATTCAGTTCCACGCCGATCCCGGACGCACCCCCGGACCTGTTCCCACCCTCCGTGCCCCCACCGCCGCTGATGCTGTCTCACCTCGCGCGGCTGGAGGTTGGCACTGGGCACGCGGCGCGAGGTGACTTTGGCCGCGATAAAGCCGCCGACGACGACTGGCGCCTGGCCGCCGCCGCGTGGCGCGCCCTCCACGGCGCGTCCGCCGAGCGCGTCGGGTTCACCAACCGCGTGGACGTGCCCACGCACGTCAAGAACGAGCTGGCGTCGGCGGGGAACCGGTCCATGGGTCCACGACCGAACGTGGCATCCGTCCCCCTCACCGGCACGTCCGACCCGTGCTGGATCGAAGCGTCCCACCGGGCGCGGCCCACCGGACGGACGCTGACGGTCTCCCTGCGGTGCCGCCCCGCGCCCGCGTCCAACGCACCGAACGCACAGGGAGCCGCCGTGGCGTCACTCGCGGGGACCATGACGGTGGGGCTGCACGGTGCGGCCACGTTCGCGGACGGCGTCGGCGCCGTCGTCGCGCACCTCGGCTCCAATCACCTCAAGAGCCGGAGCGCCAGGGAAGGCGCCGGGCCCACCTACCGGGGCCGCGGGCACGCGGTGCGCACGCACGGCAGCGGGAGCGAGGAGGAGACGGTGGTGACCGCGACGCTGCGGGTGTTCAAGTTCGACAGGGTATCCGTACGGCCCGTGGTGGCGTACGACGACGGGGTGACGTCGCTGAGAGCCGCCAAGTACGAGATTCCCCTCCCGGAACTTTTGGTACCCGCGCCCATGTCCTTGCCCGCGTTCGACCGAATCTGGAGCTGCCTCCCCGCCACGTACTCGCGCGCGGTGCGGGTACACCACCGCGTCGGGGTAGTGGACCCGCACCCGCTGCGAACCGCGGTTCAGGCGTTGGGGGGTGAGCTGGCGCCGACGGTGGCTGGGCTGGACGACCGGACTGACTCAGACCTCTCGCACCTCAAGCACGTCCCGCTGGCGCACTGCGGCGGCTACCCGCTCGTGGCCGCCGGCGCCGCGTGCGAGTGCTTCGCGGCGACGACGTGGCAGGGTGACTACCTGCTCCTATGCGCGTTCGCGGCGGTTGGTGGGGTGAGGCTCGAGTATCGCGCGCGAAGCGAGGAGACCCTTCGACCCGTCGAGTCCAACCACGCGGATTGGCTTCGGTCGCTGACGGTGGACAAGCTTCGGGAGGCGGAGGATGGCGACGTGGGCGATGACGAGCTGTTCGGGCACGGCAAGTCACTGAGCGACTCGGACCTGGCGTCGGGGCCGAGCGACGCGCCGCACGGGCTAATCAGGTTGTCGGACGCAATCATAGCGGAATGGAAAACGCTCGCCGCTTAGCTATGATAACGATATTTAAAAAAAATAGACGAATCACTTGGAAGCCGGGGACACTCCCGCGAGGGGCGTGCGCGTGACCAGCCCGCCCATCTTCACCGTAACCTCCGCCCCGTCAATCTCCACCACCTCCGCCTCGGCACCTCCCAGCTGCCTGACCACCACGGTCTCACCCACACGGGGAAACCACCGCCTGGCCGCGTCGCCACCGCCGTCCGGAACGGCGTCGCCGCGTTCGTCCAGGGTCCACCCCGCGGGCATCAAGGTTCGCACGACCGTATCGAGCTCATCCCTCGCGTCCACTGACTCGATCAACGCGACAGCCTCTTCCATCCCTCGCGCCGCGCGCGTCTCCGCCGCCTCCAGCGCGAGTCGGGTCCGTAGGTCCAGGAGCCTGGCGCCCCTGTCCACAACCTCGGCGTGGAGGTCCTCGGCTCTGTCGAGCGCGTGGCTCGCCTCAAACGCCCGAGCCTCCTGCACGTCCCGTTCGCGCTCGAGCGCATCGGCGAGCTCCTGTATATCGTCCGCATCGTCGAATGACGTATCGCCGGTACCGGCCGCGGCGGCGGCGGCTCGCTGCTGACGCCTCCACCTCTTCTCAGCCGCCTTGACGAGCTCCGGGGCTAATCCCAGTCCTTGCGCGATGGAGATGGCGTTGGACTCGCCAAACTCACCCCAGAGGAGCCTATACGTGGGGCTCAGCGTCTCCGCGTCGAACTCCACCGCCGCGTTCGCCGCACCGCCCAGCCCCGACTCCGCCAGCGCCTTGACCTCCTCGTAGTGGGAGGTGGCCACCGTGAGCAGGGACCGCTTTTGCGACGCGCGGAGCACGGAGGACGCGAGCGCGGCTCCCTCCGCCGGATCCGTGCCTCCCCCCGGCTCGTCCAGGAGGACCACCACGTTGTACGCACCGTCGGGTGTCTCGTCACTGGCGGCCAGTATGCGCTGCAGCCTGACGAGGTGCGCGCTGAAGGTGGACAGACCACCGTCCAGGTCTAGAGACTGCGCGTCGCCGAGGTCGGTGAGCACCCGCCTGGTCCACGGCACCCGCGACGGTTCACATCCGGCACCCGAACCGTCACCCGCGGGGATGTGGAGCCCCGCCCTGGCCATGAGCAGCGCCAGACCGAGCGCCTTGAGGCTCGCCGTCTTACCTCCGGTGTTGGGACCGGTGATGGCGACCAAGGAGGTTGACGGCGGGACCACAAAGTCCACGGGCACCACCGCGTCAATCGCATCCGCCCTCGAGGCGAACCTCGTAGACTGCTCACCACCGACGCCCTCATCCTCCGTATCCGCCCCATCCCCGTCCCCGTCGGGTTCGTCGAAGCCCTGCACCGTTTCCTCCTCCCCAACCTTACCCCCGCGCGGCAGCTCGGGCAGGTGACGCTCCAGCAGCAGCGGATGCTGCATCCCCGGCAGTCTCACCACTTCGTCGGATTTATTGTCGGCGCCCACCACCACCAGCTCGGCGGGCCACGCGCCGAGCCACCGCGCGTGCGACGCCCTCGCCGACGCCAGGTCAAGATCCGCCATCGCCTCCGTCGCGTTCAGGATGGACTTACCCCCGTCGCCGCCCACGACCATCGAGGTCAGCGCTGAGAGCACCCTCTCCACCTCGGCGTCCTCCTCGTTGGCGAGCTCGAGTATGCGGTTGTTCAGCGGCACCGCCTCCGCCGGCTCCTTGAACACCGTCTGGCCGGTGGACGACGAGTCCAGGATCACGCCGTCCATCTCCGACTGGGCGCCTGCCTTGATGGGGACGCACTCGCGCCCCAACCTGATGACGATCTGCGCTCGCTCGGCGAAATTCTTCTTTTGCATGTACTGCGCCTTTTGTTGCAGGAGCGCGCGGAGTTCGCGTTCCGTCTCCCTGCGCTCGGCGCGTATCGACGCGAGCTTCTCCGAGGCGTCGTCCAGGACGTTACCCCCGGGTACCGCCACGCACCTTCGTATCTCGTGCTCCAGTTCCTCCGGGATGGCGACGAGGGGCGCCGCGAGTCGTCGCAGGGGCTCGAGCGCGTCGTCGTCCGGGGCGTGGATGAGCGCGTGGACCTTGGCGCACGCGGCGGCGGTGGTGGCGACATCCGCGAGTGACGAGCCGCTCAGCACCCGCCCCCTCGCCGCTCCCGCGATCCACGGCCTCACATCCTTCGTCCCCTCGAAGACATCGCGCGGGAAGCCCCCGTGTTTGTCTCGCAGGGTCGCAGCGGCGGTCGTCCCCGCGAGCAACGTGGCGCTCTCCTCGGGGGTGGCGCCGAGAGGTAAGGACGGGGTGCACGCTCGCATGCCGAGGGTGGTGGCGGTGAACGCGCGAACCTGCGCGCTGAGCTCGGGCCACTGCAGTAGATCCCTGGCCTCGGCGTCCAGGTCCTCCGCAGTCGGCTCGCCCGCCTCCTCCTCCTCGCCATCCTCCTCCAACGCACCTCGCGAGACGTCATCGGTCAGGGTTGCCGAAAGGCTTCGAAATCTCTCACCCCGGCCCCGACGGCGAGTGGTCGCCGGACGCGCGACTCGACGCCCGGATGCCGCCTTCGACGGTATCCGTAGCCTCCACAGCACGTGTGCCGTTCCTGAGACGGTGGACGCCGCCATCGTCGTTCGTCCACGGGCGCCGCGCGGCCCGAAGTGGCCGTCTAATAGTAAGGCTCGAGCACTTTCTGATAAAACTCTCGGATAAAACCAGCTCAGTTTCCCGGGAGCTCGAGCAGGACACAGGACCCTGCCGCGGGGATGGGAGGGTACAAAGGCAAGGCGAAGGCGAAGAAAGGGGGCGGCAAGAAGGGCGGATTCGACCGGGCCGCCCCCACGAGGACCGCCGAGCCGCACAACTTCGTCGCCGACGCCGGCCCGGGTTGCGTCATCTCTCACGTCGCCGACCCGCCGTGGGCGCTCGGCAGCGAGCGCATAGACATCCGGGACTACCCGAAGGGGACGCAGTTTCCAGACCTGGCCGTCGATCCCGACAGTGGGACACTGGCGGTGGTGAACGCCCAGGCTGAGCATCGCGTGGTACGCGGCCGGACGCTCGTTCCATCCCGTCGCCTCGTCGACGGCCGAGGCGTCGTGCCGCCTTTTAACAATTCAATTGCCGCCTCCTCGTCCCTCCCCATCCACCCTGACGTATCGCCCCCATTCGTTCCCAACAACACGCAGTGCTACGTGACCGTGTACGATAACCCGGTGTTGGACCGTGACGGGAACCCGTTCCCGTCCGGTCAATCCACGGACAACGACGGGAAGACGCGGCGTTGCGTCACCTTCATCCTCTTGGTCCCGCCGAAAACAATCGTACACGCGGCGACGCTGACCGAGCCAACCTCGGAGATTGACAGCGACGTGCAGGACTGGAGCGTACATCCGGCGCCCGATGACGAACACCCCTTGGTGCTCGGGTTCCCGCTGGGTGCCACCGAGGGTAATAAACCGGGGCCGTGGCTGTGCACGCAAGGGGAGGGTGGGAGCCTGACGCACTTCTTCAGCGGGAACCTCCACGCGGTTGACTTTAGGTGCGAGGAGGGCACTCCGCTGTTGGCGGTGGGTGCGGGGACGGTGGTGGAGGTGAGCCAGGCGAACACGCTCACGGGGGTGGCGGTCAGTAATTTGTTCAAGTGGAACAGCGTCATGATCCAGCTGGACACGGAGGGTACCAACGCGGGCGCGGGTGTCAGAACGGACGCAAAGGGAGAATCCGGAGAATCTTCGTCGGGCTCGTCGGGCGGTGACCTGTTCGTGGAGTACGTGCACATCAAGGCCGGGAGCGTCCGAGTCGAGGTCGGGGACAGGGTGAACCTCGGGGATGTCGTGTGCGAGAGCGGCGGCGTCGGGTTCTCACCCGAGCCGCACCTCCACTTCACGGCGTTTAGGTCCAGGGAACCCACGGCGCCGACCACTCGGGTCAAGTTCCACGCCGCGGGGGGAGGCGCGCCGTACGTGCCCACCGCCGGTACGTACTACGACGCGAGCGGGGTGGTCGCCGCACCCACATAGCCGAGGATAGCGAAGGATAGCCTGTGGTACGATACGTTGCTCGATATCGTAATGCTGCATTTCCTAATTAAATTAATCTACGCGCGCGCTGCCCCTCTCTCTCTCCCACCCTGGTGAGGTTTAGTTCTGGAGCTTGCGGAGCAGGGAGCTCGCGGTGAGGGAGACGCCGAACCCGACGGCGCACGCGGAGGCGACGACGACCTGGAGGACGACCTCGGTGGTGGTCTCGTCCGGTATGGCGTACACGGCGCCCGCTCCAGCCGCGGCGAGGACGAGGCCGAGGGTGGAGATGGTGCCGGGGGAGTTGCGGTCGTAGATGACCTTCTCGGCGGTGGAGAGGAGACCCGCCTTCTCGATGGACGCGAGGGAGATGCCGTCGGCGATGCCGAGCAGGCCGAGCTCCTCGGCCGCGGTCACCGCCTTGCCGATGAGCCTCAAATCGGCCGCCTTGGTGATGACCTTGGGCTTGGCCGCCATGGCCTTGACCTGGACGTTACGGGCCTTGACAGCCTTGTTGGTCTTGACCGTAAGGCGCTGGCCGACGAGGGAAGAGGTCATGGAAGCCATCTTTGTTTCGGTGCGGTGCGGACGGTGCGTCGCGGACGGTGGCCGATGACGTATCGAAAATCTCCTTTTGGCCACGTATTTTCGATTCGCTGGCGTTTCCCGCGTCTCTGATTCGCCGAGAGAGATATTGATACGTAGTGCAGTCAGGGGAGGAGTTCATTTCCTGTGAATTACGAGTTTGACGTTAGAAACGTAACTGGATGTGTGTCAAGTCGTCTTCCCGAGATTGATAATCGAACTGTTTGTGCGCCCTAACTCTTAGAGAAAACTTGGCGGCTCTGGCAACAAACTTTCACATCTCATCAGAGCGCCCGCGACACCGAGAGAGAGGCGCGGCACACGCTCGGAACGTTCACGATGGGCGGGGGAAACACCGTCGTGTTCGTCAGGAACCTTCCGTACTCCACGACCGACGCGTCGCTGACGGAGGCGTTCAGCA
>Ga0115571_1001493_pt1 | contig 16396 bp, 10 predicted proteins | sample COGITO_mtgs_1205_FD_87293 | JGI IMG/M metagenome (GOLD analysis project Ga0115571, IMG submission 87293) | Pelagic marine microbial communities from North Sea - COGITO_mtgs_120531 | ecosystem: Environmental > Aquatic > Marine > Epipelagic | place: Germany:Helgoland, sampling site Kabeltonne...
AATAGCTTTTCTGCTTCTTCCCTTAATTTTGGGATTCCATTTAAATTAGTTCCACTAGCATTAGCAAAAAAGGATTGGCCACCTCCTGATCCTTCTATAAATTGACTTAGATCTTTAACAATATTATTTGCATTCATTTTAGAGTCGTCAACTAAGTTTTTAGAAATATAACAAGTCATATAAACTTTATCCTGATTTGAACAGACAAGTATTAAAAACAAATCTTCAATTTGTTTTCCTGCGCTGAAAGCTAAATTCTTTAATAATTCTGGCGAACATGAAAGTTCATGAAGGCAATAATTGAATGAATTATTGTTTTGAGTTTTATCTATAATTTCTTTGAGAAAAAAATTGGATAGTTCAGTGCTAATATTATCAATTTTTTTGCTCAATTGAGTATTTTGGTTTTTAAGTTTTTTAATAGCTTCTAAAACATCCTTTTCATTATTTAATAAAGAATTGACATTGTCTAAAATATTTAATTTTTCATTTAAATAATCTTTTGCTACTACCCCGCTTATTGCTTCAATTCTTCTAATTCCTGTTGAGATTGCTGATTCAGATTTAATAATAAAGTTATTAATTACGCTAGTGTTTTTTACATGTGTTCCACCGCACAGCTCAAATGAATTTCCAAATTTCACAGATCTAACCTTATCACCATATTTTTCTCCAAACAATGCAATTACTCCATTATTAATACATTCGTCGAAATCAGCAGATCTATTTTCTTCAAGATCTAAATGATCATTAATTTTTTGATTAACAAAGTTCTGAACTTCTTTAATTTGATCATCACTTAATTTTTCGAAATGCGAGAAATCGAATCGTAAATATTTGTCAGAGACCATTGATCCCTTTTGATGAACATGAGTACCTAAAACATGTCTCAATGCTTGATGAAGTAAGTGTGTAGATGTATGATTACATGAACTGTTAAGCCTTCGATCTTTAAAAACTGAAACATTTAAAATTGAGTTTAGATCTTTTGGAAGTTCTTTAGTAATATGAATTATTGTGTCATTTTCTTTGACTGTATTAATAATTTCCAATTTAGAGCCGTCAACAGTTTGTATAAAACCACAATCTCCAATCTGACCTCCACCTTGTGGGTAGAATGGAGTGGATTCAAAAACTAAATGAAAAACAGAATCACCTTTTTTAGTAATAGACTTTCTATACATTGATATTTTGGTGTCTGCTGATAAATTATCATAACCTAAAAACTCAGTGTGTTGAAAATTATCAGATAAAGATATCCATTCTTGGTTTTGAGTATTTATAGCAGCTTTTGATCTATTTTTTTGGTCTTGCATTAAACTATCAAATTCATTCGAATCATAGTTCATATTTTTTTCTCGAAGAATAAGAGCAGTTAAATCAACTGGAAATCCAAAAGTATCGTATAACTCAAAAGCATTTGAGCCTGAAATTGTGTTTGATTTACTTTTAGATATTATATCATCAAGCTTAATAATGCCTTTATCTAAAGTTCTTAAAAAAGAATCCTCTTCTTTTTCAATAACATTTTTAATAATTTCAATTTGCGCATCTATATCTGGAAAAACAGATGAATACTGATTTGATAAAGTGTTAACAAGCTTGAAGATAAATGGACTTTTCAAGTTCAAAAAAGTATATCCATATCTTACTCCTCTTCTTAAAATCCTTCTAATAACATAACCAGCGCCATTGTTTGAAGGCAATTGACCGTCTGCAACAGAAAAAACAACGGCTCTTAAATGATCAACAATAACACGGAACGCGATATCAGATTTTAAAGAGTGTCCGTATTTTACATTACAAATATTTTCCAGATCTTTGATTATGGGCGAGAAAACATCAGTATCATAGTTAGATTTTACACCTTGTAAAACCATACAAAGTCTCTCGAATCCCATTCCAGTATCAATATGTTTCGAAGGAAGATTTTCTAAACTTCCATCATTTTTTCTATTGAATTGAATAAAAACTAAATTCCAAATTTCAATAACTTCGGGGTGATCCTTATTAACTAAATCTTTACCTGATTTAATAGATTTTTCTTTATCAGAACGAATATCAACATGAATTTCAGAACATGGACCACAAGGACCAACATCACCCATTTCCCAAAAATTATCTTTTTTATTACCTAAAATAATTTTGTCATTGTCTACTATCTTAGACCAAATATCAAAGGCTTCTTGATCTAAATTTGTATTATCCTCTTTTGAACCTTCAAAAATTGTAATATATAATGATTCTTTATCTATTTTATAAATTTTGGTTAATAACTCCCAAGCCCATTGAATAGCCTCTTCTTTAAAATAATCACCAAAACTCCAATTACCTAGCATTTCAAACATGGTATGATGATAAGTATCTATACCTACTTCTTCTAAATCATTATGCTTTCCTGAAACTCTTAAACACTTTTGTGTATCAGTGACTCTATTATGTTCAATAATTGAATTTCCTAAAAAGTTATCTTTAAATTGATTCATTCCTGCATTTGTAAACATTAATGTAGGATCGTTTTTAATAACCATTGGAGCAGATTTGACTACTTTATGATTTTTATTTTTGAAGAAATCGAGAAACGTAGAACGAACTTTATTAGAATTCATTAATTATTAAATTAGTAATAGATATTAAAAAAAACAATTTTATATATTTACTTAATATTATATAAAGTAATTTAAGCGTAAAATTAGTATAATTTAATTAATGTTTAAGACCAAATATTATTACGACACAAAAACACTTTCTTACAGAAAGATCAAATTAAGTAAAGGAGTTCAATTAAGAAATATTTTAACATTTTTAATAGTATCCTCGTTCTTTGGAGTTATTGCCTTACTAACGCTACTTAAATCACCTTTAATAAACACACCTACTGAACTTTCTCAAGCTAGAGAAATATCAAATTATAAATTTCAATTTGAGTTGATGAATAAAAAACTAAATCAACTTAATGTTGTTCTTAACGAAATTGAACAAAGGGATAATAATATTTATAGAGTTTTATTTGAGACTAACCCTATACCCAGTGAAGTTAGAAAAGCTGGATTTGGTGGTGTTAATAGATATGAAAATTTGGAAGGATTTGATAATTCTAAATTAGTAATAGAAACTACAAAAAAAATTGAGATACTTACAAAACAAATTGTAATTCAATCTAAATCTCTTGATGAAATAGAAAGACTTGCAGGTGAAAAAGAAAAACTTTTATCAGCTATTCCATCAATTCAGCCAATTAAAAAAAGTGATTTAACAAGAATGGCTTCAGGGTTTGGCTACAGAACTGACCCTTTTAATAAATCTAGAAAAATGCATTCCGGAATGGATTTTACAGCTCCAAGAGGAACACCAGTTTATGCGGCTAGTGACGGAAAAATCATTAGAGCTGACTCAAGATCAACTGGATATGGCAAACATATCAGAATAGATCACGGTTTTGGATATGTAACTTTGTACGCCCACTTAAACAAGTATAACGTGAAAAGAGGTCAAAAAGTGAAAAAAGGAGATGTAATTGGTTTTGTTGGTAGTACCGGAAGATCACAAGCACCTCATTTACATTATGAGGTTCAAATTGATAAAAAAAGAGTTAACCCAATTAATTATTATTTAGGTAATCTTTCGCCAGATGAATTTGACGATCTACTTAGATTAGCAAATCAAGAAAATCAATCACTGGATTAATGCATGTTAATTTACCTCAAAAATTATATTACAGTATAGGAGAAATTTCTAAAGCATTTAATGTTAATGCATCACTTATTAGATTTTGGGAAACAGAGTTCGAAGAATTAAGCCCAAAAAAAAATAAGAAAGGAACAAGAAGATATTCTTCAGTAGATGTTGAAAAACTACAAACAATACACCACTTAGTAAAAGAAAAAGGGTATACCCTTGATGGTGCAAAAGATCAGTTAAAAAATTTAAACAAAAACTTTGAAGTAATTAAAAAATTAGAAAAAGTAAAAGCAAACTTAATAAATATTAAAAAAGAACTTTAATTACTTTTTTCTGAAGAATATTCTAATAGGTACTCCATTAAAATCATATATTTCTCTAATTTTATTTTCTATAAATCTCTTGTAAGGATCCTTTATATATTGAGGAAGATTACAAAAAAATGCAAATTGAGGAAATGATGAAGGAAGTTGAGTGCAAAATTTAATTTTAACGTATTTTCCTTTATGCGCAGGTGGTGGGGTTTTTTCAATTATTGGAAGCATACACTCGTTAAATTTTCTAGTAATAATTTTTTTTGAACGATTTTTATAAACAGTCATTCCTGTCTCAATAGCCTTAAAAATTCTTTGTTTTGTTAAACTAGAAATAAATACTATTGGAATATCAGTAAAAGGTTCTAATTCGTTTCTAATTTCTTCCTCAAATAATTTAATTGTATTTGTTTTTTTATCAACTAAATCCCATTTATTGACTAAAATTACTATGCCTTTATTATTTCGAGCAGCTAACCAAAAAATATTTTTGACTTGACTGTCAAAAGATCTGGTAGCGTCAAATATTATTAAACAAACATCAGAATTTTCAATTGTCCGAATTGATCTCACAACAGAGTAAAATTCAACGTCGTCGTTGATTTTAGATTTTTTTCTAATTCCAGCAGTATCAATGAGTTTAAAATCAAAACCAAATCGATTAAAATGTGTGTCAATACTATCACGAGTTGTTCCAGCTAAATCTTTCACAACATAACGATCTATTCCTAAAAGGGCATTAATAAAAGAAGATTTACCAGAATTAGGACGACCAACAACAGCGAATCCAGGAATTTCGTCATTTTCAATTACTGACTCTTCTGGCATCAATGAAACTAATGAATCTAACAATTCGCCTGTTCCTCCGCCGTTAATAGCGCTAAAATTAAATATTTTTTCAAAACCTAGTGAATAAAATTCAGTTGAATCAAGTTGTCTTTTAGAATTATCTACTTTATTAATAGCTAATATTACTTCTTTATTTGATTTATGTAATAATCTAGAAATTTCATTATCCATGGAATTAATACCCGTCTCAACATCAACAACAAAAACTACAATATCAGCTTCTTCAATTGCTATCATTACTTGAGTATTTATTTCTTTTTCAAAATTATCCTCACCACCAAGCATAAATCCTCCGGTATCTATTACTGTAAAATCCTTACCGTTCCAGAAAGAATATCCATAGTGACGATCTCTAGTAACGCCACTCTGAGAATCAACAATTGCATCCCTTTTTTGTATTAGTCTGTTAAAAAATGTTGATTTTCCAACATTTGGTCTTCCAACAATAGCAACAATTGAACTCATTTTGATTTTATAAAGGAGTACAAAACTAAACTTTTATTTTAATAAAAATTATTTTTGATGGTATCCGAATTTTTTCAGTAATTTCTCATCTGACCGCCAGTTTTTTTTCACCTTAACCTGAAGATCTAAAAAAATCTTTTTATTGAAAAAATTTTCAAGATCAATTCTAGCTTTTGTACCTACATTTTTTATAGCGACTCCTTTGTGACCAATAATAATACCCTTTTGAGAATCTCTTTCAACTATAATAATAGATCTGATTTTAATAATAGCTTCTTCGTCTTTGAAATCTTCAGTTATTACTTCAACTGAATATGGAATTTCTTTTTTAAAATTTAATAATATTTTTTCTCTAATTATTTCATTGACAAAAAATCTTTCATTTTTATCAGTGAGTTGGTCTTTTGGAAAGTAGGGTGGAGACTCTGGACTCAACTCTACTAATCTATCTAATAATTTTACGATATTGAAAGACTCTTTAACAGAAATAGGCCAAATTTCAGCATTGGGTACTTTTACTTTCCAAAAATCAATTTCAGATTCTAACTTTTCCTGATCTAATAAATCAATTTTATTAATAATAAGTAAGAGAGGAACTTTAATATTAACAATTTTATTGAAAATAGATTCGTCTTTTAAATTATGATCCTTATACTCTACCATGTATATAAGTATATCAGCATCTTCTGTAGCAGGTAACACAAAATCCATCATAGACTTATGAAGCTTGTGAGCAGGTTTAATAACGCCAGGTGTGTCTGATATTACAAGTTGATAATTTTCATCATTAATAAGGGCTAAAATTCTATGTCTAGTAGTTTGGGCTTTTGAAGTTATAATTGACAACTTTTGACCTAATAAATAATTGGTCAATGAAGATTTTCCAACGTTTGGGTTACCAATAATATTAATAAAACTAGATTTATGCATAACAATGCAAATCTAAGGTTGTTAATTAAGATTAAAGAGAATTTTACATAAAAATTCAGCAATTATAAAACAAAACGTAATAAAAATCGCTTTACATTCCGTAATTCACAAAAAAACAAAGTAAGACTAGTGAGAAGAGAAATTTAAGAGTAAAAATAGTTTTTGAAAAACTTATTAAAAGAAGAAAATACCTATACAATACTTAAACATTTAATTTATTAAAAACATTACATTCATGACAAAAATTAAATTTAACAGGTTAAATCAAAACTAATACCGCTTAACAGGTTGATTGATAAAATGTAAAGGTTTTATAAAAAAAACATAGAGATAATACACTTATTTTTAAAATTGTTGCCTCGAGAAAAATAAACAGTTTAAAAGTTCATTTTCAAGAAACAATAATGCAATAAAATTTTAAAAATTATATATGCCTGAAAAGATTTATGTTGGTGATTTAAAATCATTAGTTGAAAATAAAAAAGTTGAAGGAAATCAACTAAAAATTGGAAATGAAAATTTTTATAAGATTTCCAATGTAGATAAAATGCGTCCATTTTTTATGAGTATTGTCAGCAACTCAAACCATTGGATGTTTATTTCAAGTACTGGAAGTCTTTCCGCTGGTAGAAAAAATAGTGAATTTTCATTATTCCCATATTACACAGACGACAAAATCACTGAATCAAGTGATACAACTGGAAGCAAAACTATTATAATAGTAAAAATAAATAACAAAAATTTCCTTTGGGAACCCTTTTCAAGTAGATATATAGGAGCATACAAAGTTTCAAGAAATATTTATAAAAATACTATTGGAAATAAAGTGATTTTTGAAGAGATAAATCATGACTTAAACATTGAGTTTAGCTACCAATGGAATTCAAGTAACAAATATGGTTTTGTTAGAAAATCTTCTTTAAAAAATAATTCAAATAATGATTTGGATATTAATATTATTGATGGAATTCAAAACATTTTACCTTACGGAGTTGGCGAAGGTCTTCAAATTGCTCAAAGTAATTTAGTTGATGCTTATAAAAAATGCGAATTAGAAGATAAAAGTAAATTAGGGATCTTTACTCTAAGTGCCATAATAGTTGATAAAGCAGAGCCAAGTGAAGCATTAAAGGCAAATACTGTTTGGACAACAGAAATTGACAATACAAAACACCTTTTATCCTCACTGCAGCTTGATAATTTTAGAAATGGAATTGATTTATACAACGAACATGAAATTAAAGCTGAAAAAGGTGCTTATTTCATCAATAAGAAAATTAAATTAAAAAGTAATTCCTCAAAAGAATGGATGATTGTCTGTAATGTCAATCAAACAATCTCCGATGTTGTTAGTTTAAAAAATTCAATAACAAATGATGGGGAAATCAAATCTAAAGTAGAAGATGATGTGATTTTAGGGTCATCAAAATTAAGAGAATTAGTTGGTAACGCAGATGGGCTTCAACTAACTAATGACAAGCTCAGAATGATTAGACATTTTTCTAATACAATGTTTAACATTATGAGGGGAGGTATTTTTGATGATAATTACCAAATAGAAAAAAATGACTTTTTACCTTATATAAAAAAAGCTAACTGTTCTATTTATAAATCTTTTAATGAAACTTTAAATAACCTACCTGAGATTTTTACACTTCATGATTTAAAATCAATTTCAGCAAACATATCTAATCACGATTTTAAACGATTATGCACAGAATACTTACCCTTAAAGTTTAGTAGAAGGCATGGCGATCCGAGCAGACCATGGAATAAGTTTTCTATTAATACTAGAAGCGAAATAGATGGATCTAAAATTTTAGATTATCAGGGTAATTGGAGAGACATTTTTCAAAATTGGGAAGCTTTAGCATATTCATACCCTCAATTTATTGAAGGCATGATACACAAATTTTTAAATTCCACCACTTTTGACGGTTATAACCCGTATAGAATTACAAAGGATGGATTTGATTGGGAAACTATTGAACCAGATAATCCTTGGTCTTATATTGGATATTGGGGAGATCATCAAATAATATATCTTTTAAAATTTCTTGAATTTATTGAAAATCATTACCCTAGTAAACTCTATAAATATTTCTCAAAAAGCTTGTTTGTTTACGCTAATGTTCCTTATAAAATTAAATCTTATGAAGAAATTTTAAAAGATTCTAAAAATACAATTGATTACGATCATGAAAATGAATTATTAATAAATAAAAGAAAAAACGAAATAGGAATTGACGGATCATTAGTTTTTAATAACAAAAAAGAAATTCATCATGTAAACTTTATTGAAAAGATTTTATCTACACTGCTTTCAAAAGTTTCGAATTTTGTTCCAGGTGGAGGAATATGGATGAACACTCAAAGGCCTGAGTGGAATGATGCCAACAATGCATTGGTTGGTAATGGAATTTCTATGGTAACATTGTATTATTTGAGAAGATTTGTTAATTTTTTTAATTCTTTATTAGAAAAAACTAATCTTATTTCAGTCGAAATTTCTTCTGAACTTAACAAGTTTTTTAATGATATTTCTTTTGCGTTAGATAAAAATAAAAAAGTTTTAGACTCTGTAATTTCTGATTTAGACAGAAAAGAAATAGTTGATTCACTAGGAAAAGCCGGTTCAAATTACAGAGACACAATTTATGATAATAGTTTTTCTGGAACTAAATCTGCAATTGGGATTAAAGAAATTAAAGAATTATTACAACTGCTATTAGAATATATAGATCACTCTATTGATTCTAACAAAAGAAGTGATAAACTTTATCATGCATACAATTTATTGACTATAGATAATGATAACATAGCAATATCACACTTACCAGAAATGCTTGAAGGACAGGTTGCAGTTTTAAGTTCCGGATACTTAAATTCTGAAGAAAATTTAGAGGTTTTAGACGCACTGAAATCAAGTAAATTGTTTAGAGAAGATCAATACAGTTATATACTATATCCAGATAAAAATTTAGGCTTGTTTTTAGAAAAGAATAACATTTCGTCTTCAAAAGTCAATGAATCTAAATTGTTAAGTAAATTATTAAATGACGGTAATAATCAAATAGTTTCTCAAGACTGTGAGGGATCATTTCATTTTAATTGTGATTTTAATAATGTAAATGGATTAATAAGTGAATTGAACTTATTACCAAAAAAATACAATGAATTATTAAAAGAGGAGTACCAAAATATTCTTGAAATTTTTGAAGGCGTGTTTAATCACAAAGAATTTACTGGAAGATCTGGAACTTTCTTTGGATATGAAGGATTAGGTTCAATCTATTGGCACATGGTATCTAAACTTTCTTTAGCAGTTTTAGAAACTACAAAAAAAGCTATAAGAGAAAAAAATAGTGCTGTAACTGGAAGATTCTTTGATCATTATTTTGAAATACTAGAGGGAATTGGTGTAAATAAGTCCCCCATGTTATATGGAGCATTTCCAACGGATCCTTATTCTCACACACCTGCTGGTAAAGGAGCTCAACAACCAGGAATGACTGGCCAAGTAAAAGAAGATGTAATATCAAGATTTGGGGAACTTGGCGTAGAGGTTAGTAACGGAACTATAAGCTTCAACTCTGAAATGCTTAGAGATCAAGAGTTTTTAACAACTAATGAAACTTTTAGATATGTGAATTTATCAAAAGAAAAAATTGAATTAAATGTAAATACGAATTCACTTTGTTTTACATATTGTCAAGTTCCAATAATCTATTCTAAATCATCTTCTAATAAAATTACTATTGATTTTATTGACGGAAGATCAGTTAGTATACAAGGAAATGAGCTTGACATTGATTCGAGTAGATCTCTTTTTGATAGAGAAAATATTATTAAGCAAATTAATGTTAGTGTAATAAAATGATAATTAAAGAAATTAATAAGATTTTAAAAAATAAATTAATCAATCTAAAGTTGATTGTATTATTTGTTACATGCTTGTTGATTTCTTGTAATCCTTCAGAAAACCAAATGATAAACAAACCTGAAATAACAGCTAATGAAATTTTAAACAATCCTGACTATTTAGCCATTTCGTATGGAGGTTACAGAAACAATAGTAGAGATATTCAACCAACTATGGATGAGTTGAAAGAAGATTTAAAAATACTTTCTTCAATTGGAGTGAAAATTTTAAGAACATATAATTTACAATTAGAACAAGCACCTAATATTTTAAAAGCAATAAAAGAACTAAAAAAATCTGATTCAGATTTTGAAATGTATGTAATGTTAGGCGCGTGGATAGATTGTGAAAATGCATGGACTGATAATCCAAATCATGAAAAAGAAAATGAATCTGCTAATGCAATAGAAATTCAAAAAGCGATCAATCTAGCCAACATGTACCCAGAAATTGTTAAAATTATAGCAGTTGGAAATGAAGCAATGGTTAATTGGGCGTGGAGTTACTATGTCAAACCAGGTGTTATATTGAACTGGGTTAATCATCTTCAAGATCTAAAAAAACAAAAAAAACTGCCTGAAAACTTATGGATAACTAGCTCAGATAACTTTGCTTCATGGGGAGGTGGCGAAGATTCTTATCATACTGAAGACTTGAATTCATTGATTAAAGCAGTTGATTTTATTTCAATGCACACCTATGCGTTTCATGATACTCATTACAATCCAAGTTTTTGGAATTTTGAAAAAGAAATTAGTGACAGCAACTCTAATCTGGAAACAATTCACAAGGCGATGGATAATGTTCACGATTATGCAATTTCTCAATACAATAGTGTAAAAGAATATGTCAGAAAAATTGATTCTAACAAACAGATACACATTGGTGAGTTAGGCTGGGCTACAAAATCTAATGGGAATTACGGTGAAAATGGATCTCACGCTGCAGACGAATACAAGCAAGCTCTATTTCATGATAAAATTAGAGATTGGTCAAAAAATGAAAAAATTGCATGTTTTTATTTTGAAGCATTTGACGAAAATTGGAAAGATTTTTCAAATAAAAATGGATCTGAAAATCATTTTGGTCTCTTTACTGTTGACGGAAAAGCAAAGTATTCGTTATGGAAAAATGTTGATAACGGAGATTTTAACGGCTTAACTAGAAATGGTAATTCTATTACTAAAACATATAATGGAAATAGTGAAAATCTTTTAAATAATATTTTAACACCACCTAACAATAATAAATAGAATGAAATTGAAGTATTTGCTTTTCGTTTCAATTTTAGGTTCATTGTTTGGATTGAATTATTTGTATAATATCAGTAATGATGTTATTTCAATTTCTGAACGAAGCATACTAGTTAACAATGAAAATTACTTTATAAAAGGTGTGTGTTATCATCCAGTTCCAAGGGGAAGTTCAGAAAGAAATTTCAGTAAGATTGATCAAGATTTGTCATTGATGGTTGAGGCAGGAATTAATACCATTAGAGTTTATTCACCAATTGACGATTTAGAAATATTAAACAAAATTGAACAAGCTGGGTTAAAAATCATTATTAGTTTTGGATATAATCAAAACGGCTATTACGATATACTTTCAGGATCCTATGTTGATTATGTTAAAAAATATAAAAACCATAATTCTATTTTATTTTGGGAATTAGGAAATGAGTATAATTATCACCCTGAATGGTTTGATAATGACATTAGTAATTGGTACACAGCGTTAAATACTGCAGCTGGTAAAATTCATGAAATAGACAAAAGCAAACCCGTATCCACAGCACACGGAGAAATTCCTGATAGTTTAGCAATTTCTTCTTTGCAAAATATTGATGTGTGGGGCTTAAATGTTTACAGATGGGATGATCCATCAACAATTTTTAAAGAATGGGAAAATTTAAGCTCAAAGCCTATGTATCTCTCTGAAGCAGGAAGTGATAGTTACATGACTATCGAAAGGCTTGGATATTCAAAAGGAGAAAATCAATTAGCACAGGCTGATGCCAATTCAAAAATTTTGAATTCTGTTTTTAAAAACTCAAACATAGTATCAGGTGTTTTAATTTTTCAATTCATTGATGGTCTTTGGAAAGCAGGTAATCCTGAAAAACAAGATATTGGTGGATGGGCTCCAAACAGTATTGGAGTTCCATATGATGGTGCTCCAAACGAGGAATACTGGGGGATCCTAGATATTGATAGAAATAAAAAGAAAACATACGAAGTAATTAAAGAAAAATTTAAAAACAATTAGAATGAAAAGTTTAAAAAAACTCTTAATTGTCTTCTTTTTAATACTAATTAGTTCTTGTAATGACAATTCTAATTTTATGATTAAAGTTTACGAAACATCAAGAGAAGGAAATAAATTAACAGAAAAAACAGATTTTGAAATTGGAGACAGTATTTCAATAATAAAAATAAATACTGATAAAAAATATCAAACAATTACTGGCTTTGGAGGTGCTTTTACAGAATCTTCGGCCTACTTGTTGAACCAAATGAGTGATTCCAAAAGGAAAGAAATTATTGATGCTTATTTTTCAGAAAACGGATCAAATTATTCATTAACTAGAACTCATATGAATTCTTGTGATTTTTCTCTTTCAAACTATTCATACAGCCCAGTTGAAGGAGATATAAATCTCGATTACTTCTCAGTTAAGGAAGATATGAACGACATAATACCAATGATTAAAGATGCTCAAAAGGTTTCCGAAAATGGTTTTAAAATTTTTGCATCTCCATGGACTGCAGCACCATGGATGAAAGATAACAACGAATGGCGAGGTGGAAAATTATTACCAAAATATTACAACACCTGGGCATTGTTTTTTTCAAAATATGTAGACGCATACAAAGATCAAGGAATAGATATATGGGGGTTTACTGTAGAAAATGAACCTCATGGAAACAATTCAAGTTGGGAAAGTATGCATTATACACCTGATGAAATGACAAATTTTGTTAAAAACTTTTTAGGACCTCAGCTTGAAAGAGATGGAAAAGGAGATCTTGTGATTCTTGGTTATGATCAAAACAGAGCAGATTTAAAAAACTGGGTAGATTCTATGTATGAAAATGAAGAATCTTCTAAATATTTTGACGGTACTGCAGTTCACTGGTACGATAGCACATACGAATACTATCCTGATGAATTACAATATGCTCACAATAAAGCTCCAAATAAGTATTTGATACAAACTGAAGCTTGCATAGACTCCGAAATTCCTCAATGGGAAGATGATGATTGGTACTTTAGAAAAGAAGCTACTGATTGGGGTTACGACTGGAGAGAAGATGATAAAAAATACTTGCATCCAAAATATGCTCCATTTAACAGATATTCAAGAGATATTATTGGATCATTAAATAACTGGGTTGATGGATGGGTAGATTGGAATATGGTATTAGACACTCAAGGTGGACCAAACTGGGTCAACAACTGGTGTGTTGCCCCGATAATAGTAGACCCAACTAAAGATGAGATATACTATACTCCTCTTTATTATGTTATGACTCATTTTAGTAAATACATAAGACCTGGTGCTAATATAATCGATGTGGAAAACAACGATGATAAGTTAATGGTTACAGCAGCTCTAAACCCCGACAATAGTATTGCTGTAGTTTTATTTAACGAAGGAAATGATAAAAGAAGTTTTAATATTCAATTAGATAATTACTCTAAAAATATTTCAATTAATCCACAGGCAATTCAAACAATTATTATCAATAAATAGTAAACTATGAAAACTAATCTTGAGAGAATTACAAAGGTTGGAATGGGACAGAAAATAGCATTTGGTTTTGGAATGCTTGCTAATCAGATGTTTCCTGCTGCATTGGGAGTTTTTATTATTGTTCTTGTTCAAGATCTTGGTTTTGCGGCGCTATTGTGGGGAATAATACAATTTGCACCTCGAATCTTTGATGCCATAACTGACCCTTTAATGGGATTTATCTCTGATAATACAAAGTCAAAATGGGGAAGACGAAGACAATATGTTTTTATAGGTGGGATTTTAATGGGTATTGCCTATGTTGCAATGTGGCAACTTTATGAAGACGATGGTATTGTGTATAATTTTATTTATTTCTTTTCATGGTCTTTGGTGTTTTATTTAGGACTTACCATTTTTAGCGTTCCTTATGTTGCTATGGGTTATGAAATAAGTGATGATTTTCATGAGCGTACTCAAATTATGGCTATTGCCCAATTTATTGGTCAATGGGCATGGGTAATTGCCCCTTGGTTTTGGGTTATTCTTTATGATCCAGCTTGGTTTCCTGAGGGTGCTGGACAGGGAGTCAGAGATTTATCTATTTGGGTAGCAATTCCGTGTACAATTTTTGCGATTATACCTGCAGTTTTTATAAAAAGTAAATCAACAACAGAACGAACAGATTTTGTACCTATAACCACAAGTTATATTCTAAAAAGCATAAAAGGAATTTTTATTTCAGCCTTTGAAGCATTTAAAATCAAACAATTTAAAAAGATAGCGTTTGCTACATTTTTAATATTTAATTCATTTCAAGTTATTGCTGCTTTTACTTTCCTTATAATAGTTCACTATATGTTTAACAGTGATCCGGCAAGTGCAGGTAATTGGCCAGCACTACACGGATCAGTTGGTGCTTTAATCACATCATTTTTAATTATCCCTTTAATTACTGTTATTTCTAAAAAAATAGGCAAAAAGAAAGCCTTTATTTTATCCCAATTAATTTCAATTATTGGGTACGTTTTATTTTGGTTTTTATTTGTGCCTGGAAAACCTTATTTATTTTTATTTGCTCTTCCTTTTCATTCATTTGGGATTGGTAGCTTATTTACAATTATGATGTCAATGACTGCTGATATTTGTGATCTTGATGAATTAGAGAATGGCAAAAGACGTGAAGGTGTTCTTGGAGCAGTTTATTGGTGGATGGTAAAACTTGGATTTGGGGTTGCTGCCTTATTAAGTGGATTTATATTATGGTTGGTAGGATTTGATCCTGAACAAGTAACAGAGTCTGCAACAACAGGAATGCGTTTATTTTACACTTTTTTACCTATTTGTGGAGTTATTTGTGCTATTTACATAATGAAAGATTACGATATTTCAGAAGAAAGAGCTAATGAAATAAAAAAAGAATTATCAATTAGAAAATCAAAAAATAAAGTTTAAAATTATTATGTCCTACAGAAAAGAAAAGATTCATTCTTTAACAGGAATTAATCTAAACAATATATCCAATGATGAATTAAAAAATCTTTGTAAAAAATATTTAGAAAAAGGTATTCACGGTTTATGTTTTAGTGCATATGACGAAGGTCAAGAACCAGGTGATCAAATTTCAGATGACCAAATAAGAAGAAAATTAAAAATTATACAACCCTATATTAAGTGGGTAAGAACTTTTTCTTGTACAGATGGAAATGAAAGAATTCCAGTGATAGCTAAAGAGCTTGGTATAAAAACTTTAGTTGGAGCATGGCTTAGTGATAATATATCTACAAACGATAAAGAAATTAATGGTTTAATTGATTTATGTAACTCAGGAAAGGTCGATATTGCTGCTGTTGGTAATGAAGTTCTTTATAGAAAAGAATTAAACGAAGAAGAATTGATTGACTATATAGTAAGAGTAAAAAAAGAAATCAAAGGAATTCCTGCGGGCTATGTTGATGCTTATTATGAGTTTCCTAAAAGACCTAAACTTACCGAATGTTGTGATGTTATTTTGGCTAATTGCTACCCATACTGGGAAGGCTGCAGCATAGACTATTCGCTTATGTACATGAAACAAATGTATAATGAAGCCTTTAACGCTGGAAATGGGAAAAAAGTAATAGTAACTGAAACTGGTTGGCCAAGTCAAGGAGCAAATCTTGAAGGTGCATTTCCTTCAAAAGAAAATGCTCTTAAGTATTTTATTAATGCACAAAACTGGTCATTTGAAGATAACATAGAAATGTTTTATTTTTCATCTTTTGATGAGTCTTGGAAAGTTGGAGTTGAAGGAGACGTAGGAGCTTACTGGGGACTTTGGGATAAAGATGAAAACTTAAAATTTTAAATTAATTGGATTACTCAAAAATATTAAATATCAGCTCAGGTAGTGCGGTGTGCTATTCGGGATTTAGAGAAGGTCAAACACCAGGAATCTCCTACCCTACTTACGATCAAGTTAAAGAAGACCTTTTAATAATAGAAAAAAATTGGAATTTCATA
>Ga0115571_1001504_pt1 | contig 16350 bp, 10 predicted proteins | sample COGITO_mtgs_1205_FD_87293 | JGI IMG/M metagenome (GOLD analysis project Ga0115571, IMG submission 87293) | Pelagic marine microbial communities from North Sea - COGITO_mtgs_120531 | ecosystem: Environmental > Aquatic > Marine > Epipelagic | place: Germany:Helgoland, sampling site Kabeltonne...
AACAGTTGAGACGCGAGGGCAGCGTCGACTGGGAACTGGTCGGTGCCCACCGCGGACCACCGGCCGGTCGTGGGAAACGGGAAGTGCGACCGCGGGCAGTTGGATGGTACGTCCGTGTCTATGATGGACGCGACGCGGCGCAGGACGGAGACCAGCGCGTTCGTCGCGGGTTGTAACGGTGCATCGTTGGAGCGCGTCGGGATGGATACGGCGACTGTGGGCACGCCGGCGACCGCGGCGCGGCGTGCGGCTCGCGTGGTCCTCGCGCCGTTGGCGTCCTCCCCGAGGCAGGTCTCCCTGGCGACCCCCACGACGCACAGCACCGGCGCGAGTCCCAAGCATCGCGCGAGTCCTTGCGTGGGATCGGTCGATACGATGGCTGCGTCCTCCCCGGAGGCGCCCACCAGGCGGAAGCATCCCTCCCACGCGGGTACCCGTTCCAGCTGAAGCTCCACGCCACCGCGGGTCAGGCCGTCGCGGTCGTCGTGAAGCACGCAGAGCGCGCGGCACGACGGCATCGCCTCTCTCACCGCGCAGGCGGTCGCTCGTAGATCGGCCTCATCGGTTCCGAGGACGACGACCGCGCCTTCAGCACTGGACGCGACCACCGCGGGACGAGCGACGCGCGATGACGAAACTGCACGTCGCCCGTGGCGCGCCCGTGACGCGCCGAGGACGCGCCGCGGCGCGATGGACGCCGCCGACGTAGAGGCTCGCGCGGACATGGAGTGACGTCACGAATGTACTTCTATCCCAGTTTGGCTAAAATAAAGCTAAGAGTTATCCGCCCGCGGTGAGCGCCTTGTATTGGGCGTCGTAGTCCTCCTTGTGCCCCGCCTTTATGAAGTAGTGCGTCAGCGGGTACGGCTTGTTACCTACGGATCTCCTGTCCTTGTACCCGTCCCCGAGTACCTGCCAGCTCGTGGGCAGTTTCGTATCACTTCGCACGTTGAAGTTGATCACGGGACTTTGGTAAAAGTCAACCGGCGCGTACCCCATCTTGCGGTGCGCGTAACTGAGGCAGATCTCGAGCACCCTGCTCTCCTCTCTGAACAGCCTCAGGAACCCGAGCTCGTCGTACCTCTTAAACGCCTCGACGGCGAGGTCACTGAACTCTCGAAGCGCCCCCGGGTCCTCGGCGCGGTTCACGTAAAAGGCACCCGCGTGAACGTGCGGCAGCTGAGGTTTCAACCCCAGCGCATCGCTGATCTCGCAAACCTTTCCAAAGTGCCACGCGCAGTCGACGGCGAGGCCGGGCGCGGCGACGGGCTGGTTCGTGGCTCGCAGTGCGCCCCACGCGGCATCCACGGGCGCGGACGCGAGCACGTCCGTGTCCAAAAACATAAACTCATCGTACGGGCTCAGGCTAATCGCCCTCAGCCTCGGCAGGATGTTCCCCTTCTCGTGGTTCGTCTGGGCCAGCGCGTCCAGGCCGTCATCGCTGAACCCCGCGCTATCGTAGGTGACGACGCGGTGGAACACGTTGAGCTGCTCGGCGTACGCGGCGTCGGGCTCCTTCACGAGGACGGCGACGGGTCTCGTCTCCTTTGCCTTCCGGAGCGTCCTCACCAACCTCGCCGCCTCCTCGACGTACTGCGGACCGAGCGCCACGAGGAAGTACCCGCCGTCCGCGCCGTCCGCGTCCGCATCGGAGTTCTCACGTCGCTCGATCACCACGGAGTTCGTACCCTGTTTGGAGTTATCACCCTGTTTCTCGTCCACGTCGGCGAGCCTCGCTCTGAACGGCTCGAGCCCGAGATCGACGGCGAGATCAACGGGATCACCGCCGTTGTCCCACGGTAACGCCTCGGCGAACAGGTCGATCGCGGCGAGGTCCTGGAACAACGCCGAGACGTCTACCGCGGATGTTGTCGGGGAGAGACCGACGAGGGCATCGGATTCCGTCACGCCCGCCGCCGCCGCCGGGTCGAAGGTATCCGATCCCTTCGACGGGACGTACCCACCGTGCGCCGCGACGTCTACCCTGCGGAATAGGAACCTGTCGACGCCCTCGAGGGGTACCGGTGCGCCGTCTCGGTCCTCACCCGCGACGCGCTCGAACGCGGTCGGGCCGTGCGCGGGACCGGGGTGCCCGTTCTCCCTGAGGTCCCCCCACGGCATCACCCCGAGTCCGTTCATGTGGTGCAGAGTCGCGAGAGCGACGTCGTGCCACCAGTCCACCCTGTCGTCCAAACCTTTCAACTCGTGGAGCTTGGGAAGCCTCGCGGCACTGAGCGCGTTCACCCGCAGCGCGCTACCGCCGCACAGGCCGGAGTGTCTGTACGCCGGCGTCATCCCGGTGACCTCCTTCGCCTTTGCGAGAAGTTCGGGGGCGAGCGGCTTGGTCCAGTGGGAGTCATCCGCGCCGTTCGCGTCGGATGTCGGGATTCGCGTCACCGGGCCGTCGATCCTGGTCGCCGGGTCGATCATCACGAGCCACTCCGCGCCCTCGGCCTCGGCCCACCGCGCGACGGAACGAATCGCGGCGATGAACTCCGTCGCTCGGCCGGCGCCGCAAATCTCCGGCGGGCCCACCGCGCCGACGCTCGGATGTACCGCCTTGGATGTACCCGCGGCGGCCATGCGCTCCTCGCCCCATTCGCCGCCGTCGCCCGAGATGGACGACGTCGCGCCCTTCACCGCGGTACCCGCGCCGCGCGGGGGTCGATCCACGGACGCCGCGGCGAGAGTCTTGGAACGTCCGCCCCTCTTCGAAACGGTTTTGGTTTTTCGCACCCCCGAGCCCAACGCGTACTCGCCCGCCTCGCGCTCCTTCCCGGGTTCCCAAACCTCCGCGACGCACACGTAGTACCTGCACAGCACCGTGTAGTCGTCCCCGGGCGGACCGAGGAGCAGCACGGGCGCGGTGGGGTAGTGCCGACGGATGGATTTGAGCGCGTCGACCGCAACCTTCGGGTCCCCGGGCTTGGCCTGCACGTAAAAAGCGACGGAAAAATCACCCGCCACAGACGTGTCCGCCGATACCGGCGCGGGGGTCGTCTCGATGACCACGACGTCCTCGCCGGTGTCCGTGCCGGTCTCCCCCTCGCGCCTCTCGGTCCCCCCCTCGCGCCACTCCTCGGCCAGTTTGCCACCCTCGCGCCCGAGGTACCTCGAGGCCCACGCGCTCGAGTGGCCAAAGTGAAGCGCCGGCGCCGTCTTCACCCGCTCCACGTCGTCCTTCTCCTTGGCCGTGTTGAGGCTCAACACCGGCCCGTCCTCGTGGGTCCACAAGAGCGGTGACTCACCGAGCGCGCCCGTGTGCACCATCACGTTCAGCACCCCTTGGTCGTTGCAAAAGTCGGTGCGGGTCATCTCGGCGGTGAACCCCTCGAGGAACTTTTCGACGGCGCTCGTTCCGCCCAGCACGGTACCCGCGCATACCCGGCCTTTATCCTTCACCCGCTGCCACACCTTGTGGCCGTACTTCTTGCATCCCTCGATCCATCGCTTGTGCACCGGGCACGCACCTATGGTCATGTGTTTGGGCTCCAGCACGTACGCCACGGAGTCCAGCGGGATACTCGACATGAGTTCTGATTGAAACAGAACGTCGGTGGCGTCCATCATGGCCACCGCCACAACCGTCGGCCTGTGCGTCAGCAGCCTCTTGACGTAGTCGTGGTACGCGAAGAAGCGTCCGATGACTATCTGTCTGTGCGGGGGTTTGACGAACCCGACCACGATCCCGTGTGTCTCCGCCCACGAGCTCCACTTGGTCCGATCCTTCGCCCTGCTCGCGGTGGAGAGCAAGACCACCTTGCCGGTCGAGTCGTCGTGATGCTTTCGGAAGGAGAGCACCAGGGACAGGAGCGCGTCCGGATTTCCCAGGTTTGACTCCGACGTCAACACCACGTGCTCCGTCCCCTCGGGCGGCAGTGGGGGTTCGTCCGTAGCTTCCAACGTCCCTCGGAGGCGCACGATGTTAGCACCGCTGGTTGCCCATGTCTCTCCGACTTTTTGGACTTCGTCTGGTGGCCACCCGTCCGCCGCTGTGGATCCGACTGGGCCCCCGACCGCGAGTGTCAGGAACGCGACCAAGACGGCGAGCATCGTCGCGTGACGCCCCACGGGCGGATCCCTCGCCCTCGACCCCATCGCCGGCGCCCTCCACACTGCGCAGAGCGTCGGGCGCATTTTAAACAAAAAATTCGTTGACATCGCTTCGTCCGAGATATCCACGGTGGCATCTGCTTCCTTCACCCAAACCGCCCCGCCCGATCGGGGGGCAACCTCTCACGCGGGATGAGCGCGACGACGTCGGCGTCGCTCTCGTTCACTCCGCGGCCCTCCCCACGGGGCCCATCGCGTCGATCCGGGGGCGTCGAGGCACCGCGTCCGGGACGTCGAGGCGGTCTCCAAGGTTGCCACGCCAAGTCATCGCCATCGGCCGAGTCGCTGAAGAACAAGGAGACGAAGGCGCGGCGTAAGCAGGAGGAGTACGACGAGGTCGAGGCCGCGTGGAGAGAAGGCGGCGGGCTGCTGGACGGCGCCGACGAGGAGTCCGTGGTCCGAACCGTGCGCGGAACCGTGCAGGTCGCCAAGCACTACGATCTCCTGATTGAGCAGCAGGTGTTCAACCTCGCAAAGTACGGGGAGGGCGAGGTGCTCCCGGACACCCACAAGGATCCGGTGTGGGTGGCGCAGAGGCTGTGCATGCTACAGAAGCTCACGAACGTACCGCCGCAGTACGTCCCGGACATGGTGGAGCAGAGCGGCGCCGGGGTGTTGGCGCTCACGCCCGCGTCCGTGCTACGATCCATGCTCGCGGTGAAGGACCTGGTGCCAAACGGCGACGCGTCTCACATGGTCCGCGTGGAGCCGGACTTACTGTTGGTGGACACGACACACTTGGCGTACAGCGGCGGGGACGTGATGCGGACGCTACGGGAGATGCCGCTGCCGGAGCCGTGCGTCCGGCTGCTAGTCACCGAGGAGCCGGGCTTGTTGCTAGGCAAAGGGGGACTGGTTCGGACGGAGCAGCTTCGGGAGCAGGCGGTGGAACACAGGGATAACCTCAAGGCCATATGCGAGGGCGTGCCGGACGACGGGTGGCTGGACGTCAGGTCGCAGAGGTGGTTCACGAACTTCTTCTGCGGGTATTACTGATGGGAGCTATGGGGTCGGGTCATTCTTTTCTTCGCTAGTCGGTGTCGTCGCACGGTGGCACCTTGTTGTACCAAAACATCATTCGTCATCATCGTCGCGTCGTTCTCCGGATGACGATCATCCGGCAACATGTCGTCACTTCATTCTTGTTTGTTCCTCTTGCCCCTGATGTTTGGCTTTTTGCTTCTGAAGCTTTTGGCGAGCTGCTCGAGCTGTTCCTCCTTGGCGTGGTGCAGTGTGTGGTGTTTCTCCTTGCCCTCACCTTCGTGCTTCCCCTTCCTGTGACCTTCCTTCGCTATCGCCCTCTCCGCTTCCTCGGCCTCCATCTTGAGATCCCGAAGGCGGCGACGGGCCACCTCGTGCTCCCTCCCTTTGGCCTTGAGGGTGATACGCTGGGTGACCCGTCGTTCAAGGGCGGCGTCGTCGTCGAAGGACTCGCGCTCGTCGCGGACGATGCGAGCCTCGTTGTCGCTCGTCGCTCCGCGCATGGACGTCCGAGACGGCGGATTTGGGCGATACTGCATGGCAATGAGGCGGATGGCGTGCGCGGGGAACGTCATGGTGCGGTGTTGAATGAGCCGCGAAGTATTGACACGCCGTATCGAAGGGAGTCTCGTCACTGCCGAGATATCCAAAGTGAAAAGACAAGCAACGACTCACACCACGAGAGGCAGTACTCGTATCGCATGGCGCACACGCCGGACACGCCCCTGTCGGGGGGTGGGGACGTGTCCTCGCCCGATTCTCCCGACTGGGCCGCCAACCGCAGGGTCCTGTTCTGCGTTGGGGATCACCCGGACGCGGCTTGTGAGGCGTGGAGCTTTGTCAAAACGAGTTTCCTCGAGCCCGACGACGACGTCACGGTGCTGCGCGTGTGGGACCCGAAGTCGTCGAGCAGCGATGAGAACCCGGAGGAGATACCGCACTCCGACTCCGACGCCGAGCCCAACTGGCTCCCGCCCCTCATAAGGGACGGGCTGCGACGCAGGGAGGCTGTGCTGCCGGGGTCGCACAAAACAGTCCTGCTTCCAGAGGCGGACACGCCCAAACTCCAACCCGTGGGCAGCCCTCGTTCGCGTCGTCGCGCCTCCACCCCCGCGGAGCAGATCCTGCGGTACGCGTCGCGACACCGCGTCACCGTCGTGATCCTCGCCGCACGTCCCAGGCACGGCACCCTGGAGAGAGCGATACTCGGGTCAACCTCCGATGAAGTCACAACAAACGCCGAGGTTCCCTGCCTCGTCGTCATGAACCGCGACTCCGACGATATCACCTCCGGCGTATCTTCGAATCACTCCACACCCACTTCCGAGTCTTCGTCCCCGTTCGAAGTGTCGGAGGGCACGTACACGTACGCGCGAGCGGCGAGGGAGCGGTCGCCGAGCCCGTCGACGGATCATGGGCGACGGATCATGATCGCGGTGGACGCCAGTGCCGAGTGCGCCCGGTGTGTGAGCTGGTGCGCTCAAAACTTGGTGAGGCCCGTCGACGAGGTGGTGCTGATACACGCGCTGTCCAACCGCGCGTGCGACGACGAGACGTACCGACGTATCTACGTCGACGAGCGATCGCCGCCGCTGGGTGCGAGCGCGAAGGAGATGCGAGCGGACGCCGACCGAGCGTGGAGCGAATTGGAAAATTTGCTCACTCGCGCCGCGCCCCTCTTTCCCAACCTCGGTCCGGGCAAGACCCAAAACACCGGAGGAACACCGGAGGACGGGTTCAAAACGTCAGTCGCGATCCCTAACCCCGGGGTGATATTCGCGGGAACGCGCAACGAGGCGTTCGTGCACCAGACGAGGGACGCGGCTCGATGGGACGACCTAGACGCCCGCGTCGCCAAGGTTGCATCGGCGCAGCGTTCTTTCCGATGCGGCTACCCGCCGCGTGGTGTCGTCGTCTCCGGGCCCGCGCGACTGGCGCTGTGCGACGCGGTCGTGCGGTTCGAGGTGGATTTACTGGTCGTCGGAAGCAAGGGAACGACCGGCCTGAGACGCGCGGTGTTTCCCAGCGTGAGCGTGAGTGGTTTGTTCTCTACCCGTTTGCCCGCGCTGACTTTGTGTTTTTTTCAGACGCACTGCGTTGAGAACGCGGCGTGTCCGGTGCTGGTGTTCCGGGAGCACGTCGACCCGGCGGACGTGAGCCCGAGGTCACCTACGTACTGAGACTGCGACACGACACACACGAGAACGCGAGCGGGTTCACGATTGATGAGGATCACACGGGTAGCTCACTTCGAAGAGGTTGCACCGAACTTCCAACACGATAACCAACAGTACCACAGCCGGTACTATTTCTCACTCACGTGTCTCTTCGGTTCCGTGTTGGAAGTATGATGGTATCACCACCTTTTGTGTGTTTCTTCGAAGTGAGCGTATCGAACCCTCATCAACCGTGAGCTCGCTCGCAAGCAACAAGCGACGATAGCCTCGAGCGTTTGTGAGATTACAATTCTCTTCTGCCACTAGCTAGAGCTAACCACCGCCCCCCGCCCTCAGTCAAGCGGACCCTGCTTCTTCTTACTCCTGCTCTTCATGTTCATCACCGCGCGCACAATCAACGATGCGCAGTACAGGAACACGAGCCCCATGAACACGCGCACCAGCGTCGGCGCGTGTCCCTCCCCGACGTACTTGTCCACAACCTTTTCGAACGGCGACTTGACCAGATGCGCGGGGCGACGCGGCACCTTGTCGCGCAGGTTGTCGTGCGCCGCCTGGATTTTCTTGTGCGTATTCATACCGAACGTTTGTCCGTCACTAACGAGATATCAGGTAAGATCCCAACGCCGGGGCGACTCCCGCGTCGTGCGACCAACGCGCGAGGCTTTGAAATCGGGAGGAAAACATGCTCGCCTGTTGACTCTTTTTTGCCAAAAATTACGTCTGCTCGTATTGCAACAACAACGGTCTACACTCTCCCCACTCACGCCTCCTCAGCCTGCAACGCGTTCTTCTGGTACGCGTTCCTGAGCTGCCCGCACGCCGCCGCCGCCTCCAACCCCCTGCTCTGTCGAATGCTCGCCGGCACGTTCATGTCCTCCAGCGTGTTCTTGAAGTTCATGATGCTCGCTCGGCCCGGCCTCTGAAAGTCCGCTTCGTCCACGGGGTTGTACGGGATGATGTTCACGTGCGACGCGAGCTTGTTCTTGTACAGCAAACGCCCGAGCTCCTCCGCCTGTGCGATCGAGTCGTTGACGCCCGCGAGTAGAGTGTACTCGAAGGTGACCCGTCGGCCGGTGGCGATGAAATACTGCTGAGCGTCGTTGAGTAGCTCCTGCATGGGGTACGCCTTGGCGCTGGGGATGAGTTCCTCCCGCAGCGCCTGGTTCGGGGCGTGGAGGGAGATTGCGAGGGTGGACTGGAGCTTGGCGCGCGCGAGCCTCTCGATCGCGCCCCTGACGCCGACGGTGGAGATGGTGATGTGCCGGGACCCGATGCCAACCTCCTTGTTGAGCGCCTCGTGCGCCCTCAGCACGTTCGGCACGTTGAGCAACGGCTCGCCCATGCCCATGAACACGACGTGCGTCACGCGTTCGCCGAAGTGTTCCTCCAGGTGCACGATCTGGTCCACGATCTCGTGCGTGGCGAGGTTACGCGCGAACCCGCCTTTCCCGGTGGCGCAAAAAGTGCACCGCATTGGGCACCCAACCTGCGACGACACGCACGCGGTGAGCCTCTTACGCCCCGCCTCGTTCGCGGGGATCCCGACCGTCTCCACCACCCTGTCGTCGTGGAGCCTTAAGAGGAGCTTGGTGGTTCCGTCGGTGGACGCGGCGACTTGGTGCACTGTGGACCTTCCTACCACCACGCCAGCGTCAATCAGTTGCTGCCTCGCCGCCTTGGGCAGGGTGGAGCAGTCCTCGATGGCCTTCACGGGGTTGACGCCGTACAGGTGGTCCCGTAGCTGCTTACCGCGGAACGCGGGCAGCCCTGCTTCCTTGGCGAAGTCCTTGAGCTCCGGGAGGGTCATGCCGAGGAGGTTGTACGTCGGGTCCACGCCCTTGAGGTCCTTCTTCGCCCCGTCGCCCTTGAGCAGGCGCTCGATGTCCTTCGTGGAGGTTGACCGCGCGAAGGTCACCTCGGCGTCGCCCTGTGACTCGCGCACCAGCCTCTCGTCGAGCTCGTTCCACTCGCCGTCCTGCACGCCCTCGGCTCGTGGCACGTCGAAGGTCGGGTCGGCGGCGGCGGTGCGGACGACATTGCCACGTCGCCCACGCCCGAGGCGTGCGGTGGCGCTCGGGCGGGTGGTGGCGCGGCCGGAGGAGGAGGCGGCACGAACGCGAGTGTCGCGGTGGGCCCTGGAGGCCGCGAACACCGCCGCCCCGCTGGTCCAAGGGGCACTGGAGGTCGCCATGGCGCTTGGGAGAATGGAGCACAAAAAGCGCGTCGATTCAAGGACGGGAAAACCCATTTTTGTTGGCCGATTGCGAATTTGTGTCCAAATGCATGTACACATGTCACGAGTTTAAGGTTAACAAAACACTATTTCTATTCCTGGATCTCTCCATACCGCATACGATAGGTGCGATCCTCGTCATCGACACACGTGGAAAGCTGTTCGGAAAACCGCCGGGAGACAGAATTGGATTGTCAGAATTGAACAAGTCGGCCCTCGACGAGAGAGGCGCGACGATGTTCGAGGACTTCGACGAGGACTCCGGCTCGGACTCGAGCGGGTCCAGCCTGCCGGGCCCGGATGAGTTCATGCGCCGAGCGCGCGTGGAGCTGGCGCGCCGGCGTTCCCCGAACCGACCGATGACCGGCAAGGAGAGGTTCACCGCGGGGGGCGTCTCCGCGCTCATGGCGGGGGGCGCCTCCCCAGGTTCACCCACCGAGGGCGCGAACCAGGCGAGGACGAAGACGATGGACAACGATGACGACGAGTTCCAGCAGGCGCAGTCCTCCCCGCCGCGGCCCGCGTCGCCGTCAACCTCGGATACCGCCCTCTCGCCGAGGCAGGCGATGGAATTGATGACAAAGGAGCTCGCGATCGAGGACGCGGTGACGGAGGGCGTCGTCTCGACGTTGGTCGACGAGGCCCTGGCGGACATGATCTCCCCGACGGGTAAGAACCACCCGCCGCTATCGCCGGTGAAGACGCGGCTGGGTGATCCAAACGCCACGTCCACGGCGAGGCTGACGATCCCCGAGGCGGATTTGGCGATGCACGACGCGAGGGTGAAACTCTCCGAGGCGCTCCACGCCATCGCCGAGTCCCTCTCCGTCCGCCACTGGCCCGATCTCAACGTCGGCGCGCTCGAGACGAAGCCGAAGGACGACGCCCCGATATCCCCCGAGGAGCACATGGAGCGCGAGGCTGCGGGGGTGACGGGCGCCATCGTCAACGTGTGGCAGGCTTGCGACGCCGCCTCCGCCGCGCTCACCGCCGCGCTCGAGCGGAAGGAGAGCGGCGGGAGCGCGATGGCGTCGCCGCGGTCCACGACGAGCTCCATCGGGTTGAACCCGGTCCCGCCCACCTCCCCGACGCGGGGACGGAACACCCCACCGCGCCCCAGGCAGGAGCGAGCGCAGCTGGAAGAGGCGGTGTTCGCCGCCTGGATGGAGTCGGGCAACAACGCCGCCAACCTGATGTTCTCCGAGACGCCCCTGCCGACGTCCGCGACGTGGCCGTTGAGCCCCGGGTCGGGCGCGACGACGACCGGGTCGGGCGCGACGACGACCGTCACGTCCCCGACCACCGGCCTCCCCAACATCGACCTTGGCGGCGTGTCATCGCCGGGGAAGTGGAGGGCGGTCGTCGCGCAGCTCGCCAAGGCTTCCCTCGAACGCATCGCCGAGTCCGCCTTCCGCGAGGCTGCCGAGAACGGCGGCGGGTCCTCCTTCGGCGGGCCCGTCTCCCCGCCCGGCCCTGGGTCCCCTTCCAGCCCGTTCGGTGACGCGTCCCCCGCGACGGAGCCCAAGTCCAGGGCGGCTGTTCGAAGCGAGTCGAGGTCGGCGCAGGAGTGGGAGGATCTGACGCTGATCGCCGACTACATGTCCACGACCCGCGTGCTGTCGTCCGCGCTGGACGTGTGGCGGGGTTGGAGCGAGGAGAGCAAGGTGGCGAGGCGGGCGGCGAGGGAACGGGAGATGGCGATGGCCGTCGTGGAGCGGGAGATTGCCCGGATGGAGTTCATGCAGCTGTGCCTCCGAGCCTGGAAAACGCACTGCAGGGAGGCGGACAGGGAACGGCGGGCGAGGTACAGGCTCGTGTCCAGGAACTCCATTCGCAAGCTCACGCGGACGCCGTCTTCGGCGTCCCCAAAGACGAGGAGCCCTCTGGACGGTCGGAAGTCCCCGTCCCTGTACGACCTGAGCACCAAGGCTCGCGAGATGTCCGCCGCGGCGACGGCCAAGCTGGGCGGCGGCGCCGGGCGCGTGCCCCTCGACGTGGCCACCGCGTTCCACAGGTCGTCGGTCATCACCCCCACGGGCGTCGTCTCCACGCCGATCGAGAAGCAGGATTCCGTTCGATTTGAAGGTCGATCCATGGGGTTAGACCGCGGAGTCGGCGCGTCGGGAAGAAGTTGGCAAGAAACTTCGCCATTCGCGGCGACTGTGGACGCTTGGCGGGTCCCGGACGATTCGATGCCGCGGGAGCCCACGTCCCCGCCGGGGTCCGCGGGTAAGTTCGCGGTGCCGCCGAGTCTGACGGACGCCATCTACGGGGAGTTGCCGAGCCCGCTGGAGCGTCGCGGGAGGAGGCAGTACTAGCAGCTTCAATCTCAATTCGACTAATAAGTTTGACTATTTTTTCCTCTTTGAAGTTTGCTTCCCCTTGCCCTTCTTCTCCGGTGTCTTTGGGGCGTCCTCCTCCTTTTCCTCTTCCTCCAGGCCGGCCGCCAGACGCGCTTGCCTCTCCTCGTACTGCTTTTTCTTCTCCAGCTTGGCCGCCGCCTCCGCCTCCCTCTTCTGCGCCGTTCGCTTGATCTGGTCCGTCTTGGCCAGCTGCCACGCGAGCTCCTCTTCTTGTTGGATCGCGTCGATGATGCTCGTGCGGAGCGCGTGCTTCGGAGTGAGCTGGCGCGTGGCCGGCAGCCCCTGCGCCTCCCGTTCCCTCGCCGTCCTGTCCTCCTCCGACGCCATCTCCTCCACGATCTTGAGCGCCACGTCCTCGGGGACCCTGCTGCGATTCATAATCTTGAGCTGCCTCCGCGCGAAGTTCCGGACGTAGTGCGGTTCGGCGCTCGCGAGGTCGATGGGCTGGAACCGTTCGGTGGGGTTGCGCTTGTAGTACGCGCGGATGAGCTTATCCTCCGGGTACACGATCCGCTCCGGCTTCATGGCGCTCATCTGCGCGGTGGGCGGCACAGCCTTGAGCGCCTCGAACCACTTGGGCACCTCCACGTGACCCGATCGGAGGATCTTCTCCGTCTCCCCGAGCAGGCCCTTCCTGCGCCCGATGCGGGTCTGGCTCCTGAACTGGCTCATGGCGAGCTTGGCCACCTCCCGGCCGCCGCGCCTGGCCATGGCGCGTGAGGTACGAAACGGGTTCCGAACCGAGCGCGCGCGCCAAAGTGGAAGACGCCAATCGCGCGAACCCTAAGAATCAGTGAACCCGGTTTCAGCGCAGACGAATAAAATGAAGAGGCTGATTTGTTACGCACGCGTTCTCTCGTGTGAATTAGATGCAAGCTAAGCTGGGTTTCAGGGGCCTCACAGGTCCGTGAACACCTCTTTCGCGATGAGTTCGTGCCACAGCGGGTCGGTGCCCGGCGGGTCGGTCCGGACGTTACTCTTGGTGGTGTAGAGACCCGCGAGTGGTCCGCGGTCGGGGTGCTCGCCCAACCGGAACAACCGGGGCTCCCACTTCTTTCGCCCCTCCTTGATCTCCTTCATCAGCCGTCTCTGCGCCACCTCGAGGCGTTTCTTAGCGACGTTGGCCTTCTTCCACTCCTTGTTGACGATGGCGCGGATCAGGTCCCCCCACACCAGGTGCGATTCAGTCTCCAGGTCGAGCGGCACCGTCTGCGCGATTGGCATCTGCCGTTTTCGTCTCGCCGCGTGCCAGAACGGTTTACTGGGATCCCCGTCCGCGTACAGGGTATCGTTCCAGTGCCCCTTGAGGGTCATCACGATCTTCGCGTCCCCCAACGTCGTCGCGCCCACGGGGGGACGCACGCACCACTTCGCAGCCTTCGACGCGACGTCTTCCTCGACGTGCCCAAAGTTCTGTAGGTACCCGTACCCCATGCCGCCCCCCGCGCCGCACCCGCCGTGTGAGGACGCCGGCGCCTCGTACACGCACCCTTCCATCCTGTTCGCCTTACTCTTCCACCCGGCGCTGCCCCGTGGTTTGAAGTGGAGGTCCGCCCAGAGCTTGCGGTCGTCGCCCGTGCGCCCGGGGCAGACGCGTTCGAACCGAATCTTACCAACCGTCTCGTTGTAGGACCCGCCGAGGCCGAAGAAACGAATGTGCAGGTCCGGCACGGACGCCGAGTACACCTCCCCGGTCGCCTCGAGCTCGATCATCAGCGTCGCCCTCAACGCAATCTGGACGGACGTGCCGTGAAACACGGGCTTGGGCGCGAGGTTCCCCGTCATGCGCACGCCGGCGCCCTCGTGCTCCAGCTCCCAGCACGTGATCGGCGGGTGGTGACTCACCTGCTCCGCGAGCATCTCTATGTCCCCGACGCGCACCCTGTGCGTCTCGCCGATGACGCTGTTGATCGGTTTCTTCATGCTGGGCAGAGGGAACGAGCTCTTGGTGCCCCCGCTGGTGCCCTCCTCCGAGCGCACCGATTCCATGTCGATGTAGAGCTGCATGATGCGGAGGAACCTCTGCACGGTGGGCACTCCCACGTCGCTCATCGATCTCCACGTCTCGAGGTCCCGCTCGGTGCCGCAGATGATCGTGAGGACGTCCTCGGTGGCCTGGATCGCGGAGAAGGGCGTCAAGAACGTCGCCGGCAGCTCAAACTTGGATATGTCCTGCCCCATCTTGAGCGTCCCCATGAGAGACTTGGCCTGCGCGGCGACGTCCTCGGTGTCCGAGCTCGTGTCGTTCTTCAACGTCGCGCGCGCCCTGGCCTTGGCGACCGCGCGATCCACCCCTTTCTCCCGCGCCACCCGGTCCTTCGTCGCCGCGAGCAGGCGCTGGATCCGATCCGTGTGCCGCCCCTGGTTCCACGCGTACCCGCAGAGCTCGAACGGGACGCCGCCCTCCTTGACCACGCTCGCCACCTGCTCCTGCGGAGTCAGCTCCAGGAACTCCGCGGGGGCGCTCGTGCTGGCCCTCGGAGAGGTTCCCGACGTGCTCTGCCGCGGGGTTCCCAGCGCGTCGAACCCGTCCTCGAGGGTGTCGAGGCAGTCGAAAAAGTCTTCCGGCTCGTCGAACAGCTCGATGCCTTGCGGCGAGTGGCCGTTCGACCGTCTGTGGTCCACCAGGGGCTGCGTCCGGCCGGGGCTATCCCCTCCATTCGGCTTGCTGCGAGATAAAACGGGATAACATGGGACGTGCGGTCAGGTTGATGCACGATCGAGGGCGCGTAAAGGCGGGCGCCGACAAGACAAAGACGACGCAAAGACCGAACGGGCGGGTGCGGAAGAATTAAGCACACGTGGACGGTTTGGGAAGGAGGGGCCGGGGTCCTCACCTAATGCAGCACCCCATCCCCAGAAGCCAGTCCCCGCGACGGCACAGGTCGCGGTCTCACCAAAAACGCCACGAACCCCCCTTCTCCGGCTCGCCCGAGTATGGGACTCGCGTGATCAGGTTCCGGACTTGTCGTTCAATTTCTCTTTTGGCACGCTGACTTGCAAAAAAGCGCATCGCCCAAATCCACCCAAAACCCGAAAGGGTGCCCCGCGTCAAAAGTCGTCGAACCTATTAAAACCATACGAGTACGATGAAGAGTTTACGGTTTGAGGAACGTATGCAAATCAGTCATAATTGCTAATTATATATCCACCCCGGGTCCCCCAGACGCGCGTCCCGACCCGCCCAGCGCCCTAAACACGCTCACGCGTACACCCTGGAGTTGATCATCGCGCGGTACAGCGTCGCACCCTCATCACCCGCGGCGATGGCGGTAGCGTCGCCAGCCGCGGCGAACAGCACCGATCCCCTCTTCGCCTCTGCATCGCCGACGACGCCGCCGCCCTTCATCACGAGGTACACGCACGGCCCGGGCGACGGCGACACGGTGTACGACTCGTTCGTATCCACGGTCACGATCTCGAGCATGAACTCGTCGAACGGCGGCACGTACCGCGTGGTGTTCGCATCCACGGCATCGCCGTCCAGCACCACGGGCGCACCCGCGTTGTACGTCAGCATGTCGCACAGGATGGCGGTGTCCCGTAGCTTTGGTGTGAGTCCCGCGCGTACCACGTTGTCGCTCGTGGCCATGCACTCCACGCACTCGCCCGCGAGGTACGCGTGCGGTTCGTTCGCGGCGAGGTAGATGCACTGGCCTGGTTTCAAGGTGAGGTAGTTCAGCACGTACGCGCACAGCACGCCGACGTCCTGCGGGTACTGCTCGTTGAGACGTTGCGCGAGGTGGTCCACGGGCGTCTTGGTCTTGTCGTCCTTCTGCTTGAGTCTAGCCGCGAGTGTGTCCACCTGCGCGGCGACGGCGTCGGAATCGGCGGTCATGAGCGCGGTGAACACCTTGGCGAGTTCGTCTTTGTTTCCCGTCGAGTTCTCAAAGTCAGCCGCGACGACGTCTCCGACGACGGCGCGAAGCTCGGGGACCGCGCGTAGGTTGGCGGCGAGTTCGTCCCCGGCGACGAAGCCGCACAGGGCTTCGAACTCGGTCACCGCGAGGGTCATCTCGGGTTTGTGGTTGGCGTCCTTGTACACGTTGGGTCGATCGGCGTGGAGCTGCGCGGCGAGGGTCTTGTCGGGGTGCGCCTGGATGGAGAGCGCCTTGGCGACGGATAGGACCTTGGTGAGGAAAGGGAGGTCATCGCCGAAGCGCTCGACGGTCTTCGCGCCGAGGTGCGCGGCCGGGTCCGCCGCGATGGTCTCCTTGAGCCCAACTCCGGTGGCTGACACGACGGAAGGGCCCGAGGGGTGGGTGCCCATCCACAGCTCCGCGTACGGCTTGGAGGGATCCGAGTCGACGCCCGTGTTGAGCTCGCCGAGCGCGGACACCTCGCATCCGCCCTTAATGCCCCAGTCGTAGTTCTGCACCGCGCAAGTCAGGCTGAGCACCATCTCGATCGATGACGTCTCTGAGCGTGCGTGCCCCTTCCGTGGAGTCCGGAATGATGCGAGATCCCGCACACGCGAGCA